>Ga0210406_10007069_pt1 | contig 11493 bp, 10 predicted proteins | sample IncBWC30MmetaG_FD_155454 | JGI IMG/M metagenome (GOLD analysis project Ga0210406, IMG submission 155454) | Forest soil microbial communities from Barre Woods Harvard Forest LTER site, Petersham, Massachusetts, United States - Inc-BW-C-30-M | ecosystem: Environmental > Terrestrial > Soil >... | reverse complement strand
GATTCCTGCCGGGCGCGCCATCTCAAGTCGGATGTTCGACGATGGTGGACGTAGCTCAGCTGGTAGAGCCCCGGATTGTGATTCCGGCCGTCGCGGGTTCGAGTCCCGTCGTCCACCCCACCTTTCAGAGGTTGGGACAAAAGTCGGGCGGTGCATTGGTTTTAAAGGTTTTTGGGCCGTTAGCTCAGCTGGTAGAGCAGTTGACTCTTAATCAATTGGTCGTAGGTTCGATCCCTACACGGCCCACCAATAAATCAAGGACTTGCGACGCGAGGACAACTGGCAAAGACGCGGGAGTGACCAATGTGTGACCACGCGCGGTGTGAGTCGTCCAATTGAGGATGGCTGGCCACCATTTTTGTTGATTGCTGGTCAGCGATTGCGTCCCGACTTATCACCGCGCCGGGCCCGCGGGGCATTGGGCCGCGCCTCGTACCGAGTAGCGGGCCATTGGGCTCATAATGCCGAGGTCGAGGGTTCGAGTCCCTCTCTCACCACCAGTAAAATAAATTACGTATTTTCGCTGCGACACTGGCTGTCGTGGTAAGTGCATTGTAAGTGCAAGTGCGCTTACAAATCGGCTCAGAAAGACAGCCTCGATAAAGAAAGGATCACGGTCGGGCCGCCGGAACCGGGATCGAATCCGTCCGGGCGCGCCATTTACCTACAAAGATCCACGCGCATGTGGTTCCTTTTTCTACGGGGCGCATTCGGGCATGCACCCAAATCGCCCCTGTCACCGGGGCCAGGATGTCCTTGACGATGTGGTCCGATCCCGCAAGCAGGAATTCGTAGTAGTTGGAATCCGTCCAAACTCATGGGTCCCCATGAGATCCGCAAATTGGGTCTTTAACGCCGCGCTCTTCGGGCCATTGATGACCGTGAAGCTCTCCAGGCGTGTGTCGCTGTGACTGCCGAGGGTAAACAAATATTTGAAAAACATATCGGTTTTTGGGAACGAGTAGCCGTTGACGATGATGTTCTCCGCGCTGCCGATTTCCGTCGCAGCGCGTTGCCATACCGATTCCAGGCCTCGCGTCGAGGCGGATTTGTTCCAGGTCGGTCGCACGATTGCCGGCTCGTGCTCAAGCGGTGCGCCGCACCCATGGTGCTTGCCAACGATCCGCGAACCGAGATTAAGTCGAGCACCGGGCGTATCCATCAGGTCGATCGTGGTGGCATTTCATAAAGGCTCGATTTCCGTTGGGATGATCTTGTTGCACTTGGGGCAGCGAGCCCAGTTGATCGAGCCGTGCAGCTTCAGCACGGGCAGGCGCAGTTGATAAGCGCTCCTCCGCCGGGTCTATAAAGGGTTCGCCGAGACAATAGTCGACGCCGAGGCTGCGCCGGACCAGCCCGAATTCCAGGCAGGTGTCGTAGTTGAAAGTGATGAAAGACACGTCGTTCCGAACCAGCCCAGCCGTCTTCTCGACCTTTTCGCGCATTAGCTTGCTCAGCATGTTGTAGTCGCTCGGTGGCGTGATGGATGAGGCGGAATGGGGGGGCGTGACGGTTTCCTCAATCGTCCGGGTAATGAAAACGACGATCGCCTTGCGCAACGCCGCGATCGATGCCGGCGGCCGATTACCGAAACTGCCGATGAGATCGCCGATGTCGATGCTGATATCTCTGATGAATCGCGACGACTGGCCGCCTATTACCGAACTCTCAGTTTGGCTCGCCCAATTTCTCAACCTGAAGTTGCCCAATAGTGATTGCCCCCGCGGCACAACATGATGCGCGAGGAGGCTGGTCAGCCATGGATTGGAATTCAGAATCCCAAACATCTTCTTTGCGCCATGGCTCGGACAAAGCTCCAAGCCATGACTGACCGCTTGCCGTGCCACACCACGGCGGACAATTCGGGCAACACCTGAAAGAGATTGCTGGTCAGTAAATCGTCGCATTTCGTAGAGCCACGACATTGCGTGCCGCTCGAGCGTCTTATTGCGTGCCGTGCTGTATTCGACTTTCGTACGATAAAGCGCGCCGGCAGCGAGAGCAGCGGCGAGCTGGTTGCACAAACGCACCTGCGACGGCAATGACGGCCGCTCCCATCAGCTCTTTGGATAGGAGCACTTTCTTACCCTCATCCTTGAGCTCCTCTTTCAGCACAGCGATATCTTCGTCGACGTCTTGTATGAACTGTCGTTCTCTCAGCTACATCACGCGCGGAGCGGGCGTCGGTTGCCAGCTGTTCGATGTCGGCCTCAAGCGTTCCGGCGTAGTGATGACGCATGGTACGCAGTCGTGGCTCCTTTGCCTCGCGTTGCCGAATGTCGACGAGCGTCGAAAGCGGGACATTGGAAAGGTCCGCGGCCATAACTGATAGCGTTACAAGACGTTCGTGCGCGGCTTTGCGCCACCGGACGGGACGTGATCCTCCAATCAATCGAACTTCTAACTCAGGACACTAGTCGTTGAGAGTCTCGAGCTTGAGTATGGGTCATGGCTGCAACTCGTGAGTGTCTGGGAACGCGATCGCCATTTACCTAGAAAACGTGCGTGTCTAGTTCTCTCCTGCGGATTACGCGGTGCTGCTGATTATTGGGCCGCATCTTGCATCGCTCGCATCGAATCCACCTCGAGGCGAAGGAATCGATCCGCAAGACCGAAGCAGAGGAGGAGTTCGCCAAGGTCCGCACAAAAAAGGGCGCCAAGTGATGCACCGATCCGCGACCAAAAGACTCGGAGCTTCTGCCGCTGGCGCGGCAGACCGAGCTTGGTGTTGGATCACAAAGATCATCTTCGACCAGATCGTCGTGATAGCGCGTGAAAACGCGAAAACATTGACTGATCGTGACCGAGGAGTGTAGAAAACCGTAGCAGCGCTGACGCGGCGGGTTCACCGATCACGTTCAGCCGGAATAGTCGGTCACGTTCAACCGGAATGAACGGTCATCTTCGCCGGACTCAGCGATCACTCGAGAAATTGGGGATTGAGGTCTTACTCGGGAGCCGCGTCGACGCCATCGATGGGGAAGGGGTGTTGGTCGGTGAACGTCGGATCGCCGCGAGGACCGTATTATGGGCGGCGGGCGTCGCTGCATCGGCCGCGGCGAAGTGGGTGACAGCGCCGGCGCATTCGAGTGGGGCCTGATTTCAGCGCGAAGGACTTTCCTGACGTTTTTGCGATTGGGGATACTGCGGTGAGCATGGGCTTGAATGGCCAGCCCGTTTCGGGACTTGCACCGGCAGCTAAACAGGCGGGCGCATATGTCGGTCGGTTAATCAGGGCGAAACTTGAGGGACGTGCAACGCCATCCCCCTTCAAATATCGTCATCTCGGAAGCCTGGCGACGATTGGCCGAAAGGCTGCGGTCGTTGATTTTGGCACCGTCAAGCTATGGGGAGCGCTGGCTTGGTGGCTTTGGGGGGTGGTGCACGTTAGCTTTTTGGTGGGACTGCGAAATCGGCTCTTTACCATGATCAATTGGTTCTGGGCGTACTTGACGTATAGCAGCGGCATTCGTTTGATTACTGGGCAGGCTGCAATATCGGAGGTCCCACTCCGGTCTTCCTCCACGAGCCAAGTCAGCCTCTAGCGTCAAGGGCGGCGGATGATCCTGATGGCAAGCCTTGCGATCGTAGCGGCCGTTGATTTCGCTGATGACTATGGCAGCCCACAAACACGAGGATACATGCTCGGATTTATTGCTCTTGAGGGTCATGACAACTGCGAGGTTATGTTCGCCGCCGCACAGACATCACCAGTCCGTCGTATCGCAACCATCCGACGCCGACGCGTTATTGGGGTCGAGCACACTTACCAAGCGTTCTAACTGGCCGCTCTACCGGGTTCGCTGCCGGAATGCAGGCGCCCAAAGTGCGCGTAAGACAATGATTGATCAGTTTCTGAATGTGGGTGGGATTCAGTGATTCACATGAAGGCGCGTTTCTGTTGGCGACTAAAGTGAGGAGCGGTGATGGATTTACGTGAAACAGTGGCGCGCAACGAGGTGGGAGATTTTGACGGCAGTCATGCGATATTGCGCAGTGCAGCCATCTATGATGAGTCTCTGCAGCTCTCAGGTGGTCGCCGCATTGACGCTAGCTCTTTTTTCCGCAGGGACGAGCTGTGTGTCGCGCTCTACGAGTCCCCGCCATTTGATTTACAAATCGCGGCGATCGATGTTCCACGTCTCACGATCAATCTGGTCGACGCACCAGTGGCCGGCGCCATGGCCTCGGACCGGAGTCAAGAATATGCGGCACGCCGGTATTCATTATTCTTCACGCCGTCTTACTGCGATGCTCACTGGGTCAAGTCGAAGTGCAGCCGGCACCTGAACATCTACTTTCGTGACGGGCTGGCTGATGAATTCACCCGCGAACAGGGGGCGATGCAGCTGGATCGTCCAGTGCTCAACAGGCACATGCGCCGGATCAAACCCTGGATTGATGCCTTGGAGCTGACTGTCAATCAGTCCGGGCCGCATGCCCACGATGCCTCAGTGGCCCTTGCGTATCTGATCGTCGCCGAGCTTGCACGTACGCCCAATCGAGCTGATCAGAGATTCAAACCCCGCACGCTCAGCAAAGTACGCGAATACGTCTTAGCACATCTCTCAGAAGGGATTCACGTATCGGACTTGGCCGCGCTGGCTGGCATGTCGATCGGACGCTTCTCGCTGTCGTTCCGGGCGTCTACAGGGTTGACGCCTCACCGGTATATCCTGCAGAAGAGAGTGGAAGCGGTCGGACGCCTTCTGAGCGAACACCGATATTCCCTGTCCGAAGTAGCTCTCTTATGCGGATTCTCTAGCCACCAGCACATGGCGACGGTGATGCGAAAGCATGCCGGCGTGACGCCTTCCAACGTTCGCCGCCTGAACACCCCGCCGCGGAGGTAACAAAATTACGTGAGGCAACACGACAGCGCGAGCTCGCATCGTTCGGATCTACAAAAATTCACGGATGAATGGAAATAGGTGCCCGATCCGGACGGTCTTACTCTACACCTTCCGCAAAGGCGTAAAGAATTCGTGCAAGAGGCAAAATCCACCAAGCTCAAGTCCGCTCGAGCCAGGAGTGCGGCCGCCTGCTCAACCCGGAGCTGGGGTCGACGCCATTCTTTATCACGGAACCTGGCTCTCGAAAGTTTTCTACTGACCTTACATAAAACAATCCGCGGTCAAAGCGCTCCACGAGCGCTTTGTGGAAGACACAGACGACCATCCTGGCGCTCAATGGAACACAGGCGGAACTCAACCATCGAGCTGCAGCATTAGCCGCATCGCAGCCGCCTTGGCGTCAATCGTTTGATAGTAACTGCACAAAGGATGAAATAACCATGAGTGAGACCGAGAGAGGCGCCCGTTCATTGCAGGTGGCAATGGCGGCGGGGCTATTGTTTTTCAGTATCGCAGGCGCGCGTGCTCAAGGAGTCGCCGCCAAAGACCATGATAATAATGGTGACTCGCAACTACGTGGGCTCATCGACCAGGCGGTGGGCGGAATTGCCAAGCTCAAGGTTCCGGCAGACAATGCCAGTATCCCGGTGCCGCCGCCGCCGCCGCCGTCAGCTGGTATTCCAAGTAACACCCCGGATCGCTACGTGACAACGGAGGCGAAGCGTTTCCTGGGGAAGATGCTCTTCCACGATCCGGTGCGAACCGCGCGCATCGACATCAACCAGGGTCAGCCAGCTGATCTGCCCGCAGGGACCGCCTTTGGCGGAACGGTTAGCGCCTCCGATCCGAGCGTCCAGACAGTCGTCAATGCCACGAAACAAACCGGCTCCTGCGGCTCCTGCCACATCGGCGAGGCGGCGAGCAAGGCCGGTCAGCAGATCAACTTGCACGTCGGCGCCGAGGGTCGCTTCTATACCGATGAGAAGGGCACTCTCATCATTCGCCGCCGGACGCAGCCGATCCTCACCCAGCTGCGCACTGCGCCCATCTTCGCCGGCGACACGCTGGTCGATGCGCTGCCGACGCTGACCGATGTTGATTTGGTCAACGGCCAGCGCCTCGTGACCACGCCGGCCAACTTTCACCACGACCCCTTGCCACAAGCTCTGCTTGCCACGGGTCGGCTCGACGAGCTGGACAGCGTGGGGCGCCTGGCGATGTCGGTGATCGGTTTCGCGTTCAACCCCCGCCTCCTCTTCGGCGGCTTCGGAGGGGAGCCGCCGGCCACGATCGGCTCGCTCAACCCGTTCAACGACCCGGCCGGGGAGAACATCGCGCTCGAGTTGCTCGACGCGCACCGCATGCTCAACTTTCAGTCGGCCGAGCTCATCAAGGTGCCGGCGTTCGTCAAGCTATTCCAGGACGCCTTCCCGACGGAAGCGGCTGCTGCCGCAGCCTCGAATGACATGACGCAGCTCGTGAACGACGTGACGGTGTTGCGTGCGACGGCGACCTTCATGCGCACGGTGGTCACCCGGAACACGCCGTTCGATCGGTTCGTCGCCGGGGACGACCACGCGCTGACCGCCGCTCAGCGACGCGGCGCACGGCTCTTCTTTACGAAGGCAACCGACGGTGGCGCCGGCTGCTTTACCTGCCACAGCGGGCCGCAATTCAACAAGCAAGTCAATGATCCCGACCTCGCCGGAATCGGGCAGTTCGTCGAGGAGAACTTCTTCAACGTCGGCATCGGCGACCACCCTGTGCAGGCGCTGAACGCACTGGCGAATGGCCATCTTGACCCCACCAAGCTGGGCAAAGACGGCTTTCCGTATCATGCCGAGGACATCGGACGGCAGCTGGTCACCCAAAATCCGGACCACGCGTTCAAGTTCCGCGTCTTGACATTGCGCCAGCTGAGGGACGGCGGAAACTTCATGCACAATGCGTCGTTCACCAAAGTCCGTGATGTGGTGGAATACTTCAACGTCGGCATTCCCCAGGACCCCACCGCCGGGGCTGCGGCCACTCTGTCGACCCGCTTCACCAACCCTCGGGGGGCCGGTACCCCGCACGGTCTGGGCCTGTCGAAAGAACAAGTCGACGATGTCGCCGACTTCCTGGAAAATGGGCTGTATGACCCGGCGTTCGTGAAATACGACCCCAACTCGACAACTGATACGTTCCAGCCGAACGTACACGACCTCACTTACTCGAAGTTTCGTCCGGATCTCGCCGCCTTGGGTGCGAAGGATGGCTTGATGCCGAGCGGTCGAGCCGTCTCTAACAACGATCCGCTGTCGAGGCGGGATGAAGGGCTCGAATTCCTGGACGTAACCTCGGAGGCGACGGTCTCTCTGACAGGAAGCAGCACCGATGACGGCGTGCAAGAGGACACCTATAATATTGCGAACAACAGTACGTCCATCATCGATACGCATCTGCTCGTGATCGCGGAAGGATTGCCACCCGGGGTGCGGCTGCTTAATAAGCACAGCGCCACAACCAGCACCGGTGCGCCGTACCTGAGAGTCTTTCTGCCTAACGGCGTGCTACTCCCCGGCCAGAGCACGGTGCAGACGTTGCGATTCAAGCGGCCGGATGGGTCTCAGCGTCTTAGATATCAACTCACGTTGCTTTCGGGGCAGGGCAACCCGTAATAGCGGGTTATATCTGCAAGAATATTTCCCGAGGCGCCTTCGGCCTCGGGAATTTTTTCCGACTAAAAATCCACCGAAGCAGTTTGATGCTAACCGAACTTCGCGGATTCGACCCTGATTGAGGCCGCGCCGAAGGCGCGGCCTTCTCCCAAGCGTTTGATTTTCTTTGACTGTAGTGGCGCACATTGCCGCGGAAACGTCTGTAGTGAAGACCGACTCTCTGGTCAACGGCGCGAGTCCGCGGATAATGCGATGCGAGCATGTTTTTGCGCGCCACTACAAGAAAGACGGCAAGGAGCACCGCTACTGGAGCGTGGTGGAGAACCGCCGTGTCGCCGGCGGGCGCGTGGTGCAACGGCACGTGCTGTACTTGGGCGAGATCAACTCCTCGCAGGAACTCGCCTGGCGCAAGTCGATCGACGTCCTGGAGGATGGACAGCCGGCACCGCGTACCTATGCACTGTTCCCGGAGGATCGCTGCGAGGGGTTATTACCCGACGAGTCGATCGTGCGGTTGAAGCTCAAGTCGATGCAACTGCACCGCCCGCGGCATTGGGGTGCGTGTTGGTTGGCGCTGAGCCTGTGGCAGACCCTGGATCTGGATGTCTTCTGGGCCGAGCGAGCGGGCGATTTCGGGGGACAGCGCGGTAGGGGCATTGTATTTTTTGGCGGCGCTGTGTGTGTTTACTTGCACACTGGCGCCGTTTGCCGCGACGGCGGCGTTGCGTATCTCGCTGGAATAGCAGTTAGGAAACTATGTGGACTTGGTTCTATAAGCTTGCCTCGCCGCCCTATGTCTACGGGGTCGCTGTGGCACTCAGGCCCTGGCTGCTCGGCACGGCTGCGCTGGCCATGGTTTACGGTCTCATTGCCGGTCTTGCGTTTGCGCCGCCCGACTACCAGCAGGGCGATGCGTTTCGCATGATCTATGTGCATGTACCGGCCGCGATCATGTCTTTGAGCGTGTACATGGTGATGGCTACGGCCAGCGCCGTGGCGCTCATCTGGCGCATCAAGGTCGGGCATGCCGTGGCCGCGGCGTCGGCACCGATCGGCGCCTCATTCGCGCTCTTGGCGCTCGTCACAGGATCGCTGTGGGGACGGCCTATGTGGGGGACGTATTGGGCGTGGGACCCTCGGCTGACCTCCGAACTGATCTTGCTGTTCATCTATGTCGGCGTGATGTCGCTGCGCTCGGCATTCGAAGATCCCGCGCGCGGCGATCGCGCCGCAGCGCTGCTGGCAGTGGTCGGCGTGGTGAACGTGCCCATCGTCCACTTCTCCGTCGTCTGGTGGAACTCGCTGCATCAGGGAGCGACGATTGTTAAACTAGGCGCACCGTCGATGCCGGGCAGCATGCTATGGCCGTTGCTGTCGATGTGGCTGGGTTTCATGTTGTTTTACGGTGCCGTGCTGTGTACGCGCGTGCAGGCTGAAGTGCTCAATCGGGAGCGGCAAGCGGCCTGGGTGCGGGAGGCAATCAAGTCATGACGAGTGGTTTTTGGTCCATGGGCGGCTACGCGCGCTACGTGTGGCCTTGTTTTGGATTTGCCGGCCTGGTGCTGGGCTGGAATCTTTGGGCAGCGCGACGCTTGCTGATGGGGGCACGAATGAGGGCGGCGCGTGCGCTTGCCATGGCGGGTGATGCATGACGCCGCGGCGCAAGCGCTTGTTGGTGGTGCTCGGGATTCTGGGCGGCGTTGCCGCATCCGTGTCGCTCGCGGTCATGGCTTCACGTGAAAACATCATGTTCTATTTCGATCCCAGCCAGGTCGTCGCGGGCAAGGCGCCGCTCGCGAAGCGTTTTCGGATCGGCGGCATGGTGGTCAAGGGCAGCGTGGAGCGCAAGCCCGGTGATCTTGAAGTGCGTTTCGTGCTGACCGACTTCGCGCACGAAGTTCCGGTCGAATATACCGGTGTGCTGCCGGATTTGTTTCGTGAAGGCCAGGGCATCATTGCGCACGGCACGATGAACGCGAGCGGCGCCTTCGTGGCGGACGAGGTGCTCGCCAAACACGACGAGAAGTACATGCCGCCCGAAGTGGCCGCGTCGTTGAAGAACAAGAACGCCGCAGCCCCCGCTGCCGTTCGGCCAACCACTTGAGGGTAAGAGATCGCCATGGCTCCTGAAATAGGTATATTCGCGCTCATTCTGGCGTTCGTACTGAGCTTGTCCCAGGCGTTTTTCGGGCTGATGGGCGCGTGGAAGGCGAGACCGATTTGGATGGCGGTGGCGCGGCCGGCGGTCACCGGACAATTCGTCTTCGTGGCGATGGCATTTTCCTGCCTGGTCTATTGTTTCGTGAACAATGATTTCTCGGTGCTGTACGTGGCGCGCAATTCGAATTCGCAATTGCCGCTGTTCTACCGTGTTGCGGCGCTGTGGGGCGCGCACGAAGGCTCGCTGCTGCTGTGGATCTTGATCTTGTCGATCTGGAGCGTCGCCGTCGCAGCCTTCAGCCGTGCGCTGCCCTTGTCCTTCTCCAGCCGCGTGCTCGGCGTGATGGGCCTCATCAGCTCAGGATTCATGCTCTTTACGTTGTGGACCTCGAGTCCTTTCCTGCGCCTCATCCCCGCCGCGCAGGACGGCGCGGACTTGAATCCGGTGCTGCAGGATTTTGCGCTGGCCATTCATCCGCCCATGCTCTACACCGGCTACGTCGGTTTCTCCGTGGCATTCGCGTTCGCCTGCGCCGCCATGCTGGAAGGGCGGCTCGATCAGACCTGGGCGAAATGGACGCGGCCCTGGACTATATTCGCGTGGCTTTTTCAAACCATCGGCATTGCGCTGGGCAGCTGGTGGGCCTATTACGAATTAGGTTGGGGCGGTTGGTGGTTTTGGGACCCGGTCGAGAACGCTTCCTTCATGCCATGGCTGGTCGGAACGGCCTTGATTCACTCCTTGAGCGTTACCGAGAAGCGCGGGATCTTCAAGAGCTGGACACTGTTGCTGGCCATCTTCGCCTTCTCGCTCAGCCTGGTAGGCACCTTCCTGGTACGCTCAGGCGTGCTGGTCTCGGTGCATTCCTTTGCGACCGACCCGACGCGGGGTCTCTATATCCTCGCGTTCCTGGTACTCACGATCGGCGGTTCGCTGACGCTGTATGCCTGGCGGGCACCAAAGCTGTATGCGCCGGGCGGCTTCGAATTGTACTCACGAGAATTTTTTCTCCTTGTGAACAACGTCATCCTGGTGAGCGTCGCCGCGCTGGTGCTTTGGGGCACCTTGTCGCCGTTGGTCTATGAAATGCTGAACATCGGCAAGATTTCCGTGGGACCGCCGGTGTTCGCGCTGATGTTCTTGGTGCCGGTATTTCCCCTGATGGTGTTTCTCGCGATCGGCATGCATTCGGCATGGCGCCGCGGCAAGCTCACGGTCACGGCGAAACCCCTGTGGTGGCTGGCCGGAGGCGCGGTGCTGCTGTCCGTCGCGATCCAGGGATTGGTTTTCAAAGAGTTCCACCCGGTGGGTCTCGTCGGTTTCAGCTTCGGCTTCTGGATCATTTTCTCCGCGCTGCTCGAGCCGGTGCGGCGATTGCGTCAGAAACAAACACTCACGGCGGCTCTCCTGGGGATGTCAATTGCGCACTTTGGCGTCGGCGTGTTTGCCATCGGCGCGAGCGGCGTAGAAAGCTACAAGATCGAGAAAGACGTGGCCCTGAAACCGGGCGGCAGCTTTGCCAATGCCGGCTACGATTTCAAGTTCGTGAAGGCCACCGATGTGCGCGGACCGAACTACGATGCCGTGCAAGGCCTGGTCGAAGTCACTCGCGGAGGCAAGCCGGTGACGACGCTGTTGCCGCAAAAGCGTCACTTCTGGGTGCAGCAGACCTTCAATAGCAAGGCCGCCATTTCGGTGAATTGGGCGCGCGATTTGTTCGTCGCCATGGGCGAGCCCTTGGGCGAGAACGCCTGGAGCATGCGCATTCAGTACAAGCCGCTGGTGCGCTACATCTGGCTCGGCGCCATCATCATGGCTC
>Ga0210406_10007067_pt1 | contig 11494 bp, 25 predicted proteins | sample IncBWC30MmetaG_FD_155454 | JGI IMG/M metagenome (GOLD analysis project Ga0210406, IMG submission 155454) | Forest soil microbial communities from Barre Woods Harvard Forest LTER site, Petersham, Massachusetts, United States - Inc-BW-C-30-M | ecosystem: Environmental > Terrestrial > Soil >... | reverse complement strand
ACCACCGTTAATGAGTGTGCCTGCCGATCCGATGAAGGAGCAGTTAAACTCCTGATCGAACTTGACCATATCGAAGTTGATAAGCTCAAGCTGTTCTTTCTGCCATTGCTCATCACGTCCAGGCACGACATGCCAAGGAACGAATGTGGCTTGGAAGTTGTTCGTTTTCTTGCCGAGGCTCGATCCCTCATAGAACTCATAGAAGTGGTTCAATCCCTTAGGCGTCGAAACCATGACGAGCTTGGTTGACTTACCCGCTGAAATGGTTGGTGAAACGGCTCCGTAGAACTCATCCCAATTCTCAATGTGTGCCGCTTCATCGATCACGATGATATGGCAGGTATAACCACGGAGGGCGTCAGCACTGGTTGCCGACGCGAATAGGCGGGAGTTGTTCTCAAGGACGAATGAGCCCTTATTGAATTCGGTGACTCCCAATTGAAGCCACAGAGGCAAATTCTGATATGATATCTGAAGCTTACCGATAATTTCCATCGCGGTGTCGAGCTTGTTGGCGACAATGGCGACGGTCTTGAAGTCATTGAAGAGAATATACCAGATGAGGAAGGCACGAAGAGTTTCAGTCTTTCCACTCTGACGACTCATGCAGGCCAGCGTAAAGCGGCCATTCAACATGTTGTCGATCATCTCTTTTTGATAAGAACGGAGGATCATCTGTTCGAGACCGTTCTCGGTCACGATCTTGAAGTAGTGCTCAATGAAATAGTAAATGTCTTCCTTACACTTAATATACTCTTCGACTAATTCTGGTGTCCAGTCATACTTAACATTCTTACCCTTTAGGAGAGGGTTATTTCGAAACTTTGCCATATACTGAGTCTACTACTTTCATATGTTCGAACATCTCGCGGTGGGCTTTGTCATTACAGCCCATGGTTCCATAGACTAGGGCAGCATGTCGCCATATGGCCGCTTCCCTTAGTAGGTTAAACAGAAAGGGGTTATCTTTCTTGATGCTCTTCATGTTTAACATCTCTAGCCACCCGTAAGTTATTGCTAAATCAGGTCTCAATCCATCAACTCCACGTGATGTATCTTGTATGTATTTATATTTCCTGTTGGTTTTCCAGAATAATGGTGTTCTGGAACGTCGAAACTTTCTGATCCGTGGTACTTGAATTTAGCTCCATGGCTGAAAAGCATCTCGCGTTCTTCGGTATGACTATTTAACTTCGGATGAGAGACGTATAGACCGCGACTGCCCGCAGGAGCATGGATTGCCATGATGTCTTTTGACTTGGCGAAGTGGGTGGCTCTTTGTGGATCGAGGGTCGCAGACGAGAAGCCCTTTGAACTGATAATGTCTCCAGGCTTGGACGCATTGAGTTTGGCTGACGTGTTTCTCTGTGTGCCTCGATAGGCATAAGTCGAATTAGGTAATCTGTGATTACGGACAGCACCAGTTAAGTACTTGATATGCTGATCAGTTTCACGATTGTCGTAATCGTCTGAGTGTGAGTCACCAGTCTTCAAGCGATTGTTTATTGCCTTGTATCCTGTCGGAGAAGTCCAAGTTGAAATGGCTTCCTTATGCTCGTCATGGATATGTGAGATATCACCTGTTAAGTGGGTCTGAGCCAACTTGTGAACAAAGTCGTAATTCGGACGAATACCGTTGTGCATGTCCTGCTTGAAGCGATCTGGATGGATGCCGACTGGACCCGTTGTCTCTTCCGCTTCCTTGATCTTCGCAGGACGCTGAACGTATTCTTTGTGCCATGGCTGACGCTCGCGTTGAGTGCGAGTTTGGATATTGGTGCCCAATGCTCGATTAGACATGTCTACGTCGCCAGGAGTGTTTAGGTATTTGCCGATACGAGAAGGATGGACAGCGGCTACGCCTTCAGACTCCCAATGGAAGTCATGTGGGTGCCCTGTTTCGCGGACGCCATGATAGAGGCGTGTGTGGGCGAAGTGGCCCTCACGGTCCACCGCATGGCCTGTAATGCGAGCCTTGAGGCCAGTCTCTTCGTATAGCTCTTTGATGGCGTTCGCCTGAGGATGTAGACCGCCCTCGACGTTCCCTTTGGGGATCGTGTGATCATAGCCTGCGAAATTGTTTGTGGGTTTGGCGAGCCATACGTGGCCTGATGGCTCGTGCATGATGATGCCAGTCTTGAACTGCTTGCCAGGATGGACAGGGGGAAGGCCGACCTCGATAGAGTGGTCCTGACCAGAAACGTTATTCCACTCGTGTTCTGCTGGTGGCTTCCATGACTTGAAAGGAATGCCGTTCATATGGGAAGGAGCTTCCTCACCCTTTCTGAAGTGATAGTCGTTATCGACCATCTCAGGCTTGAGTGGAGCTATCTCTCTGAGCAGTTTCACTTAACTAACTCCATGTGGTGCTCGTGTACATAGTTCGAGCCGTACTTTGTCGTGTCCGTCTTATTGTATTTTAACTTTGAGTCACGAGGCAGGACAAATTCTCTTTCACCTTCTTGCTTGGCTATATGGCTTATATAAGCTCCAGGGCTTCCCTTGGGAACCTTCACGTGTAGGATATGTGTATCTACTCCACCTTCGGGGGCATAGTCTCTATGCATCGATCCGAAGAAGTGAGCCTGATAAGGATTGGTTGAAGAACTCATATAAGCTGGATGATGAACTACCCCTTCCGCATTCTTGATCTTTCGAGGATCGTGAACTGAACCAGAATAAACGGTCATATCCTCTGGCGTCTTATGAGCATGAACCGCTGAGTCCATTTTGTCAATGGTCCCTTGGTGCTTTTCTGGAATATCCCATCCTGCCTTGAACTGACTCTTTTTCCAAAGGTGATGATTGACATCTCGGCTTTGATCGGAGTATTTGTGGAGGGCTGTCTTTTCCTCTGGGCCGTAATTGTAGTGTGGTGTCAAACGCTTATGAAGAGCCTCTGACGGACCCTTACCGATATGGTCGTAGTGGAAGTTCTCGTCTTCCTCAGGACGCACTTTCATACTTTCACGTACCTGAGATACGGGAAAGTTAGACTCGGTGATGGGAGTGTCCATATGCTTCTTTAGATAATGAGGGACTGTGCCGTCGTAATCAGGTCTGTTCATTTCAGGAGGTAGGAGACCTACCTTCTGCTTTGCGAAAATTGTTTGCTTGGGATCGCGGCCTTTATTCACGCCTGAGTAGTTGACCCATGAGTTCTGGCCACGTGTCTCGGTTGACATGGCTGCTCGTGCGAGAGGCGAGAATGTCTGTTGATGAGCGTGCCACGCTGTTTCCTCACCTTTGGGGCCGAAACCGTTCTTCAGGATACCATGACCGAAGGCGTCGTGTACAGCACGAAATTTCTCATTGCCGTTTAGGCCAGTTTCGTGATCGCGTGTGGATAGAGCCTTGGCTTCGTGTTCCTCACCGCCATTGAAGACGTGTAAGTGGTTGTTATTATGGAGGTCTTGACGCATTGCGTTCGAGTCAGGGTAGTCTTTGTCACCACCATGGAATTCGAAATTGATGTGCTTGCTTAAGAGGGCGTGCTGTTGGCTAGTCTCGTGTCCGAAAGCATTGTAGGACGCATGGGCAAGACTATCGTAGTCCTTGGCACCAGCATTCTTAACCATATCAGGATGTTGGTCTTGATATGCCTTGAAGACGTGCTTCTTATACTCTGGGTCTTCGTTAGCCAAATGATGAAAAGCAACAGCAATAGGCTTCTGCTTCTCTGCTGAAGAGGTTTGCATAGATGGCTGCATATGAGGCATACCAACGGTGTTGGTATATTCATGTGAATACTGAAGCATCTTCTTGCCACCGTCTGTCAACGAGTGATCATTTGCATCCTCGTTTAGAGACTCACCGAAAGTGAACTCTCTTCCACTTGGCATACGAGTGAACATCTGGTCGTTGTTTCTCTTGCGATATTTGCCAGCCGCAACAGTTTTGTTCATTCCAGGCCAAGCCGCCTTATTTGTGCCATGAAGTGATGCTACATCTGAGTTGTGAGGCTTGTGAAGGATCGAGTCCTGATCATACTTTCGACCTAGAGTTGTAAGAGTCTTCTTGACAGCACCCTTGTCATCTCCAGGCTTGTTGTGCATGACGATGAAGGAACGCTCACGTGTTTCTTTTGCATCAGGCGTGTTGTGGTTCTCTATGTAGCCACCGAAAGCAGGAATGACCTTATGGCCTGCGGCCTTGAGTTCGCCATGCAGCGTCTTTGAGCGACGGTCGTTCTCTTCTGAAGATAAGTGACCACGCTCCGCTGACATTATGCCCATGGCACGATTTTTGAAGGGATCGGTCCCTTCGGTCAGGAATTGGTCGAACCTAATCATGGTTTTCGTTCTTCAGGGTCTTGAGAGCTTCCTTAAGGTCATTCGTTGACATTGATGGGAAGTGAATGTGATTATGCAACTCGCCTGGAGCATTCGTCTTGTTTGACTCAGGTGCGTCCAAGTCTTGAAGCTGACGGTGAAGTCTAAGGGCGTTTGAATTGGCGTCCGATACGCTCTTAATTAGAGAACTGAGAGCCAAATACGCATTAACATCTTGAGCCTGTGACGCCATTGCTCCTAAATCGGAGATTGCCTGCGAACCAACCGCAACTATATTCATCATTGAGGCACGTGCCTGCGTGAAGTCCTTTCTGGCACTGTCTGCACGAACCTCTGCTGATAATTCAGTCACCATGTCGGGTGGAGTGACCACGAGGTTGAACTTCTTGTTGAGGTCTTCTGACAAATGGATATCTCCTTGATTATCTGATATTTATTAGATGGCGAAGCCCAAGGCTCATTTTTCGCTTGACATGGCCTTCGGCCTATGTTAGCTTCTGGACATGACAAAACGCAAGCTATCTCTAATTCAACGTAAGAAGGAACTGCGGAACCTCATTCGCAATGTTCCTGTGATGGCTGGCGGTAAGGCATGGATGAACCGCATCTATGAAGAGCTTGAAGAACTTCGAATGGAAGAGGCTAAAGTCAAATGAATAATCAGAAGCTTGGCAAGGACATTGTGGTTGGCGATACGATCAAGCGTGCCAAAGGCGGTAACGTGACGATCAAGTCAATTAGCAACTTCTCCAACGTCGAGGGCAATCGCCTGAACCTTCGCATAGGGCTTGGCACGAATGGTCAGCCTATTCCATTGGAAGGCGAGAGACTGTACGAGTTGGACTTAACCAAGAGGCCGTAACATGGACTCGCTCAAGAAGATCAACGGACGAGAAGTGGGAACACTCTCGCAGAACGAATTCTGGCTGTTCGAAGCAGCCTGTCGCGAAAATAGGGCGACACGGGTTTACGAAGGCCCAATGGGCTTCGCTGGAAAAGCAAAGGTGAAAATCTATGCCCAAGAGCCTACACGATCATTTGCACCTAGTCGTTGATATCGTCTTCGTGCTGTTTTTTGCTGCCGCAGTGGTTGCAATGTGCGTCCATTATTTTGGACATTAGATAACTTAACGTTCACATTCGTGGACATAACCAAGGAGAAGACCTATGTCATTCAATCTGCATATCCCCACAAGTCTCGATGAAGTCAAGAAGCTCGCTGAAGCTGCCAAGGGTGCCGCTTCCAATGCTGCTCATTCCGTTGCCGACAAGGCTCTTGCCGTCGAGCACGCTGCCGTCGATAAGGCTTCAAACGTTGCCCACAACGTCGCCGCTCAAATCCCAACCGTGACGATCACGAAGAACGGTTCGAATGACTGATATGTGGTGGGTCGCAGCGGTTATTGTCCTTCTGATCTTGCTCGCCTTAGGATAGGAGCGTGCCATGCCATATTTGTCTGTTCATATTTGGCTGCTGATCCTCTTCTTCATGGGTCACCAAACAATGGAGACTTCTGCCTTCTACTTTCCAGAGAATGAAGTCAATCAGTGTGCAGCAACGGCTCGTGATGCAGATGCAGAACTTGGTCAGTTTGGGCTTTATCTAGCCTGCGAACGATTTCATTCGTTAGACGTGGAGGAATAAAATGGCTGGAACTGGCAAGGTGCTTCCGAAAGAGCTTGAGTGGGACAATGGTCTTCATACCGATCTGAGTTGGTATGTGAATTACACCGTCCTTGGTATGGGCGAAGTCGAAGGCTTGAAGTGTCAGGCTGGCCCATATCCTTTCGATGAAATCGAGGGTGAGTACAGCGACATTCGCGGCTACTGCGGGATCGTTGACTGTTACAAAACAACGGTCAAGGACAACACCCGCCACAACTCCTGTGGACAATCCTGTCATGAATGAGGAAGAGATTAGACAATTCATGATCTTCCTCCACAAGTGGAAGAAATTGCACTTTGCCAGTGGCTCCTTCGGTGCGAAGATCATGGATATCATCATCGATGATGTTTCCAAATACTTCTTCAGTGGTCGAGCATCCTTCATAACCGATGTTCAAAAGAACGGTTTCGACGCTCAGCCATTTGAGGTTCATGCCAAGACTGCGAACACCACATATACGAGAGACGATTTCGATGTTTGAGCACTTCCAGCAACCATTTCCCGACTATTGGGTCATCATGGCTCTGGTTGTGCTTTTCTTCTTCCTGAACGGCAAGGGGCCGACACCAAGGACGTAAACCAATGGTTGACATGATGGGAAAGATAGTCATTCAGGTTAACTGCGATGGTTGCATGGCTGAAGACCATAAGATCATGCAAGTTGGTCGAGTGGTCGCGATTAGGAAGGCCAAGGATATTTGGGGGGTACAAGACCCCTATGAAGATCGTTATGACTTTGCCCAATGTCTGGTGATCAGTTCCCACCTTGACAATCCGAACGAATTCTTCTATGTTTGCGTCCAAGACAATTCCCTCCAACCGTCCTCTAAGGATTGGATGGTCTATTTCCACTACCAATGAAAGGATTATATAATGATACTCCAGATCGACTCGGTTGACCCACAAACTAGCTCTGAACGCATTTCTTATATTGAAAATGTTTCCGCCTTCTCCGTTGACAAGAGGCCGTCTCAGAAGAATTTGGAAGTCACCTTCACCCACACCAACTACACGGGAGTGAACGTCCAGAAGGTTCAGGAGGTTGTTTACGTTCGTGCTGAACGAAACAATGGCGATGCAATCCAAGCCTGGAGGGCATAATGGACTTCTACACCATGAAGCCAGACGAGCCGATCTTCAACAAGCAGGAAGAGCCGATCTTCAACGACACTCGACATTTCGAGGGTGTCCTCGAATATGTCCTCTGCATCATCGCCGCCATTGTGGCTGGCTGCTTCGGCATCGTCAACCGCTCATGGACGAAGGACGACGACCAGCAAGACAAGTGGTGGCAGGCTGAGCAGCACTATTGGGATAACGAATACACAGACCCAAAGCAGCATTGGGACGGTCATGAGTACCGTGCGATCCCCAATGATTAACGAAGAGCCTGGAGCTTTCCCTTGGAAGGAGAAGCCTCAAGTGGTCGAGGAAGGTGAAATTCATCTCTTCCCATGGGCTGAAATAGCCGAGCGATATCGCAAAAGTCAAGGAGAGAGTTGTCCACAGAATGTAGCATATTGTGGACAACCAAAAGACGATGACAACGCCAGACCTTAAGCTTCAACTCATCCAACTGGTTGATATTGCTGAGAGTCGCAACCGATCAGCAAGAGAACTGCTAAAAGTCCTTGACAATACCCTATACTCGGAATATGAGCAGGGGGTGGCACAAACGATACTGACAGAAATGCTCCCAATGTACCAAGAGTTTGTCTTAGGAACTGATAGGAAGGCGAAAGCTTTCATGCGAGGATTTAATGGCTAAGGATCGATTTGTCGGAAACCTTGTCAAGACCGATTGGTATGCTCAGGCACGTGCCCAAGGCTATCGTAAGGCCAATGGGAACTACTCAAAGCAGAGAGGCGGCGGTTCAGGAGGGTCCGACGCAATCGGTGTTCTACTCATGGTTTGGGCCTTCTCTTGGGTCATCCCAGGCATTAACATATACGAGGTTTCGCATGTGGGTTGGACAGCCTTCGTTAATGATTGGCAAGCACATGCCACAGGGGCTACCACAGCCGTTGCCGTAGTATGCTGGATACTTTGCATTGCACAAATTTTTTATATAGTGCGTGCTTGTATAAAATAAAATTTTGGAAAAGACCCTATGGGGGTCTAATTGCTGGTAAAGGGCGAAGCCCATATAAAAAAATATTTGGAAAGAGGCACTGGCCCTCATGCTCATTAGGAAAGGTGAAGTGAAAGGAAGCAAGGGACTCCTAACCCCTGCCCTAGGCAGTGAAAAGCACAGTGTTACCGATCTGCCACATGGGGCCTGCGGCCCACACCATGGCATTCGAGCAACACCTACCGCCAGCAAATGGTTAATGGATTGCCTGTTGCTGGTCTGCCTCATGTGTCTTTATTGCCACCAGATGCAACGTGTCCCACCAGTCAATGCCCCACAACTGCCATGTCCTATATCAGCGTCCCGCTATCACAAGGAATGAACAAATGAACAGTGCCTTATGTATTCTCTGGGCAGTCTATGCAATCATTATGTACATCAATTGGCGTAATGATTGGGTAATGTTTGGCTATCGACTTATCTAATCGTTTGTATGTTGATCTGAGCACCCATGTTGTTATAGGTCAATGCATGATGGGCTAGTCTAATGGTTAGTGTAGTCGCTGTGTAGCCTAATAGCCCATTTGCGGTTACAATGAAGAGTATGTTACCCCTACTATCATAGACGTATACAGTCTTGCCAATCATTACGGCAGAAGCTATCTCTGGGGCTCTCATGGGGACTATCTCTCTAAGGGGTCTGGTCATATGGGTATTTATTGAAGGAGAGGAAAGATATCGACCAGTAGCCATGCCAGGAGCCCTGCAAGGGTAAAGGCAACAGCTACAGCAATTAGATAAGTGAATACGTTAAGAGCTATCAGGCCAAAGATGAATTGTGGGTTTAGGCGAGCGGAGCGAGCCAGTGGGGCCTGCGGCCTATCCAATCGTTTGTCCAATCCTTGGTCAGTGACTTCTTTACTCTTCGCCACTTGCTCGCTCTCCCAGATATGGCCTACGGCCTATTATCTTTGATTGTAAGGCATTCAAACAGGCTTTTATAGCCATTTTAATCCAATTGTTCTGTTTTGTAGAATGAAATGGAATATCTGTTCCATTTGTATTATGAGGGCAGCATTTCATCGTCCATACTCCTTCCATGAATGTTGATAACCTACTGGATAAATCCATTCTCCATTCACTTGGAATGGTTCTTTGATCTTTCTTGCCTTCTTAATTCTCTTACACTCATGCCCTGATCGCTTCACTAGCCTTCTGAGAGGCAGATCATGTAAACGCATATGGTCAGTGTGCTCAATCAGGACGAGGTTATCAATAGCGTTGTTCTCATGGTTTCCATCCATGTGGTGAATATCGAAGCCCTCATACAATCTTGCCTTTAACCAATCCTCGGAACGGTCAGGATGAGCAGCGAGCCATGCGAAGTGATAAGCTTCCATTACTTGATTAGCTCCATATGGTGGATATGCTCATGCCTAGACCCATTGGTCGAGGTTTCAGTGTGAAGATATTTGAGTTTCTTATCCCTTGGTAAAACGACTTCCTTATACTTTGGGTTGATCGAGTTTTCGTCATGGATAAATGCTGCATTGATGCCTGCGGGCACAGATACCTTGAGCACATGATGATGGCTGGCAATGACGTTATGATCTTTATCGAATTCATGCACTGCATTTCTATCCTTCAGGTAATCAGTGGCGGCATTCTTATGCAATGAGGTACTCATATGTCTGGGGTGCTCTACAATGCCTTCTGCATTAGCTTTCTTGCGGGGATCGTTCAATGTCTTAGACCAGACGATGGCTTTGATTGGGGTTGTATGCTTCTGTATAATCTGGTCCATATGATCACGCTTCCCTTGATCATTGTTCTTGATAGCCTCTGAATTCGTTGTCCATTGATGGAGGGTAGCTTTATCATGGGGAGTATATGAGTCGAAATGATGCGTGAATGTATCGACCGCATGGGCTTCTTCTGCCTTGCGTTCTGACTGTGCTTTCAATTCAGCAGTGTAGTCCTTAGGCACGGGACATCTTCGTAATTAGCTTATCCCCATGCACTTCCCACTGAAGCAACATGACAGGATGAGTGAATAGGTCGAGGGGATGGATGAGGCGATGAGTAATCCCATGATCTATGTAAAGATCAATGCACTCCTTGAGCATACGTTCAGCAGAAAGCTTCTGACTGTCGAACATGTCGCGTTGATAGTCATATGAGTAGGCGAATGTAATGCCTCTATAGGTGTTGCTATCTGAATTCATGGTCTCCTGCGTCCTTCTCTGGGTTTGGTGAATAGGTGAAATCACGTGATGCGAGGTTAGATGATGCACGGACTATGCCTTGTGCTCTGTTCTTTACCTTGCGAGTTGATATGCTGTCCTTAATGGGTTTCTTTTCCATTGAGTCCTGGCCAAGCTTGAAAGCTCTGTTTCCCATGTTGGGAACTGACTTGCGAATGTACTTCTGCAATAGCTTGGTAGATATCTCATTGATCCCTGTGTCTCCCAACGGTGCAATGACTTGCTTATATCCTGTCTTTGCCTTCACAGTCTTGTTCGTGTCATATGGTTGATTGCCGCCTGAGACTACCTGCTCATTGTTGATACCGTAATCATTCTTGTCGGGATCAATTGCAGCCTTGCGGTCAGCCATTGCCATTCCCTTATCTCTGCGGCTCATACGTCTCATGGCAGTTGAGCGTGCCTGATATTGGTTCATTCGAGCAGATAGATTGCCTGAGGGAATAGACACAATGTTCTTGTTGGCATCTGCGACCTTATCGCCTTGGTCTGACCAGTCCTTATCAGCGGCGTCTCTGTATGTGGCAAGCTTGGCATTAGATATCTCAACCACTGGCACAATGTCTCTTAGGTTCTTCATCTCTTTTACTGATCCTCCTGCCCATGGCTTATATGTTCTGCCATCTTGGGGCTTGTAGTTTACTGGCTTCTTGGTATTCCATGAGTGGTTTGCATATGACTTCACAGGATGAGCCTTTGCTGCCCTATCTGCGGCTGCTCTCTCATGCTCAGGTGTTCTGGGATCATTTCTCATACGCTCAATAGCTCTGCGAGCATTGTCTGATATCTCACTCAATGGTGTTGAGACATCATAGTTGTTTGGATCAATCTCGCGTGTTCGCTTCTTCTTATGTGGTGATGTATGGAAGTCCTTTGGGTTCTCTGCTTCCCTTGTTGCCATTACCTTAGGTTTGAATTTCGATTGTCCTACTTTCTGCTGAGCCACTACGTGTGACTTCAAACGTGTGTCCAATCTATCTGGATCAGAGAAGTATCGACCCTTGTCCTGTGTTTTGTTGATATATGAGAGCAACGTAGCTCTTGATACCTCATTAATTGACTCACTGAAACCTGTGTAATCCGCATCATGCACGCTACGAAGATTATATTTTGCCTGTCTCATTCCTTCAATATCAGTAAACCCATGATCCCTAGTGCGGAGACCTAATGACTTCTTCACATGATCATGTGTTGCATCG
>Ga0210406_10007064_pt1 | contig 11499 bp, 6 predicted proteins | sample IncBWC30MmetaG_FD_155454 | JGI IMG/M metagenome (GOLD analysis project Ga0210406, IMG submission 155454) | Forest soil microbial communities from Barre Woods Harvard Forest LTER site, Petersham, Massachusetts, United States - Inc-BW-C-30-M | ecosystem: Environmental > Terrestrial > Soil >... | reverse complement strand
TGGACGCACGCCGGTCTCAACAAATCGGAGCGTATCGCAAAGATCCGCGTTAGTCCGGCAAACGGCGATACCGCTTATGTTGCTGTGCCCGGCGCGTTGTGGAGCGATTCGGCGGACCGCGGTCTCTACAAAACGAGCGATGGCGGCAAAACCTGGAACCTGATTTTGAAGGGCACGAACTTGTCGACCGGCTGCACCGATCTCGCGATCGATCCGACAAATCCAGAGACGATGTTCGCGTGCATGTGGGATTTTCGGCGGAAAGGCTGGGAATATCGTTCCGGCGGGGACGGCCCGGACAAACCATCGGCCAGCGGTTTGTTTCGTTCGAATGACGGTGGCAACACCTGGACCGAGATCACGCCGGACAAGAACAAAGGCTTCCCGAGGAAGCCGTACGGTCGACTGGCGGTAGCGATTGCGCCTTCAAACGCAAAACGAATTTATTGTTTCGTCGAATCGCCGAACAGCGCGCTGTTTGTTTCGGATGACGGCGGCACGACGTGGCAGGAGCGCGACAAAAGTCAGTGGATGGTGTGGCGTCCGTTTTATTTCGCGAACCTGATTGTCGATCCCAAAAATCCGGACCGCGTGTTCAAGACCGACGGTGCGCTGATCATGAGCGACGATGCCGGCAAAAGTTTCTCTCTTGTAGGTGGTTTCCAAGGCGCGCACGGCGACGTGCACGATGTCTGGATCGACGCGACCAATCCGCAAATCGTGTTCAACGGAGACGATGGCGGAATGTGGTATTCCTACAACGGCGGCAGCAAATGGTGGAAGGCCGAAAATTTGCCCGTGTCGCAGTTCTATCACGTCAGCGTGGACGATGCGGATCCATTTCGAGTCTATGGCGGGTTGCAGGACAATGCTGCGTGGGTTGCGCCATCGGAGTATCCCGGCGGAATTACTAATCATCAGTGGGAAAACATGTACAACGGGGACGGCTTCTGGATGTTTCCCGACCCGGCCGATCCCGATTACATCTACGCCGAGTATCAGGGCGGCAACGTCGGGCGGGTGAATCGTAATACCCACGAAGCCCGCAACATTCAGCCGACGCCGAATTACAAGGAGAAGCTGCGCTGGAATTGGAACACGCCAATCGCCCTTTCGCCTAACGAGAAAGGAACCATCTACATTGGCGCGCAGTTTTTATTTCGCTCAAGCGATCACGGCCAGACCTGGGAACGCATTTCGCCCGACCTGACGACGAACGATCCGCAAAAACAAAAGCAGGAACAATCCGGCGGTGTGACCATCGACAATTCGTCGGCCGAGATGCATACGACGATTTATTCGATCAGCGAATCGCCGAAGGACAAGAATTTGATCTGGGTTGGGACCGATGACGGGAATGTTCAGATCACGCGCGACAGCGGAAAGACCTGGAACAACGTGGTCGGCAATATTCCAAACTTGCCGAAGAACTCATGGGTCAGCTGGGTCCAAGCGAGTAACTTCGACGCGGGAACGGCGTACGCGACGTTCGATCGACACACCTTTGGCGACATGACGCCGTACGTTTTCAAGACAACCGATTACGGCAAGACGTGGACACCGTTGGTCACGTCGCAAGATGCGAAAAGCGTTCGCGGTTACGCACACGTGATTAAGGAAGATGTCGTGAAACCAGATCTGCTGTTCCTCGGCACGGAGTTTGGACTTTGGATATCGATCGATGGCGGAAAAAACTGGGCGCAATTCAAAGGCAACCATTTCCCAGCGGTCGCGGTGCGCGATCTCGCGATTCAATCTCGCGACAACGATCTCGTTCTGGCCACGCACGGGCGCGGTATCTGGATCATCGATGACTTCACGCCCTGGCGCGCGTTGACGCCGGAAATCATGTCGCAGGAGGTGGCGTTTGTTTCAGCGCGACCGGTGCAGGAACGGATCGAAGGCAGCGGCGGTTGGGCGAACGGGGCCGCGATGTTCGTCGGCGACAATCCGCCGGACGCCGCCGTCATCAACTATTATCAACGCGAACGTCATTTGTACGGAAAATTGAAAATAGAAGTGCTCGATTCGACCGGGCGCGTGCTCGATGAAGTTCCAGCGAGCAAACGGCCGGGATTGAATCGCGTGATGTGGAGTATGCGCGAGAGACCGCCGCGCGTTCCGCCGGCCGCGCAGATCGCTTTTGGCGGGACGCGGGGAGCTCGATTTGCGCCGGGCGAATACACCGTGCGACTGACGAAAAACGGAAAGACTTACGAAACAAAGTTCACCGTGGGTCTCGATCGGCGGTCGCTGTTCACCGAGGCGGATAAAAAAGCGCAATTCGATGCGGCGATGAAAGTGCGCGCGCTTTTCGACGACGAGAGCGCATTGATGGACCGCATTGTGTTCTTGCGAAGTGAAGTCGCGAAAATGGCGAAGGCGCTGCCGGAAAACGATCCGCTTCACAAGAGCGTGAAGGATTTCGACGGCAAGATTGAGGCGGTGCGGAAGAAAATTGTCGCCACGACCGAAGGCGGCGCGATCACCGGTGAAGAACGGATTCGCGAGCACACCGATCAACTTTACGGCGCTCTTTTGAGTTACGAAGGCAAGCCGGGCGATTATCATCTCGCTTACATCGATACGCTCAGACGCGAGCTCGATGACGTGAGCAAGGATTTCGAGCAAGTCCTGGCGAAGGATCTGCCGACCTTGAATCAAACACTCAAGAGCAAAGACAAAGAAGAGATCAAGACGCCGCCCGCGAAGATTGCGGTGAATGAAGAAACGTCGGGTTCTGCCGGAAACATCGCGCGGTCAAATGATCCGGATGAAGCCGTCGGAGCGACGACGTTGCCCGTGAATTTGCGATTTCTCTACTGACACTTATTTCGTCCAACATTGACACAGCGAGAGATTCGCGGTTCAGAGTTAGCTCGTGAGCCGGGTCCTGATTGCCGATGACCAGCGCGATGTGCTGGAAGCGCTCCGGATTTTGCTCAAAGGCGAAGGCCACCAAACCGAAGCGGTCACGTCAATCAGCGGAATTTTCAACGCGCTTCAACAACGCGATTACGCGTTGTTGATGATGGATCTTAATTACACGCGCGACACGACTTCGGGTCAGGAAGGGCTCGAAGTCATCCCGAGAATTCAGGCGATCGACAGTACGCTTCCGATTGTCGTGATGACCGCCTGGGCGACGATCGATCTCGCCGTCGAAGCGATGAAACGCGGTGCGCGCGATTTCGTTCCGAAACCGTGGGACAACGAGCGATTGCTTACAATTGTCCGGACCCAGATCGAGCTCGGGAGCGCGTTGCGCAAAGGCCGGAAACTCGAAGCCGCCAATAAACTTCTCGGCGGCAACATTCCGAACTTAATCGCGGATGCGCCGGCGATGCGGCCGGTAATCGAGATGATTCAACGGGTCGCACCATCGGACGCGAACGTGCTGATCACAGGCGAGAACGGCACCGGCAAGAGTCTCATTGCGCAGGCGTTGCACGCCCTCTCGCCGCGCGCGTCGCACAGCATGATCACGGTGAACATGGGCGGTTTGTCGGAAACGCTGTTCGAAAGCGAACTGTTCGGTCACGTTAAGGGCGCGTTCACTGATGCGAAGACGGACCGCGCCGGTCGGTTCGAGCTGGCGGACGAAAGTTCGCTCTTCATGGACGAGATCGCGAACATTCCGCTCAATCAACAGGCAAAACTGTTGCGCGTGATCGAAACCGGCGAGTTCGAGCGCGTCGGTTCATCGAAAACATTGCACGCGAACGTGCGGATCGTTTCCGCGACGAACGCTAACCTCGCGGATGAAATTACGGCTGGACGTTTTCGACAGGATTTACTCTTTCGGCTGAACACAATCGAGATTGCGCTGCCGCCATTGCGCGACCGGCGCGAAGACATCATCCCGCTGGCCAACAATTTTCTCCGGATGCATTCGCAGCGATATCGCAAGGAACTCGGTGGCTTTGATGAGGCGGCGCGTGACCGGTTGATGCAGCATTCCTACCCAGGCAATGTGCGCGAGCTGGATCACGTGATTGAGCGCGCGGTGTTGATGGCGCGCGGTTCGCAAATCAAGGCAGCCGACCTTGGCCTAACGACTGCGGGAGGGGAATCGAGAAGCTTGGAAGACATGAGTCTCGAAGAGGTAGAAGCGTTCTTGATCAAGAAAGCGCTCGCTCGAAACAACGGCAATGCGCGGAAAGCGGCCGAATCGCTGGGCTTAAGTCGAAGCGCATTTTACCGGCGGTTACAACAATATGGTCTCTGATCATTTCGGCGTTTCAGCGTTTCAGCTTTTTGATTGATGAAGCGTGGGCCGAAAGATCGGTATCGTTTTTCGCACCAGGGCAAACTGACGTGGCTGATTCTTGGCGCGGCCGCGCCGGCGATCGTCGTGTTGATGTTGATCCTGTGGTTCGGGGATTTCAGCGCGAAGGTTCAATGGACAATCACGCTGCTGATTTTCGTCTTCGCTGCGGGATTCATCTCCGCTGCGCGCGATCACGTCATTCATCCGCTGCAAACCATGAGCAATCTGCTCGCGGCCTTGCGGGAAGGGGACTATTCGATCCGCGCCCGGGGCGCACGCGCCGACGACGCGCTCGGCGAAGTGTTGCTCGAAGTGAACACGCTCGGCGAAACCTTGCGCGTGCAACGTCTCGGCGCGTTCGAGGCGACTGCGCTGCTGCGCACGATCATGGCCGAGATCGAAGTTTCAGTTTTCACGTTCGATCCCGATCGACGCCTGCGGTTGGTCAATCGCGCCGGCGAAATTTTACTCGGGCAGCCGATCGACAAATTGCTGGGACGAAACGCCGACTCACTCGGCTTGGCCCCATGCTTCGATGTCGATCAAGACGAGCCGCTCAGTCTGTCGTTTCCGGGCGGGTCGGGGCGATGGCGCGTCGGTCGGAGTACTTTTCGCGAACGTGGTCTGCCGCACGATCTGATTGTGCTGACCGACTTGAGTCGGACGTTGCGCGAAGAGGAGCGGCGCGCCTGGCAACGAATCGTTCGGGTGCTCGGCCACGAAATGAACAACTCGCTCGCACCGATCAAATCGCTGGCCGGCAGTTTGGAGAACCTTTTGCGCCGGGAACCGATGCCACCAGATTGGAAGGAAGACGCCGAGAGCGGATTGAAATCGATTGGATCGCGCGCGGATTCGTTGAGCCGGTTCATGCAAGCCTACACACGTCTGGCAAAACTTCCGCCGCCGCAAATGGAGGAAGTCGATCTTGGCGAGTTGATTCAGCGGGTCGTGAATTTGGAGCCACGACTCAAGGTGAACATCGTGGCCGGTCCGAAATTGCAAATTAGGGCCGACTCGGCGCAGATCGAACAGGTGTTGATCAATCTCGTGCATAACGCAGTCGACGCCGCGCTCGAAACGCGCGGGAACGTTTTGATTCGATGGCTCGAGGCCGGTGATTGCGTCGAAGTTATCGTGAAGGACGAAGGGCCGGGAATCATGAATCCAGCGAACCTGTTCGTTCCATTTTTCACGACGAAACCGGAGGGATCCGGAATTGGTTTGACGTTGAGCCGGCAAATCGCGGAAGCGCACGACGGCACATTGAGTCTGAGCAATCGCAGAGACCGAGCTGGCGCGGAAGCGGTGCTCCGATTGCCGAAATAGAGAAGTGACGAGTGACATGTGACAAGTGACGAGAATTGTACGGCAGCCGCATCGGTTACCGTCACAGGGTGCAGAACTCTTTGAAAAACTTCCTGATCTCGTGCTTTCCTGATTGAGAAATCGGTCATGTTGCTGTCCCAAATTCGGGACGGCGTTGTCCCACGAACGAATCACTTCACGATCGGGCAAAAAAGTTCCATAAATTTTAGTCGCTTATCATCAGCGACTTACAACTTTGTTTTGGCGCATGGCATGGCCATTGCAATAGGGAGCTAGTGAAATGAAAAAACTTTTGAATCCAGTGAGCGGTCCAAACGCTTCTCACTAGAGACGAAAGGGAAAGAAATTATGAAACCAACCAATCACACCAACAAGAACACGCGGAAATTCCCGTCCGTTGATTATCACTATCAAGCATCGAGCCTGGAGAATCTGACCGGCCGTTGCGCGCAGTTGTCGAATTCGTTTCGCGACATCAGCCGCGATTACTTCGACACGGAAGAGAACAGGGACTTTCTGAGCAACGCTGCGATTTTCGCCGCGCTGATCGGATCGGCCCTGATCCCAATCGCAGCGAGCGCATCAGCGATGGTCGAGCTCGTCCGGACGTTGCCGCTGTTTTAATCAAGCCGTGACCCCGCAACCCAAAAAAGACGACGACGATCATACCATCGTCCGGCCAAGCGGCTTTACATCGAGCCTTTCATCGATGGATGTTCCGCGAAAAGGTGTGGCCGAGAAAAAGCGCAAGCGCCGCATTTTGATTATTGGCGCGAGCGCGCTCGGTTTGATTTTGGCGACGTTCGCGCTGTCGCGATTGAAGCCAGCGGCGCCGAGCGTCGACCGTTCGAGTGTTTGGATCGACACGGTGAAGCGCGGCCCGATGGTGCGGCAAGTTCGTGGACTAGGCACGCTTGTCCCGGAAGAGTTTCGGTGGCTTCCCGCGACGACGGAAGCCAGCGTCGAGAAAATTTTGATCTGGCCAGGAACAAAAGTTGAGTCTGGTGACGTTATACTGGAGTTGACCAGTCCGGAATTAGAACAGAGCGCGCATGAGGCGGAGTCGAAAGCGAAGGGCGCGGAGGCTGAGCTTGAGAGCGAGAAAGCGACTTTGCAGCGCGAACTTCTCGATCAGGAATCGAAAGCCGCGACGGCTCATTCTGCCTACGAACAGGCAAAGATGGAACGTCAAACCAACGATCAGTTGGCGAAAAATGGACTGGTGGCCGATCTCGTGTACAAAACTTCGAAGATCAAAGAGGAGGAATGTCAGAAGACCGATGACATCGAGCAGAAGCGATTTGCGTTCGAGCGCAGTTCAATTGAGCCGCAGCTGGCGTCCAAGCAGGCGGCAGTCGACCAGGCCAACCAACTGGCGAAGCTCAAGCTCGATCAAGTTGAAGGACTACACGTGAAAGCCGGAATGACCGGAGTGTTGCAAGCACTGCCGGTGCAGGTCGGTCAGCGGCTGAAACCGGGAGACAATCTCGCGCGCGTAGCCGATCCGTCGAAGCTCAAGGCGCAAATCAAAATCGCGGAAACACAGGCGAAAGATATTCAACCCAACCAGGCGGCGATCATCGACACACGCAACGGAGTTGTGAAAGGTCACGTCAAGCGCGTCGATCCGGCGGTGGAGCAGGGAACCGTGACGGTAGATGTCGCGTTCGACGAAGAATTACCGAAAGGCGCGCGCCCGGACTTGAGCGTTGATGGAACGATCGAGCTCGAGCGTTTGGATAATGTCGTTTATGTCGGCCGTCCCGCCTTCGGCCAGGAAAACAACACCGTAGGAATGTTCAAGCTGGTCCCCGGTAGCAGCGACGCGATTCGCACGCCGGTGAAATTGGGCAAGAGCTCGGTGAACACGATTGAAATCATGAGCGGCCTGAATCCCGGTGATCAGGTCATTCTCTCCGATACCAGCGCGTGGGATTCGCACGAGCGAATTCGCCTTAACTAATTTCAATAATCCCAAATCAGAAACCCAACCATGACATCAACCCAAGTTAATCCACACAAATCAACTTCCGGTGGAAACGGCACGAACCCGTTGATCCGGCTCAACTCGGTTACCAAAGTGTTTCTCACCGACGAGGTGGAGACGCACGCGCTCTCCGGGATCCATCTCGATATTCGCGACGGCGAATACATGTCGATCGCCGGACCATCGGGCTGCGGCAAATCGACGTTACTGTCGATCCTCGGCTTGCTCGACACGCCGTCGGATGGAAGTTATGCGCTCAAAGGGCACGAAGTCGCGAACCTTTCCTTCGCCGACCGTGCGCGAATTCGAAATCGCGAGATCGGTTTCATTTTTCAAAGCTTCAACCTGATCGGCGACCTCACTGTTTTCGAAAACGTCGAGTTGCCGCTGACTTATCGCGGGATGAGCTCGGGCGACCGCAAAACTTTGGTGACCCAGGCGCTTGATCGCGTGGGCATGGCGCATCGCGCGAAACATTTGCCGAGTCAGCTCTCGGGCGGTCAACAGCAGCGGGTCGCGGTTGCGCGTGCCCTCGCCGGCAAACCGGCGATTCTGCTGGCGGACGAGCCGACTGGAAATCTTGATTCGCGAAATGGCGAAGCGGTAATGAACCTTTTGAAAGAACTGCACGCCGGCGGCGCAACCATTTGCATGGTCACGCACGACGAGCGGTTCGCGCAGCACGCCGATCGCACGGTCCACTTGTTCGACGGTCGGGTTGTGGAAGACAGCCGGATCGCGGCCTAACGAAATGTAAAATCGACAACAACCAGCGATTATGCTGAGCGAAATTAAAGTGGCGCTGCGGGGTCTGGCGAAAAGCCCCGGGTTCACGATCATCGCGATTGCAACGCTGGCCTTGGCGATTGGCGCGAACAGCGCCGTCTTCAGTCTAATTAACGCACTTCTGGTCCGACCGCTGCCGTATCAGGAGCCGTCCCGAATCGCCTTAATCTGGGAACAATTCAAGACCCAAGGCCTTGAACGAATTCCGTGTTCGCCGCCGGAATATCTTGATTTGGAAAAGGAGTTTCAAAGCGGCACCGCGCTCGCAGCGTTCAACTATCAAACATTCAACCTCGGCGGCGGTGACGTGCCAGAACGGATTTCCGGCGCGGAGGTGACGCCGTCACTGTTTCCGCTGCTCGGAGTCGAGCCGATCAAGGGCCGCAGCTTTGCGCAAGAAGAACAAGGCGAGGGTCACGACGATGGCATCGTGATCAGCCAGCGGCTTTGGGAACGCCGCTTCAATTCAGACCCGATGTTGATCGGCAAGACGCTGCTTCTGAATGGCCGCAGTTACACCGTGATCGGAATCATGCCGGCGAGGTTTGAGTTTCCGATTCCGCTCTTTGGAGTCCAGGGCAACCAGTTCGCCGAGCGCGTCGATATTTGGAAACCGACGGCGTTTTCTCCGCTCGAGCTGAAGGAACGCGGCAATCGCAGTTACGCGATGATTACGCGCTTGCGTCCCGGCGTGTCGCTTGCAACCGCGCAAGCCGAGCTCGACAAGATCATCGCAAATTGGATCCAAACTTATTCCGACAATTACCGCGGCGGCGGTTTCGGCGCGAAGATTTATCCGCTGCAAGATCAGGTAGTAGGCCAGATGCGCGCCGGTCTCGGGATTTTACTGGGCGCAGTTGTTTTCGTTCTGCTGATCGCATGCGCAAACCTGGCGACGATGTTGCTGGCGCGTGCGAGTGCGCGTGAGCGCGAGCTGGCGATTCGGGTCGCCCTTGGCGCCGGCCGCTGGCGATTGCTGCGGCAAATGTTGACCGAGAGCATTCTTCTCGCGCTGGCCGGCGCGGCACTTGGAATTTTCCTTTCGATTTGGGGGCTCGAACTGCTGAAACAAATCGGCGCCCGTACCATTCCGCGACTCGCGGAAGTGAATGTTGATTTCGTAGTGCTGGTAGTGACCGCGGCTGTGGCGGTTGGGACGGGAATTTTGTTTGGATTGATTCCGGCGTTCGCAGCCGCGAAACCGGAATTGACGGAAGCGTTAAAAGAAGGCAGCCGTTCCTCGACTACGGGTGCGCGTCGCAATCAAGTTCGCAATTCGCTCGTGGTCACGGAGATCGCACTCGCGCTGGTGTTGCTGGTTGGCGCTGGGCTCCTGCTCAAGAGTTATGCGCGCGTCCAAAACATCGATCCGGGATTCGATCGCACTAACGTGTTTACCGCCGAGATCGATCTTCCCGCGCCGAAATACCCGCAGCGCGGAAGCGACAATTACAACCATGGCGCCGCGATGGTGAATTTTTGGAACGAAGCGCTGCGTCGGGTCGGCCAATTACCCGGAGTTAAAGCCGCCGCGGCGACTGTCGTTCTTCCGTTGAGTGGATCGAATACGGATTCCTCGTTTGCGATTGAAGGCCGGGCGCTCGGCGGGAAAGAGCCGACACCCGACGAGGAACTTCGCACCATCACGCCAGATTATTTCCAGGTCTTGAGAACACCGCTGTTGCGCGGGCGATTCTTCACCGAATCGGACACTACGGACGCGCCCCCGGTGGTGATCGTTAACGAAGCGCTCGCAAAGAAATACTGGCCGAATGAGGACGCACTCGGAAAACGCATCACGTTTAGCGATCCGCGCAAACCGGATCCGAAATGGATTACCATTGTCGGAATTGTCCGAAGCATTCGTCACCGCGGACTCGATGTTGATCCCGCCCCCGAATATTATCTTCCTTACTCCCTGGACACGGAACGGAGCATGGTGCTTGCGGTCCGGAGCGCGCAGGACCCGCGCAGTCTGGCGTCTGCGATTCGTCGCGAGATTCAATCAATTGATCCGGATCAACCGTTAGCGAACATTCGCACGCTCGAAAATGTCACGGCCGATTCAGTTGCGCCGCGCCGGATGTCGATGGCATTGCTCACCGCGTTTGCCGGAATCGCGTTGCTGCTCGCGGGCGTCGGAATTTATGGAGTGATTTCGTATTTAGTGGTGCAACGCACCCACGAAATTGGCGTGCGAATGGCGCTCGGCGCACAACGCAGCGACGTTTTGCGTCTCGTTGTTGGACATGCTGCCAAGCTGGTCGGCATCGGTTCGGTGATTGGTTTGCTGCTCGCCTTCATGTCGACGCGAGCGTTGTCGGCGTTGCTTTACAATGTCGGCGCGTTCGATGGCGCGACGTTTATTTTTGTCACGGTCGCGCTGGCCGCAGTCGCACTACTCGCCAGTTACATCCCCGCACTTCGCGCAACCCGCGCCGATCCGATGATCGCGCTCAGCCACAACGCTTGATTATGCTGCGCGATTTTAAATTTGCGTTGCGTCAGCTGTTGAAGGCTCCTGGGTTTACAATTGCGGCCGTCACCGTGCTCGCGCTCGGCATCGGCGTTAATACCGCCGTATTCACCCTGGTAAACACGCTTTTCTTCGCTCCGCCGTCTTATGCGAAGCCGCACGAAATGGTGCAGCTGTTTTCTCAAGACAAGAAGGATCCGAAGAAATTTCGGGGCTTTTCTTATCCCACTTATCTCGACGTTCGCGCGCAGAACACGGTCTTCAGCGACGTAATGGGTTTTAATCTGGCGCTGATCGGCCTTGGCCAGAAGGGCGATACGCGGCGCGCGTTCGGTGCCGTCGTCACTTCGAATTATTTCTCCGTGCTCGGTGTTCCGTTGGCGCGTGGCCGGACCTTTTTGCCGGAAGAGGAAACGCCCGGCCACAACGCGTCGGTCGCGATTGTCAGTTACGGTTACTGGCAGAAGCACGATCTCGATCCGGGCGTGCTCGGTTCTCAAATATTTATTAACGGCCGCGCGTTCACGATCGTCGGAATCGCGCCGAAGGGGTTCGTTGGTACGATGCAAATTCTCTCGCCGGAAGTTTGGTTGCCGATGAGCGTCTACGATCAGGTCGCGAACGATTTTGGGTCCGAGACTAAGACCACGA
>Ga0210406_10007063_pt1 | contig 11500 bp, 6 predicted proteins | sample IncBWC30MmetaG_FD_155454 | JGI IMG/M metagenome (GOLD analysis project Ga0210406, IMG submission 155454) | Forest soil microbial communities from Barre Woods Harvard Forest LTER site, Petersham, Massachusetts, United States - Inc-BW-C-30-M | ecosystem: Environmental > Terrestrial > Soil >... | reverse complement strand
AGGCTGACGAAGACGATTGCAGCTTGTCCTTCTCGTGCTAGACTTCGACTACTTCGGCGCCGCCATGGTGCATGCCTCACGGACCACGGGACCAGTACGTTTCGGACCTTACGAGGCCGATTTTGCAGGAGCGGAACTCCGCAAGAACGGGATGCGGATCAAGCTCCAAGACCGCCCGTTTGACATTCTTCAGATTCTTCTCGAACGGCCGGGCGAAGTGATCACGCGGGAGGAGTTCCGTAACCGCCTCTGGCCCGCCGACACGTTCGTCGATTTCGACCACAGCCTGAACGCCTCCATCAACAAACTCCGCCAAGCCCTCAACGACGACGCCGACAGTCCCCGCTTCGTGGCTACGGTCGGCCGTCGCGGATACAAGTTCATAGCTAGGGTTGAAGAGCGGGAGCCATTCAGGTCTGAGCAGACCGATTCTCCCGTAAACGTTTCTGCTAGTGGCGTCCCACCCTCTCCTGCCGCTGACCAGCGCGCTCGCCTAAAGGACTGGGGTTTGCGTGCTCTGGGACTTGCATTGGCGATGATAGTGACCGTCGCAATTTGGGCATGGCCAGTCGGCAGATTGCGGGAGAGTCTGCACAGAAGAGCGCGAGGCGTTACTGGCGAAGGCACTAGCCCCTCGGCGGCGGTCAAGCCACGTCGTTCCTTTGCGGTTTTGGGGTTGAAGAATCTTTCCGGCAGACCGGATGAGGCATGGCTGTCTACCGCACTTAGCGAGATGCTGGCGACCGAGCTCGCTGCCGGCGAGCAGATGCGGGCCGTTCCTGGTGAAAAGGTTGCGCAGGCGAAAATTGATCTCGGCCTTGTTGCCGCAGATGGGTATAGTGCCGAGACCCTCGCTCGGATCCGAGCGAACCTTGGAAGCGACGTGGTGGTCCTCGGCTCTTACACAGCGTTAGGACAGAAGTCGAACGGGCGCATACGCGTGGATCTGCGGCTCCAAGAGGCTGCGACGGGAGAAACTATTGCTGAGGTTGCCACCACCGGAAGTGAGACTGAGCTGTTCGATCTGGTTACGCGGGCCGGACTACAGCTGCGGGGGAAGCTGGGCGTGGAAGCAGTGTCCGCGGACCAAGCTGCTGGTGTTCGCGCTTCTGCGCCGGCGAATTCGGAAGCTGCGCGGCTTTATGCGGAAGGCCTTGGCAAATTGCGGGTCTTTGATGCGCTTGCTGCTCGCGATCTCTTGGTTAAGGCGGTTGCAGTCGAGCCGGGCTACCCGTTGGCCCACTCTGCACTAGCTGCCGCCTGGTCGGCCCTTGGCTACGATGGAAGGGCCAAGGAGGAATCTACACTGGCTTTTAAGCTGTCGGGAAAACTATCCCGTGAAGACCGCTTGTCAGTTGAGGGCCAATACTGGGAAACGGAGAAGCAATGGGACAAAGCGATTAGCGTTTATCAGAGTCTCTTCGCTTTCTTCCCTGACAGCCTGGACTATGGGCTGAGTCTTGCCCGAGTGCAGGATTGGGCAGGAAAAACGAAAGACCTGGCAAACACTCTGGGATCCCTGCGCAAACTTCCTCCGCCCTTGGGAGCCGACCCACGAATCGACTGGGCCGAGGCCTCTGTGATCTCCACTTCCGATTATAGAAGCTCAGTGGCGGCTGCAGACCGAGCGGCGAAAAAGGGATCCGCCCTCGGAGAGCGGCTACTCGTCGCAGTGGCCCAGGGCTCCAGATGCGCGAAGTTGCTCAATATGGGCCAAACCAATGAGGCGATCGCCGCGTGCCAAAACGCGAAGCAAATCTATGAGGCCGTTGGCGACCGCAATGGCGTAGGCAAGGAACTGAACAACCTTGCCATTGTCCACTACCAGCAAGGCGACCTCAGCGTGGCCAAGAAAATCTGGCAGGAAGCCCTGCCGATATTCCGAGGCATCGGCAATGACGAAGGCGTGGCAACGGTGTTGATGAATATCGCGGATCTCGTCTATCTTCAGGGAAGTCTCCGGGAAGCGAATACCGGGTACCGCGAAGCCTTGAGCAAATACCGGGAGATTGATGATAAAGATGGCGAAGCAAGAGCACTCTGTAATCTCGGTCTATTGTTGGATGACGAAGGCAATCTTGTTGGCGCCCAGCAGATGTTTCAACAAGCCTTGGCTGTGACGCAGCCAACCGGTAACGGAAGTGTATCCGCATACGCGTTGTTTGGCCTAGGCAACATCCTCGTCAAGGAAGCACACTTTGCCGCGGCACGGAAGGCTTACAGCGAATCCCTGGCGATGCGAAACGAGACCGGCGAGAAAGCTACCGCGGCCGAGAGCAGGCTGGCCCTGGCGGATCTAACAATCGCAGAAGGGCGCCCGGCAGAAGCTGAGAGCTCTGCTCGTGAAGCGAGAGACCAGTTTCGCCAGGAAGACCAGGCCGATGATGAGTTGATCGCAGGCTCCGTGCTAGCCAAGTCATTGCTTGAGCAAGGCAGATTCGCAGATGCTCAACTGGCAGTCGAGCGTGCGTCAACTCTAGCGGCCAAAAGCCAAAATCGCGGCGTGAGCCTCAGGTTTGCGATCACCGCAGCCGACGTTTTGGCCGCCACAGGAAAAATGGACCAGGCAAAGTCAAGCCTGGTTGGCGCTCTCGGAGACGCGACCAAGAAAGGCTATCTGGGTTACCAACTAGACGCTCGGCTTGCGCTGGGAAAAATCGAGATGAAGGCCGACAAGGGAAGCATGGGTCGGGAGCATCTCAGGGAGCTCGCGCGCATTGCCAAGTCCAAGGAATTCGGATTGATCGCGCGCCATGCTTTGGCCGCGGCAGGCGACCACTCATTTAACTAGATCGTGTTTAACTAGATCGTGTTTCGAGTGGTCCGTGGCTCCAAACTTCGTGCCTTACGCAACTCCTAGGGTTTCCGGTGCGCGTGCTCACGAGGCAGGCGCTCCTCTCGCAATTGTGGCCGGCTGCTTGCGAGGCAGGGTGCTTCCCTTGCTTCTCACAGATTGACCACACCGGAGACGGCTAAGACTAAGCGCGAAGGAGCATATTGTCACTAGCGTGTGCGGCAGGTGCCAACAAGACGCCAGAGATAAACATTTCTGCGAGGATAAAGGGCAACGATATTGTCGTTGAACCGGAGGTCGTGAATTATGGTGTCGACAAGAATATGAGATTGACTCTGCCATTCTGCCCTTGGGTGCACGCCTGTGTGAGCTAACGTTAGCTCCTTTCATCCCGACGCACCACATTGAGAGGATGTCACGCTGCACTGCCGTAGATCTTAGAGCTCCATCGGGGATATGTTGCCCACGTCGCATCCACGGTAAGCAGGTTCGGCTTGGGCGCTGATTCTAAGGAGGAGGTTCCATGTCGCCCCTTGACAAGCCCACTCGCAGAGAGTTTTTGATAGCCACTTCTTCCGCCCGCTGTGGCGCCGCAGTACCTCTGGCCGGCAGCCCGGCGAATACACCAGTTGCAGATGCTCCCACAACGCCGGATCCGGAAGTGCTTCCTTATTCATCGGAAGAACTTTTCTTAGATGGGCCGCAACGCACTTTCACCGGCGACAAAGCCGCCCAAATCGCAATGCCATTGGGAGGAATCGGAGCCGGCTGCATCTGCTTGAATGGGTACGGCGGCCTGCAGGATTTTTCGATCGGGAATCATCCTTCCACGACAGCTTTGCCCAACGGCTTCGCTCCCTCCAAAGCTGCGTTCGCAATCCTCCATATCAAGGGGGATTCTCCAGTCACCAAACTTGTCGAGGGGCCGTTCCCGGTTCTTAAGATTTACGACCAGGGGCTTCAGGGAGAGGGATACCGCCGCGGAGGATTCGAAGGATTCCCGCGCTTTGAAAAGTGCATCTTCAAGGGAGAATATCCTTTTGGAGAAGTTAAGATCAGCGATTCATCCGTGCCGTTGCAGGTCACGCTGAACGCCTGGAACCCTTTTGTCCCGCTCGACGACAAGAACTCCGGGATACCCTGCGCCATCCTGGAATACACGCTTCACAATACTTCACCGCATCCCGTTGAGTATGAATTCTCCTACCATCTTTCCCATCTAGCTTCCGGATGCAGAGGAGAGGAATCGAATAGTCTCAATACCGTGATCCCTGGCCGCGGTGTGTTTCTGCACAATTTGGAAAAGCCCAATGCCGAAGGCTTTGGCAGCGCCTCACTGCTCGCTATAGGCGGTCAACCCCGCATCAAGGGCATGTGGCTGCGTAGCCCAGGCTGGGAATTTGACGCACTGTCGGCACTCTGGCGCGAAGTCTCCACAGGAAAATTCACTGCCAATGACGGATCCAATAAGATCGATACGAGCGGGCGGAATGGGTGCTCGATTTTGTTTGAGGGCGCTTTAGCACCAGGAGAATCGCGAACCCACCCAATCGTCATCACCTGGCATTTCCCGAATTGTTACGAGCAAGCCGGTGGACTTTCCCTTCCTGAGGCCCAAGGCGCAGCGGGGTGCCGAACTCTTCCCGAAGAAAAGCCTCCACTTTGGCGCCCCTACTACGCCACGCTTTGGAGTGATGCCCGGGAAATAGCGCTTTACGTTGACGAGCATTACGCTTCATTACGAGCACGGACTGTGGCGTTCAAAGAAGCTCTGTTTTCCTCCGCCGTGCCGACCTATGTGCTGGATGCTGTCTCCGCAAATTTGGCCATCCTCAAGTCACCCACCGTCCTGCGTTTGGAAAATGGCGATCTTTGGGGCTGGGAAGGATGCTTCCCCGATGGTGGCTGTTGCCATGGGTCCTGCACGCACGTCTGGAATTATGCCCAAGCCTTTCCTCACCTTTACCCCCGCCTGGAAAGCACACTGCGCGAATCGGAATTGTGCCGCTCAATGGATGAAAATGGCCACGTTACCTTTCGCTCGGCGCTCCCAGAAGGCCAGGTGAAACATGACTTCCACGCCGCCGCGGACGGACAGTTGGGCGGGATCATGAAAGTCTTTCGCGACTGGCAGATTTCCGGAGACCTGGATTGGTTTAAGAAAATGTATCCCTTGGCGAAACGCAGCCTGGACTACTGCATTCGCACCTGGGATCCGGATCACCGCGGGGGCCTCTTTGAGCCTCATCACAATACCTACGATATTGAATTTTGGGGACCAGACGGCATGTGCACCAGCATCTATCTGGGTGCCCTCTCAGCAATGTGGCAGATGGCTGGTGCTCTCGGTCAAACGGAGGAAGCCTCCTTTTATGGCGATCTGGCCCATCGATGTGCACGCTTCATGGAAGAGCAACTCTTTAATGGCGAGTACTTCCAGCAGAACGTGAAATACATGGAGCTGCGGAACACTTCCTTTGCCACCATGGTCGCCCAGGTGGACAACGCCAGCAGCGAAATGCAGAAACTCTTGAAACGCGAAGGCCCGAAATATCAGTATGGAAACGGATGCCTCTCGGACGGCGTCATTGGCGCCTGGATGGCTCGAAACTACGGAATCGATACTCCACTTAACCAGGAAATGGTTCGGAAAACTCTGCACGCCATCTTCAAGAACAATTTCAAGACCGACCTCAGCCAGCATGCCAACGCACAGCGTCCCGGCTATGCCATGGGACACGAGCCCGGGTTGCTGTTGTGCACTTGGCCCCGGGGCGGCAAGCCCACGTTGCCGTTCGTATACTCAGACGAAGTCTGGACCGGCATCGAATACCAAGTGGCCTCGCATCTCATCGCGGAAGGCTTCGTCAAAGAAGGATTGAGCATCGTTAAGGCCTTGCGCAGCCGCTATGATGGCCGGATTCGCAACCCCTGGAATGAATATGAGTGCGGCAATTATTACGCTCGCGCGATGGCCAGTTATTCATTGCTTGGCGCACTGGCAGGGTTCCGCTACTCAGCCGTCCAGCGCACTCTCTGGTTTGGCCCCCAGCTCAGTATCCGGCCATTCAAGACTTTTTTTTCTACGACATCCGGCTTTGGCACGATTGTACTAGATGTCCGGAGCCTCACCATTCGAGTGCTTGAAGGTGAGCTCGTGGTGGAAAAACTGGTGCTGACCGATGGGTCGCAAACCAGGATCTTGGAATGGAGATCCACTGCCGGGCCAGATGCTCCCGCGATCAAAACCTTCTGACGGATCTTACTTTTGAGTCCGAGCAGAGATTTGCGGTTAGGAAGTTGATTTGATTGCGGTTGTTGTCGTTTGCGTAGCGCAAGCGTCTGTCTACATCTTCCCCGGCAGGGTCACGCCCAGTGCCGTTAGGATCTTTGTTTGGTTCGCTCTCGGCTGCGGTAGTTTCGTCACGGTTGTTTTTTCATCGACCTTGTAGTGCATCAGACACAGACTGCTGAGCGAGGCCAGCGCATCCCGTAAGGTGATGGCGTACGGGTTGCTGTCCGTGGTTCCGAATTGTTTTTGCAGCCGCCGTTCCATTTCACGACTCAGTTTTAATGCCAACATGCAGCAGAACACGTGGCCGCGCGTACGACTCTCCTTGCGCACGAAGCCCATCATCGCGGGCAGGTGTGTATGCTCGCGCATCAGCTCGGATTCCCGTTGTCGATCAAGGTGGCGTACGGGATCTGGAATTGGGAAAAGCTGTGGAAAGAGTGCGGGTCGCCTGGCGGCCCCGGCTACGATTCTTAAGGAAGCTCTAGGCTAGGGCACAGGCCGCCCGGGGATGGGCTGCGATGGTGGAGACATCGAGCCCTAGCCGTTGGAGTTGTTGTAGAAGCTCCGGCCGGCGGCGGTCAGAAGCCGCCGCCCGGATCCCGCGGGTGGAAGAGCGCTGCCGGAGCGTGGCGGACAGTCGGCAATCTTGCGGGCATCGATGCGGTCATTCTTCTTCTTGGACGCCGCCATTGCTTGCAGCATCAGCGAAAAACAGCCTGAGTGTCTCGGCGCTCAAGAAGTACTGGATCGAGTGCCGAGGAATTGCTACCTGGGCCGCACCCGAACGGATTAAGGTGTTACCAAGGTGCCGCCTCTCAACTGCGGCGTGTTCCGTACACTCGGCGTATCGCCTTGCAGGGTTACAGTTCTTGTTTGGTCTGTGTTGACCCAGGTTTGCATCGAGGCCACATCAACGTGATGCACCACCCTGTCACCGGTGTATGGTGTATCGACCTACATAAGCCATGAACGTAAAATAGCCTTGGGCTCTTTCTTCAGCCGGCGTCGAAACGCGGTCCGCAACCCCAAGCGGCTTCCGTCCGTCGGAGTTAATCGCCGACATCCTGCCGTCCGCCGTGTAAGTAACAAGTCCAGGGGTAAAGGCCAATAGCAGCCTTGTTGATTTCGCCTTTGTCCGCCGTGGAGGTGACCGAGGTAAGCGTTCCGGGGCGTCCGCTCAGTGAGCAGAGATGGACGCGGGCAGGGCGAAGGCGTACAGAAGGTTTTGCACAGCGAGAATGAGGTATTGTCGGCCGTCAAGTTCATAGGTCATTGGCGAAGCCTGCATGCGGCCTCCAGCGTTCAAGTGCCAGAGGGTTTTGCCGGTGGTCGGATCGAGGGCCAGCAGGTTGCCAGAGTTATCGGCGCTGAAAAGAAGATGTCCCGCTGTCGTTAGAATCCCAGCGAGGCTTTCCCCGTCACCGAGCTCGTGGTTCCACACCACCTTGCCGGTGCGGTAGTCGAGCGCGCGCAACGTAGTATTGGACCACAGGTTGCGGTCGCGCCCTCCCCACCCTTCCGCTTTTCCTGTGACTGTGTTGTAAAAAACGCTAAAGAGGCGCCGGCAGTTGACATAAAACAGTCCCGTTTGCGGATCAAAGCTAGGCGCCATCCAATTGGTGGATCCGTCTGAACCAGGTTCGACGAGCGCTCCATCCGGGCTCGGGGCAGCTTCGGGCTTGGCGATTGGGCGCCCGCGAGAGTCAACGCCACTCGCCCAGGTTTGATCGATAAACGGCGCAGTGACCAGGTGCTCGCCATTGGTGCGATCAAGCACGAAGAAAAATCCGTTGCGGCTGGCTTGGCCGAGAAGCTTTCGCCGCTTGCCTTTGAATTCGGCGTCGAACAGCACTGGCGTCTCAACGGCATCCCAGTCGTGCACGTCGTGGGGCGACGGCTGAAAATACCAAGCAAGCTTCCCAGAGTCAGGATTCAAAGCCACGATCGAACAGGTGTAAAGATTGTCGCCGGCGCGTCCCTCGCCCGCGAGCACGGGATTAGGATTTCCCGTGCCCCAATACAGAAGATTCAGTTCGGCGTCGTAGGTGCCCGTCATCCACGTCATGCCACCTCCATGCAGGATGGCGTCGCTATCCTTGGGCCACGTTTCCGAACCCGGCTGGCCGGGATCTGGCTCGGTGTTCCAGCGCCATTGGATCTTGCCTGTCTCCGGATCGATGGATTCGAGAAAGCCGGGAACGTCCGTCACATCTCCCGAAACGCCGACGATCACGTGATCGTGTACGACCAGTGGCGCCATCGTCGAGAAATACTCGAGCTTTGGATCGGCGAGCTCGACGATCCAACGCACACTCCCGTCTTTGGCATCTAGACAGACTAAGTGCGCGTCGGGAGTCGTAAAGTACAGCCAATTTTTGTACATCGCGAGCCCGCGATGGCCGATGTGGTCGCCCTCGGACTTTCGCTCATAGTGCCAGATCATGCGGCCAAAGCGAGCGTCGACGGCCCAAACGTTGTCAGGAACCGAAAAATAGAGAATTCCGTTCACTTCCAGAGGAGTGGATTTGATCGTCGTCCCCTGCGTCTGAAAAATCCAGGCCAGCGTGAGCGAATGAATGTTTCCTGCGTTGATCTGGTCGAGCGTACTGAAGCGCGTACCCGAGTACTCCCCGTTATATGTGGGCCAGGTATCGGTAGGAGGCTTGAGAAGCGCTGCCGGCTCGAGGCCTTGCGCCGCGGCGAACGATGGACGAAGCGCTAGAGTGAAAAGCACGGCCACGCCTGCAACCATTACTCGATCTAGTGCGCGCTGGAGACTTGCACCCCTGCGCAAGCGATTCTTGCAGTCGCGCGCGCCTTTAATCGCCCCACGGAAGTGAAGAAGCATTCCGGCTCCTGTGTCTACTTGTGGCTTCTGTGTTTCCTACTTCAAAGTTTCCATATATGCGAAGAGACTGTGTACATCGGCCTGAGTGAGCTTACCGAGCATCTCCCGGTGGGCCGCAAGAGGATCCAGAAGTTCTACCTTCACCCTATCGCGAGAGAAGGAGCGATACCAGCCCGATGGGTCGTGCAGCGAAACCACAAAGTCGTCGACGTGCGCCACCGGACCCTTGATCTGCTCGCCAGAAGGCAGCGTCACTATCGCCGTGGTGTGCCGGCCATCGGGATAAAGCATACGAGCTTCGAGTTCGATGGGAGAGTACTTAGTTGCGACTTTGTCCAGATCGCCGGTCGGGGAATGACATTTGTTGCAGCCCCCTGCACCATTGAAGAACGCCTTTCCGGCGTCGGCCTTGCCGGTGAGCAACTTCTCCAGTGGATATACGCTCGGCAGCCCGCTCGAGCGAAGCGCTTCAGCCGCACGCGCATGAAGAAAGGCAGCTATATCGCTCACCTGCGCATCCGGAAGAGACATCGCCGGCATACCTTTATCCGGACGGCCATCACGAATCACTTGACCGATCAGGTCACCCTTTACGTCGTGAGCCACAAGCGGTGACCGCACCAGATCAGGCCCACGAGCACCCGTCGCGTCGGGCCCATGACAAAATCCACAAGCCTGCCCGAACTGTTTGTGTCCCCGCTCGATCGCCGGGTCCTGAGTATCAGCCTGGGGCCGAGCTGGAGAATTGAATATGAGGATGAGAAGAACGCTCAGCGCGCTGAGCGTTAAAGCCTTGGTCAGTCCTCTGACCGAAGCAATGCCGTCGTTAGGTGTCGTCACTCCACGCTCCTGCGCGTCAGGTGCATTCTAACATTGGGTGCCGAGAACTGCATCCGGGGAGCTCATCGCCCATCTCCCATGTTGTCCATGTTGCTCAAAGCAGCCGGTTTGTCGAGCGAGTCTGTAGCCGCGACACCGGTGATGAGCCGCGCGCCGCGGCTGAACGTCAAATACTCAAAGCCCCATTGAACGAAGACCAGAACTCGGCTCTGAAATTCGACGATATAGATTAGGTGGATGAAAAGCCAAGTGAGCCACGCAAAGAGCCCCGCTAAATGAAGGCCGAGAATATTGGCAACGGCTGCGGCGCGACCGATGACGGCCATGTCTCCTTTATTGAAATAATGAAAGGGCTTCATGTCCTTCTTCCCTTTCAGTCGGGCGCGAATTGTTTTTGCGGCGTAGCCTCCCCCTTGAATGGCAACCTGCGCGACACCCGGAAGCGGTTTCCCATCTTTGCCGAGAGAAAGTGCCAGATCGCCTGCGACAAAAATATCTGGGTAACCGGGAACGGTTAGGTCGGGATTGACTTTGATGCGGCCGCTGCGGTCCGTCTCCGCCTGAGTGCGTTCGCCGAGTTTTCTACCGAACTCATTGGTTGTAACGCCGCCTGCCCAGAGCACGGTTCTGGCCGGGAGTCGTTGCGATTCGTCGCCGGATTTATAGGTGACACCGCCGGCATCGATACCCGAGACCAACACGCCCTTTTTCACTTCGACGCCGAGACGCGAAACCAGCCTCTCTGCCTTCACCGACAGACCCTCGGGAAACGCAGCGAGTACGCGCGGGCCGCCTTCCATGAGAATGATGCGTGCTTCGCGCGGGTTGATGCGTCGAAAATCATTCTTCAGCGTTTCATTGGCGATCTCCGCCAGCGCGCCGGCAAGCTCCAATCCGGTCGCACCAGCGCCGACGATCACAAACGTGAGCCAGGAGCGCGCATCTTCCTCGTTCATAGAACGTTCGGCACATTCGAACGCGTACAGAATCTTGTGCCGGATAGCAGTGGCTTCTTCGACGGACTTGAGGCTGGGCGCCCACTCGCGCCATCCATCATTGCCATAGTAAGAGGTCTGGGAGCCAGTCGAGACAATCAGCGAATCGTAAGGAAAAGAAGCGCCGTCCCGCAGAATGACGCGCTTGGCACCCGGATCAATGTCAACGGCTTCACCGAGCAGGACTTGTGTATTTTTTTGGCGGCTGAGAACTCCACGCAGCGGAGCGGCAATTTCGCCCGGTGATAAGGAGCCTGTGGCGACCTGGTAGAGCAGCGGCTGAAAAAGATGAAAGTTGCGGCGGTCGATCAGCGTAACCTCCACAGGCGCGCGCTTGAGCTTTTGCGCGGCGTTTAAGCCCCCGAACCCGCCACCCAGGATGATGACCCGGTGCTGCTGTTCCATACCGACCATTCCCTCGAACGCAACCTCGTTCTTTCTAATATCATCTCATCTAGCGTGATTTTCGCAATTAAGATGCCCGAGGATCGCGCGGAGATACGGCATAGTTTTTGGCACGCATAACATGAAACCGAAACCTATCCCCAAGACGCCAAACCGCGAGCAGATGGAGCGCAATGCCCTGCGCCTGCTCTGTTCTGTGCTTGTGAAGCCCGGCACCCGGCTGGAAATCTGCCGTCTCCTGCATTCGAATGATTTTCTGGATCCGCTCCGCAGAACTGTCTTTGAAGAAGTTCAAGCGGCCGGCGTAATCAGTTCGCAACAAC
>Ga0210406_10007062_pt1 | contig 11500 bp, 11 predicted proteins | sample IncBWC30MmetaG_FD_155454 | JGI IMG/M metagenome (GOLD analysis project Ga0210406, IMG submission 155454) | Forest soil microbial communities from Barre Woods Harvard Forest LTER site, Petersham, Massachusetts, United States - Inc-BW-C-30-M | ecosystem: Environmental > Terrestrial > Soil >... | reverse complement strand
ACCAGAGTTCGGACAGAGTTGCGGCGGTCAGTTTGATACCAGGTTCCAGGCCTACCTCGGAGATTCATGGAAGGTTAAGCCGAACCTCACCTTCACGTACGGCATCCGGTACAACCGCGATACCGGTCGTACGGATTCAGATCTCCCTGCGGTGGCCGCTCTCAATGCGTTCCAGCCTGGCCTAGGCAACCCTGTGAACCAGCCAAACAAGAATATAGGCGGCACCATCGGCATCGCTTGGGATCCGCGAAAGAACGGCAAGACGGTGATTCGCGCCGGTGCCGGCATCTATTACGAAAACGGCGTCTTTAACAATGTTCTCTTCGACCGCCCTGGGCGCTTACCAACGGGTCTGTTTAACCAAGCGCCGGAGGTCTGCACCGCTGGTGGAGTGAACATGCCGGACGGCAGTTTCGTTACGTCCATCGACGGCCTGGATATTCCTACTCAGATTTGCGGCGACCAAAACGCAATCGGCAACGTTGCCAAGGCAATCTCCGACTTGCAGAAGCTATATCAAGCGAACACCATAGCCGCCGGGCCACAAGCCAACGGCGCTTTCTTCGCCAATGCCCCCAACTCCACTGCTAACACTGGTTCCATGTTCGCGCCAGATTATCGATCCCCATATTCCGCGCAAATGAACGTCGGTTTTCAACGCGAGTTGCACCCCGGGACCGTTCTGAGCGTGGATTACCTCCGCAACGTTGGCCTGCATACCCTCCTCGGAATTGACAAAAACCGAGAGGGGGACGCCAGTCTTTTGGACCCCAACGCGGCTCTGGCGGCCATTGCTACCACGAATGCTGGCTTTGCAGGTTGTGCTGGGACCAGCGCAGCGTCTATCAACTGCGCCATCGGTCAAGGTGCGACGATCGGCAACTACGCCGCTAATGGCCTGACCGGAGGCTTGAACGCCACCGGTGCATTCCCCGTTGTCCCTCCAGCCACCGCACTCGCGTTTCCTGGAGTGAATCCCAATTTCGGCCAAATCCTCCTGCTCGAACCCATCGGCCGCTCGGTTTATAACGGCCTGGACGTTGTCCTCAGGTCCGATCTGAGGAGTCCCGTTCAGTTTATCCGGCACTTGAACGCGCAGGTTTCGTATTCGCTTTCGCGTTTCAAGAGCCAAGCCACAGACAGTGACTTCATCAACAGCGCCCTGGACTACAACAATCCCGGTAAATTTATCGGCCCCGGCAGTCTTGACCGCACGCACCAGCTTTCCGCGGGCGTTATCATGGACTTCCCAGGCGGAGTTCGCGCCAACTTCATCACCCACTGGTATACTGCCCTTCCTCAGACCATGACCTTCAACGCTCCGGGGAACGCGGAAGATATTTTCCAGTACGACACTACCGGTGATGGTCAGACTGGAATTGCTCCCGTCCCCGGCTCCCAAGTCGGTTCTTTCGGGCGCGATATCAAAGCCGGTGACCTTAATAACTTCTTGCAGCAATACAGCACGAAGTTTGGTAATCAGTTGACCCCTGCAGGACAGGCGCTTGTTTCAGCCGGCCTGTTTACGGCGGATCAATTGCAAGCCCTTTGTGCCATCACACCTTCGTTGAGTCCGAATAACAACTGCGCGTCCGCATATCCGGAGCTCCAGTTAGCCCCAGCTCCAGCAGGCCAGGTCGGCAATGGAAACTTCTTTACGTTCGACCTTCGCCTTGGCTGGTCCATCAAACCGATCAGACACTGGGAACGCTTGCGCATCGAGCCGCAGGCGGCCTTCTACAATTTGTTCAATCACAAGAACTACAACGGTCCGGACAATCTGCTGAGTGGCGTGTTGGACGGCTCGGTCGGCTCAATTAACAACACAACCAAAAGCCAACGCGCTCCGTTCGAAACTGGCTTGGGCTCGGGCGTGTTTGCCATCGGTGCGCCCCGCTCGATGGAGTTTGGCATCAAGGTCAACTTCTAGCTTGCACGTCTAGGCCGTGGAAAATGGCAGGGAGCCGTGTGGCTTCCTGCCATTTTTCTTTGGGGAGGCTGCTTCGACCATTACCAACAGCCCGTCACTCGTAGTCCCTTGCCTCCGTAATTCTGCGCCTTCGCGGTGCGTATAGTAAGATGTGGGCACTGACGCTACCGCTATGCCACGCGCATCTACCATGCACCTTACTGAGGCTGTGTCTATTGCTACGTCCAGCCTCTGGGCGCACAAGCTGCGTAGTGTGCTCACGCTCATCGGCGTGGTTATCGGCGTCACCTCCGTTATCGCCGTGGTTAGCCTCATCAATGGTGCGAACCAGTACGTGGCCACGCGGGTTTTCCGCCTTGGCGCAGATGTGTTTGGCCTCTCCAAGCAGCCTTCCATCATCACCAATGTCGACGATTTCCTGGAATTTCAGAAGCGCAAGCGCATCACCTATGAAGATTTTGAAGCCGTGCGCGATCTTTGCGAATCCTGCAAGGATGTAGGCGCCGCACTGGGCGGGCGCGTGGAGACGAAGAGCGGCCTGAATTCCTTGAAGGACACCAACCTGCGCGCATGGACTCCACAAATGGCCGAGCTCTACGACGTGGATCTCGTCGCCGGGCGCCACATGACGGAAACGGACCTGCGCAGCGCCGCGCCCGTCTGCGTGATCGGCCAAGACTTGGTGGAAAATCTCATGCCTGGAGTCGACCCGATCGGCAAAGAAATCCGCTGGAACGCCACGCCCTGCCAAGTGATCGGCGTCGGCAAAAAAGAAGGCTCGGCGCTTGGCACCTCTCTCGACAATTGGATCATTTTGCCGCTGAGCACCTACAACAAAGAAAACGGCAACCAGCAGGATTCCTTGCGCGTGACTGTGCGCGCGGGCGCTGCCGCGAAAATTCAAGTGAGCGTCGATGAGGTGCGCCAAATCATGCGCGGCCGCCATCATCTCGCCTACGCCACGAAAGACGACTTCGCGGTTGAAACCAGCGATTCCTTTTTGGAGTTGTGGAAGAACATCAGCGGCACATTTTTCGTCGTGACTATCGGCATCGCTTCCATTTCTCTCGTCGTCGGCGGCATCGTAATCATGAATATAATGCTGGTGTCCGTAACCGAGCGCACTCGCGAAATCGGATTGAGGAAAGCCATTGGAGCGCGCAGCGGCGACATTCTGCGCCAATTCCTGATTGAATCTTCCACCATCGCGGTCATCGGCGGCGCGCTCGGCGTATTTCTAGGAGTGTTGCTGGCCAAGGTGGTATCGTGGGTTTCGCCGCTACCCAGCGCCGTGCAGCTCTGGTCGGTGCTCGGCGGGCTCCTTGTGGCGCTAACTGTTGGGCTTTTCTTCGGTACGTATCCGGCATCGAAAGCTGCGAAACTCGATCCGGTGGATGCTCTCAGGTCGGAGTAACGAAGCGCAAACCATGGCGACTCTTGGCGAAACATTCCCTCAGACGGCCACGCTGCCCGTTCGCTCGCTTGTGCGCAAACCGAGGGCTTCCGCGCGCAGCGAGGAATTTGTGCTCGCGCTGGATACGCTGCGAAAAAATCCTCTCCGCTCGGCACTGACTATTCTCGGCATCGTGATCGGAATCACCACCGTAATCACCGTCAGCGCCATGATCAACGGCTTGAACGACAATGTGCTTGCAGGCATTCGCGAGCTCGGGTCAGACACGATCATCGCGTACCGGTTTCCCTGGGCGGGTCTCTCTCATCCTCCGAGCGCGTGGTTCACACGCAAGGAACTCCAGCCGGAATGGGCGGAGGACATGGAAAAGCTGCCGCATGTTCTCGCAGCGTCTCCTTCCATGCGGATTTTCATGCCACAGTTCGGGTCGGGCACTGCGGACGTGCGTCGCGGAGCGTACCGCGCGAAGAACGTCATCCTTCAGGGAAATTCGCCGTCGATCAACCGCATCTTCGATATGAAAATTCAGTTCGGGCGGCCGTTTGATCAGAACGATACCGATCACCGCACGCCCGTAGTCATGCTCGGATATGACACCGCACGGATTCTTTTTCCGGGAAACGCATCGCAAAGTATCGGGCAAGAGGTGACGCTGAACGGCCAATTGTTCACCGTCATCGGAACCATGGAAAAGCGCAAGCAGGGCATCTCCGGCGGATCAAATCCCGAAGATAACATCGCGGTCATGCCCGTGACCACGCTTCGCAAGCTGTATCCGAACAAGAAGGACTATGTGATTTTCGCCAAAGCTTCCGACCCCAAAATGGTGAGCGAGGCTGTTGAGGAAATGCGTGAACTCCTGCGGCGCAAACGCCGCTTGAGCAGCGACAAGCCCGATGATTTCGCGCTATTCACTTCTGACTATTTTCTCGACCTGTGGAACAAAATCAGCGGCCTCGTATTCCTGCTGATGTTCGCTGTCGCTTCCGTGGGCCTCATCGTCGGTGGTATCGGTGTGATGAACATCATGCTGGTCAGTGTGACGGAGCGCACGCGGGAAATCGGCGTGCGTAAGGCCATCGGCGCGCGCCGTAACAGCATTCTTGCGCAATTTCTGATTGAGGCAGTCACGCTGAGCGCCATCGGTGGCGTAATCGGCGTCCTGTTCGGCTCCGGACTCACGCTTCTGTTGCGCTACGGCCTCAGCGTCCCCGCCACGCTTTCTATCTTCTGGATTGTAACCGCTCTCGTGCTGTGCGCGTTTATCGGAATTGGCTTCGGTGTGTACCCCGCATGGAAAGCGGCACGCCTTGACCCCGTCGAAGCCCTTCGTTACGAATAGAACTGCATTGTCACTCTGCTGATCGCTGCGTAAACTCCTCAGAGATAGACATCCATGGGTGGCGATCAATTTCCGGTAACGCGGTGGTCGGTGATCGACGCGGTGCAGAGTGACGATCTCGCGGAGCAGACGCGGGCGCTGGACACTTTGTTCGCCGCGTATTGGAAGCCTGTGTATAAATATGTGCGCTTGCGATGGAACCGTCCGGCGGAAGATGCGCAGGATTTGACGCAAGGATTTTTCGCGGAAATGCTCGAACGAAATTTGCTCGCCAAATATAACCCGTCGAAAAGCAGGCTGCGCACGTATTTACGTTTGTGCGTGGACAGCTTTGTGATGAATCAGGAAAAAGCGGCGCGGCGCCAGAAGCGCGGCGGCAATGCAGCGCATGTGGCGCTCGATTTTCAAGCCGCGGAGGGAGAATTGGCGGGAGCTACGATCGATCCTGCCTCAATTCCTTCTCCCGAGTCGCTGGAAGAGTTTTTTGAAAAGGAATGGGTCAGGAGCTTATTTGCGCTCGCTGTGGAAGACTTACGCGAGCTTTGTTCCGAGCGCGAACGCGACCGCACCTTTCGCCTTTTTGAGCAATACGATTTGTCCGGCGATGCGGAGATTTCCTACGAGAAATTGGCCGCGGAATACGCGATTCCCGTTACAGACGTCACCAACGCGCTTTCCTGGGCGCGTCGCGAATTTCGCAGGATTGCACTGGAGCGGTTGCGTGAGATTTGCGGTAGCGACGAGGAATTTCATCGCGAAGCTCGCGCCGTTTTTGGATGGGTTGCCGCATGAAGTTGTCATGAAATTTCTTTCCGACAAAGCTGTGGATCGCTTGCGGCAGAATGCCAACCTGCCGGACCTTTCCGGAACGCGCTATCAATTGCTCGAACGCGTGGCCCGCGGCGGCATGGGAACGGTCTACGCCGCTCGCGATGAAATCTTGGACCGCCGCGTGGCGCTTAAAGTCCTCGACGTTCCTGTTGCGGATGGCGATCTTGCTCGCCGGCTCAATCGCGAAGCTCGCGTGCTTGCACTCCTGGAGCATCCTGGAATCGTTCCCGTACACGACGTGGGTACGCTGAGCGATGGCCGCGTTTTCTACACAATGAAATTCGTCGAAGGCGAGCGACTCGACAAATACATCGAGGCAATCACTTCCCTGCCCGACAGGCTGCGTTTGTTTCTGCGCATTTGCGATGCGGTTGCGTTCGCACACGCGCGAGGCGTCCTGCATCGCGACCTGAAGCCCGCCAACGTAATGGTCGGCGCGTTCGGTGAAATCCTGGTGATGGATTGGGGCCTTGCAAAACTTTTGCGTGCGCAATCCGCCGAAGCGCCTGAGGAAGACTCGGAAGCGACCATCCTTCATGCCCCAAAAGGGACTGACGGTCCTGCAGATGCAACGCAAGCGACGCAGGTCACGGGACAAGGAACGGTGCTGGGCACACCGGGCTACATGTCGCCCGAACAAGCCAGCGGCGAGGTCGCGCAAGTAAATGAGCGCAGTGACATTTTTTCGCTCGGCGCGGTGCTCCGCTTCCTCTGCGTTAGTCCTGCAACAAAGGCAAACCAGAATAGTGCGCGGCGGCGCGACAAAGCGCTCGAAGCGATCTGCGCGAAGGCCACGGAGAGCAATCCGGCCAATCGCTACGCGACCGTGCCTGATTTGTCCGCGGATGTTTCTCGCTATCTGGACGGCCTGCCTGTTTCCGCGCGCAAGGAAACGATTTTCGACAAAGCCGTCCGCTTCTATCGTCGCTACACGGTCGCTATCTTATTGATAGCAGCGTACTTAGCGATGCGCATCCTGCTCCTGATCTTTTCTCATCGCTAACGCTAAAGAAATTTTATCCGCCGTTGTAAAGAACACTGAACCGGTACAGAATCCCGGCCATTGGAGGAATCCCTCATGAACAAAGTTCTGCTGGGTTTGCTACTCGGAGCCGTTCTCGGCGTGTTTGACGGTCTGACTGCGCTGTGGACGCCAGATCCCGCTATTCGTGCGGGAATCACTGGAATCGTGATTGGCTCCACATTCAAGGGCCTCGTGGCTGGGCTTCTCTGTGGCTTGTTTGCCCGTAAAGTGCGGTCTTTACCGATGGGCCTTCTGCTCGGAGTTTTCCTGGGATTTCTGTTTGCTCTGCTCGTTGCCTTCAATGTGCACAACTATTATTTCCGAATCATCCTGCCGGGTAGCATCGTTGGATTGATCGTCGGCTACGCCACGCAGCGTTATGGCGCGGCCCCAGCCGGCGTACCTGCGACCACGCGCTAGATTCCTTGCTTGTTCGGAGACGCATGAAATGAGCTTGACGAAACCGATGCTCGGTCTGGCCGTGGGCGGGACACTGGGGCTGCTGGATGGGCTGAGTGGCTTTCTCGAACCGTCGCTAGCGCCGTTGATGACGAGTGTCGTTACGTTCTCGCTCCTAAAAGGACTCGTATCGGGAGTTGCCATCGGATACTTCTCGAAGAAGGTTCATTCGATGCTGTTCGGGATCTTGGCAGGACTTTTGATCGCCGCATTGCTCAGCATGCTTCTGATTCTGAAAGCGGGACTGGCGCTCTTCTGGGACATCATGCTGCCTGGCATGCTTCTCGGCGTAATCGTGGGATTCGCCACGCAACGATTTGGGAAGCCGACCGTCTCCGCGTCTGCGTCGCACGCGATTTCCGTTAGTCCAGGAGAGGTGCAGAAATGAAAATACAAAACAGGAGAACAGCGATGAAACTAGGAGCACGTATTCTGATCGCAGTCGCATTAATGGCGTGGCTGGCAGGCCTGCGCCAAGTCGTAGCAGCACAGGGGAGCGCGGAGGCGTTCGCGCAACTGAAAACACTCGTGGGGCATTGGGAGGAGCAAAAAGCCAGCGACAATAAGTCTACGCTGGACATTGAATTGACCGCCGGAGGCACCACGCTGCTGGAAAAATTCCGCATGGTCGAGCAAGGCAAGCCTGTAGAGATGATCACCATGTATACCTGGACGGCGGCCTAATCAAGCTGACGCATTACTGCATGGCGGGCAATCAGCCCACAATGCGTGGCTCGTACACGCCAGAAACCAAGACGCTGACGTTCGACTTCGAGAAAGCGACGAACCTGAAGAGCCCGAACGATGGGCATATGCATCACGCCATATACAAATTCATCGACAATGATCACTTCCAAACGACGTGGACATTCCAAAAAGATCAGAAGGATTTATTCACCGAAGACGTGATTTACGCGCGGAAGTAGCTGCGCGAAGTTGAGGCTTTCGCAATTCCTGTGACGGCTTGTGGGACGAGCGAAATTGCTCGTCCCATTTCTCGTGTCCAGGCTAGAATGGCAGCAGCGAGAAGACTATGGCCGACACGCGATTTGCCTCCCTGCAAAGTCACAAGTACATCAACCTGGAAACGTTTCGGAAAAATGGCCAAGGGGTGCGCACTCCGGTGTGGTTTGCCGGAGAGCCGGAGCAAGGCGTGCCAGAACAATTGTACGTTTACAGTACGGCGGATTCCGGCAAAGCGAAGCGCATTCGCAACAATCCCCGGGTGCGAGTCGCGCCGTGCGATGTGCGCGCAAAGCTGCTCGGCGAATGGATCGACGCCCTAGCGGAGATCGTCACTGGAGCGGAAGCGGAGCACGGCATGCAGCTCCTGAACAAGAAATACTTTCCGTGGAGGCAGATACTCGGTTTCTTTTCCTTATTCTCACGAAGCAAACGGGTTGTGTATGTGATTCGTCCTGCGTAGCGGAATTTGCAACTTTTATTTTAGTGCAAACGAAATCAGGAGGCGGTGAGCAGGATCGGTTCGCCGCGTGTGATCACAATCGTGTGTTCATAGTGCGCTGATAAGCTGCCGTCCGCGGTGCGCACGGTCCACCCATCGCGATCGAGCGATACGGCGCCGCTGGTCGCAGCAATAATCGGCTCGATGGTGATGACGAGCCCCTCAGTCAGAAGATGCCGGGCAAGCGGATCGGCGTAATTAGGAACTGACGGAGACTCGTGAATCGTACGGCCGACACCGTGACCGCCCAGTTCCGGAATAATGTGAAAGCCGCGGCGGCGGACTTCGCGTTCAATCGCCCGGCCAATATCTTTGGTGCGATTGCCAATGCGCGCAGCCGGAAGCGCATTGCGAAAAGCCTTTTCAGCGCAACGCGCGAGTTCGTGCGCTGTCTTACTTGCTCGCGGAACTTCGATGCTGACAGCGGAATCGGTGTGATAGCCGTCTTTCTCCGCGGTTAGGTCAAGCTTGACCAGGTCTCCCGGCTGCAGCGCGCGAGCCCCGGGAATGCCGTGAACGACTTCATCGTTGACGCTGATGCAGACGTCACCGGGAAAACCGTAGACCATGGGCGGCGAGGAATGTGCGCCGTTCGCGTCGAGAATGCGCGAGCCGATCTTAGAGAGCTCGGCCGTAGTGATGCCGGGACGGACGGCGGACGCCATGGCACGAAGAGCCTTCGCGACGATTTGGCCGCAAGCGCGAAGCTTTTCAAGCTGATCGGACGTTGTTATGGACATTGAGTTTCGTTCGCTGTTAACGTGCCGCACAGCCAAGAGTGGCTATGCTACCTAGTTGCAGCCGCAGCCGCCACCGCAACAGGAGCCTCCGCCGCCGGAGGGCGCGGAGGATTTTGCAGGCGAGCCATTGCTGCCGCCGTTGGCCGTGGCGAAAACGGACAGCTGGATGCTTGCCTTCTTGCTGGCGCACTTGGGGCAAGCGATTTCCTGCTGCTTGTTGATCACGATCTTCTCAAAGCGGGTCTCGCACTGCTCGCAGAGGTATTCGTAGATGGGCATCGTGGCGTTCCTTTACTGTGTTCTGTGCTCTATTTGGGCGTCGGTGCGATTATAGCAGGGGTTTCGGTGCTGTGTGGTGCTGTCGACCCAGGGGGGCCCCTCCCCCCTTTTTTTCACAAGTGCGGATTCTAAAGGTACTTACAGGCACAGATTTTGGAAGTGTTCATTCTACGGGTCTTAGAAGCGGACGATTTCGGCCAAAAACCTGCAAAACACGGAACTGCCTTACAAGTGTTGAAAGTAAATGTACTTACAAACTTTGTTGGATGAATTGGATGAAATTGAGCCGGTTCCAGGAAAATCGGGCGCGGAACGCTACCTGGAAAGGAGAACATACGAGTCAAACAGTGTGCGAGGACCGGCTGATTTTTGGTTTCTCGCGCCAGGTCGTCTAAGAAGACCCAAGAGCCCGCTTCAGAAAGCGTGCGCTATAGGAAAAGAAAGCGCCTCCGGTAACCGGAGGCGCTCTGGGTTCAGATTCTGAGTGAGGCTGAAGGCAGCCCGTACAGCGTTTGCGAGTTTAGTCGCCGGCTACAGCTTCGGCGGCTTCTTCTTTCTTGGCTGTGCCATTGCTGTGACCGTTGCCGTTGGAATGGCCGTTACCGTTGGCTGGCGCGATGCTTACTGGCTTGCCCGCGTTGGCGAAATTGGCCGGAACTGCTTTGGCGATGTCGCTTACAGAGCCGATCTGCACAACTGTGGGTTGAGCCTTCTTTAGCACCAGCTCTTCGTAGATGGCGCGAACTTTGGCTTGTTCCTCGTAGGCCTTCTTGCGACGGGCGCGATCTTCTTCCGCGGCGGTCTGCGGAATGTCGTGCTCGAGGTGGCGGACACGGGCGGCGTCATCGGCGTCGATCTTCAAAGAGTGCTCGTAGGTGTTGAGGTCGACCTTCTTGCCCTTAGCGTAGATTTCATGCTTGCCGTGCGTCTTGTACCATTCCGCGACGGTCGCGTTCTTGTGCATGTTCTCAATGATTTTGCGCCAGCCTACGCCGGTGTTATACGCGCAGAAGGAAATTTCACCTTGCTGCGTGGCGTAAGGAATGATGCACATTTCTGTGCGGCGGAAATCATAGTTGAAGAGATCCTGGAACCACATGCCGGCGATGAAGAGGAAGTTCCAAGGGTCGGTTTGACGGCGCTTCATGGCGTCTTCGTAGGTGCGGTCTGGAGACGTCTTGCCGTATTTTTTCTCGGAATCCTTCGTCAGAGCCCAGGTCTTGTCGAATTTCTTGAAGAGATCGTAAAGCGTCAAGCCCTTCGGTCCCTGGAACGCTTTGTAATTCTTGAGGAGCGCCAGAGCCATCATAAAGTTGGAGAAGGCTTTGCCGCGCGCCGCATCAGTGATGGCGGTAACGTCCTTGACAAGTTGCTGCGCGTCGAGGAAGCGCGGAACCGGCGCCCATTCCTTGGTCTCTTTGTTGATCATGATCGCGGTGCCGACGCCGCAATTGGGGTGGCAACCGCAAGAAAGCGCGCCCCACTGCGATTCGGGACCGTGAACGAGATCAGAGAATCCGGCGAAGGTAGCGATGAAAGAGATGGGGAACCAGTCGCGTGTCGGTTCAACTTTGCCGACCTGTTGGCTGACGTCTTGCGCGAGGTGCGAAAGCGTGTAGCGCTGGCGCAGTCGGCGTTCCGGAGTAATGTCTTCGTCGCGGCCGGTGAAGGAAACCGGCTGGAAGCTGACGAAGGCAATCTTCTTGGGATTTTCCATCGCGAACTTCACGATGGCGCCAACCTGATCGTTATTGACGTTGTTTACGATCGTGACGACGAGCACGATTTCGATACCGGCTTCGTGCATGTTTTCAATGGCGCGAAGCTTCACGTCAAAGAGGTTGCCCACTTGGCGATGGCCGTTGGCGTCGTTGCCGATGCCGTCAAACTGCAGGTATGCATAGCGCATGCCCGCTTCAAAGGCCTTCTTGCAGAATTCCTTGCTCTTCGCGAATTCGATGCCGTTGGTGGCCGCTTGCACGCTGTTGTAGCCAATCTTGCGGGCGTGGGCGACGG
>Ga0210406_10007061_pt1 | contig 11500 bp, 9 predicted proteins | sample IncBWC30MmetaG_FD_155454 | JGI IMG/M metagenome (GOLD analysis project Ga0210406, IMG submission 155454) | Forest soil microbial communities from Barre Woods Harvard Forest LTER site, Petersham, Massachusetts, United States - Inc-BW-C-30-M | ecosystem: Environmental > Terrestrial > Soil >... | reverse complement strand
GATCGTGAACTGGGGAATTGCAGGCGTCGATCCCAAGCTAATGGGGCGCGGGCCAGTGCCGGCAACGAAGTTAGCACTGCAACGCGCGGGCTTGACATTGGACTACATCGATCTGATCGAAGTGAACGAAGCCTTTGCGGCGCAGTATCTCGCGGTTGAGAAGGAGTTGGGACTCGATCGCAGCAAAGTAAACGTGAATGGCGGGGCGATTGCATTGGGGCATCCTCTGGGAGCGACCGGGACGCGGTTGGTGATTACGCTTCTCTACGAACTGAAGCGGCGCAAGAAGAAGTATGGGTTGGCCACGGCGTGCATCGGTGGGGGACAGGGAATTGCTATGGTGGTGGAGAGCTTTCAGTAGGACTTCTCAACTACTGAGGACATAAAAGCACAGGGATTTCACCACAGAGGCACAGAGAAACGCTGAGCCCTCAGAATTGTCATCCTCAGCCCAGCGACGGATCTGCTTTTCGATGCACGGAACGTCGGAGTGAGTCTCACTTAGGAGCGTAGCGATGAAGGATCTATTTTCGAAAATTCCGCGCTACGGTGCACCCTCTGGAGATCCGAGGGTCGCAGACTCAGCAGCCCTTGGGCGATTGAGAAACACATCGAAACGCATCTAGGCGGCTCCCGCATGGTCCTTCACGAGGTTGGGTCGCGATACGTTCACATTGATGTACACGTCATCGCTCCACAGCCAGACCGCGATTTCTATACCCTCGTGACCTCGGGGATGAGTGACAGACCGATGAAGGCCCCAAAGCTGGCTGAAGGCTTGGAATATTCCGAATTGATGTTGTGCCTCCCGAGTAACTGGACAATGAAGGAGTTTGACGTGATGAGCCAGGAGACTTGGAACAGAGATTGGCCGGTCATTTGGCTGCGTCAACTTGCACGTTTCCCGCACCAATACAAGACCTGGCTGTTCTGGGGACATTCCGTGCCCAATGGTGATCCTGCGATGCCATTCACGCCGGACACCGCGCTATGCGGATGGGTATTGCTCGAGCCGCGACTTGTGAGTGATGGGTTTAAGGTGATGACAAGTGACGATGGCAGGAAGACTCTGTTTCATGCCGCTGTCCCCGTCTACAAAGAAGAAATGGACTTGAAGTTGAAAGAAGGCGCGGAGAAGTTGCAGGATTTGTTTGTGGAGAAGGGCATTACGGAGTTGGTTGATCCTCACCGGGCGAATGTAATATCGACAAAGTAGTTAGCCGTTTGTGTTCGGTGATTCCTAAAGGACTTAAATGGACATAAGAAAAGTCGGTGTTCTCGGTTGCGGGCTCATGGGTTCCGGCATCGCGCAAGTTGCGGCGATGGCCGGGTTTGACGTTACGGTGCTGGAAGTCGAGCAGAAGTATCTCGACAAGGGCTTTGCTGGGATCGAGAAGTCGCTGGCGAAGTTTGCCGAGCGCCCGGTAGAAAAGGGCGGGATAACCGCGCAGCAAAAAGACGCGATCCTGGGCCGCTTGAAGGGGACGACCTCGAAGCAGGATCTGGCGGATTGCGACATTGTGATCGAGGCCATCATCGAGAACGTCGAGGAGAAGAAGAAGATGTATGCCTCGCTCGATCCGATCGTGAAGAAGGATGCGATTTTCGCGTCAAACACTTCCTCGATCTCGGTGACCGAGTTGCTGACTTCGGTGAAGCGGCCGGAGCGATTTATTGGGCTGCACTTCTTCAATCCGGTGCCGCTGATGAAGCTGGTCGAAGTGGTGAAGACCATCGCCACGGCTCCTGAGGTGTATAACTCGGCCTACGAATTCGCGAAAAAGCTAGGCAAAGTTCCGGTGCGCACTTCCGACAAAGCCGGGTTTATCGTGAACCGGTTGCTGGTGCCATACTTGCTCGACGCGATCCGGGCGTACGAGGAAGGTGTGGGTTCGATCGAAGACATCGACAATGCGATGAAGCTGGGCTGCGCGTATCCGATGGGGCCGTTTACCTTGCTTGATTTCGTCGGGCTCGATACCACCTACTACATCACGCACGTGATGTATGACGAATTCAAGGAGCGGCGGTTTGCATCGCCTCCGCTGCTGAAGCGGCTGGTAATGGCGGGGTGGTACGGGCGGAAGTCGGGGCGCGGATTTTATGATTATGCGGACCCGGCGAACCCGGTGGCCGGGAAGTTCTGAGCGGTTGGGAAAAGTTATTCACCACAGAGACACAGAGGCACTGAGACAGCTTTTAACCGCAAAGGTCGCCAAGAAAGGCCGCAAAGCACGCGAAGAAATAAGCACTAGAGAAACCCTGTGCTGATTAATTCGCTTTTGCGTACTTTGCGGCTCTTCTTGGCGAACTTTGCAGTTAAAGGCTGTTAGAGATACGGGTGGTCACGACTTATGACCTTCGAAAACATAATCCTCGAAAAGAAAGACTCCATCGCGTACGTCACCGTCAACCGCCCCAAGGTGCTCAACGCGCTTAACATGGTGACCATGGAAGAGCTGCGCGCGGCCTTCACCGACATCAAGGACGACGCCTCGATCCGCGTCGCCATCCTGACCGGCTCGGGCGAGAAGGCCTTCATCGCGGGCGCTGACATTGGCGAGTTGTCGAAGCACGACGCAGTCTCGGGCAAGGAGTACACGCATCGCGGCCAGTCCGTGCTTGATTTGATCGAAAGTCTAGGCAAGCCGGTGATTGCCTGCATCAATGGTTTCGCCTTGGGCGGTGGATGCGAGATCGCCATGGCCTGTACCATGCGCCTCGCAAGTTCGAACGCGAAGCTGGGGCAACCCGAAGTGAAGCTCGGTATCATTCCCGGATACGGCGGCACACAGCGTCTGCCTCGGCTGGTGGGTCGAGGAATCGCGATGCAATTAGTGCTGACCGGCGAAATGATTTCCGCCGAAGAGGCGCAGCGGATCGGGTTGGTCAATGAAGTCGTGGCTCCCGCTGAGTTGATTCCACGTGCCGAGGCGATTGCGCAGAAGATCATTGCGAATGCGCCGCTCGCGATCCAATACGCGATGGAAGCGGTGAATCACGGGCTCGACCTGCCGCTGGCCGAGGGGCTGTATCTGGAAGCAACTTTGTTCGGCGTGTGCTGCGCGACCGAAGACAAGAAGGAAGGCACGACAGCATTTCTTGAGAAGCGCGCGGCGGCTTTCAAGGGAAAGTAAAATCATTTCAGATTTTTGATTTCAGATTTCAGATGGCTCGAATGTTCGGCGCGACGGCAAGAGTGTGAGAGATGCGTTGGGCCAACTCAATCCGCACTCTAAAATCTGCGAATTGAAATCTACAATCTGAAATTTCCATGCTCAAGTCTCTCCATATCGGACGCTACGTTACCAGGCCCGAGGATTTGCGCGCGCTGACCGCCTTCCTTGAGGCCATTGGCTTTCAGCGTTTTGCCGAGAAAGAGAAGCGGTCTGCCGTCTTCTCGGCTCCTGTCGGACTGCTGAGCGTGAACGCGCTGCCCTCCGAATATCCCAAAGAGGTGCAGGATCACCTGAAAGACATCAACCGGCTTATTGTGCTCGAGGTCAGCAATCCCGACGACGTGTTTGCGATCGCGCAGAAGCAGCGGCTGAAAGTCCTGCTGGACTCGGCTTCTCCGAAAACCGGAGAGCGCAGTTTCTCACTCGCCTTGCCCGGAGAAATTATTGTCACCGTACACGGACAACCGGAAGAACTCGCGGCCGGGCAGGAAGGGAAGTTGAATGCTGCCGGCAAGCGCTTCGCGGTCGTGGTGAGCCGCTTCAACGCATTCATCACGGAGCGCCTGTTGCAGGGCGCGCTCGATGGACTGCGGCGCACCGGGGCGCGAAGGGAAGACATCGAGATCACGCGTGTGCCCGGGGCATTCGAAATTCCTGCCGCGGCGCGCATGCTGGCCGAGAGTGGGAAGTACGACGCGATTGTCTGTCTCGGCTGCCTTCTGCGCGGAGACACGGCGCACTATGATGTCATCGTGAACGAGTGCGCGCGCGGCATCGGGCAATCGGCGCAGGAGACGGGCGTGCCGCACGCCTTCGGAGTGCTGACTTGCGACACACTCGAACAGGCGATCGATCGCGCCGGGCTGAAGATGGGGAATAAGGGATTCGAGGCCGCGCTGACGGCGGTGGAAATGGTGGGATTGAAGAAAGTCGTCAGTCGCCAGTCATCGAAAAAGAAGTCGTCGGTCGTCGGTCGTCAGTCGTCAGTTGTTGGCAGAGCCTCTCGCCGTGGGCCGTCGAGTAAGTCGACGAAAAAGAGAAGCGGCAAATAAAGACCTCGCCAAAACTACGATCTCTCGGGTCCAGCCTTCCTGTAAACTGGCCTTCAACCTCTCACCAATGCGGCGACCTTCAATGGAACCGCCAACGACTGACGACTAGCGACTGACGACTGTTATGGGTACCCGAAGAAAATCTCGCGAGCTATGCCTGCAAATGCTCTTTCAGGCTGACATGGGCAAGCAGGTGCCGGATGCGGTCCGGAAGACTTTCTGGGCCGAGCGCAAGGAAGTGGGAGAGGATGTGCGCGGTTTTGCCGACGATCTGTTTCGCACGGCGACTGATCGCACCGTCGATATCGATAAACTGATCGAAGGCCACGCGGAACATTGGCGCATGGAGCGGATGGCGGCGGTGGATCGGAACATCCTGCGCAGTGCGGTAGCGGAATTTCTCGGTTATCCGGACACCCCGCGCGCCGTAGTGATTAACGAAGCGATCGAGATTGCGCGGAAGTTTTCTAGCCCGGAGTCGGTGCAGTTCATCAATGGCGTGCTTGACAGCGTGGGCCGGGATCTGGAAAAGGCGCGGACGTAGCGATTCGAACGCTTAGCGGATAGCGCAAACCTCAGAGGCTGAAGCCACCTTCTCTTTCTTGGCTTTTCGGCACGGCTGAAGCCATGCCCCTCCCAAAACGCCTCCCATTACGGTTGCACAGCCACCAGGTCCGGGTTGCAGCTTAGCGGGATATTGCCGCAGAGGCTCGTTTTGTTGCTGTTGTTGTTGGTCGAGAAAGTGATCTGTTGGAGGTCGCCTCCAGAGATCGTGCTGACCACGTGCACCGAGCCGTCGTTGGCGCCCACATAGATCAGGCTGCCATCCGAGGTCAGACTGGCGTCCAGCGGCACGGGGTTTCCGGTGAGCGGGATCGCCGAGACGGCGTTCACTCCCAGATCGACCACGAACACGCTTCCCAGATTGCGGGCGAGAATGTAGGCGCGCGAATAGTCGGGAGCGATCAACAGCTTCAGCGGGATGAAGCTGCCTTGTCCGAGGTTGACGAAGTTCGATCCCTTTGGAGTGGCGGTGAAAGGGCAGGTCGTCGATTGATCTGTTGGGGACGTCGCTGGATGCGGCGCTTGCACCTGCACATCAAAGACATCGATGCCGGGCGATTCGACGCCGATGGCGCGAACGCCGTCCGCGATCGCGCGGAACAGTGTCGGATGACCTCCGGAGAATGCGGTTGCTGGTCCGTAGGTCGCATCGCAGGCATTGCGCATGGTGACACCGCTCGGACCCGCGAGATAGATCAGGGAGCCGTTCACGTAAGACGAAACTGCCGTTTCAAGCGCCGGCAACGTTACGGTCTTCATGGCCTGAGAAGGCGAATACACGTACATCGCGCTGCCGGCGACGAGGAAGGCCTTCAGTCCGTCCGGTGAGAAGTCGGCTGCGGTAACGCCGGTCAGCAGCAACGGCACGACACTCTGGCTTGTGGTTGTGCCCAGCAGACCCGTGACCACGTAAACCTGGTTGGGTATGGATCTCGTGTCAGAGACGATGACCTTGTCGCCATCGAGCGAGACGGCCAGCACCTTGCCGGGAACATTGGTCAACTGCGTGACGGTGCCTGCCGCCGTGGAACTGCCGGCGCTGAACACGATGAGTCCGGCCGAACTTCCGAGAAATGCCTTCAGCGCGGCGGCTCCGCCTGACTTTGCCGTTCCCGGGAGAGGGGAGAAGATCAGCGAATTTGGAGAACTCGGTAGCGTGGTGCTTAGGCCGGGAGCATTGGTCTTGATGTCCACCGGAAACAGGAAGGGCTGGCATCCACTGATGGGTCCTGCCGGACTACTGTCACATTGAGTCGTGGTGACATATACCGTGCCCGTACTGGCAGGAGTCCCGGTGATCACTCCCACGATTGGGTTGCCGAGGTAGTTGCCGAGGGACGGCGTAGTTGAGGAGTACACGGGTTGAACGGGTTGCACTCCGGCATTGCAAGACGGCGGCAGGCATTCGGCAGTTATGCTCACACCGCCCGCAGCCTTGGTCGTGACGGATGCCGTACCTGCCGTAGTGCCGCTGCCGCCCGCGACAGTAGCGTTTGCCCCTGATGAGGAAAAGTACGTGAGGGTCGGAACGGGATTCTTGAGCTCGTTCCCGAGTCTGTCAGTCACCGTTGAAGTAAGGGTGACGCCCGAAGTGTTGTTGCCAACCGCAAAAGACGTGTTGGTGGCTGCGTTGCCAACTTGCAGGTTGATCGATTGCACCAGGCAAGTCTCGAATTGAGGGTGCAACATCCCATGCGCGTCGGGAATTTGTGCCGGCGGACTGGTGACTCCGGCAACGCTGGCAAAAATCTGGGTGAGGCCGGGAGCGGCGGCGGTAAATCGCGCCTGTGTGATCTGCTTGCCGTTGTTGTTATTCAGCGCCGGATCCGAAGTGCTGAACTTGGCCACTGCATTGTTGCTTTGCGAGAAGGTGAACGATCCGACCGTGTTGGTGATGTCGATCTGTGTACTGCCAGTTACGCGAAAAGCCTGCGCCTGGAAATCGAGAAAATTCTGGATGCCGGGTCCTTGGGCGAGTGTGATGCAGTCGGGCTGTGGAATCGGAGGATTGATGAGCGAGACCTTGATCAGGTCTACATGCTCGTGGACATAGACCGTTACAGGTGCGCTGGTGACGCCGTTTGCGGTGGCGGTGACTTGTGTAACCCCGGCTCCCTGCGGCGTGCAGATTCGGCCACCGTTGTCCCATCTGCCCGCGCACGCCAAGCCTCCGGCTGAAGCCACGAAACTCAAAACGGATGGGTTGCTCGAGGTGAAAATGACCGGAGTGGTTGTAGGAGGGGTGAGGCGGGCCGAAAACAACAGGGTGGCGCCGAGATCAAGGGTGCCGGTTGAGGGAATGATGGTGACGCCCGTGGGGGTGGGCGTGGCCGAGGTTCCGACGGGATTGCTGCTTCCGCAGCCTTGGAGGCTGGCAAAACAAAGGAGTATAAAAAAAGCCGCAAAAATCCGAAAAACGAACCGACGCATGCATCCTCCCCGCCGGGGCGAGGTGCGAGCCTTCCGGCGAGTCCATGTATCTGCTGGAAAACTTTCAGTGTAGAGGCGAGCCCGTTTTTGAGCAAGGGCTCCCGTCGTTCTTGCGCCTGCTTTCAGATGCGAGCTATAGTGTTGACGATGTTCGCGGATGCTTGTTATATTTAAAAGGTTCCGCGAGTTAATTCTGGCTTGCCTGGAAGCGGTGGGTTCACACGCCGCGCGTTTTTTTGCGTGCGGCGCCTCCGAAGAGCGGCTGAGTTTTGGAAACAACATGCTTTCGGATCGAACGATTCGAGAGCTTCCTCGCTGAAATGCTTCGCGCTCACTTCTCGCCCGTCGAGAAGCTATGCGGAGCAAGGTTGACGAAACGGAGCACCTCCGAAGTTGGGCTTGGTGCCACCGTCGTCGGCATTAGTCTGATTGGGAAACCAAAATCTTCTCTCCGGTGAGGTTGCGCCCGGTGAGAAATATGACTGGCGCAAGTGGTGTGCTGGTCAGACCCGGAAACGGGAAACAGCAGATGCATGGCAAGTGTGTGCGTGCTCCGGATGAGTACGCCTGACACCAGCCTGCTGAAGGAGCAGCAAAGAGTGCCTACGTTTAATCAATTGGTGCGTTCCGGTCGGAAGAAGCCCCGTTACAAGACGGCGAGCCCGGCATTGCAGTCCTGCCCGCAGAAGCGCGGCGTCTGCACCCGCGTTTACACGCAAACGCCCAAGAAACCGAACTCGGCGCTGCGCAAGGTCGCGCGCGTGCGGCTGACCAACGGAATTGAAGTGACGACGTACATCCCAGGCATCGGCCACAACCTGCAGGAGCACTCGATCGTGCTGATCCGCGGGGGCCGCGTGAAGGATCTGCCGGGCGTGCGCTATCACGTGGTGCGCGGAACGCTGGACGCGGTGGGCGTCGCGGGCCGCAACCAGGGGCGCTCGAAGTACGGGGCGAAGCGGCCGAAGAAAGCTTAAAGGCAGTTCTCAGTTCCCGGTTCTCAGTTCTGAGTCGAACTGCACCGGAAGTAACTGAGAACTGAGAACTGAGAATTGAGAACATGCCTAGAAAAGGACATATCGCAAAGCGCGGGGTCGCCGCTGATCCGGTCTATCAGTCGGATCTGGTGACCAAGTTTGTGAACTCGATGATGTGGCAGGGCAAGAAGTCGACGGCCCAAGGCATCTTCTATGAAGCGCTGACGCAGCTGCAGGCTAAGGGCGGTGACGAAGCCCTGAAGCTGTTCAAGAAGGCCGTCGAGAACGCCAAACCGCTTCTCGAAGTGAAGACGCGCCGCGTGGGCGGCGCCAACTATCAGGTTCCGGTCGAGGTGAACGCCGACCGACGCACGTCGCTGGCGATCCGCTGGCTGATTACATATGCGCGCGGCCGTGGCGAAAAAGGCATGACCGAGAAGTTGACGAACGAATTGCTGGACGCCGCCAACAATCGCGGCGCCGCCATCAAGAAGAAGGAAGACGTTCACCGCATGGCGGAAGCCAATAAGGCGTTCGCGCATTACAGGTGGTGAGGACATTGAGTAATTGGGAAATTTTGAAATTGGGAAATTGGAACGGCTCGCGGAATCGAAGCTTTGGTTTTTTCAATTACCAAATTACATAATTACCAAATCTGTTTTGCTTGACCCTAAGAAAGAGCTGAGAACACCGTGGCACGTACCGTCCCATTAGAGCGCTGCAGGAACATCGGCATCATGGCGCACATCGATGCCGGCAAGACCACTACGACGGAGCGCATCCTGTTCTATACGGGCAGGACGCACCGCATCGGAGAGGTCCATGAAGGCACGGCCACGATGGACTGGATGGAGCAGGAGCAGGAGCGCGGCATCACCATCACGTCCGCAGCGACCACCTGCACCTGGCGCGACATCCGTATCAACATTATTGATACGCCCGGCCACGTCGATTTCACGGCGGAGGTGGAGCGATCGCTGCGCGTACTCGACGGCGCAGTCGCGGTATTTGACGCCGTGCACGGCGTACAGCCGCAATCGGAAAAGGTATGGCGCCAAGCCGATAAATACGGCGTCCCGCGAATTTGCTTCATTAACAAGATCGACAAGATGGGTGCCGATTTCGAGCATGCCATCGATACCATTCGCAAGCGCCTCAATGCCAAGCCTGTCGCGATCCAGATTCCCATCGGACAGGAAGACAAGTTTCGTGGCGTGATCGATCTGATCAACATGAAGGCGATCGTCTGGAACGACGAGACCATGGGCGCGGAATACGTAACCGAACCGATTCCTGCCGAGTTGCAGAAGAAAGCGGAAGCGTTCCACACGCAGCTGGTCGAGACGGTTGCCGAAAACGACGACGATATCCTGCACAAGTTCCTGGAAGGCGAAGAAATCACCGCCGACGAACTGCGGAAGTCGCTGCGCAAGTCGACCATCGCTTTGAAACTGTTCCCCGTGGTTCTGGGTACGGCCTTCAAGAACAAAGGCGTGCAGCCGTTGCTCGACGCAGTGGTGGACTTTCTGCCTTCGCCTCTGGATACTCCCGAGACGCAGGGCATCAATCCCGAAACTGGCGAACACATTACACGGAAAGCCAGTGACAAAGAGCCATTCTCGGCCCTGGCCTTCAAAATCATGGCCGATCCTTTTGTCGGCCAGTTGACTTTTATTCGGGTTTATTCCGGGCAGCTGAAGTCGGGCGAGTCTGTATTGATCTCGCGTACGCAGAAGACCGAGCGCATCGGGCGTCTTCTCAAGATGCATGCCAACAAGCGCGAAGACATCCAGGAAATTCTGGCGGGCGATATCTGCGCTGTGGTCGGACTGAAGAACGTCTCGACGGGGGATACGATTTGCGACGAGCGGCATCCGATTACGCTCGAGTCGATCACGTTCGCGGTGCCTGTGATTTCGGTCGCGGTCGAACCCAAGACCAAGGCTGACCAGGAAAAGATGGGCATGGCGCTGGGCCGGTTGGCCCAGGAGGACCCGACCTTCAAGGTTCACACCGATCCCGACAGCGCTCAGACCATCATCAGCGGCATGGGCGAGTTGCATCTGGAAATCATCGTCGACCGCATGATGCGCGAGTACAAGGTCGAAGCGAATGTCGGCAAGCCGCAGGTGGCGTATCGCGAGACCATCCGCAAGCACTCCGAAGCCGAAGGCAAATACATCCGGCAGACGGGCGGCCGCGGACAATACGGTCACGCGAAGATTCGCCTGGAGCCGAACGAGCCGGGCAAGGGCTACGAATTCGTTAACGATATCGTGGGCGGCACGGTTCCGAAGGAATACATCAAGCCGATCGATCAGGGTATCCGGGAAGCGATGGAGGGCGGCGTTCTCGCCGGCTATCCGATGGTGGATGTGAAGGCGACGCTGTATGACGGCAGCTATCACGATGTCGATTCGAACGAAATGGCATTCAAGATTGCGGGATCGATGGCGTTCAAGGAAGCTGCGCGCAAGGCGAGCCCGGTGATCCTCGAGCCGGTCATGGCGGTGGAAGTCGTGACGCCGGAAGATTTTGCGGGAACGATCATGGGCGACCTGAGTTCGCGGCGCGGACGAATCGAAGGCATGGAGCATCGCGCCGGTTCGCAGGTGATCAAGTCGATCGTGCCGTTGTCGGAGATGTTTGGGTACGCGACTCACATGCGTTCCTCGACGCAGGGCCGCGCCGAGTACTCGATGCACTTCGCGCGTTACGAAGAAGCGCCGCGCTCGGTGGCGGAAGAGATTATCGCCAAGGTGCAGGGCACGGCGAAGTGACTACGTAGTCCGCGGTTTGTGGTTGACCGCAGGTTTTGGGCCGGCTACGGACGGCAAGCGGACTTCGAAGAGGTTTTCGGTGCTGGCGGGCTTTGGGCGCGGTTGTTGTACAAGGCGCCCGGCTATCTGGGAACGGAGATCTGGTGTGAGGTGCCGGAATCTCTGCAGTATCGAGTCAGAGATTTTTGGACCTGGCATAGAGACTACGAGCGTTTTCGCGCGGGGTTTCATGCGGAGTTCGATCGATTTGAAGAGTGGATTCGCTCCGAAAGCTTGATTGCAAGAGAACAATTTCTCGGCGCTTATTACGAGAAGTTTGAGGACGGAAGCGAAGAAGGTTTGGTTTTGAGCTAAGAGCTAGGAGCTAGAGGCTGAGATATGGCGAAGGAAAAATTTGAGCGTAATAAGCCGCACTGCAACGTAGGGACGATTGGTCACATTGACCATGGCAAGACGACGTTGACGGCGGCGATCACGAAGGTGTTGCAGAAACACAACCCGAAGATCGTGTTCCGCTC
>Ga0210406_10007060_pt1 | contig 11501 bp, 9 predicted proteins | sample IncBWC30MmetaG_FD_155454 | JGI IMG/M metagenome (GOLD analysis project Ga0210406, IMG submission 155454) | Forest soil microbial communities from Barre Woods Harvard Forest LTER site, Petersham, Massachusetts, United States - Inc-BW-C-30-M | ecosystem: Environmental > Terrestrial > Soil >... | reverse complement strand
GCCCGCACTGAACCACCGAGAGGAGTATGGTCAGAGACGCGATCGCGTAACTAGGTCTTACAATCCGGAGTCGCACATGTTGAAGGCGGGCAAAGAAGCGAGCGGAAAAGGCCGTGCCGTCCATAATTGCTCAAGCGCCCTCTCGCGAATGTGCCTTTGTTGTATCACGTTTGTCGAGGTTGGAACAAGCTATAGGGGTGCTCGATTTCGTCGAGTGGATCGCTGGGGGCAGGTTTCACGTCAACGCCGTTCGCCGCGGGCCGCTGAGATCTTGCGATGGACTGCTCAAGGTCGATTTTCGCGAAATCGCAACCCGCTAAGAGGTCTTGCACCTTCGCAACCAGCGCCGGCATCCGGAATGGTTTCTCGATAGAAGCCGCACTCGCATCGAGAGCGATTCCCAACGTGCCGGACATGAGGAGCGTGGCTGTAGATGGTGAAAGACTCTTGATGGAACGAATAAGTTGCGGCCCCTTCATTCCCGGCATCACAACATCGGAGATGACAAGTTGGATAGCCCGCGGGGCCTCCTCAAAAGCCTTGAGCGCCGCCTCGGCGTTCTTAGCCGTCAACACGTTATACCCGAAACGATTCAAGATCGCCGCCGTGACCCGGAGCATGTCGGGATCATCATCGGCGACGAGGATGGTCGCCTGTTCCCGAACCAAGCCGGTCATCAAAGTCACTCCTCCGCTTCCTTGTTGCCGGCCGGAACTGCCGCCCCGGGTCCAACAACGGCGTCTTCAGGGCGCATTACCTTCCTGCCCAACGTCGCGGGTTGCACTGATATTAATGCAGTGCGATCGGTCGGAGTAGATTATCATTTCTTTTTTGGTGCGCTCGCTCGAATCAGACTGTTCCCAACTGCCGTTCCACCAAAAACTTGATAAACGAACGGTTTCGTACGCACTGCTTATTTAGATGGGGAGCAAACTCGCCAAGCAGGCGGGAGTACTGTGCAAACGCTTGAGGGAGATGCCAATGCCGCATATTGAAGAAAACCTTCTCGATCAATACGCGCTGGGAACTCTTTCCGCGGATTTAAGGCCTGATTTGGAAGAGCATTTATTAGTCTGCTCAGTCTGCCAAAACCGGCTTGTGGAAGCAGACGAGTTACTGATTCTCTTTCGAGAGGCCGCGGTGCTTGAAAACGCGAGCACCACTTCGCGGTCGTCTGGCGCTTTTGCGTTTCGAACCAGTTTCTGGTCAGGAACAGCAGCGGCTCTTACGGCGCTGCTGATCTTGCTGATTACAGGTGACTCCCACCCCGCCAAACTGACACCAGCGATCTTGCTGATGCAGTCGCTGCGCGGGCCAGACGCGGGAGCGGCACTGTCCTCCGCGAGACCCCTTCTTCTTGTTTTCGATGTGGCTGTACATGCCAACTTTGCGGATTATGAAATCGACATCGTCGATGCGGTTGGCAACGAGGTCCTTAAGAGGGCAGCCGAAGTCCGCGATGGCCGTTTAGCGATACTGGTTGAGAAACTAGCGCGCGGTTCCTATTGGGTCCGGGTGTACCGCGGGCAGCCCAGCAGGGAGCTCTTGGCGGAATACGGTCTGCGAGCGGAATAAGATTGCCCCCGGCGGCGATGGCCCCCGTAGGTTCTTGCGTTATCATAGTCTTACTGTCTGTCAATGGAGCCAACTGGGGCCTGCTTCGATGAATACGCCAAATGTGGGCGACTTTGCGCCTCTAGACGAAACTCAACGACTTCGCGCGCGCATCGCCGAATTGGAAGAAGAGATCAGTTACATTCGTGGCTCCGCGGAGCCTGACAGCCCGAACCTTGCGCTGCGCCAAATTGAGCTGCAATACAAAGATATATTCGAGAATATCTCAGTGTGCATGTTCCTGATGGATGTCACCCCGGATGGCCGTTTCAAGTACGCGGGGTTCAACTCGGCCGAGGAGCAGGCCGTGGGCCTTACGAATGCGGAAGTGTCCGGCAAATTCGTCGAAGAGGTGTTTTCCGAAGACCTCGCTAAGAAGCTAACTACGACCTATCGCCGCTGTTTAGAAGCGGGTACACCCATTTATTATGACGATGAAATTAATCTGCCGAGCGGACTGCGTTATTTCCACTCTAACCTCATTCCCATGCGGAATGGCTTCGGCCGTATTCACCGAATCGTGGGAGCCTGCATCGACATCACCGATTTCAAACGAACTCAGGAAGTGGCTCTCGCTAGACAGAAGTTGGAGAGCCTGGGTGTGCTGGCCGGCGGGATCGCTCACGATTTTAACAATATGTTAGGTGGTATCCTCGCGCAAGCGGAGCTTGCTGAGACTGAGCTGGCTGGGGGCTCAGTTCCCGGTCAAGAGCTCCAGGCGATCAAGACGGTCGCCATTCGCGCCGGTGAAATGGTTCGCGAGTTGATGGTTTACTCCGGGCAAGACGAGGCACGTCTCGAACCACTGGATTTATCCCGGCTCGTTGAAGAAATGCTGGAACTCGTCAAGATCTCGATTTCGAAACACGCCACCTTAATGGTGGACCTTCCTAAGAAGCTTCCGGCCGTCCGCGCGAACGCCGTACAGATCCGGCAGATTGTAATGAACCTGATCACAAATGCCTCAGAGGCGCTCGGAGACAAAGAGGGAGTCATTTCCGTTACCGTTGCGAAGGTAGAATCTGTGCAAGACGCGTCTGCGGTATCTCAATCAGATTCTTCCGCGGGCGGCCGACTTCGGCTGGAGGTGCGTGATACCGGTTGTGGCATGACGGCGGAGACCGTGGCGAAGATCTTCGACCCATTCTTCACGACAAAATTTTCCGGTCGCGGGCTGGGACTCGCCGCCGTGCAGGGAGTCATCCATAGCCACAGCGGGACTATCAATGTTGTGAGTGTTCTTGGCGAAGGGTCTCGTTTTGAGATTCTTTTGCCATGTATCGGTCAGCCGGCAAGCGAGGCGATTGATATCGCAGTAACCTCGTCAGCCCGTGAATCCGGCGCGGTCGCTGGAACTGTGCTCGTAGTCGAGGATGAGGAAGTAATCCGCCTCGCAGTTTCAAAGATGCTCCAGAAAGCAGGTTTTTCCGTAATCGAGGCCGGCGATGGCACAACCGGTGCAAACCTTTTTCGAATCAACGAAACCAAGATTGATGTGGTTTTGCTAGATGTGACCTTGCCTGGAATGCCCGGCCGGGACGTCCTGAAGGAAATGCGACGGATTCGCCCAGGCGTGAAAGTGGTCCTGACGACAGCGTTCAACAAAGACCGTGCTCTCTCTTCGATTGACGAACAGCATCCGTGGGGCTATGTCCGGAAGCCATACCAGTTCGGAGAGCTGATCAGCCTGCTTCGAACGGCGTGTCAAGATAAACCGGAGATGAGCGGTAACGCTGGAGCCTGAAAGGCCTGACCATGTTGTCATCGGTTGATCCCGTCTCAAGCCTAGTAAGTCAGTAGCTATCTGGATCGTCTGTCCTCTGGTCAACGTGCGTCAAGAAATGAGCCGTCGCCCGTTGCATCGCATCCCTGACTTCGAGAGTGTCATGGTTTCATATTGTCCAATGCTTAGTAAGTACGCGTGGCGGTCTGGCGCTGGTCTACGCGCGGACGCCTCCATCAGGCGCAGTTTCCTTTGTCTCTTGGCTGGGATGGGCCTGAGCGCAGGCTTCACACCGGTACGCACATAGACGCAAAAGCCGACCTACGAAGCCATGCTGCTCTCTTGTATCGACCCGCCCATCATCGATCCAGTACACAGGTACATGAACGCTCGCGATATGGATGGCAGATATAGCCAATTCACAATTGCGGGCGCTGCGATCGCCGCGGAGGCGAAGGCTTTCGAGACCTGGCATCAGACGTTGTGGGGACAACTTGGCAACCTCTATCGAACTTCACAAAATCAAGCGCGTAATCACCATCGATCACCGCGACTGCGGCGCGGCGCGGGTAGCTTACGGAGCTGAGAGCATCGCAAATTTACGAGTGTTGGCTGCTTTTAGACAGGATGTGCAGCGCCGGCATCCGCACCTGGGGGTCGAGACAGGGCTCATGGCGCTGGATGGCAGTATCCAGATGTTTACCTGACATATTGATTCCACAGGTCAGGGATACAACGCGATCCGTTAGGGCGTTAGGCCTGCGCTAGCGCTCAACTCCGATCGTTTGTATTTCGGTTCGCTCACGTAGCCCACAACGGCCTCTTTGGAAATCTTGTTCACCACTACCTCCAGCGGCTGGGGCCGGTCGGCAAGATTTAGCAACAGCGTCTCGTACAAATTCACGCCCTTCTTCTGAAGCTCGTTGTCGTCCACCAGCATTATTATGTCGAAGCGCTTGTGCTTGATGTCCGCTTTGCGTAGCGAAAGTCGCAACGGTCCCACCCGTTCGAATGTTTTTGACCGGGTGAGATGGAACTCGTAGTAATTGCGCTCGCCGCGTTTTTGGAGCGCAACCAATTCATTATGGTTACGGGCGATCGACCCGGAGAGCTCATCCTTGGTCGAGCTAAGCGAGCCCTCCAGGTTTTCGCGTGTCTTATCCAGATCCTCGCGCGTGTTCGCGAGCTGCTTCTGCTGGTCCGAAAGCTGCTTTTGAAGCTGGTTGAAACGCGAATCGGACCGGAGAGTAGACAGTGCCTGCGCTCGAGATGTCCTTCTGGCGCGGCCATTCGAAGGCTGAGGCAGCGTTACGGACGACGCAGGAGCAGGTGAACGATGGGCGGTGCTCAATTCGTCTAACTGGCGCTTAACCGCTTGCAATTCGTTCTGCAATTGGGTCATCGACGCACGTGCGGACTGATATGAGATGCTGACATGCTGGTTCTGCTGCGCTTCACTTGAGAGATAAGCAATATTGAGTCCCGTCGCGCCAACTACGATTGTCAACAAGGCATAAGTTAGCCACTTCGCAGTCATATGAACCTCCCGGCGTGCATCGCCAAGTTCCGCGAGTCTTCTCCGCTGTCATCGGCGCGACGATAGGGACGAAAATGATTTTGCCCTTTCGGCATTACGGAGGATCGGGATTTATCTAGTTGTGGCTCAGGATCGCCAACGCAACGAAAGCCGAGGTGATTCGTGCCCGTGTCTAGCTCCCCCTTGCCGCGTCCGCCTGCGATGTAGCGCGCACAGTATTGGTCGGTGCAAAGAAATGATCCTCCACGATGCACACGCTTGCGCACCCCCGGTTCGTTGGGATCGAAACTGTCGGCGGGCCCTGTAGGATTTATGGCTACTTCGCCGCTCGCTGCCAGGGTTCGATAATAGTCAGCACGGTACCAATCCGAGGTCCACTCCCACACATTTCCTGCCATATCGAACAGGCCGTATCCATTAGCCGGGAACGAGCCCACCGGAGCAGTGGCTGTGTATCCGTCTTCGCCCGTATTCGTTTCGGGGAAGTGGCCTTGAAACGTATTCGCCATGTGCTTACCGCCGGGCCTGAACTCGTCGCCCCAAGCGTAGCGTTTGCGATCGAGTCCGCCACGTGAGGCGAATTCAAATTCGGCTTCCGTAGGAAGGCGGCTGCCGGCCCAGTTGCAGTAGGCGACAGCATCTTCGTAGGCGATATGCACGACGGGATGATTCATCCGAGTCCTAATATCCGAGTTGGGACCTTCCGGATGGCGCCAGTTCGCGCCGGGTATGTAATTCCACCAGCGCAAGTGATTGTCAAGCTCGACGGAGTGATCCGGCGGCGAGAAGACGACCGAGCCGGCGACCAACTTCTCCGAAGGCGCGTTCGGATAGTCTTCGGCGCGGGGCTTCCGCTCCGCAACTGTTACAAAGCCCGTGGCCTTCACGAACCTTGCGAACTGTTGGTTGGTCACTTCCGTCTTATCCATCCAATATCCATCGACGTAGACGCGGTGCCACGGCCTGGCGTCCGCCATGTGGTCGTCAGCGGTTCCCATCCAGAATTGGCCGCCAGGAATCCAGATCATTCCCTCGGGCCCTGGTCCCCGCGGCTTGCTGTCGTTGATTTTCGGAGTCCACGCAGTCGGCGCTGCAGTAGTGTTTGGAGCATTGGCAGGGACGCTCGTGGCTGACGATTCCGTGTGGGCCCTAGCGGCTCCCATGCCGTTTTCGCAAGAGGCGCCGGCGGGGTCTGAAACCGCCGCAGCTTGTGCGCGATGTTGACGATAGTTCAACCCCACACTCAGGGCAGCGCCTATCAACGTGCCCGTCAGCACCCACATCCATCTGCTCTTATGAGCTCCCGCAAGTAACATTTGGACCGTGCACCTCCAGAGTTCCGATGTTCGCGGACGCGCGGAGGGCTTATTTTTTGCGGCGACAACGGCCGGCCCTTTAATCATCGACCGTCGATATTCACTCGTTGCGGGCCCACCAGAGCTTTCAGGTGAGCGTACGCCTGGCGATGTGCAAGATCGGCTTCGAGCAACTCCGTTTCCACTTTGGCGCGCGCGGCCTTCATCTCTGGGCTTTCAGAGGTTGAGCTCACGTTCATCAGCGAAGCCACGGATGATCCCATTTTCTGTGCCAGTTGGCTAAGCTGACGAGAGCGTTCCAGTTCAAAATACGCCTTCTTCACGTTGGCTTCGATCTTGGTCTTGGTCAGTTCCACGGCGATTTCGGCCATCCCGAGTTGCGCACTAGCCTCCTTAACCGCTCGCTCGCGCTTACCGAAATCAAAGATGTTGTAGGAAACCATCACACCTCCATACCCGAAGTTATTCGGCACCAGCGGGATGGCATTTTGATACGCGAAACCGGCCACTGCAGCCACGGTGGGGACGTATGCCAGCTTGGAAAGTACGGAGGCGGCGCGCGCCTTGACTACGGTCTGCTCCGCCTCGATCAATTCGGGATTAGCGGCAGACGACTTGTCAGCGACTTCTTCGAGAGAAATGCTTTCGACCAGTGGGTCGGGAGGAACCAACTCCAACTCTGTGGCCTCGGGCCAACCCATAATACGGTTCAGCGAGGCACTCAGATCTCTTACTTCAGCGCCCGCGGTCAGGAACGTCTTCCTGGCTTCCAGTAACTCTGGCTCTTCACCGGGAGCGCGGACCAGCTCGATCGAGGCGGAGGCATAGGCCGGCCGGTTCCCGGTATCTTTGAGTTTCACCTCAGCGGAAGTCAACCGGCGCTGGGCAATCAGAAGTCTGAAATAGGTCTCCTCTACCTGTGTATCAGATGCGTTCTTCGTAACCGGAACTCCAGCCTTTGCCATAGCAATGCGCTCGTCGGCGCGGGCGATCCGAACAGCTTGATAGACCTGAAAGAGCGGAGTGATTGGCTGAACGAACGTAACAGCAGCGATAGTCATATTCTGTGAAAACAACGGCACCGGGACCTGCGTGGTTGAACCCGAGAGCGGGCGGGAAATCGATATGACTTGACCCAGGAACTCACTGTAATGCAAGTTTGCAACCGTTGCACCGAACTTGGGAAAGTAATCAGCTTGCGCGCCTAGGCGATGTTGTTTCGCGGCTTCGATCGAGAGTTGACCCAGGCGCGCGAGCGAGCTATTAGCTGGACTCACAAATTGTTGCCGCTTCACCTGTTCGAGCGTGATCCGCTGGATTCTGCCCGGTCCAACCGGCAGCCGCTCTTTGGAAGCGGCACGGCCGGGCAGTTCGCCCATGGAAGGATAGTTACCTTGCCAGAGCCTGATTGCCGTGCTCGCCGGCGTCGACAATGAGAATCCACCGAATAATCTATTAAGCGGGATCGCCGGAGTCCCCATTGCATTCTCCGGAGCCGCCAGAGCTGGGTCTTGAGCCACCGCAGTGGTTATTGCCAAACCCATAACAGCGAAGGCTGCCACCGATAGGCGCATCACAACCGAGAAATATTTCCGCTTCTTATCTTTTTCAAGCATCGAGTTCTCCAGACGTGGGTCTGGATGTCTGTTTTGGCTGGTGGGATTGATTAAATTCGCCGTCTTCCAGAACCGCTCCAGCTCTCGAAAAACTACGGGTGCCACGACACAAATAAGAGATCCCGGCGCGTTTCTTGGATCATCCCAGTGCGCAACGGATGCATGCCGGTGAACAAGCCATTGCGCCTGGACGTACAACTCCGCATGGCGACATAGTCCATGAAGATCGCACCCTCGCGGCCGATGTTGGGCGTTTCTCCGACCATCAGACCGCGGTGGTAGATACCGGGCTGCATCCAGCCGATGTCGTCGCCCATGATGAAGAGGATGTTCGGTTTCTGCGAGCCACCGCCTCCGGCTTTCTGGGGAGCCGGACGCATTCGTCTAGAACGCCCCTAACGTTCGGTCTGTGTGTCTCTGCCGCTTGCTGCAGATCCGATCCTACCTCCGCCGGAGGTAAGGCTAGCGGCCAATATAGGTCCGATGGGAGCCGATCAGTATCCCACCTGCGAGCCATAGAAGATTCTTTCGATCAGGGCTTTTTGAAGACGCCGTCTATGGTGTGCAATAGCGCGGCTGAGTCACGAGGCCAGACGCATAACGACTTTTTGGAAATGCGTCGAATAATGTTGGCGCGTCCCGGGTTCTTTTTCATCACCGTTATCACCGGCGGCGCACGCACGCTCCGCAGGTAACACGGTTCGTCCAGAATCTGGAGGGATAGGATTATGAGCACGCGCCTTATTCACTGCACGATTAACTTCGCAGGACTGCTGGCCGCCATTACCTGCGTGGTCGAATCTCTCGGCGGTGCTGATCCACCCAAACAAAACCCGGGTGACACCATCTCTACCAGTGTTTCAGTCGTGATTGCCCCAACCACAGTGCGGACCAAGCGTGGCGAGTTCATAGAAGATCTTCCACTCAAGGACTTCGAGGTCTACGATAACGGCAAGCTGCAGAAAGTTACTGCCGATTTGCGGGACTTTCCGTTCTCGTTGGTTGTTGCTATTCAGCGCAGCGCCGATATGACGGGGATCCTGCCAAAAATACAACGGATTGGTCCAGCTCTGATGGATCTGGTGGTTGGGCAAGATGGAGAAATCGCCGTGGTGGGGTTTGACCACAGTGTCGAAATCAGCCAGGATTTCACCAGCGACGGCGACAAACTTTGCCAGGGGATCACGAAATTGACAACGGGAAGCTATAGCCACGCGTCCATCGATGCTGTTATGGAATCTGTCCGGATGCTCCAGAAGAGGCCTCGCGATCGGCGTCGGGCCGTTCTGCTGATTTCCGAAAAGTGGGACAAGGGCAGTCACGCGAGTTTGCACGAAGCGCTCATCGAGGCTCAACTGGCCAACGTCACTATCTATTCGTTCAACGTCTCCACCGCTGCCGCAGAACTGACGTCTCAACCGCGGCCCCAGCCGCCGCCCCTCCTGCCGACCACCGCTTATCACGTGCCAGACGGTGCGGCGCTAACGCCGACCACCATCGATCAAAACTACTATCTCGGTAACTGGGTCCCCCTCGTTGTTAACGGATTACAGTCGGTCAAGAATGTCTTTGCCGACAATACCCTTGAGGCATTGACGCGCTTTACGGGCGGAGAAAAATATTCCTTCAGCGGCGATGGGACGCTGGGCAAAGCGATCCAGAGCCTAAACCAGGACCTCCACAGCGAATATCTACTCAGTTACTCTCCGAACAACCTCAATGAGGCGGGGTTTCACAAAATCAAGGTAGTCGTCAAGGGTCAGAAACTCGAAGTCCGGACTCGTCCAGGGTACTGGATCCCCGGCCAAAACTGAGCGGTGATTTGACATCGGATAGCAAGGGCGGCGAATCCTAAAGAGACGCAGCCGAAACGGAAGAGCCGTAGAGTATACTGGGTGCATCCAGCAGGCCGAAATCCTAACCCTGGCTTAACGGCTAATGAGCACAGAAGGGACACAACGTGAGGGCTCCGAGGAAGCCCTGAATGAAAGCGAGGAACGCTTTCAAGCGATTTTCGCTCAAGCAGCCGTTGGTATCGCTCAGATTGGCCTCGATGGGGCGTGGCTGCTTGTGAACAGCCGCTTTTGCCAGATGCTCGGCTACTCGGAAGCCGAGCTGCGCAGGAAAACGCTACAGTATATCACGCACCCGGACGACAACGACGAATCTCTAGCAGGCCGCCGCCAGCTTCTGGCAGGTGAGATCTCCTCGCATACCATGGAGAAGCGTTATATCCGCCAGGACGGGACCATCTTTTGGGGCAGGCTACATCGATCGCTTGTGCGGGATCACGATAACCTGCCCAAATATTTCATCGCCGTGGTGGAGGACATTACCGAGAAGATACACGCAGAGCGGGCTCTTCGGGACAGCGAACAACGTCTAATGCTCGCTCAGAGCGCAGCGCAGGTGGGCGTGTGGGATCGGAATCTGCGCGTCAACGAAATCCTGATCTCCGGCGAATATGACAGGCTTTACGGCTTGTCTCCCGGCCATCGGCCGCTCACGTACGAGGAATGGCTCAGCTTGATTCATCCTGAGGACCGCGAGCGAGTTCGGAACCTCATGCGGGATACGATTGAACGGACGCACGTTTGGGATGCGGAATTCCGAGTCGTGTGGCCGGACGGGAGCGTGCATTGGCTGCTCGGAAAGGGTACGGTTTTCCTTGACAACTCCGGCCGCCCCGCCCGTATCATCGGTGTCAATCTCGACATCACCGAACGGAAGCAAGCCGCGGCTGCGCTGGTCGAGAGCGAAGAGCGTTTTCGCAATATGGCCGACACGGCCCCGGTGATGATCTGGGTTGCCGGCACTGATAAGCTTTGCACGTTTTTCAGCAAGCGCTGCCTTGAGTTTACCGGCCAGTCCATCGAGCAGAAAATCGGCGATGGCTGGGTCGCTGGCGTTCATCCGGACGACCGCGAGGGGTTCCTGGCCAGGTACTCATCTTCGTTCGACGCCCGCCAGGAGTTCCAAACTGTATTCCGGCTTCGCCGGGCGGATGGTGAGTATCGATCCATGCTTACCGTAGGGGCTCCACGTTTTACGCCGGGCGGCGTATTCGCCGGCTTCATCGGCTCTTGCGTCGATATAACCGAGTTGAGACGCACCCAGGAGGAAGTCCTCGCCAGACAGAAGCTCGAAAGCCTGGGAGTGCTGGCGGGCGGCATCGCTCATGACTTTAATAATCTACTGGGCGGTATTCTGGCGGAGGCAGAACTGGTTGAGTCCGATCTGGCTGCGGGCTTGCCTGCGGGTGAAGAGATCACAAGAATCAAAGCGGTCGCAATCCGCGGCGCCGAAATCGTTCGGGAGCTGATGATTTATGCCGGCCAGGATCAAGCCACCTTGGCGGAGCCAGTGGATCTATCGCGGTTGGTGGAAGAACTGCTGGAGCTCCTGAAAGTCTCGATCTCCAAGAAGGTAGTCTTACAGGTCGAGCTCGACAAGAACCTGCCGGCTGTGTTGGGCAATGCGCCTCAGATCCGGCAAGTGTTGATGAACCTGGTGATTAACGCGTCGGAAGCGATTGGAGAACGGGCCGGGGTGATTCACGTCGTCACATCGCGACTGACAGGGAGCCCGGGCTCAGGCCAGTACGTCCGCCTGGAGGTGTCGGACACCGGTTGTGGGATGACTGAAGAGGCGAAAGCGAAAATCTTCGATCCGTTCTTCACCACCAAATTCGTGGG
>Ga0210406_10007059_pt1 | contig 11502 bp, 7 predicted proteins | sample IncBWC30MmetaG_FD_155454 | JGI IMG/M metagenome (GOLD analysis project Ga0210406, IMG submission 155454) | Forest soil microbial communities from Barre Woods Harvard Forest LTER site, Petersham, Massachusetts, United States - Inc-BW-C-30-M | ecosystem: Environmental > Terrestrial > Soil >... | reverse complement strand
GGCGTGCCCCCGGTGGCTATACGCGACTTTGCTCGCTCGGTCGGGGTTGCACGGGCGAACAGCATCGTCGATGTCGCAATGTTCGAGCATGCAATCCGCGAGTGCCTGAACAAGACCGCCCAGCGCCGGATGGCGGTATTGCGTCCGTTGAAGCTGGTAATCGATAACTATCCGACCGGGGTCATAGAAGAGCTGGATGCGGTCAACAATCCGGAGGACCCCGCTTTCGGTACCCGCCGCCTTCCCTTCGGGCGCGAGCTGTATGTCGAGCGCGAGGATTTTATGGAACACCCGTCCAAGAGCTTCTACAGGCTTTCGCCGGGGCGGGAGGTAAGACTGCGGTACGGCTACTTCGTGACTTGCCGGGAGGCGGTGAAAAACGCCACGGGCGACGTCGTAGAGCTGCGATGCAGCTATGATCCGGCGACGCGCGGCGGCAACGCTCCCGACGGACGTAAGGTCAGAGCAACTTTGCATTGGGTCTCGGCAGCGCATTCCGTGCCCGCCGAAGTCCGGCTCTACAACCCGCTCTTCAACCGCCCCGACCCCGGCGCAGGCGGTGATCTTATGGCCGACCTCAATCCGCATTCCCTCGAAATCTTGACCGAGAGCCGACTAGAGCCCGCACTTGCTGCGGCAGTCCGGGGAGAGGCGGTACAGTTCGAGCGTCAGGGCTACTTCTGCGCCGACCTCGAAAGCACGCCGAAGCGTTTCGTTTTCAACCGCACCGTCGGGCTGCGCGACAGCTGGGCGAAGGCTCAGGCGAGCGGCGGCTGACGCCATTTGCGAAGCCGCCCGAATCGAGTACTGCTCAATAGGGGATATTTACCACTCGCTTGATACACTGCGGCGTCACCGGCAATGGGCGGGTGCAAGAATGCTCATGCGACGCCCGGCAGCGGCCGCACGGCTCGGTAGCCGATAAGCCGGATGACCAGCGGGGAAGGACGGCCGATGCGACCATGGACCGTAGCTTTGTCGAGTGCGATCGGGACGATCGTTGTGATGGCCGCCCTGGCGATACCCGGGGCGATGAATGCCCCGCGCTCCGAGATCGGAACGATTCTCCTGGCGCATTTGCCGGCACTCGCGGTCGGCGCCCTCGGCGTATATGGCCTCGGCGCAATGTTGCTGACAACGACAACACTGGTTACCGGCGTACTTCGGCTGCGCCAGCGTCTGGCGCGTGTCGCAATTGGTCGAGCGCCTACCCGGCACGACTGGGGCGCCGCGTTGGGTACCAGCGGGCTCCGGCAACCTGCAAGGAGGTGGGCGCGGGCAGGGTCAGAGACAGCGGATGACAGCGTCGTCGCCGCGAGCCCGTTTACCGCAAACGAGGCGAGGAGCGAGATCGGCCGGCATCTCTATATTTCTCTAGCCCGCTGCCATTTTCTAAGCGCACTGATCGTGCTGCTAGGAATCGTCGCACTCGGCGTGGCACAAGACCATGGGTCTGTGCCGCTTCAAACCGGCGCAATCCCGACGGTTTCGGCGATCCTGATCGTCGCTGGTCTGGCACTCCTCGCTGTTCTCGGCCGCATCGCCATCGACGTCACAGCGGAACCGTTGCTCGAAACTCTCGGACAAATGCCTGCCGAGCCGGTCGAGGTTGGACTTCTGCGGCATGTCGTGGCGTTGCTCGAGGCAGCTCGCCACGGCCCCGTGTCAACTGACAGGATCGGCGAACCGGCTCGCCTTCTTGAGCGGCTGGTCGCAGCTTTCGAGCAAGGACATCGCTCCTTGCTCGATGCCGTCGGCCAATTGTCGGAGAATAGCCAGGCGCTCGAAGCCACTATGCGGAAATCGGTCGAAGCGCTCGAGATAACAATGCGTTGGGCTGCCGCGCAGCAACGGTCCGTCGACAACGACAAAAGCACCGATACTGCGTCGTTTCCGGAGCTGCAGGCCGCGGTGGAGGAACTGACAGCCGTACTGCGCCGGTTGAGCGCGGTACCGGAGCCTACCGGGGACGTTACTCTCGCCGGCGATATCGCTCCTGCTCAACGCCAAGCACCTGCGCCGGCGCTCGCACGAGAGTTGCGGAGGTTGCTGCAGGAGATCGATGCTGGCCGCTAGCGCTGCAGATCCACTCAGCTCCGCTTCAGCTCCTGCAGCAATTTTTCCGCTTCAGCCTTGTCAGTGAAGGATGCGCCGGAACCCAGCAACGTTTCGAGAGCAGCCCGAGCGTCGGCTTGCCGACTGAGCCGATGGAGCGCGACGGCCAGGTGATATTGAATATCCGGATTGCTGGGGGCCGACAGACTCGCGGCGCTCAGGTAAGTAAGGGCTTTGTCCGCCTCGCCTTGCGCCAGCAAGATCCATCCCAGAGTATCATCGATCTGCGCCACGCGCGGAGCGGCGGCGTTCGCGCGCTCAGCCAGTCGGCGCGCTTTTGCCAGATCGCCTTTTTGCTGATAAAGCCAGGCGAGATTGTTCAGTGCGGCGGCATCGCCCGGATGGTCGGCAGTGATCTGCGTATATTCCTTAATTGCATTGTCGTAATTCTTTTGATCCAAGTAGAGCGAGGCCAGAGCCGAGCGGATTGGAAGGTCGTTCGGTTCCATTTTCAGGCGGGTATTCAAGACCGTCTCGGCTTTCCCGGGTTCGCCCGTCCGAGAATAGAGGCGGGCCAGCGCCGCGACGAGGTTGTCCTCGGTAGGCCGCGCGGCGACCGCTTTCTCGAGGAGCATGACTGCGTCGCTGGTGCGTCCAGCCTTCTCCCATAGTTCTGCGGAAACCAAGTCATAGACGGGGTTCCCCGGATCCTCTTGGGCAAGGGCGCGCGCTTTTGCAAGACCCGCCTCCAAACCGTTGAGTTCCGCTTCGACGCGGATCAAGTCGCCCTTCAGCTGGCCGTTCTTGGGATCGCGAGCGAGAGCGCCCTGCAGGACGGCTTGAACCTGAGCAAAATCCTTCGCCGCGTTGAGCAACGCGAGATAGCGTGACAAGGCCGGCAAGGAATTGGGTGCGAGGTCGTATACGCGCTTATAGGTCTCGATCGCGCCTGCCTTGTCTCCTGTCGCGATCTGCACCCGCCCTTTGGCATCCAGGACATCAGGATTGGCGGAAAATTGTTCCGCGAGTTCGGCTGCCGTCGCTGCAGCCTTCTTCCAATCCTGCCGTAATCCGTAGAGGTTCACGAGCGCGATCGCCGGAGCCGGATCCTTTGGTGCGGCCGCACGTGCGCGTCCGATGTAAGCGATCGCTTCCGACCAGTTTTTTTCCTTGCTTGCTACGTCGGCGAGACCCAGTAGCGGAGCGGTATCGTTTGGCCGCTGCGAAAGAAGCTCGGTGTAGACCTTCTTAGCATCCGCGCCTCGCCCCGTGGTCAGGTATAGAGATGCCAACGCTCCGCTTATCGCGATGTCCTTTGGATCGGCCTTGAGCCGGCGCATCAAGACACCTTCGGCCTTGCCGAACTCTGCCGTACGGCCGTAGAGCTGCGCCAGAGGGATGATCAAAGCGTCATCGGACGGCCTTGCCTCAACCGCCTTTTTCGAGCGTGGCTATCGCATCGCCAGTGCGCCCCGCCTTTTCATAGAGCTCGGTCGATACCAGATCATAGATGTTGCTGTTTGGATCGTCCTTGGCCAAGGCATGAGCTTTGGCTACCGCAGCATCCACTCCGTTCGTTTCGCCTTCGACCCGGATCAGGTCGGCTTTCAGGGAGAGGTTGCGAGGGTCGCGGGGAATAGCGTCCTGTAATACGCCGCGGGCCTCGGTGAAATATTTATTTGCATTGAGCAGGGACAGGTAGCGAGACAAGATCGGATTCGAATTTGGTGCCAGCTCATGAGCCCGCTTGTAGCTGGAAACCGCGCCGTTCGTGTCGCCGGCCGCGTCCTGGGCTCGACCTTGCGCTTCGAGGACGTTGACGTCCCCGGGAAATTGTGCGGCTAGTTCCCCCGCCACGCTTTTGGCGCTTTTCCAGTCCTGACGAGACTCATAGAGGGCCACCAGCTTGAGCCCGGGTGCCGGATCGTTTCTTGCTGCCGAACGTGCTCGATTGATCGCGTCAGTGGCTTCCGTCCATTTTTTCTCGGACATATAGATGTCCGCTAAGCCGAGAAGGGCGGCGGCATCATCAGGCCTCTTCGCGACTACGTCAGCGTAGAGTTTCTTAGCGTCATCGACGCGGCCGGTCGCCAGGTACAGCTGCGCCAGATTGCGAACGGCAGCTGGGAACTCGGGCTTGACGGCAAGAGCGGCCTGGAACGAATTTTCCGCTCCCTGATAATCCTGCTGCGAGACGCGGACATTCCCGAGCAGGGTGTGATAAAGCGGGTTCCGGGGATCCCTGTTGACCAACGAGTTGGCCACCTCGGCTGCCCTATCGAGATGTTTGGCACGTAGCTCGGTCAATACGAGCGTTGGACCGGCAACTGGCGCCCCGGCGTCGCTGGCAAACACCTGCTCGAGCGTCGCCAGCCCCTTCTTACCCTGGCCGACGTCGATTTCCGAAATGCCCATCTGTGTCTTGATGCCAGGATTGTCGGGGTCGAGAGCGGCGGCCTTTTCGAATTGCTGCAGCGCAAGGTCCGGCTTGCCGTCCGCCATATAGGCATTACCCAGAATCGTCAGGGTCGGCGCGTCCGCCGCGACTCTGTCGACCATTGGTTTCAAGTGTTCGATCGCACGGGACGCGGACCGCTGTTGCAAAGCGGCGGTTGCGATCAGCCTACCCGCCTTCAGATCATCGGGAACACGGTTGAGATATTTGGCCAGAATGGTTTCGGCCTGGGCGTATTGCCCGAGCGCCAGTTTCGTCGCGCCCTGCAAATAATAGCCCGCCCAAAACACCGGGAAGGCGGAGCTGATGCGATCGAATATGCGATCTGCCGCGGCATACTGTGTCTGCTTGGCAAGTTCCAACCCGCGCAAGTAATTCGCCATGAAATTGTTGGGTGACGATTTGATGATGGGATCGAGATCCTCGTCGGCGGCTTTGTATTTGCCGAGCGCGATATTGACGTTGGCACGGCTCAGATGCGCCAGCACGTTTTTCGGATCGATCTTCAGCGCCTCGTCGAACAGGCGAATGGCGCCATCTTGGTCGCCTCGGGTCCGCAGCATCTCTCCCTTTACTTGAAGAGCTTCGGCCGACCGCGGGTTCACGGCGATTGCTTCATTGATAAACTTGTCGGCCTCCTCGGGTTTCGTTCCCATCAACAGGCGTGCGAGTTGAATTTTCGGCCTGATCGCGCCGGGATCGAGCTGAATCGCCTGGCGCAGTAACCCCTCGGCCTTGTCCTGGTCGCGCATCCCGGCCTCTGCAGTACCGAGCGCGGTTCTGACCTTGCTCTCCAGCGGCGGCGTGCGGTCGCCCGGCCTGACCAAGTCCAGCAGATTCGCGAACTTCTCCTGACGCAGCAGGGCGTCCATCAGCACCGATAGGTAGTCTGCCTCGTCGCCATTGCGCTCGAGCGCGGATCGCGCCTCGCGCTCCGCCGCGGCGGCGTCGCCGAGTTGCAGATATACGTCGGCCAGCCGGGCATGAAGAACCGGATCTTGCGGCGCTTCACGGATGGCATTGCGCAGCTCGATTTCGGCAGCCTTGAGATTTCCCTTTGCGGCATATTGTTCGGCCTCCTTCACCGAGGCCGCGGAGTCTTTGGCGTATGCAGTCGGGCAGGCGAGCACGACCATGGCGGCCGCGAAAGTCGCGCTGCGCCACGGACAACGGCTATGACCCTGGGGCATTGCCTTCCCTTTCTCGCAAATCACCATCACGCATCGAGGCCGATCTGGTGCTGTTGCATCAGATCGTAAAGCGTGGGCCGGCTGATCCCGAGCAATTTCGCTGCTTTCGACAGGTTGGAGCCGGTCTGGGCAAGGGCCATTTGGAGCACTTCGCGCTCGGCGCGGGCACGCGCGGCCCGGATGCCAAGCGACCGCGCCTCCTCCTCTTGCGCCGATAGGCCGAGATCGGCGGTCGAGAGCAGCGTGCCGTCGGCCATTATGACCGCGCGCTTCACCCGGTTTTCCAACTCGCGGACATTCCCCGGCCACGGATGATCGTTGATCGCCGCCAGCGCCGCAGAGGCGAAGCCGCGTATCGGGCGGCCATATTCCGAGGCGAACCGCCTGAGAAAGAAACTTGCCATAACCACCGGATCGCCAAGCCGCTCGCGAAGCGGCGGCACGCGGACCGCAACCTCGTTCAAACGGTAGTAGAGGTCCTCGCGGAAGCGGCCTTCAGCCATCATGCGGTCGAGGTCCTAGTTCGTTGCACAGACGATCCGCACATCAACTTGTACAGGTTTTCGACCGCCAACCCGCTCGACGATCTGATCCTGCAAGAACCGCAGCAGCTTTACTTGCATCGTCAGCGGCACATCGCCGATTTCATCGAGAAACAGGGTACCACGATCGGCACTCTCGATTCTGCCGATGTTCTGCCGCAAGGCCCCGGTAAAGGCCCCTTTTTCATGACCAAAGAGCTCGCTTTCGAGCAAGGTCTCGGGAATGGCTGCACAGTTGATCGGCACGAACGGCCCCGCTGGCCGCCGGCTCATCTTATGAAGAGCCTGGGCCAGCAATTCCTTGCCCGTGCCGCTCTCGCCCAGCAGTAATACCGCAACGTCCGTCGGCGCTATCTTTTCAATGTTGCGCAGCACCCGCAGCATTTCCGAACTGCTCGCGATAAAGCCGTCGACCGGAGAGGCTCGAGCGCTTTCGGCCAGCCGACGATTCTCGTCTTCGAGCTCGAAGATCCGCTCGGCGCGGCTGACGATAAGCTGCAGCGCGTCGATGTCGATCGGCTTCTGATAGAAGTCGTAAGCGCCCAGCGCGATTGCCCGCAAGGCGTGTTCGCGAGTTTCGTTGCCGGTCGCGATGATGACTTTGGTCGCTGGCGCAATCGTGAGAATTTCGGTCAGCGTGGCCAGTCCCTCGGACGCTCCGTCTGGATCTGGAGGCAGCCCGAGATCGAGAATGGCCACCGGGATGGCTTCCCGCTTGACGAAATCGACTGCTTCCCGCCGCGTTCCAGCCGGAAATACCTTGTGATCGGAAAAAGCCCAACGGAACTGGCGCAGAAGTCCGGTATCATCGTCGACGATCAGCAGCGGTTTTGAATTGGGCGGCATTTCGTTCAGCTCACAGCGAGGGAACTCGCCGGCTCTCTTTCTGAGACGAGGGGTAGGATAACCCGCATCGTAGTACCAAACCCTTTTTCAGAGATTACTTCGAGATCACCGCCCGCCATGCGGATGAGTTCGCGGGTTTGGAAGGCTCCGATCCCATAACCGCCAGATTTCGTCGAGCGGAACGGCAGAAACAGTTCGTTGCGAATAAAGGCATCGTCCATCCCTGGGCCGCTATCGGCGATGTCGATCAGGAGGTGGGTTCCGAAACGGTGCGAGGATATGATCACCCGATCGCCCGGACAGGAGACATCCACCGCGTTTTGGACAAGGTGGATAAGAGCGGATCTGAGGCGTTCTGGGTCGATTGCAACGGCGCACGCGTCAATCTCGTTGTTGGTCTCAACCACCACGGGAGCATGGGCGAACTCAGCGGTGACCTCACTGACGACGAGACTCGGGTCGAGCAGTCGCGGCGGTCGCGGCGCCGTATCCGCCTTCAATTGGCTGAGAAGATTGTTCATTCGCGCAACTGAATCTTCGACGGTGCTCAGCATGTCGCGCTGAAACTCGGGGTCGCCGATATGCCTGGCCGCATTGGACACGATTAAATTGAGCTGGCTCGCCAGATTCTTGATGTCATGAACGACAAAAGCAAAACGCTTGCTGTAGTTCGTCAATAGTTCGGAATCTCGGAGAACCTTGGTCGAGCGTTCTTCGGCGAGATAACTGGCCGCTTGCCGCCCCGCGGCGCGCAACAAATCGAAGGCCTCCCAGTCGGGGCTGACCATGTGGGCGGCACGATCGAGCACGACGAAGCCGATGATTTCCCCGCGATGCGACAACGGCACGGCGAGCCACGCCATGCCGGAACCGACCGGCCACACATCCTGCGCGGTTTCCAGGGTTCGCTCCTGGATCCAGCTGCCATCCCGGAAATCAAGCACCAGCGGGTCGTCGATCGGTACTTTGCCGTTACCCGGCAGTGGCTGCTTCCACGCCGCCGCCGGGTAATAGCCAATGCTGCGGCTTAACGACCACAGCACCCCGGCCGGGCTGTCGACGAACTCGGCCAAGGCGCGGATGATCCTCACCGAGAGTTCCTCTCCGTTCTTTGGTTCGGAGACCAGCTCGATGAACTTCAGCCACTCGACACGATAGTCATAGCGATGCGTAAAAAAATTGCGCGAGATCAAGAACTTGAGGCGACGACGGACGCTCCCCGACGAGAGTACGGTGGCGAGCACGACGATGCTGCCGAACAACATCGCGAGTTGGAGCACCAACCCCCATTCGCCGCGTAATCCGCGCAGCAGGACGGCGACGACAGCCACGGCGACGAGGAAACAACCGCTCGCTACCAAGGTGGCCGTGTGCAGCACGACTTGTCGGGACACGTGGATATCGACCCGCCATTCGCGATTGCGGGCCATGGCCAACGCCAGCAAGGGGGCCATGAACCCCGCGACGATCGGCCGCCCGAGGGCGAGACCCGGGTTGACGCGGCCGCGGGTAATGAAAGCGTCGGAGAACAGGAACAACTCGTAGGCGAACAAACCGCCGATCGCGACGCACAGCGGCCAGACGTGCCAACGCCGTTCGGGTCCGGTATTGCGCCAGAAATTCTCGATCGTAAGCAGGCCGGCAACCCCAAAGCCGATGCGCATCAACAGCTGCGAGGTATAGAGGGCCGCGGCTTCGGGGTTGACGACCAACGTCCGCGCGTCATTGGCGATCGCCGCGAGGCAAAAGCCGACCGCTCCGAGCAGATAGGCTCGCCCGGGACCGGAGCCGTCGCTGGCTCGTATGGTGACCAGCGCAACTGCAAACAACAGCCAGGCCGACACCCTGACGCTGTCCAAAAGGCTCAGCACGGCGAGCGGGGCGCCAGCCGCGGCCGCGCTCGCCCAAATCAGCGAGGCGCAACAGCAGCCAAGGATCGCCACGCCGGCTCTGCTGGTGCGCCCGTGCAGGACCATCAACACGATCACCGCCACGAAGGCGAGCGCGCATCCCGAATACACTGTCTCCGTAATGAAGAAGTCGAGATGCAATTGCTTATCTGGCTCCCTGATTCCAGAAGATGACTCTCACCGTCTGCAGCAGTATCAGGACGTCGAGAAAAAAGCTTCGATTCTTAATGTAATAAAGATCATAGGTAAGCTTGCGGCGGGAGTCTTCTATTGAGGCGCCGTAAGGGAAATTGATTTGTGCCCAGCCGGTGATCCCTGGCCTGACCCAATGGCGCTCGGTGTAATAGGGGATCGTTTTGGCCAGATCGGCGACGAAGAACGGACGTTCCGGACGAGGTCCGACAAAACTCATGTCTCCATGTAAGACATTGAGAATTTGTGCGAGCTCGTCGATGCGGAGTTTACGAATGATCGCTCCCACGCGCGTGACGCGAGGGTCGCTCTTCGCGGCCCAACGAGGCCCGCCATCACTCTCGGCATCGATCCGCATGCTGCGGAATTTCAGGATAGTAAAACCACGGCCATGCAATCCAACCCGTTCCTGACGGTAGAGGACCGGCCCCGCGCTTTCGAGCTTGATCCAACATGCAGTCAAAGCGAGCAGCGGCAAGGTCAACGCCAGTAAACTCGAGCTCACGAGGATGTCGAAGGTGCGCTTCATAAACTCATCGACCGGACCGCACCGGAAACCGTCTGAATAAAAGAGCCAGCTCGGCTTCAGCGCATCGAGGTCGACGGTCCTGGTCTCGCGCTCCCAAAAATCAAGAAAGTCGGTCACGTTGATGCCCGCGAGCTTGCAGTGCAGCAGTTGGCGCACCGGCAAACCGCGTCGTTCATCGGCTGCTACGACAATTTCAGTTGCGCCAAGCCGGTAGCCCAATTCCATCAGTGTGTCCGACTCGGCGGCAGACCAGTCGTCCGTTCCCGATAGGGCGGGTACATCGATGAACGATACGGGAAAAAAATGCTCGTTACGCCCGGTTTCGACGAGTCTGGCAATGCGGGCCGCCTGAGCGCCGTTACCCAGTACTAGCACGCGCCGTTTCAGCAGACCGCGCCCCAACGTTACCGAGAACGTGCCGCGCGTCACTGATACGCAAAGGAGCCAAATCAGCGTCGCCTTCAGTGGGAAATGGCTGAAGTCCAGATCATCCAGGCCGTCTCGCCAATATGTCGCCGAAAACGAGACGAGCATCAGCACAAGGATAGAGGCGACCACTATCTTGCTGAGCAGGAGTCGGAAATCCAAAAAGCTCTGCTGTCCGTACAATCCGACGGAAACCATCGCGGTAACGGCCGCAGCTGATAACCCCGCGGAGAATTGGGCACTGAAGCTGGAAACCCCGAGGACGAGGGGTGTGCCAATCTCTGAATGCGACAAGAGCTGATAAAAGGCGCCAGTAATCAACAAGGCGTCCGATGATGCAAAAGCACGACCGAAGCCGGGACAAAATGTCGGAATAGTCTGAGCTGCATCGAGAGCTGAAAAATGTTAACGCTCGGCGGCATTAACTGGTTGTCCGTCAAACGCAAGAGTAGCAGAAACCTGAGCAGCCGTCTAGTAGACTCGCGCGCTTCGCTTACAAACCTAAGTTATCACCACGCGCGCGCAGCGGGAATTAGCATATTCATTTGTTAACGTTACTTGTAGGTGTGGTGCGACGAGCGGCAAATCGTGTCGAGACCTGGAATTGGCCTGGCAGGGAGCAATCCGGTTTTTTGGCGCCGTTAGTAGCGAGGAAGATGCCGAAAGAAGGGAGACTCGGTGCCAAGGAGCGTCTCCCCTCGGCCGAGGCAACAATCTTTTGTGGCGCGCGTTTGATTAATGTGGCGAAATCACGCCTGAAATCCGCAAGGCAAATCCGCAAGGCGAGGAAATCGAGAAACCATGATTATTAGCGCCGCCCAATGCCGCTCCGCCCGCACCCTGCTCACCTGGTCTCTCAGTAAGCTGGCAAGCGCCGCTTCGGTGCCCGAAAGCGTCATCGATAGCTTCGAGTTGGAGCGTCAGCAGCCGGACGCGGCTACGGTCGGCGCCATCCAGCGCGCCTTCGAGGAGGTTGGCGTGGTATTCCTGCCCGATGACGACGTGCGGGTAGGCGGTACAGCGTCGTCGGTTAATTGATCGCGCCTGGCTCAGCGGCTGCTTCCCGCAGTCCCGTTATTCTCGACTGACAAGCCAACGAACTGGCTCGCCCCATGGCGGTTGAGCAGCAACAGCACGTTGCCCTGCGCCGCCGCTTCCTTTAACTGAGCTGCGGCTTCCTCGGGCGTTGTCACCGGTTTCTGATCGACCGACATGATCACGTCACCCGGCTGGATGCCCAATTCGCCTGCCGGGCTGCCGCTCGCGACCCGGCCGACCACCGCCCCGTTCACGTCCTTGGCCACCTGCAATTCCTTGCGCAACTGCGGATCGAGCGGCAACAGCTCCATGCCGAGCG
>Ga0210406_10007058_pt1 | contig 11503 bp, 6 predicted proteins | sample IncBWC30MmetaG_FD_155454 | JGI IMG/M metagenome (GOLD analysis project Ga0210406, IMG submission 155454) | Forest soil microbial communities from Barre Woods Harvard Forest LTER site, Petersham, Massachusetts, United States - Inc-BW-C-30-M | ecosystem: Environmental > Terrestrial > Soil >... | reverse complement strand
CATAGAAATCACACGGATTCCCCATCCGGGAATCCCCACACCCACACCTGAGTCAATTCGCCGCACCAGATATGTGCATGCCCTAGCGCGAACGCGGGGACGACGGGGATAATCTGTAGGGCATGGTTCGTAGGGTGGGCAAAGGCGCCTCGGCGCCGTGCCCACCGGTGCTCGCGATGCCCCTATTGGCGGGCACGCGGAGCCTGTCATCGGGCGCGCATCCGTGCGACCCGGTGGCTTTGTCCCCTACTGTCGGATTGAAATCTTCAAACAGTGCACGTGATCATTGCGATCGCAAGCGAAGACAACCAAAGCCACGCAAGCGACCCGATAGGCGAAGCGGCAGCCCGGACCCGCGTGTCGCCACGCTCGCGCGGTCCACGGCTGGCCTCATTAATGACGCAGCTATAGGCCTATGGACTGCTGAGACCGAAATGGAATTGTTATCCTCAATCGCGGACTTGAATCTCGGACCCGCCGATTTGACGTGATTGGCCGGAAGAACCGGCCGGGGAGCAGGAATATGAGCGAAGACACTGCGCACAGGAGGCCTGCCGTCCCTCTCGCGGTTTCGTTAGCCGAGTTTACCGAAAAGCTGATCGCACGACGAGGCGTCGAGCAATCCAGTATCTTGTTCGAAGGCCAAATAGGCCCCGCGACCAAGGCTCTGAGCGCGAGGACCAACGCGATCGGCGTCGGCGACAAGGCACCGCATTTTTCGCTGCCAATGGCGGATGGCGGAATGTGGAATTTGGGGCAGAGCCTCGATCAAGGCGAATATGATTCATTGGTCGTCGTGTTCTATCGCGGTACGTGGTGCACCTACTGCAACCTCTATCTCCGCGGATTGCTCGAAGTTCGATCGCAGCTGTCCGATGCCAACGCGGCCCTGATTGCCGTGTCACCGGAGGCCGCGCCAGCTTCCGCTGAAGATGCGGGCACTACTGAAGGCACAGAATTTCCAGTCCTGATCGATCATGGCGGCAAGGTCGCCGAACAGTTCGGCCTTACCTTTGAAATGAATGATGGCGCCAAGACCGTCCTGAAAAGCTCCGGTCTCGATCTCGAAAAACGCAATGCGGATGGCCGATGGATACTTCCGGTGCCCGGAACGTTCGTGATCGATCGTGCTGGCAATGTTGCCTACGCCCATGTCGATGCAGATTATCGCAACCGGCCCGAACCGCAGGAGATCGTTGCAACCTGTCGGTCGCTCCGGAGCTAGAGCGTTTTCTCCCCGGCTTGCTAATCTTCCTGACTTAATCTCCCCGGCTTGCCCGTTGGTCGTCGGGCAAATCAGTTCGATTTTCGGATGGACCGTGCAGCTTGCCCGGCGCAAACGGCCTGATGAGCCGCTGCGCCAAAGATCGATTTTCGCAAGGACTTTCAAGCTGATTTGGTCCGTCCAGTCCTTCCCCTAAAAACTCTTCCATTTCTTATTTTCCGAAATTGTGCTCAATCTTGCGCATTCGGCGCCGGCAAGAGGGACGTACGCGTCGTCACGAACGTGGAGCGGGAATGCGGTGGACGCGATGGTGCCGACTGACGAGCGGCACTTTTTGCGGACGGTGAAGTCGTGTGGTCCTGGCGCGCCCATGCAGGCGCTAAGTTTGCGCGAGATGAAGCGCGAGCGACGGTGGCAATCAAGCAGGTTCACCGGGGAGATTACGTATAAGCCGTAAAACCACCGCGCAGGGAAGGCCGGAGTGTATCCGCCTGTACCTGTGGTCAACGCGCTCTTCGCGCAATTTTTTTGCGCGGGGGCCCCGGGTGCATGCGGCCACCCGGCCTTCCCTGCGCCCTCTGATTTCGGAGAGGGTGACGAAAGGATATGAAACCTCGGGCACAAGGGGCCGCGAGAACGAGGATGCGTGGTTTTGCGGGACAGTTCCTAGGCATCTGCTGCCCGTTGTTAGTGCTTGATCCCCACCCGGACCGGTGTTCTGCTTAAAAAAGCTGCTGGAGTAGCCTGTCCGTGTCGATCTTCGTCGCGCTGCATCACGTCACGCATTACAGATATGACCGACCGATCGATCTCGGCCCGCAGACCATCCGCCTGCGTCCGGCGCCGCATACGCGCACCCCGATCCTGAGCTATTCGCTCAAGGTCACCCCGCCGAACCATTTCGTGAACTGGCAGCAGGACCCGCAGGGCAATTGGCTGGCACGCTACGTCTTTCCGGAGAAGGCCACCGAGCTGAAGATCGAGGTCGATTTCACGGCGCAGATGACCGTGATCAACCCCTTCGACTTCTTCGTCGAAGCCTATGCCAATTCTTTTCCATTCAAATATCCCGAGGGCCTCAAGACCGAGCTTGCGCCCTACCTGGAAACCATCGAGCCGGGGCCGCTGTTTGCGGCCTATCTCGCATCCATCCCGCGCGAGGCGGAGTCGACGGTCAATTTCCTGGTCGATCTCAACGCGAAGCTCCAGAGCAAGATTCGCTACATCATCCGCATGGAGCCCGGCGTTCAGACGCCGGAGGAGACGCTGGCTGCAGCCGCCGGTTCGTGCCGCGACTCCGCCTGGCTCTTGATCCATACCCTGCGGCATCTCGGGCTCGCCGCGCGCTTCGTCTCCGGTTACCTCATTCAGTTGCGTCCGGACATCGATCCGGTCGAGGGACCGCGCGAGGTCGAGAACGATTTCACCGACCTGCATGCCTGGGCCGAGGTCTATCTTCCAGGCGCCGGGTGGATCGGCTTCGACGTCACCTCGGGCATGCTGACGGGGGAAGGGCACATCCCCGTCGCGGCCACGCCGCATTACCGCTCGGCGGCGCCGATCTCGGGCACTGCGGGCTTTGCCAATGTCGATTTCTCGTTCGAGATGAGCGTCAGGCGCATTCGAGAGGCGCCGCGCATCACTTATCCATTCTCCGACGGCTCCTGGGCCAAGCTGGATCAGCTCGGCGAGCAGGTCGATGCCGATCTGAAGGCGCAGGATGTGCGGCTGACCATGGGCGGCGAGCCGACCTTCGTCTCCGTCGACGATATGGAATCGCCGGAATGGAATGTCGCAGCCGTCGGCCCGACCAAGCGGGGGCTGGCCGATGAGCTGATCCGCCGCTTGCGGGCACGCTTTGCGCCGGGAGGGCTGCTGCATTACGGGCAGGGCAAATGGTATCCCGGCGAGAGTCTGCCGCGCTGGGCCTTTGGCCTGTATTGGCGCAAGGATGGCGTGCCGATCTGGAAGAATGCCGACCTGATTTCGACGATCGAGAGCCCGCGCAAGGCCGACATCACCGACGCGGAGCGTTTCGCCGAAGCGACAGCGACCAAGCTCGGCCTCGGCGCCGACTACGTCCTGCCGGCCTTCGAGGACCCGGGCCACTGGCTGCAGAAGGAAGCGGCGCTGCCGCCGAATGTCGACCCCGGCGATTCCAAACTGTCCGATCCGGAAGAGCGCGCCCGGATGGCGCGGGTGTTCGACCAGGGGCTCAACACGCCCAAGGGTTTCGTGCTGCCGATCCAGCGCTGGAACGCTGAAGCCAGCCGCTGGCGCAGCGAGCGCTGGAATCTCCGGCGCGGCAGCCTCTTTCTCATGCCGGGCGATTCCCCGCTCGGCCTGCGGCTGCCGATCTCGTCGCTGCCCTATATCCCGCCCACCGACTATCCCTACATCGTCGAGCAGGACCCGCTTGCGCCGCGCGACGACTTGCCGGTGTTCGATCAATCGGCTTCTGCTCCAGCGGTCGCGCAGCAGGCGATACAGGAGCAGACACCGCGATCCGGCGGCGTGCGCACAGCGATGTCGATCGAAATCCGCGACGGCGTGCTTTGCGCCTTCATGCCTCCGGTCGAAAAGATGGAGGATTATCTGGAGCTGGTTTCGGCGGTGGAGGCGACCGCCGAAGAGATGCAGATGCAGGTCCATATCGAGGGCTATGCGCCGCCCTACGATCCCCGTATCGAGGTGATCAAGGTGACGCCCGATCCCGGCGTGATCGAGGTGAATGTGCAGCCGGCGCGAAGCTGGCGCGAGGCCGTCGATATCACGACGGGCCTTTATGAGGACGCCGCCAAGCTGCGGCTCGGCGCCAACCGCTTTCTGATCGACGGCCGTCATACCGGCACCGGCGGCGGCAATCATGTCGTGGTCGGCGGCAGCACGCCGAAGGACTCACCCTTCCTGCGCCGGCCGGATCTTTTGAAGAGTCTCGTGCTGTACTGGCAGCGGCATCCGTCGCTGTCCTATTTTTTCTCCGGCATGTTCATTGGCCCGACCAGCCAGGCTCCGCGCATCGACGAGGCGCGGCACGACGGCCTCTATGAGCTGGAGATCGCCCTCGCCAAGGTGCCGCCGCCGGGAGAGACCGTCCCGCTATGGCTGGTCGACCGGCTGTTCCGGCATATCCTGGTCGACATCACCGGCAATACGCACCGCGCCGAAATCTGCATCGACAAGCTCTATTCGCCGGACGGCCCGACCGGCCGTCTCGGCCTGGTCGAATTCCGCGCGCTCGAAATGCCGCCTGACCCGCGCATGTCGCTCGCGCAGCAGCTCCTGGTCCGCGCCCTGATCGCCAAGCTGTGGCGCGAGCCGCAGGAGGGCAAGTTCGTACGCTGGGGCACGACGCTGCATGACCGGTTCATGCTGCCGCATTTCCTCTGGGAAGATTTTCTTGATGTGCTGGATGAGCTGCAGCGCTCGGGCTACGATTTTTCGCCGGAATGGTACCTGGCGCAGCTCGAATTCCGCTTTCCCGCATTCGGCCGGGTGCATCATGGCGGCGTCTCGCTGGAGCTGCGGCAGGCGCTGGAGCCTTGGCACGTGCTCGGCGAAGAGGGCTCGCCAGGCGGCACGGTGCGCTACGTCGACTCGTCCGTTGAACGACTGCAGGTCAAGGCTGAAGGATTTGTCGAAGGCCGCCATGTTGTCACTTGTAATGGCAGGCGAATGCCGATGAGCGGAACCGGCCGCTCGGGCGAGGCCGTCGCCGGCGTCCGGTTCAAGGCGTGGCAGCCGGCGTCAGGACTCCACCCGACCATCCCCGTGCACGCGCCGCTGACCTTTGACCTGATCGACACCTGGAACGGCCGGTCGCTGGGCGGCTGCGTCTACCATGTCGCCCATCCTGGCGGCCGCAACTACGAAACCAAGCCGGTCAATTCCTACGAGGCCGAGGCGCGCAGGCTCGCCCGATTCCAGGATCACGGTCACACCCCCGGAAAAACCGATCCACCGCGCGAGGAACGCACCCTGGAATTCCCTTTGACGCTCGACTTGAGAACGCCGCTCCCGCATTGAAAGTCTGGCGATGGGAGAGTCGGGATGGCTGATACCACCGGGCAGGAGACAGGTCAGGGGAGCGGGGCAGCGGGCCGGGTCCGGCCGGGGCGGCGGCGGGTGGCGCAATGGATGCGCGACTATGTCCGTCTGCAGGGCATCCCCGACGAGTACATCGCTCAGGATGGTACGCCGCGGCCGGTCTGGACCCGTTTTTTCGATGCCTTTGCCGCGCTCGCGCCCGCCGACATCGAGCGCCGGTTCGGCGCCGCCGACCGGCATTTGCAAGAGGCCGGCGTCACCTACCGCGCGCCTGGCGACAGTGCCGAGCGGCTTTGGCCGCTCAGCCATCTGCCGCTTCTGATCGACGAGACCGACTGGCAGCAATTGTCGGCCGGCATCGCGCAGCGCGCACAGCTCCTCGAACTCGTGCTGCGCGACATTTATGGCGAGGGAAGGCTGGTCTCCGATGGCGCGATCCCGGCAGCCGCGATCGCCGGAAGCGCCGAATATCTCAGGCCGATCTGTGGCATCACGCCGCGGGGCGGGCGGTACCTGACCCTCTATGCCGCCGATGTCGGCCGCGGGCCGGACGGCCGCTGGTGGGTGCTCGGCGACCGCACGCAGGCGCCGTCGGGCGCGGGCTACGCGCTGGAGAACCGGCTCGTGCTGTCGCGCGCCTTCACCTCGCTCTACAAATCGATGAATGTCGAGCGGGTCGCGCCATTCTTCGAGGCCTTCCGCGACAGCCTGCGCGCGACGGCCGATCGTGACGAGCCACGCATCGGCGTGCTGACGCCGGGCTGTTTCAGTGAAACTTATTTCGAGCATGCGACGCTGGCGCGCTATCTCGGCTTCCTGCTGGTCGAGGGCGATGATCTCGCCGTCAGCGGCGAGCGCATCTACATCCGCACCGTCGCAGGGCTGAAACGGCTCGACGTGTTGCTGCGCCGCGTCGATTCCGACTCGCTCGATCCGCTGGAGCTTGACGCTTCCTCGCGTCTCGGCGTGCCCGGCCTGATCGACGTGCTGCGCAAGCAGGGCGTCGTCGTCGCCAATATGCCGGGCTCGGGCTTGCTGGAGGCGCGGGCGCTCCTGGGCTTCCTGCCGGCCTTGAGCCGGCGCTTCTTCGGTGAAGATCTGAAGATGCCGCATATCGCGACCTGGTGGTGTGGCCAGAAGGCCGCGCGCGAGGAAGTGTTGTCGCGGCTCGACGAGATGGCGATCGAGGGCGCCTATGGCCGTGGGGTGCCTGGCTTCGAGAGCAATGGGCCGGTGCTTGCGGGCGAATTGCCATCGCGCGAGCGCGAACGGCTGATCGCTGCGATCAAGGAGCGCGGCGTCGATTTCGTCGGCCAGGAACTGGTGCGGCTGTCGACCATGCCGGTCTGGGATCAGGGACGGATCGCGCCGCGTCCGTTCGTGCTGCGTGTCTTCGCGGCTGCAACCGAACATGGCTGGACCATCATGCCCGGCGGCTTCTGCCGTATCGCCGAACAGCTCGATGCCCGCGCGGTCTCGATGGGCAACGGCGCGCGCGCGGCCGATGTCTGGGTGGTCTCGGACAAGCAGGTTTCAACGAGGACATTGCTGCCTGCATCCGACAATGTCCGCATCAAGCGCATCGCCGGTGTGCTGCCGAGCCGCGCCGCCGACAATCTGTTCTGGCTCGGCCGTTATCTGGAGCGGGCGGAGGCGACCTTGCGGCTGGTGCGCGCGCTCGGCACACAGCAGCGCGATCCCGGCAAGAATTGGGCAAGTTTGCCGCATGCGGCCGAAAGGATTCAGCGGCTGCTGGTGGCCTGGGGCGCGATCTCGCAGGCGTCGCGGACACAGCCCGGAAGGGTCGCGGCCGAGGCATTGCAGTCCGAGGAACGTTTCGGCTCCGGGCTGTCGCTGGTGCGCGCCGCCCAGCGTGCGGCGACCTCGCTGCGCGAACGGCTGTCGCCGGATGCCTGGCAGGTCATTGTCGAGATGAGCGAGCGGCTCGCCTATGAGGTCGAGGATGACGAGGGCATCATCAGCGCAGCCGAGCTGACCTTGCAGGAGCTTGCGAGCTTCGCCGGGCTTGCGCAGGAGAACATGAACCGCGCCGCCGGCTGGCGCTTCCTCGAAATGGGCCGCCGCGCCGAACGCGCGATCAACACGACGCGCTTTGCCCGCCAGTTTGCCTATGACGAGGCGAGTCCCGAGGATCTCGATGTACTGCTGACGCTGGTCGATTGCCAGATCACCTATCGCTCGCGCTACCTGGTCGGGCCGCTGCTCGCGCCGGTGCGCGATCTGGCGGTGCTCGACCCCTATAATCCGCGCTCGGTCGCGTTTCAGGTGCAGGCGCTCAACGAGCACATCGCAAGCCTGCCGGCCTTGCTGGAAACCGGATTGATCGAGCGTCCGCAGCGCCTCGCCGTGACGGTCCAGGCGACGCTGACGACGGCGGAAGCGGCCGCGCTCGACACCCAGACGCTGTTTTCGCTGGAGCAGGATCTGCTCAGCCTCGCCGAAGCCATCGGCTCGCATTATTTCCCGCACGGGCCCAATGCGAGCCGTCCGGAGAAGCTCACGGGGCTGGCGTGATCTACGACATCCGCCACGTCACGACTTACGCTTACGAAAGTCCGGTCAGCTTCGCGCGCTGCTCGCTGCGGCTCGAGCCGAGAGACGGCGGCGGCCAGCAACTGCTTTCGCACGCGATCGAAATCCGGCCGCGGCCCTCGGAGCGCGCCTCACGCCGCGACTTTTTCGGAACGCTCACCGAAAGCATCGTGATCGAGACCGCGCATCGTCATCTGCGGATCGATTCCCGCTCGCGCGTCTCGGTATCGCGCCGGGCACCCGGCCGCACCACGCCAAGCCCGGCATGGGAGACGATCCGCGACCTCGCCTTTGAGGCGACGAGTCTCGGGCCGAGCTCGCCCATCGGTTACGTCTTTGCAAGCGCGCTGGTGCCGGTTCAGCAGCCCGTCACCGCCTATGCCGCCGCCAGCTTTCCGCCGGGCATGGGAGCCCTGGTCGGCGCGGTGGATCTGATGCATCGGATTCGCTCGGAGTTCAGATATGATCCGAAAGCGACCGTGATCTCGACGCCGCTTTATGAGGTGTTTGAGAACCGCCACGGCGTCTGCCAGGATTTCGCCCATGTGATGATCGCGGGCCTGCGCGGCCTCGGACTGCCGGCGGCCTATGTCAGCGGCTATCTCCGCACCATCCCGTCGCCGGGGCGGCCGCGGCTGCAGGGCGCGGATGCGACCCATGCCTGGGTCTCGCTCTGGTGCGGCGACGAACTCGGCTGGGTCGGCTTCGACCCGACCAACGATCTCCTGGTCGAGAACGATCACATCGTCCTGGCCATCGGACGAGACTTCGCCGATGTGTCTCCGGTTGACGGCATCATCGTGGGATCGCCGAAGCAGAAGCTTGGCGTCGCCGTGGACGTGGTGTTGGTGGAGTGATGCTTATGGAGAGCGCGGGCGAATGACCTCAGTCGGCGGCGAGCGGGAGCTGGATGCGGAACACCGCGCCACTTCTGGCTTGGTTCTCTGCCCATATCCGGCCATTGTGCGCTTCCACGATGGTACGTGCGATCGACAATCCCATCCCCATGCCTTGCGGCTTCGTCGAAAAAAACGGTTCGAAGACGTCCTCCAAGTCGGGAAGCTGAATGCCCGGACCGGCATCCGTCACCGAGATTTCAGCGCAGTTTTCGTTTCGTGCGGTGTGGATGGTAATCTTGCGTCCTTCGCTCGGGGCATGCGACATGGCATCCATCGCGTTCACGACCAAATTCACAATGACCTGCTGGAGCTGGATTCGATCGCCTCTGATTGGCAGCGGCACGGAGGAGATGGCGCTGTCCAAAACAACTCTCCGAGCAATTGCCAGTGCAGACAGGAATTCCACCGTCTCGCGGGCACTCTGATTGAGATCGATATTCCTGAGCTCGAAAGGCGCCTTCTTGAGCAGGCTGCGAAGGCGCTGGATGACTTCGCTGGCGCGCTCGTCGTCTCGGCGGATATCCGCAAGTATCTCCTTGATCTCGTTCATGTCCGGTGTCGAGGATCTGATCAGCAATTGCGCTGCTTCAATGTTGGCCAGAATGGACCCAAGCGGCTGGTTGATTTCGTGCGCGATCGACGCTGTCAGTTCGCCAGCCATCGAATACCTGTTGATGTGGGCCAGCTCGGCCGACCGTTGCCGGGCTTGCACTTCAGCGAAGTGGCGGCGTTGACGTTCGAAGATGAGGACGCTGATCAGCACAGCCTGCGTCAATATCACCGCGGCAACCAGCATGATCTGCCAGCGATACAGCTCCCAGGTCGTCGGCGCTTGGAAGTAGATCTGGCTTCCTGCCGGCAGGCGGCTTTGGCTGATGCCCCAGCGCTGCAGTTGCCGCCAATCGTACTTTGCCGGGCCATATTTCAGAACAGGGGTTTTGATGCTGGCCGGCTTCTCTCCTTCGAGAATACGAAGCGCAACTTCCGAAGTCGTTCGGGCACCGTCAGCTACCGAAGTCATCGGGCCGCCAACGATCTCGCCACCGAAAAACGCGTCGTCATAGGAAAAGATCGGAGCCTTGGCGACCGCGTGAAGGGCCTTCAGCGCCCGCTCGTCGTCTTGCACCTCCCCCGTTGCATCAACCTGCGGCTGATTCCACCAGATCGCGCTGTTTGGCGGAAGAGATGCGGCTTGCTTGAGCATGTCTTCAAAGGAAAGGTCGTTCAGAAAGAGGAATTTCACACGGTCTTTCAGCGGTTCCAATTCCTTCTGCATCTCGCCGAGCCAAAACCGCTCATTAGGAGAATTCCCGATCAGCACGGCTACTGTATTGGTACCCGGTAAGACCTTCAGGATGTTTGCGAACAGCAGAGGAATGTCCTGCCGGACGGCAACCACGCTATCGTTCTCGGTGAGAGCGCTTTCCTGCACGCGCCGCTGGTCGATTGCCGTCATCACCATTGGCGTGGACGGAAACAATCGGGACCTCTGCCGTTGAACGAAATCTCCAGCCGGCGCACCAAATGCAACGATCAGGTCGGGCGCGCGATGAGCGTAGAGAGCGCCGAGATAGTCAGTGAACTGCCTCTCAGCGTTTTCGTTGCCAGAGCGCGCCGTGATGACTGAAAAATCCTGCAGGTCAAGCGGCCATCGTGACTTGCGTTCGAGTTCTTGTCGAAGCGCCCTGGAATATTCGCTCCATGGTTTGAAATTCTGGCCGTACGAATGAAGGAAGACGACATGCTTGGGTTCGGCAAGCGCCATGCTGGACGTTGCCACAGAAGCGATGATTGCGAGAGCGCAGATGGTGATGAGCCGTGCAACCAGGCGCATCATTTGTCGTTCTTGTCACGCGCGCCGGCCGCCCCGATTGAGCGCACCGGCAACGATGGAATCACGACCGAGAACGAATTTTCTGCGTTGCTCATGAACAGCTGTCCTCGTTCGATTTGGCGCAAAGCCATGCTCAATCCGATGCCAGGGATGCGACTCCAGCAGGTCGAACCTTGGCGAGGTGTTGCTCAAGTTGCTGCATTGCGTCCAATTGCGAGCAATTATTTGCAATAAGTTACTATTGCTTGCGTGTAGCAATACGTCAGTCAACTATGACGAGCGTGTGGCGAGTGTGAAGTTCACGGAATGGTGGAGACCGCGGACTGACCAAAGTCTCGTTTTGGAACAGATGGGAAGCTATTGAAATGGGGGCGTCGGCCGTGTGAGCGGCGCCGCGATCCGGGATACCGCTTGATCAGGCGACCTTGCCCTGCTGCGCCGTCTCCGAGCGCAGGTTGCGGAAGAACTTTTCCACCTCGCGCGACAATGTTTCCGCGGTCGAGGTCAGTTCGCCCGATGCCGTCAGCACCGATGCTGCGGCGGTATCGGTCTGGCAGATCGCGTCACGCAGCGAGGCGATGTTGCTGACAAGCGTCTGGTTGCCCTGGGCTGCCGACTGCGCGTTGACCGAGATTTCGCGCGTCGCGGAATCCTGCTGCTCGACGGCGCTCGCGATGTTGGAGGTGATGTTATTGATGTCCTGCACGGCGCCGCCGATCTCGCGCACGGCATCGACGGCGTTCTTCGTCGACGCCTGGATCAGGCTGACATTCTGGCCGATTTCCTCGGTGGCCTTGGCGGTCTGTCCGGCCAGTGCCTTGACCTCGTGTGCGACCACGGCGAAGCCGCGGCCGGCCTCGCCGGCGCGCGCCGCCTCGATGGTCGCGTTCAGCGCCAGGAGGTTGGTCTGCTCGGCGATCGCCTGGATCAGAGTCAGCACGCCGT
>Ga0210406_10007057_pt1 | contig 11503 bp, 10 predicted proteins | sample IncBWC30MmetaG_FD_155454 | JGI IMG/M metagenome (GOLD analysis project Ga0210406, IMG submission 155454) | Forest soil microbial communities from Barre Woods Harvard Forest LTER site, Petersham, Massachusetts, United States - Inc-BW-C-30-M | ecosystem: Environmental > Terrestrial > Soil >... | reverse complement strand
CAAAAAGCGGATGCCAGCCAGCGAGCGCCGGCGCGAGCCTGCCGTAAACACGATGCCCAGTAAGCCTGGCAACAGCGCTGCGTAGAAGATTCGCGTGCCCCGATCCGAAGGCCGAAGCGATCCGACCGTTGGGGCGGTAGTCGTGATGCTGAAGCTAACTTGCCCAGCCGCGTTGATCTGGGGAGGGAGGCCGCAGATCGATCCGGGTGCGGGGTCGGTACAGGTGAAGGTGACCGTTCCGGCGAAGCCGGAGACAAAAGTGACGTTGACCGTGGCATTCACGCTTGCCCCTTGTGTCACATCGAAGCTTGTGGCGGTGGGAGCAAGCGAAAATTCCTGTGGCAATGTTGTCTCCCAGGCGGTGGCCAGCTTGTCTACATCGACAGAGCCGAGACCGGTAACGAGGTTGTATCCAGTCGTGGTGTCGGAGTTAGAGGCTTGAAAACCAAGAACACCACTGCCGGGACACTGCAGAGCCACCGGCTGGATCGCAGGTGTGTTCGGCGTGCAGTAAACCAGATTACTACCGCTCGTCACCGGGTGGAAAGCGCCATTGGACGGCGTCGCCGCCAAGCTGTAAAGCGTTGGGTTAATGTTGCCCAAGCCGCCCGAACCCAGTTTCTGGTTCAGCAAGGTCACGATGCCGGCAAAAATCGGCGTCGAGACTGATGTCCCGCCTATGATCGAAATGTTGCTCAAACTCAATGCGTTGGTAATCCCCGCACTGCCCCCAGGGGCACAACCGCTGCCCGTACCCGAGTCGCCGAGTTCCGACAACTGCGTACAGTAAATATATCCAGGAAAATTCGGTGTAGCCAGCAGGGAAACGTCCGGCGTGAATCGAGCAGACGCTTGCCCCGAAATCGTTACGGTCTGCCACGAAGGTTGCGGAAAGCCGGACACACACGCAGAATGGTCAGCGGTTTGGACAGCGCAGTTGCTCGGTCCGCCGGCGCTCGAGGAAATGCCATCGGCATTGGCTCCAAGTGCGAAGTCCGTCTGTACGTTTTGGGCGGTGGTGATCGGAACCCAGCCGGCCACTGCCGTGTTGCCACCCTGCGTGCAGAAGTTACCGGGATTCTGCTGACAGAACAACACGAATTCGGCGTCATCATTCCACGCACCCTCCGGAACGTAAGAAGTCGCCGTCCCCCCTCCGTTCGTACCGTTGGTTGTGCCCCAGAACGTGCTACTGCTCAAATCAGCCAACGAGATCGCCGTCCCCCCGACGCCGGTTACCTCCGGGCTGCTGGCGGGATAACTCACGGCCAATCCGCCTGTGGCCGACGCGCCGTGCGGATCGGCGGGATTTCCCGAGGCATAAGGGGGATTTGGATCGCACCCTGCCGCGCCATCATCGCCGATGGCGTTGACGAATGTGATCCCCTCGCTGTTGGCTTTCATCAGTTCGGTCTCATCCGCCGCAGGTTGTCCCGACGAGGTCAGGACGGTGTTGTCTTCGAACTCGCAAAGCCCGTAACTCAAACTAATCACTGTCTCGCCGAGCGTATCTTTGTGATCGATGGCGTAGTAATACGATGTGAACACATTGGTCGAATTCACATAAATGATCTGCGCGCCGGGGGCAATCGCACCAGACCACTCCACGTCCAGGTCCGCCTCACTGATGTCTCCCGCCGAAAGGCCGGGGTCAGTCGCATCGAGCACATACTGAAAATGGGGATCGGTACATGCCGTGATTACTCCACTGCCGTTTACCGTGCAATTGATCGCGGAAAGTCCAAAGCCCGTGCGGAAATCCGTGATGTCAGAGAGATAAATATCGGTCTGTCCCATCACTGCAAGCTTTTGCCCGCTTCCGTCGACTCCTGAGTTGAGGAGCGCGGTGATGTCATAAATGGTTGCGATGTCGCCCGGAGCCAAAAACTCGCTCTGAAGACTTGAACTGTAGTAATCCGGGCGCGCCAAGGAGTTTCCTCGGATGTTCCTGGCACGGGGTTTGAAATCGTGCAGGCCGCGAATACCCGTGACGATCCCACCGATCGCTGCGGGAATCGAGGGTGCGGTAGCGTTGGCGTAGTGCAACTCGCCATTCACGTCATAACCATGGATCTCAGTGCGAAATGCGTTCTGTACCTGCGCCGCCGTGCCGTTGAAGGAAATCCAGTTGCGCCCGTGCGCGACCTCGACCCTGCTGAAACCCTGCGATTTCAGCCAGCCGGCCATCTGCTGCACATCATTCTGGCTCAGGCCGAAACGATCGGCATACTGCTGCGGAGTCAGCCATTTGTGGTAGTTCGGAGATTTGGGATCCTGTTGCTGGGCGAGAAGTTGTGCGAGCGCCTTCTGCTGGCTTGGAGTAGGCAAAGTAAGCAGAGTGATCGTTCCCAGGCGCATTGCCGGATCAACTGGACCCTGATCGTACCGCGGCAACGCTTTGTGATGCACGTTCCCCGTCAGCTTAACGGTTTCGCCGCTGGCCAAGGCCCCCGTGATACGGTCTGGGACGGTGGCGTAACTCACAGTGGAGAAAAAGCTGGCTAGCAAAAGTGCGGCTAAAATCGACTTCGCGAATCGCATGGAAGCTCCGGGGGGAGATTTGGCATACAGGTAAGTATTTTAACCTTTTACAGGCTTGTCCCTATTCGATAAGACAGTTCTTCACAAGGTTGTATCGCTCACAAAAGATAACGAAGGTATGAGGGTACAACCCGGTGGCTCCACGAAAGTTGCGCCATATCCACGGGGAATTCATGGAGCAGCTCTGAAATAAGGGTCAAAGCCCTGAAAAGGCTGCCGTATACTGACCGGTGGCAAATCTCACCACATGCCTCCGCCAGAGACCCTAAAAAGCCGGCTCGGCTACATCGATTGGATGCGTGGCCTGGCTTGCCTGCTGATGTTTCAAACCCACTGCTACGACTCCTGGCTCAGCGCGCAGGCCCGCCAGAGCCGCTTTTTCATGTACTCGCAGTTGGGGGGAACCTTTCCCGGGCCGCTATTTCTGTTTCTCGCCGGAATCTCCTTCGCCCTGGTTACGGAAAAACTGTGGCAGACAAATCTCCCGCCCTCCCAGATTGCCCGCAGCACGATTCGCCGTGGAGCGGAGATTTTTGCTTTCGGCTTGCTCTTCCGCCTGCAGGAATTCCTGGTTGCGTGGGGATGGGCGCCCAAGAGCGATCTGCTCCGAGTCGACATCCTCAACACCATCGGCCTCTCGATGATGCTGATGGGCATGCTCTGCTGGCTGGTTCTGGTGGTGCAGCATGGCCCGCGGACGCGCCTCGCTTTGGTGCTAGTCGCCGCCGGCACCGCGTTACTCATTTCCCTGCTAACCCCGCCCCTATGGACCACCTGGCGTCCGACCTGGCTGCCGTGGCCACTGGAGTCCTACATCGATGGAGTGCACAACCTGGGAACTTCGCAAGCCGGGCTTTTTCCCGTTTTTCCCTGGGCGGCCTTCGCCTTCGCCGGTCTGGCCGTAGGATTTATCCTGCACAGCCCAGGGGCGCGCAACCGCGGGGCGGGAGCATTTTTCTCTCTCGGACTGACCGGCGTCGGGCTGATCGGATTTGCCCGCTGGCTCGATGCGCGGCCGCGCCCAATCTATGCCGTCTACGACTACTGGCATACCAGCCCCAGCTTCTTCCTGATCCGCGTAGGAATGTTGCTGATGATTCTGACCGCGAGCTATGCCTGGTGCCGCTGGGGCGCAGGCCAGAAGGGATTCAGTCCATTTATCCTGCTCGGCCAGGCATCGCTGCTCGTCTACTGGGTTCACATCGAATTCGTCTACGGCCGCGTCTCCATTTTGCCCAAGCACGCTATGACCATCAACGGCGCCTCCGTAGGCCTGTTGGTGATCTTCCTCGCAATGCTGGCCTTGGCCTATGTTCGCACCAAGATGAAAGGACGACGGGCGGAACTGCTGCCGCGGCTAAATCGCACTGTAGCGCGAACTTGAACACCGGGAAGGCGTTGTTTTCGCCAGGAGCTTTTGCCCGACGGCAAGGCTTCCAAACCTGGATGCAACAGACCGAATCGAGGGCTACGGCCTTGTTTTTACGTCAACCATCGAGGGTAGGTCCAAGCTGCACACAAATCTTAACCGGATGTTCCCGGAACTTTGATTGGCCAATCCCCGTATGAAGATCCATGGAGATCCGTATGAAGCGTTTCGGTTTCTGGATGGTCTTGCTCGTTCCTGGTTTCCTTCACGCTAACGCTCAGCACGCTCCCGAGAGCACGGTCCAACACTCGGCACGACAGAAGTTCATTTCCGGAGGCACGATTCGCTTGCACCTGCAGGCGGGCGGCTACACCGTTATTCCGGGGGATTCCGAGAATATCATTGTGACCTGCCGCGCTCAAACGGAGGAGCAACTCAACCGAGTCAAGCTAGGGATCAAACCGACAGCCGCAAGCGCCGACATTTACGTCTCCGAAACTCCGCACAACAACTTCCAGGCGACGATCGAGGTTCCTCGTCATTCCAATCTTTGGGCCAGGCTATCGGCTGGGGAACTGAAAATTCAAGGGGTGGAAGGCGATAAGAATGTCGAAGTTCGCGCTGGGCGCATTCAAATCGGCATTCCGCACCCAGAGTTATACGGTCACCGCGATGCTTCGGTGATGGCCGGCAGTATCGAGTCTCCGGCGTTCGGTGTCTCCAAAGGGGGTCTGTTCCGGTCATTCGACCAGCAAGGTCCCGGGAACTACCGCCTGCATGCGACCGTGATGACGGGAGAGATCGATCTGCGCGCAAGCGAGTAAATCCCACTTGTTGACCAGCCAGAAACTCCACCCCATCGCGTGACATGCCGCTGTCGTCCGCGAGGTCTGGGCTGGTCCAACTTACCCGGTCATGCCCGCCTCAAAAGATTTTCCAGACATAGTGTCCCAAGAGGGCCACCAGCAAGGCGCCGCCAACGCCGGCAATCCAAAAGAGAAAATTGGCGGTCAACTTCGGAGAATTGATTTCCTTTTTGTCCATCGTTGAATTCTAACCGGATGCTAAGGCGCCGGGGTGGAAACACAGGGGTCAGCCTCGCACTGACCTGCCACAAACTCCACTACCTCGCGCTCCGCCCATCGCCCGTCATCGGCAAGGTCGCCTTCATGTCCGCCATTGCGTTCGCCGATAAATGCACAATGTCCGCCGTCGTCGGTCTCGACGTAGGTGATGTTCGGATTCGCGACGATACGGCGCAGTGTCTCTGGCTGGATCCGGATAAAGGGATCGTTCGCCGCATGAATGATCAGCGTCGGTACAGCGATGCGATCGATCACATTGGCCGCCGCCGCCCGCGCATAATAGTCGTCGACACCCACGAATCCGCAATAGTAGGCGGTGATGCGATCATCAAACATTCGCAGACTGGAAATTCCGCGCAACCGCGTAGCATCAAATCTTCCCGGAAAGAGCCGCGCCTTGAGCCGTAGCCTGCGGAACAGTTGCATCAAGAAATAGTACTCATAAATCCGGTTGCGGGGCTGATGCAGGGCGGCCGACGACGCCGCCAAGTCCATGGACGGACAGACCGCCGCCACGGCTTTAAATTGTGCAGGCCCTTTGCTCCCCCACTCTCCGGCCAGTTTCAGCACCAGGTTCCCGCCCATCGAAAACCCGATTAGCGCGAAACCCGAGACCCCATCGTTCGCGAGCACGCTTTCGACCACCGCGGCCACATCCCCGGACAAGCTTGAGTTATAAAGCGTGGGCGCGCAATCATCCATCCCACCACAGTTGCGCTGGTTCATGAGCACCACGTTCATGCCCGACGCCAATCCATTGCGCGCCACGCCCAGCATGTACTGCGAATCGGAAGACCCTTCGAGGCCGTGTACGACAATTAGGGTCAGGGCCCGTCGCCGCTGGGCTTCGCCTTGCCAGTAACACCAGCAGCGAATCCTTATGCCCGGCTCAACCTCGACCAGCCGTTCCTCCGCCCGAGGCAAATGGATTTTCCGCGGCAGCAGAAGACTGGCAATGGTCTGCACATGCCCGCCCCCAAGCCATCGACGCGCGAAGAACGGAGCACGTCCGGTCCAATGTCCTCGAGAGCCCACGTTCGGGGAACTTGAGTTTGGAGAACATGGGGCTGGAGAATCTGGCATTTGAGAGCCTGGAATCTTAAAACCCGGAATTTGAGAATCTGGAATTTGCGAACTTCCCACAAATTGATTCTAATAGAGATGACCAGGAGTCGCGCCATGCCCATCTTCGAGTATATCTGCAAGGAATGTCATTACCAGTTTGAAACCCTGGTCTATGGCAAGCAAGAAGCTGCGTGTCCAAAGTGCCACGCCACCAAGTTGGAACCACAGCTCTCGGTCTTCGCCGTGTCGGCAAAGGGCTCGTCGGCTTCGCCGTCCTCGGGAAGCGCCTGCGGATCGTGTGGCGATCCTCGGGGCCCGGGCGCGTGCTCGGTTGGCGATAGGAACTAGTCGGCTACGAGGCTCGCCTTAAGAGTCTGCCAGATCAGGGTCTGATCCGCGCTGGTTGCTGGGTTGACCCTCCCTTCCGAAGATTGCCTTCAAACCATGGGGATCGCCTGATGCGCGGCAATTTCTGTTCTCTGCAGCAATTTAACTAGACCTCGCCAGGAAAAAATCCTCGTCGTGACGAAACTGTTCCAAATTGACCAGCTTTCTGTTGAGAAACGCGGCATGAATACAAGTATGAAAATAACCGAGAAGCAGGCACAAGCAGTACGGTGCCCAACCTGTGGCGCTAAGCCTGGAGAGAAATGTGAGCTGAGCACAGGGTTGCCCCGCACCGAGTCGCATCGTGACCGACGCCTGACCGCGTCCGATAAGAAACCCGCTCGGTAAACGCGAAATCAATGCAGGGTCGGTGACGGGCTTCGTCGTCGAACTGCTTAGCCTCTGTCCCACTCCGCGTCTCGCTGGCCATCCCGCCGGTTTTCGATGCTGTCCAACTGGGAACTCTGCTGGATGTGGCGTGAATGAACGGAAACCGAGGTATAGGGTACGCCCAGAAAATGTTTGGGGACAATTGCCGTGACTTCGAGACAATTAAAGTTCTGCGCTTTGACTTTTCCGAAGATGCGTTGCAAGGCGTTCAGGATTTTGTTGGCCCCGGCCGCGCCGAAGAACATCACCTTCACTTCCGCGGCCATGAAGAAGAAATTCCACCCGGCGGCATGAATTTTGTCATCCAGAGCAAATCCATCCGGCGTCCTGATTACGCTCCAGTTCTCGAAGTACAGATCGCTCTGGAGTGCAAGGGCTTCGGCCATTCGCGGTGACTCTCGTCCGATTAAGACCGTGCCAACCTGAATTGCGGGGATCATAGAAATTCTCCTTTTCGGGAGCGAACTGGAAACATGAGTGATGGGTGATCTAAGGGGAAACACTCAGATAGGCTGACTTAGCTCAGAGGATCTGAACGAGTGACAAGCGATCGTCACTCTTTCTCGGCTCTAACCTTAATTCATTGTGACAGTCAATGATCCGTCTGCGCAGGTTGCGATCCTGGCAGAACCGATCTGATCTACTCTTCTACTCTTTACTCTTAGCCCTGGCGAAGCTTGCTGCGGATCGCTCCGCGCTCGGCAAAGGTGATGGTGATGGTTTTTTTGTCTTTGCTGAGTTTGGGGGGAAGTCCGCGTACAAGGTGGATCACCACGGTTCTGCCGCCGTTGGTGAATTTCATGTTCATCCGATTGGGACCGGGCTCTGGTGCGATCATTTAGCAAGCCTTTCCGAAGGATTAAATTCAAACATTTGAAGAGCCGTTATCGAACGGCCCTTCGTAAGTGCGCGCGAATAGGGACTCCGCGCCGATCATGCGACCAAGAGCTACATCCAACAGTAGTGCATTCTTGCCTGTCAATCTGGTCACTTTTGACCAGTTTTCATGGGTGTAAGCCAGCCCTAACTGGCTGGGAACGCGCCCGCCGCGAAAAAATGCGACAGAAATGCGCGCTTGCCGGTTGCGATTCAATCGCTACCGGATATTCATCCTGGAAACGATTGTCTCCGCGCTCGCTCCCATGAATCGTCCTGCGTTTGCTGATTCCAGTTCGGGTTCGCTGGAATCACCGACACAGGAGCCGCGTGGTCACCATCCAAGGACGGACCCACAGTAAGGACGGACTTACAAAGGATGGACCTAAAAAGTCTGCTTCGATTGTGCAAAGAATTTGAATTGCCGGCGGCTCGTGCTCCGAAAGCGGCCTAGCGTTTGCGGAGGCTGATTTCGGCCAGACAAATTTCCGTGGGCACGGAGTTGGCTGCGTCACTGCCCGCGGCGAAGCAACGTCTCGACAATCGTCAAATCTGAGCTATCTTGCTCAGACAATCAATCCGGCCGGTGTCATTGTTGTACGCAGCTGAGTGGGCAAAGAAGGGTGACGACCGCCAATTCGTAGCTGCAAAATTCTTAGGTCGCAGGAGTCAGCGCAAGCAAGCGCATGCGACAACATTCAGCGCATTGGCATTCTTCGCTCGTGTGTCCGCTCAAGTCCTACGGAATCACGATTCGACCCGAACAGTTCCCGAAGCCAGGAATAGATGACGCATCCAGGTTGGGTCCGTCCGCAAGACCGGAAAGGTCAAAGATTATGCCCTTGATTCAATTACTCGAGGTTTTGATTGTGGTGGGGGTGCTGCTGTGGTTGGTCAATCGCTTTATTCCCATGCAGAGCTCCATCAAGTCGATCTTGAATGGCGTTGTGGTGATTGCCGTAGTTTTGTGGTTGCTCAATGTTTTTGGATTGTTTCATTCGATATCCAGCATCCACGTTGGAAAAGGCTGAGCTTAGGCCCCGGTCGAATACCCGGGAGATCGGATCGAATCAAGCAGCACGGCAGGCAACTGCCAGAGGAGAAACATTGAAACAGAAACTGTTGTTAGCCCTCGCAATCGTACTGAGCTTGTCTGCACTGGCTCAGGCCGCTCCCCAAACCACAGCGACCGTAGATCCCGCGACGCAAAAATTCACGTTCCGGGTGAATGTGATCAGCCGCACCGTGCAAGCGGTCAACTATCAGCACCGCAGCGGAGCAACGAAGTTGGATTTCGCCGGCACCGACCTGATGCCAGCCGCCCGCGGCGAAGCGAAGGTGAATAGCAGGCGGGGATCCATCGCGATCGAGGCGGAATTTGCCGGCCTCGAGAAGCCAACCAGCTTCGGCAACGAGTACCTAACCTACATTTTATGGGCGATTTCGCCCGAGGGCCGGGCAGCCAATCTCGGCGAAGTGCTGGTAGGCGGGAGCAAAAGCAAGTTGAGCGTTACTACCGACTTTCAGGCTTTCGCGCTAATCGTGACGGCGGAGCCTTATTATGCGGTGCGCCAGCCCAGCAACGTCGTCGTACTCGAGAACGTGGTTCGCGATGATACCAAGGGCAGGACCGAGGCGGTAAATGCGAAATACGAGCTGATGGAACGGGGCGGATACATCCCCACCGGCTACAAGTTCGACCCCGTGATCCTGAATGCGAAGTTGCCGCTGGAATTCTTCGAAGCGCGTAATGCCTTGCGCATCGCACAATCCGAGGGAGCAGAGATGTATGCGAGCGACAGCTATCGGCACGCCGTCAAGCAGATGGACGAGGTAGACGCGGATGCAACCCAGCGACACATGCAGCGAAAGCCTCTCATTGCCTTGTCCCGCGAAGAAGTACAAACCGCGGAAGACGCGCGCGAAATCGCCGTGAAGAAAATGGATGAGGTGCGCCTGGGCAACGAACGCCAACGCTCTGCGGACTCACTCTCCCTATCGCGAGCTCAAACCGACGAAGCAACCCGGCAGAAAGACCAAGCTCAATCCGATCAGGCCCGAGCCGAAATCGCCAAACATCAGGCAGAGTCAGACGCGGATAGGTCCAGGGCCGACGCCCTGAATGCACAATCCGCCGCCGCTCAGGCACGCAACGATGCTTCCGATGCCCAGTCTGCGACCGCCCGAGCCAGATCCGATATGGCGGACAACCAGGCTGCCTCAGCCAGCGCACTCTCCGCAGCCCAGGCGGACGCCGATCAATCCCGTTTAGCTGCGCAACAGGCTCAGCTGAGCGCACAACAGGCGGATGCTGACAAAGCAGCCATGCGCGCCAAGTTGTCTGAACAATTGAATTCGATTCTCCAGACACGCGACAGCGCGCGCGGACTTATCGTCAGCATGTCGGATGTCTTGTTCGACACCGGAAAGTATTCGTTGAAGCCGGGCGCACGCGAGAAGCTGGCAAAGGTCGCTGGCATCCTGCTCGCTTATCCAGGACTTAACATTGAAGTCGGCGGCTACACCGATAATGTCGGTGGCGATGCCATGAATCAGACGCTTTCCGAGAATCGCGCCGGATCGGTCCGGGACTATCTTGTGCAGGAAGGGGTTTTGAGGAATTCGGTTACCGCCAGAGGCTTCGGTAACACGCTGCCGGTGTCGTCCAACGGTAATGCCGCCGGGCGGCAGGAGAACCGCAGGGTTGAGTTGGTCGTATCCGGGGAGGCAATCGGCAGTCCGGCCAACGCAACCACAGGAAGCTTGCGCTAGAGCAAGCCGCGTCCTAACCATCGAACCCCTGGAGGCAACAACGATGAAGCTAATCGGAGTGATGAGCGCAGCCGTTCTGTCTCTCACTCTGGGAGTGGCGGCTCCGGCGTATGCACAGCAGGAGCAGCACGACCAGAAGGAGGAAGAGAAGGCGAAGCCGGCCCCGAACGAGAAGAAAGCACAGCCCGAGAAACCGGTAAAGCAAGAGGAGGGAAGTAGGCAGCCGCAGGAAAAAAATGTTAAGCCGGAGGAGCGGAGAGCCCCGGAACAACATGCCCAACAAGCTAAACCGGAACCGCAGCGTGCCGGCAATAAAAGTGGAGGCCGGATTCCCGACGATCGCTACCGGGCCAACTTTGGCCAACAGCACCGGTTTCGTGTGACTGAGAGTGATTACCGTGATCGCCATTTTCAATACGGGGGCTATTCGTTCGGGTTCGTGGGCGCATGGCCGAGCAACTGGCTCTACACGCAAGACGTTTATGTGATCGAGATCGACGGCATGTATTACCTGTGCAACCCGGCGTATCCCGGCGTCAACCTTGCACTCAGCTTCAGCTTGTAAGATCTGTTTGCTCCGGCCTGGAGCGCATCCAGGTCGACTCTCACGAGCGCGAGTCGGTCTTCTGGAACTCGCGCCTAACTTTTCCTGGTCAGGCCCGGCCGCAGATAGCTCGGTTTCGGGATGCGATGGACCATTCCACCTTGCCGCCGCTACGCCAGTTCGGTCCGGCTCGCGTTGCTTGCTCTTTTCTCGGAGCGGTTTTGATCATTTAAAAACCGATCGAGCCCTGAAGACTAAGCTGCGCAATGCGGCGTTGAGATTTGAGGACGATAACCTATGAAAATAATTAGGATTTCCGGCACGGTCATGTTGTTTGTGCTTCTCGGAATCGCGGGTTCTGCCTATGCGCAGCACGAGCAGCGGGACCAAAAACAAGACCGTCCCAAAGAGACAGAAACCCAGCACCAGCAAGCGAAGCCCGCACAGCCGCATGCTCAGCCGCGGCCGGAACCG
>Ga0210406_10007056_pt1 | contig 11504 bp, 4 predicted proteins | sample IncBWC30MmetaG_FD_155454 | JGI IMG/M metagenome (GOLD analysis project Ga0210406, IMG submission 155454) | Forest soil microbial communities from Barre Woods Harvard Forest LTER site, Petersham, Massachusetts, United States - Inc-BW-C-30-M | ecosystem: Environmental > Terrestrial > Soil >... | reverse complement strand
TCAGCTCCAACAGATCGATTTGCTGGCGTGTAACCAGAGCCTGATTGGCTGCAGACTCCGTTTGCAGCGCCTGCGTCGAAGCAGCAACCTCGACCGTTTCCGTCGAAGCGCCGACCACCAGGCTGGCGTCTACCGCCAATGACCCGCTGGGGTCAAGCTTGTTGCGCATGGATTCGTACTTCTTGAAGCCGGCCGCTTCGGCGGTGATTGTGTACAAGCCCGCCGGAATGTTCGTGACAACATAAAAGCCGGATTCGTTGGTGTTGGTGCGGCGCTCGGTCCCGGTGGCTTCATTCTTGACGCTCACCTGGGCCTTTGGTATGACGGCGCCTGAAGGATCTTTCACAAAACCCGAGATCGAACCGAGATCCGATTGGGCGAAAGCGAAAGTCGTACAAAGCAGCAAGATTAACGCGAGCCCGATGGCTCGCATAGAACATACACGGTTCATTCAATTCCCCCTGAAACTCAAGTATCCGGCCCCAAAAGAGGCCGAGCCCTTCCGGATTTGCGATATCGCGGTCCTCAAAATCTCAACTCTTTGCCGGAAAAGGCTCACATAAATATAGTCCGATGCAAACGTGTGCGCAAGCAAAGAATTGATGAACGGCGATATGCGGCGTTACGCCACCCGCAATCGGTGGATTGATATTCCAAAAAAGGAATTCTTGGGGGCTCCGGAGGCTGATTTCTGCTGAATTGCGGATTATTGGGCGGGGTTGTGAAAAAAAACTCCGGGGCGAGCATGGCCCCGGAGTCGAGTTTCTCAGGGTAGAGATTTTAGAAGCTGAAACGTAACGAGAGTTGCAGATTGCGAGAGAGGCCGGTCTTGCTCGTGATCATTCCGAACTGGCTCGAAGTCGGAGTCAGGTTTGGACCGCTCAGGTTGGCGTGATTGATAAAATCGTAGGCCTCGGCACGGAACTCGAACCTGCTACGGTCGTTGACCTGAAAGGATTTCAGCAGGGCCAGGTTCCAATCCTGCAGGCCGGGTTGGTAAACCGAGTCGCGCACGCCGCTCTGCAGGTTGAAGGTGCCGGTTGCGGGCTGCGACACATTCGCCGTGAAGTACTTGGGGGATGAAGCGGTGGTGACCGGCCCTGCGAAACTGCCGGTCGAGATCTGCGGCGAACCGTTCATGACCCAGAACTGGCCTTGCGATCCGCACCCGAAACTGCCGAATTCACCGACGCCGGCGAAATCATTATTGGTGCCGATGCCGCATGGTGCGCCCGTTTGAAATTGCGAGGTGCCCGCAACCTCCCATCCGCCCAGTAGTCTTCCGATCATGTTCTTATTCCCCTTAAAGAACGGCAGATCGTAAATGTAATTCACGATGACAATGTGCCGTGTGTCGTACTCGGACGGCCCCCAAAGGTTGCTGGTGTTGTACGTGTCGGGGACGATGTCGCGGTAGTTGGAGCCACCATCCATACTCTTGGAGAGCGTGTAGGTGACGCCGAAGCTCGATCCGCCTTTGAACGCGCGGGTCCAGGAGACCTGCAGTGAGTTGTAGGTCGAACTCACGCCGCTTTCCTCTTCCTGAATCGCGGCGAAGCCTTTGTAGGGACGCAGGGCATTCACGTTGACACCGGGGTTCGCCTGGAGCGCGCCGACCGTTGGCTGGTTGATGTCGTACACCTGCCAGGCATGCAGCCCGCGGTGCGCGACATACCCTACCGACAGCACCGTTTTGAGCGCGAGTTCGCGCTGCACCGTGACATTCCAGTTCCACGCCTCCGGCGGTTTCAAATGCTGGTTCAGTGTGGTGATGGTCAAGGGCGCGGCCGTTCCGCTGGTCAACGCGGCGCCGGGATTATCCACGGAAACGTTGTTCACCGTCACGAACGGCTGGAACGGGGAGTTGCCGCCCATGAAGACGTTATCGAGCAGGCCCATGCGGGTAGTGAAGCGTCCCGCTCCGGCGCGCGCCACGGTTTTCGAATCGATCTGGTACGCCACACCCAAACGCGGCTGCCACGTGGTCGAGGTGTCGACGTAATCGGGCGAAATGTTCGGAGCAAACAGGCTGGTGCACGGCCCGCCAGCGCATTGATTGGCCGTGGCGGGCGTCGCCGCCAGAACCCGGCCGACCGCCGAGTTCGGGAAGGAGCTGAACCCGGGGATGACCACGCCGTTGTAGGCGTTGCCTGTACCCACGATGACGTTGCCGGTCTTGGGGTCAACCGTCACAGCCTGGGCTGGATTATAAAGGGCGCCGTTAAAGTAATCCGAGTTGCCCCAGAGCGCGTGGAATCCTTTGGTCGTGGTCACGCGAATGCCGTAGTCGATGTGCAGCTTGGAGGAAATCTTCCAGGAATCCTGGGCGAATTCCTCAAAGATCGCGCCGCGCCAGATGGTGAGCGCGCGCGGTCCGATCTCCGTATAGCTATCGGCCAGCCCCAGCGCGAGGTTCGCAATACCGACGCCCGAGGTGGCGCCGAGGCCCGTCCGTCCGTCGGTGAACGTGAAGGTCCCGTTCTGATTGCTCGCGCCGCCCGGCACTGTGGCCACGTTGATCTGGTCGCCATCGTTTTCGCCGGAGTACTCAAAGGAGAATCCGGCCTTGAAAGTGTGATTACCCCAAACCTTCGTCAAGGTATCGCCCCCCGTCCAGATTGGACCGGAGGAATGCGAGGGATAGGGACCGCCAGCCAAGCCGTAGAAGGTCGGCACGTTTACCGTCGGGATTTTCTCCGGCTGGTCCTTACCGGCCGGCATCAGGTAGGGGTAGTTGATACCGAACTGACTGCGATTGAAGCCGGCTAGCGCCGAATTCACTGGGATGTAAACGTCGTCCAGGCTGAAGGTCACGCGCGCTTCATTGATCAGCGACGGGCTGATGGTCCAGGTCCACGACACGGTGTTCGTCTGGTTGGGACGGTTGAAGAACTTCCCCGTGAGTCCCGAACCCTGGTCGAACGGCTGGTATTCCAAGTACGATGCATCCGTGCGCCGGCCGGAAATGTGATGCTTCTCCGAGGGCTGAAGGTCAATGTTCACCGTGCCCTTGCGCTGATCGATCGGATGGGGAGCGGTGGCCAGCCAGTTTTGCGTTCCGCTGAGAAAGCCGGCCGTGGGCTGCGGGTAAGCGCTCAGGATTCCCACTCCGTTCGGGCTGAGTTTGTTCTGGGGGATGATGTTGCCCGGAAACGGGCTGCATGACGCCGCGCCTGCGCTGGAACAAGTAGCGGGATCGTAGATGATCGTGCCGGCCTTGTACCAGGGATTGGCCTGCAGCAGTTCGCTGAAATTGCCGGATCGCATCAACATCGTTGGAACGGCTTGCGTTTGCGTATCCACCAGGCGGTAGCGGATCCAGTCTTCAGCCACGAAGAAGAAGAGCTTCTCGCGCCACTTTTCGGTCATTTTCGGAATCCACGCCGGGCCGCCGATGCTGCCACCGAAGTTGTTATAGCGGAAGGGAGTGGCATTCGTGGTCAGGCTGCTGAGGTTGCGCGTCCAGGTGTTCGCGTTGAGGTCTGAGTTGCGGAAGTACTCGTACAGGCTGCCATGGAAATCCCGCGTGCCGGCCTTGCTGATGATGCGGATCTGCCCGCCGGCCGCGCGCCCGTATTCGGCCGAATAATCGGCCGTCATCACTTGCACTTCCTGCACTGCGTCCACGTCGGCGACGCCGATCACAGCGCCGTTCGCACGGGTTCGCAGGGAGGGCGCGCCGTCAAACGTGACGATTGTATCCTGCGCGCGCGATCCGTTGATCTGGAACGGCTCGCCGCCGCCGACGGCGAAATTGAAATCGCCCATCGTGCCGCCGCCGCGCACACCGGGAAGGGTTTGTGCCATGTATAACGGATTCCGGCCATTCAGTTCCTGGCTCTGGATCTGCGTGCCCGTGATCTCACCTTGCACAGACCCCGAGTCGGTCTGTAAAACCGCCGCCGTGGAAACCACGTCCACGGTCTCCGTCGAACTGCCGATAGTGAAAACGGCATCCAGGGACAAGGCGGAGTTGGCATTCAATACATTGTGTTTGCTTTGAAACTTCTTGAATCCCGCTGCCTCCGCGGTCATGCTGTACTCTCCGCGCGGCAGGTTCGGGACGGTGTAATAGCCGGAATCGTTGGTGACCACGGGGTGTGCTTCCCCGGTAGCTTCGTTAGTGATCACCACCTTGGCTTTGGGGACTACGGCTCCGGATGGATCTTTCGCAAAACCTCCGATCGACCCGTAATCCGATTGAGCGATTGCGATACTCGAGACGAGTGCGCAGAGAACAAGCGCACGTGACATCGTGCCAATGTAGCTGACGCGGCTCACACGTATCTCCTCTTATGTTTTGACTAGACTAACCGAGACATTACCTTGCAGCTGCGTATGCGTAGCTGCGTTTAACCCACTGGGGCTGCTGTGACTCGATTATAGTTCCGGTAGCGCCGCCGAAAGCATGGCTAAATGGAGCCAAAGCAGGATAAACTCACACTCATGACCTCACGACGAACGCCAGTGTTCGTGGTTGTAGCAGCCCTGTCCGCCTGCCTGCTGCCCGCACAAACGGCTCCGAAAATCACCACTCCCAAAGAAGCCCTCGGCTTCAACTTAGGCGACGATTATCAGGTCGCCAACTATACCCAACTGGAAACGTACTGGAAGAAACTTGCCACTGAGAGCTCTCGCATGAAGCTCGAGAGCATTGGCAAAACCGAGGAAGGCCGCGACCAGTGGATGGCCATCATCTCCTCACCCGAGAATATGAAGAAGCTGGCGCGCTACAAAGAAATCGCCGGCAAACTCGCGCACGCCGAAGGTGTGAGCGAGGGGGAGGCGCGAGCGCTGGCCAAGGAAGGCAAGGCGATCGTGTGGATCGATGGCGGACTGCATGCGAGCGAGACGGTCGGTTCGCAGCAACTCATGGAGTGGGTCTATCAGATGGTGAGCCGCTCCGACGAAGAGACCATGCGCTTCCTCAACGACGTGATCGTGCTCTGCGTGCAGGCCAATCCCGACGGCCAGGAACTGGTGGCCAACTGGTACATGCGTGAGAAGGATCCGATGAAGCGCAGCATGAACGGCTTGCCGCGGCTCTACGCGAAGTATGTGGGCCACGACGATAACCGCGATTTCTACATGTCCAACATGAAGGAATCGACGAACATGAACCGGCAGCTCTTCATCGAGTGGTTCCCGCAGATCATGTACAACCATCACCAGACCGGTCCGGCGGGCGCGGTGGTGTTCATTCCGCCGTTCCGCGATCCGTTCAACTACAACTTCGATCCGCTGGTGCCGCTGGGCATCGAGATGGTGGGCACCGCGATGCACAGCCGCCTGGTCGCCGAAGGCAAAGGCGGCAGCGCGATGCGCACCGGCGCGAATTACTCTACGTGGTGGAACGGCGGCTTGCGCACGGTCACGTACTTCCACAATATGATCGGCATCCTCACCGAGATCATCGGCAACCCGACCCCGATGCAGATCCCCGTGATCGCCGACAAGCAGCTGCCGCAGGGCGATTGGCCCATGCCGATCAAGCCGCAGGAATGGCACTACCGCCAATCGATCGATTACGAAATGACGCAGAACCGGGCCATCATGGATCTGGCCTCGCGCTATCGCGAGACCTGGCTCTTCAACATCTGGCGCATGGGCATGAACTCCATCGAAAAGGGGAGCCGCGATAGTTGGACCGTAACCCCGAAGCGGATCGCGGCCATGGAAACCGTGGCGGCCGCCACTCCGCAGCCTGCGGGTGCCGGCGGCGGGCGCGGTGGACGCGGCGGTCGTGGCGGAGCGGCTGCTACTGCGGCTCCGGCCGCGGGCGGTGACGTCCCGGGCGGCGGCGGCACGTTCGGCGGTTTCGCGCGCTCCATTCCGATGGACGTGTACAACACCGTGCTGCACGATCCCAAATTGCGCGATCCGCGCGGCTATATCCTCCCGGCCAATCAGGCGGATTTCGCCAACGCGACGGAGTTCATCAACGCGCTGCTGAAGAACGGCGTGGCCGTGCATCGGGCCACCGCCGCGTTCCAGGTCGCGGGCAAAAGCTACCCCGCGGGCTCCTACGTGGTGAAGGCGGCGCAGGCCTTCCGGCCGCACGTTCTGGATATGTTCGAACCGCAGGACCATCCCAACGATTTCGCCTATCCCGGCGGTCCGCCCAAGCGCCCCTACGATATCACCGGTTGGACACTGGCAATGCAGATGGGAGTGCAGTTCGACCGCGTCATGGATGCCTTCGACGGGCCCTTCACCAAGATCACCGGCGTGCTTCCGCCGCCCCCGAGTTCTGTCATGGGTCCGACCAGCCCGGCCGGCTACCTGATCAGCCACCGCATTAACAATTCCTTCGTGGTGATCAACCGCCTGCTAAAAGCCAATGCCGAAGTTTACTGGCTCAAATCGGCGGACAAAGCGGATGACGAGGACCTGGGCACTGGCGCCATCTGGGTGCCCGCTTCCGCGGCGGCCAAAACGGTGCTCGAGAAGAGCGCCAAGGATAGCGGCGTGCCCGTTCACGCCGTCGCCAAGGCTCCCACGGGCGATGCCATGAAGCTCAAGCCCATCCGCGTTGGACTCTACGATCAGTACGGCGGATCGATGCCCTCCGGCTGGACCCGCTGGCTGTTCGAACAGTACGAGTTCCCCTTCCAGGTGGTCTACCCCGCGGGGCTCGACGCCGGCGACCTGAAGAGCAAGTTCGACGTCATCGTGTTCACCGACGGTGCAATTCGCCGCGGCGGCGCGGGCGGACGCGGCGGTGGTGGCGGCGGCTTCGGCGGCGCTCCCGACCCCTCGACGATCCCGGCCGAATACCAGGGCATGATCGGCCGCATTACGGAAGAGACCACCATGCCGCAGCTTAAGCGCTTCGTGGAATCCGGCGGCAGCATCGTCACCATCGGCAGCTCCACCAGCATCGCCGAGGTCTTCGGCATCCCGGTGAGCAATCACCTCGTGGAAAAAGGACCCGACGGCAAGGACCGCGCCCTGCCCGGCGAGAAGTTCTATATTCCCGGCTCGCTGCTAAGGACGCACATCGATAACACCAACCCCTTGGCCTACGGGATGCCGGACCAGGTGGATGTCTTCTACGACAACAGTCCCGTCTTCCGCATGGGTCCAACCGCGGCCATGAAGAAGACCAACACCGTGGGATGGTTCAGCGGAGCCGACGTTCTGGATAGCGGCTGGGCCTGGGGCCAGCAATACCTGGATGGCGGCGCCGCAGTCGCCGAAGCCAGCGTGGGAGAAGGCAAGGTCGTGCTGCTAGGACCGGAAGTCAACTTCCGCGACCAGCCGCACGGTACGTATAAGCTGCTGTTCAATGGACTGTACTTCGGGTCCGCAAAGCCCGCGGCGCTGAAGTAGTGAGATCGCGAGCTTCGCTCGGCGACGGGCAAGCTAAAGCATGCCCCACCAACGCGTGGGATCGTCTTTGGTGGCGTATGCTTTAGCTTGCGCGCAGTCGAGCGAAGCTCGCTGCGACCAGTTGTCACCCGCGTTCGAAACGCAGGCAGGCTCTTCCGAGATAAATTTCGTCGCCGGCGCGCAGCTTCTCGCCGCGCCGGTCTCCCGCGGGTACTTCGATCGACCGGCCCTCGCGGAAAACGCGGGTGCCGAACTCGCTGCCATCGTCGCAGAGGCGGTAGTCGGCGCCATCCAGGCGAATGTGTGCGTGTTTGCGCGACACGGTGGCGTTGGCCTCATCGGCGCCTTCTTCGAAGACGACGTCGTTGCGGCGCACCACGCGGTGGTCGGCGTCGGTCAGCTCAGGCATGCGCCCGATGTTGGTCCGCGGCCGCTCCAGCGAATAATCGGCATGGTCCGCCTTGCCCTTCACCACCACCAGGCGCCCGGCTGTGGCCTCCACCTTCTTCGCAACCGCCGCAACGCCGTATTCGATCGCGTAGTCGCCCAGCCCTGCCTCGGCCGTCCGCACCTCGACCGAAAATCCACGCGGCAGTTCGCAACCCGAACCGTCCATCGCCTCGCGAACGTCGTCGCCGAGCCGCTCCCCGAAGGCCGCCTGCAGCAGTGTGCGCCGTTCGGCATCCGCCGCCACCAGGGTCACCACCACGCGTGCGAACGGGAAGACCCGTCGTCCCCGCGCGACCACCTGCACCTTGCTCTCGATCTCTTCCAGAATTCTGCGATGCACCAGCAGCAACTCGTTCGAATCCGCCGGTCCGAACATGCGCTCGGTCCAGCGCCGGAAGCCGTGCTCGATAGTCTTTTCGATCTCCGAAAACAAACTCATGGCTGAATCATTCCCAACTTGACCGCCGCATTAACAATCTCGGTAGCGGCCGGCGCGGCAGCCGTGCCGCCGTACACCCCATTCTCCACCAGGACGGAGAAAGCGATCTTCCGCGCACCCGCGCCGTACGGCGCAAACCCGATGAACCATGCATGCGAAGGAGCGTCCGCCAGTTCCGCCGTGCCGGTCTTGCCGGCAATCGGCGCGCTCGCCGTACCTGCGCGCCTGCCCGTGCCGGAGGTCACCACCTCGCGCATGAAGCGCCCCAGCGTGCCGGCCGCGTCCGCGGGAAGAATGATCGAGGGCGCCGCCGTGCGCCCGTTCGTTTCGTCCGTGATCCAGCGACCCTGCGGCATCGCGCCGCCATTGGCCACGGTGGCCGCGACGCGCGCCATCTGCAGCGGCGACGCCACCACTTCGCCCTGCCCGTATGACGATTGCGGTAGCGATTTCTTCAGCTCTCCGGCCGTGTCCGGTGTTGCCGCGGCGATGCCGAGCATGGTCGCCGTCTCGTGCAGCGCATCCGCCCCGACATCGTATGTGCCCAACTGCGCGAAGTACGCATTGCAGGAGACGATCAGCCCGTGTTCCAGGTCCAGCGTGCCATGCGGATTCTTGTCCTGCACATCGTCGCGGATCGGCCGCTTCGATCCCTTGATGTAGTTGCCCACGCGATTGTCCGGCAGCCGCTCGCACTGGTACTCCTTGTGCGCGAGGTCGGCGCTCTTGCGCAGCGCCGCCATGGCGGTCACCACTTTGAACGTCGAGCCAGGTGGATACAGGCCATAGCGCGCGCGATCCAGATAGGGATTGTCATCGCCCTGCTCCGCGCCCTCCACCGGCAGCGGATAGCTCACCGCCGCCAGCAGGTCGCCGGTAGCCGGATCCATCACCACCGCGGCGCCGCGCGTCTTTCCCGCTTCCTTCAACTGATTGCGCAGGATTTCGGCGACCTTGACCTCCAGCCGCGCGTCGATCGACATGCGCACGTCGCGCGGACGATCGAGCACGCGCCGCACCTCGGGATGATTGGGCTCGCGCCGGTGGCGCAGCAACGGGACCAGCTCGCGATAGTCGTAGCGGAGGACGCGGTCCATCTTGCCGGTCTTCGGATTCTTGACCTCGATCAGCGTGGGCCGGTCGTCGTAGCCACGAAGGCGGCGCGCCGAATCGCGCTCCACGAAGCTGGTGTTGGTGGCCCCCCACCGGGTGCGCGTGCGCAAATCGCCAAGCAGGTCGAACATCAGCCCGCCGAAGGGATAGTGGCGGCTCTCCGCGCGCGGGCAGGCGCGATCGATATCGATGCCGAGCGCCTGATAATCGGCGCGATGCTTTTCGAGTTCGTCCCAATTGCTGGTGGCGAGCGGCAGGCCGTTGCGGTCGTAGACGGTGCCCTTGGGAATCTCGCGCATAATCTCCTGCAGCCGCGGATTGTACTGGTAGCGCCGTGCGCCATCGGCCTGCACCACCAGCGTGCCAGCGCCGATCATCGGGCCGGATCGCAGCACTTGCACGTAGGCCGCCTTGGCGACCACTGCCGCGCCGGCGATCGCGAAGACCACGCCCGCGAAGGTAGCCGGAATGCGGAAGGGCTGCGTGTTCGCCGGCTCGGCGGCCTGCCGCGCGGAGATGGCTTCCAGAATTCCGAACATGATGAAGTTGGCCAGCATCGCGGTGCGGCCGTAGCTGAGGAACGGCGTCACCACGCCGGAGAGCGGCAGCACGCCCAGCGAGCCGCCGGCGATCAACAGAATCTGCAGCGCCGTGGCCGCAGCCAGGCCGGCCGCCAGAAAGAACTCGTAGTCGGAGCGCGCGCGCAGGGCGACCTTGAGCGATCGGTAGACCAGGAACGCGTACAGCGCGAAGACCGCGGCGATGCCGAGGAAGCCCCACTGTTCGCCGAGCGCCGAGAGAATCAGGTCGGTATACGGGTCGCCTTGCCCGATGCCTGTGCCGGCAATGCCGCCGGTCGCGTAGGCCCACAGCGAATGCGCCAGTTGATCGCCGCCGTGCACCAGGTTATCCCACGGGGAAAGCCACATCGAGACGCGCTCGCCCACCGTGTGCGGAACGCCCAGCAGGTAGCCCCCAGCGAAGCCCGCACCCAACAGCGCAAGTCCGGCGGCCGGGACGAAGACGCTGCCGCGCGCAATGCCGTACAGCGTCAGGAACAGGCAAGCGAAGACCAGCGCCGGGCCCATGTCTTTCTGCAGAAAGAAGAAGATGAGCGAGAGTGCCACCGAAACCAGCGCCGGCAGTGTGTACTCCACCGGCGGGATATCGAACTTGTTGGTTAGCGCCGCCAGGCCCGGACGCGATTCGCGAGCGTGGCGGAGCACATCCCACCGTTGCGCGAAGTAGCCAGCCAGGAAGAAGACCAGCAGCACGCGAATCAATTCCACGGGTTGAAAACCGAAAAGATTCACCTTCGCATCGCTGGTGCCGGGACCGGTGCCGAACACCACCAGCAGCACTGAGAGGGCGAAGCTCACCAGCAGCGGCACGAAACTCAGCTTGCCGGTGAGCCGCTGGTAATCGAGGCCGCTGAGCGCCGCCAGCAGGACCACGCCGGCAGCGGCGCCCTGCGCGAAATCGACGAACAACAGGTTATCGCGCACCGGGTCGCGCAGGCTCACCATAAGGATCAGTCCGACTCCGCTCAAGGCCAGCAGCACGGGTAGAAACGTCTGGTCGCCGCGGAAGCCGCTTACCCCCCACCACAGGTGCGCCAGCCAGAACGCGCCCAGGAAAATCGCGCACCACATATAGAAGGCGCGTTGGAACTGGGCAGGCTTGCGTACCACGAACAGTGGCTTCAACTGGCGGAACTGTTCGCCGGTCAGCAGCTTTTTCTGAGCAATGGCGCCCACGTTGCCGAGACTGCCGGTGAGGTAATAGATCTCGCGCGCCGCCGTGTCGCGCTCACGCATTTTCGGGAATAGCGGCGAGAGCGCCGGCAGCAGTTCTTCGCGTGCGCCCAGATCATTCAGGTTGAGCAGTCGCTTGGCGGCGAGTCCCGCGTCCACTTCAGCAAGTCCCTGTGTCTTGGCCTGGTGAACCTGGTAGAGTCCGGCGCCCACTAGCAGGCTTGCCGCCAGCAGGAGCAGGAATTCGCGGCCGCGCCAACCCGCGCGTTGTCCCGGAGTACGGCGCAGTTCGGCGCGCTCCATCGATTTGCTGTGGGTGACAGCCATATCAGTGAGGTTGCTGCTGCTGCATATCGATCTCGTGCAGGCGGAAGTTCACGCTTTCCAGGCTGACCCGCACGCGCGCCAGGTTGACG
>Ga0210406_10007054_pt1 | contig 11509 bp, 8 predicted proteins | sample IncBWC30MmetaG_FD_155454 | JGI IMG/M metagenome (GOLD analysis project Ga0210406, IMG submission 155454) | Forest soil microbial communities from Barre Woods Harvard Forest LTER site, Petersham, Massachusetts, United States - Inc-BW-C-30-M | ecosystem: Environmental > Terrestrial > Soil >... | reverse complement strand
GGCTCCAACAACTCGGGCACAAGGTAACTCTAGAGCCGATGGAAGCTGCTTAACCCACCGCTTGCCGCAGTTGTTTTCGAGGGAGAAGGCCGGTCTCCGGACGGGATGCGGTGTACGCTCCCAAGTTATCGACGTGCTCAAGGCACAGATAAAAAGGAGACCGGCAATGAAGCAGGTTAGCACCCGAGCGGCGAGGCCGAGCAGGAATTTCTTTGAACAGAGGCTGACGATGGGTTTGGATCTGGGGGATCGATCCAGCTGGTACTGCGTGCTGGATGAAGCGGGCTCGGTTGTCTTGGAGCAGAGGCTGGGCACAACTCCGAAAGCCATGCGGGAAGTGTTTGGCGGAATGCCGCGCAGCCGCATCGCATTGGAGACGGATGCATTCACCCTGGGTGAGCCGGTTGCTCACTGAGTTGGGGCACGAGGTGATCGTGGCGCATGCGCGCAACGTGCGTCTGATCGGGGAGAGCCGAAAGAAGGATGATCGGCTGGATGCGCAAACGTTGGCGCGGCTGGCCCGGATCGATCCCGAGTTGCTGAGTCCGGTGAAGCATCGCAGCGCGAAGGCGCAGGCGGATCTGACGGTGATCCGGGCACGTGCCGGGTTGGGGCGAGCGCGGACCGCGCTGGTCAACACGGCTCGCGGACTTGCCAAGAGCTACGGCGAGCGACTGCGTGGGTGCAACAAACGCAACATGGATGCGGAGAAAGCCGAGGAGCTGAGCCCGGAGCTGCAAGCTGCGCTCGGGCTGTTGCTAGCGGCAAGCGCGGCGTTGAGCGAGCAGATCGCCGAGTACAACGAACGCATCGAGAGGTTGGCCGGGCAGAGCTATCAGCAGGCGGCGCAACTGCAACAGATCAAGGGCGTGGGCACCTGATTGCGCTGACGTTTCTCTTGACGCTCGAAGACGCGCACCGCTTCGGCAGGAGCCGCGATGTCGGCTGTTACCTGGGACTGCAGCCTGGGCGGAGAAACTCGGGGCAGAGCGAGCCGCAGATGCACATCAGCAAAGAAGGTGATCCGTATCTGCGCACGCTGCTGGTACAAGGGGCGCAGCACATGCTGGGACCGTTTGGCGCCGACTGCGATCTCAGGCGTTGGGGCCTGAAGCTGGCCGAGCGCGGTGGCAGGAATGGAAAGAAACGGGCGATCATCGCGGTGGCCCGGAAACTGGCGGTGCTGCTGCATCATCTGTGGGTCAGCGGAGAAGTGTACGAACCGCTGCACAACAGCCGGCCAAGCGCACGAGCGAGCGCGGCGTGAAACAGAAACATTCCTGGGAAAGGAAAGTCAAAAGCCAAGACGCCGGGTCCCGGTGACTGGTTAATCGCCTGGCCCAACTTCCATCCTTGCGATGGAACGGAGGTCGACAAACAGGTGGCAGCACCGGCTGAAACGAGAAACACCCAACTTGCACCGAGCGAAGAAACGCTCATCGAGAGTGCGGATGGAAGGGTGCAACAGTGGCAACTCGGCAGAAGAAAACCAGTGACTCACAAAAACCAAGACGAACCCACTTGACTCCGACCGGCCTTCTCACGGAAGGCGACTTCACAATCTTCAAGAATGGTTCTAGTCGGGTGCCTGGGATCGCTGCTCTGCCTCTGCGACGAGCTTTACGAACCGTGGGTCGTCGCGAATGGATTTTAGGTCGTCGTCCCTACTCATATAGCTCGCGTCTGTGAAACCTTGGTCGATCGCCCGGCCGAGATGGTCAATCGCTTCGTCGTGCCTCCCCACGATGGCGGCTCCACACGCAAAGTCGTACCATACGGCGGCGGCGCGGTCTCTTCCCTCAGGGCGGCGCACAGCTTCAATTAGCGCCGAGAACATCGCTTGCGCTTCATTAAACTTCATCTCGCGCGAGAGGGTGATGGCAAGTTCAGCTTCGGTGTCCAAAGTGTCCGGATGGTCCGGCCCGAGGTTCCGCCGGCGGATCGCGAGTGTCTGGCGCTGCAGTTTCTCAGCCTCCGCCACTTGTCCCTCCCTACCCAACGTCGCCGCGAGATTGTGCATGGTCTTGAGAGTCTCGGCGTGTTCCAGTCCTAATACACGCCGCTGGCTCTCAAGGGTCCGCCGATATAACTTCTCTGCTTCGGCGTATTGTTTTCCGTAGTCCAATGTATTGGCCAAATTGTGTTGCACCTGCAGGGTGTCCGGGTGCTCAGGCCCGAGCACCCGGATGCGGAAGGCAAGAACTTCGCGCTCCAGCTTCTCCGCTTCCGCCAGACGATCGAGCTCTGCAAGAACGCCAGCGAGGTTCGAAGCAAATATCAAGGTCTGAGGGTGGTCTGGGCCAAGCCTCCGAGTTTCAGTCTCCAGGGCCTCGCGATACAGCTTTTCTGCATCGGACGTACGACCTTCGAGGTCTAGTATGTTGGCCAATTCATTCATCGCAAGCAGTGTTTCCGCGTCCTCGGCTCCCAGATTGCTGCGGTCGGCAACCAGCGCCTCTCGCTCTGCGGTCTCGGCCTCTTTGAGTTTTCTCTCACCCTCCAAACTGGACGCAAGGCGTCGCAGCGACCGAAGCGTCGCCTCGTGGTTCGGGCCAAGCACGCGACGTTGTGCGCTCACGATTTCCCGTAACAGATTCTCCGCCTCGGAGTATTTCCCCTCCCGGAGCTGGAGGGACGCGAGTCCGGACATCGCGCTCAACGTCGCAGTGTTCGTCAGACCTCCCGTGCCACGGCCGGTAGCCACAGCGCCTTCAAACATTGCCTGGGCTTGCGAAAACAGTCCAAGGCCAACGTAGACGTTGCCCATGGTCTCCATCAACCGGACTCGAAGTTCCGGGTCCTGCGCAAGGCCGGTCTTGATTTCCGTCGCAGACTTGTCGAGGATTTCTCTGGCCGTAACGCTGTTGCCGCGAGCTTCACTCGGATCCGACACCCTGAACATGTTAGTCATGAACTGAGTGATGCGGTCGGCTCGGTCGCGTTCGCGCGTGATGCGGCGCAACTCAATAGATTGCATCACGGCAAAGGCGACTAGCAACGCCACCGCCCCCGCTGCCACAGTCAAGCCCGCGCGATTGCGACGGACGTACTTTCTAAAGCGGTATAGGGAACTCGCCGGTCGGGCCACAACCGGCCGGTTCTCTAGATATCGTTTGATGTCCGTCGCCACTTCCGACGGTGTGCCATAGCGGCGGTCGCGCTCTTTTTCCAGCGCCTTCATCGTGATCCAGTCCAGATCCCCCTGCAGCAGGCCGGCGAGTTGCCTGGGTTCGATGCTGCGAGCTTCGGCGCACGCCGCCGTCGTATCGCGATTGGCGCTCACCCTCGTGCTTGGTGTCGGCGGATCTTCTTCGCACAGCTCGCGCAGCACCTCGTCCAGCCGCTGGTTCTTCCACTTCGCGGCGTCGAAGGGCAGAGAACCGGTCAATAGCTCGTACAACACAACGCCCAGCGAGTACACGTCGGTGCGGGTGTCGATATCGTGCACAAGGGGGTCGGCCTGCTCCGGGCTCATGTAGCCGGGTGTTCCTAGGAATGCGCCTGCCTGAGTGAACATAGTTTCTCCCGGAACCGGAAGCGCTGCCGCTTTCGCCAGGCCAAAGTCGATGATGCGCGGCCGCGGCTTGCCGTCCACATCCACAACCAAAATGTTCGATGGCTTCAGGTCGCGATGGATGATCGCCTTCTGATGCGCATGCTGCACGCCCTCGCAGACCTGGATAAACAGTTTCAAACGATCCCGAATACGCAGCTTCTTTCCATCGCAGTAGTCGTTGATGGGCAAGCCATCGACGTACTCCATGGCGAAGTACGGCTGGCCAGCGGGCGTGGCGCCAGCTTCAAAAACTTTGGCGATGGCGGGATGATCCATGAGCGCCTGCGACTGACGCTCGGATTGGAAGCGCTGCGCCACGGCTGAGTCGTATAGGCCGGCTTTGATGAGCTTTAGCGCAACGCGACGCTGCACCGGCTCTGACTGCTCAGCCAGCCATACCTGTCCCATACCTCCGACGCCGAGTTCGCGTATCAGCCGGTAAGGGCCGATGGTTTGAGAGGCTTGGCTCGCGACAATGGTTGGAATTCCGGACGGGTGGAGGGAAAGGCCGTCCGCGTCAGCGTGGGCGGCCAGAAGCGATTCGACTTCGGCGCGTAGTTCGGGATCGTCGGCGCAGGCGCAATTCAGATAAGCGGACCGCTCGGTGGACGCGCGCTCGAGAGCCTCGCCGACAATCTCCTTAATTCTTGTCCACTGTTCCGGTGTCTCCACGGCTTGCTCTTTTCATCTCCCGAGTCAGCCACGCCTTAGCGACATTCCATTCACGCTTGATGGTCGAGGCAGAAACTCCCAGCACTTTCGCAATCTCCTCCGTTGCCAGCCCACCGAAGAAGCGCAGCTCCACGATGCGGCCCTGCTGCTCGTCGATCTTGGAGAGGCCGGTTAGCGCATCGTCGAGGGCAATCACGTCCGTGTTCCGGATCTGGGGCACGATCAGCGAAACGTCAAGCTCAACTCGGCGGTCGGCGCCGCGTTTGGCCGCGCTATAGCTGCGCGCGTGGTCCACCAGTATCTGCCGCATCAGGCGCGAGGCGACCGCCAGGAAATGAGCGCGACTCTCGGTGTCAAAGGGTGGCTGGTCCAACAGGCGCAGATACGCTTCATGGACCAACGCCGCACTCTGCAGCGTGTGTCCGGGACGCTCTCTCCGCATATGGCGCCGCGCGATGTCGCGGAGTTCCTCGTAGACCAGAGGGATCAGTTCCTCCAAGGCCCCTAGATCGCCCGCTTTCCATCGCACCAGCAGCTGCGTGACAGGTTGAGAAGGTTGTTGAGACACACCAACTCGCCCGAGCAAACAAAGACTGAAATCAAAGATAGTCGCACCACGCGAACCAGTCAACGATGCTGGGCCCGCCGGATTCCGGAGTCTATTGGCGGCGGTCAATGCCTTTTTCGCTTCCGGAAAAGTTTCTTGATCCGACTTGCGCTTCGTTTTCCGCAACAGTAAGTGAGGGGCAGAGACGGTGGCCGCTGTGAGGAGTCCTCGCCGATGAATTCAATGACTTGGCGACAGTCGCCTAACGGCGCGCTTCACATGTCCAAACAGCCCAATATTCACACTCAGGAGAATTCGGCAGTCTCTTGGTTGACACAAATAAACCAAAGCGAACCCAGATCCGATTCTGCGCTCGCGATTCCAGGGGAGAGCGGTCATGAGAAGACTCACAGTGTACGTCCTAAGTATGCTCATCGCTATGTGTGCGGCGACGTTAGCACAATCGCAACCAAACAGCACAACCGTCCAGAAATCGAGTACGGTACCGAACTTGATCAGGTTCAGCGGCACTGCGAAAGATGCCGGCGGCAAACCATTGAGCGGGGTCGTGGGGATCACATTCGCCCTGTACCAGGAGGAGACCGGAGGTGCCGCGCGGTGGGTCGAGACTCAGAATGCCCACGCCGACGCAACGGGCCACTACAGTGTCTCCCTCGGCGCAGAGAAACCACTGCCCATTGAACTGTTCAGTTCGGGTGAGGCGCGCTGGCTCGGCGTGCAAGTAGCTGGCCAGAGCGAACAGGCCAGGGTTCTGCTGCTCAGCGTTCCCTATGCCCTGAAGGCCGCTGACGCGGAAACCCTCGGCGGCAAGCCGGCCTCCGCGTTCTTGGAGGTTCTGCAGAACGGGGCGAATGATGGCGGCCATCGCACTGGGGCACAGGGGGCACCAGTGGTGGCGCCCATCGTTCATGGCAGCGGGACGCTACACTTCCTTCCGCTTTGGACCGCAGCCGCGACGCTGGGGAATTCGGCGTTGTTTCAGTCGGGGACTAAGGTCGGCATCGGCACCACAGCACCTGGCGCGCAACTCGACGTAAAAGCGCCTGCGGCCAACCCTACAGGCATCCAGGGCGCCACAAGCAGCACGGCCTTTTTTGCCTCCGGCGTCTTCGGCTACGCGACCGGCGCCAGTGGCGTCACACGCGGTGTGTATGGAGTCTCCAACAGTTCCTCGGGCATCGGAGTGCATGGCATCGGGCAGACGGGAGGCCAGTTCGAGACGGGCAACGGAAACATTTTTGTTGGTCGCGGTGTGGGACATACGCAGGTCGTCATCGATGCGAGTGGAAACACGTCGACAAACGGAGCAATCTCCGCAGGGGGACCAGTCTCGGCGGGAGGTGGTGTGTTTACCACGCCCGCAGCGGGAGTGACTGGGGTATTTGCCAGTACCTCGGGTTCTGGCACAGCGATAGCCGGCTTGGCGACTCAGGGTATCGGCGGACTGTTCTTCAACCATGGCCCAGGTCCCGCATTGTTGGCCCAGAGCGACGCTTTCTTTGGGTCCGATCTTCTAATGGAGGGAGATTCGGTTTTTGGAGGCACTACTGTTCCCGAAATGTTGCTGGACGTGAGCGGCAATCTCTCGATCGGCGGGAACATCTCGAAGGCTGGGGGATCGTTCAAGATCGACCATCCGCTCGATCCTGCGAACAAGTATCTCTACCACTCCTTCGTCGAATCACCAGACATGATGAACATCTACAATGGCGTCGCGTCTCTGGACGGCGAGGGGGAAGCTACCGTCAAACTGCCGGACTGGTTCGAAGCATTGAATCGTGGGTTCCGTTATCAGTTGACAGCAATCGGTGCACCCGGACCTAACCTCTACGTCGCAGAAGAAGTGACCAGCAACCACTTCAAAATTGCGGGCGGAAAGCCGGGCGCCAAAGTCTCGTGGCAGGTCACAGGCGTTCGTCACGATGCTTGGGCCGACGCCCACCGCATTCCCTTGGAAGTCGCGAAGATTGGGGACGAGAAAGGCAAGTATCTCCACCCAGAGTTGTTTGGCCTTGGACGCGACGGGTTTGCCATCCACGGTCATAGGGCTCCCCCCCACACACCTGCGGAAAAGAAGTGAATCCTTGCGGACGGGCGGCGCCTTCGGTTGGAGGAGCCGCCCCTCCTTAATCACGAAAACCGAGTGATAGCAACCGTCGTTTGTGCTGGAAAGCAGAACGCTTCCTTGACTTCGAATGCAATTGCGCCGACCTTTGGTGCTTTGCTAGGTATGCTCACCATCGCGCATGCCAAGCAGATGGCAGTACCGATTGTGTCCCACTTAGAGACCCGAAATCCGCACACAAATTTTCCACCTGCAAAGAGGGCGCATCCAATCAAAACGGCAATCGTTATCCGCTGCCAGCTGACGTCTCGGTGCATGCCTGCATTATGCATCGGATGCCAACGTTGAAATCAGGCGTTATCGCAACCTTGCGCCATCTGTTCGCCCCACCGCGATCAGTCTGTGACTGAGATCGGGATGCTATGCCAATTACGCACATTCAGCGCAAACCAAGACACCGTGACGCCCGATCACTTGGCTGTGAGGTTCGCGCGCGACATCTGCGTTCCGTGAACCCACACGGTCACGATGCTGTCGTAGGCGTCCACGCTCGCCAGCGGTGACTTCCGCAGCAGGACGAGATTCGCGATCTTGCCGGGCTCAATGGTTCCCACCTGCGAGTCGAGCTTGAACTCGCGGGCATTGTTGATGGTTGCGGCTTTGAAGATCTGCTCGAGCGACAACCCGCCGTCATGCAGTTGCTGCATCTCCAGATAGCCGTTCAGACCAGGCAAGTTCCCATAGGTAGGAGCGGAGGGCGTGTCGGTGCCAAAGACGAAGTTGGCGTTCCTGGCCGCGAGATAGGCGACCACCTGGCGCACGCGGCGGATCGGACCGCGGTCGAGTCCTTCGCGCAGTTCCACGTCAGGCGTGTTGTCCTCGTCAATTTCTCTTCTGAACCATTTGCCTTCGGGTGAGTTGAACCAGGCGAGCAGCGCCGCAGGAATAACCTGGGGAATCGCGGGAGCCTTCAGGTATTCAGGATCAAGATAAGCGCGCAATCCTCCAATCACCTGAATCGTCGCCTGGTATCCAGTTCTCTTTTGCACGATGCGGTCGAGCAAGGTTTTGATCTCTGGCGGGAGTTCGGGCTGGCGGTCAAGCGCTCCCCAATTCCACATGCCGTGCGCGATGACATCCACGTTCGCGTCAACGGCGAATTGCTGAGCTTCGAATGAATTAGCATGCATCATCATCACCAGCCCGTCCGGTGTGGCCGCCTTGCGGACTTCTGCCGCCATAGCGTGGGTGATGACTGGCAGATTCCTGTCCTTGCCGAAGCCGTGCTCGAAGTAAGCCTTGACGCAAATCGCTCCGCCTCGCTTGTCGGCGGCGACGGCTGCCGCGGGAGTGTGGTCCTGTGGCTTGTACTCGGCGGGAATGCTGGCTGATTGCACCGGGTCGTAGAGGAAATTAGGAAAGAGTTGGAATCGCAATGCTGGAGGCGCGAAGGACATGGGATAGCCGTTCGCCAGTGGCAGGGATGGACCGCAGTCATAGAGGTCGGGGTGAAGCGGAGCGCGGCGGAAGTCGTCTAGGACCTCGCGTTTGACGACGGAGAGGTCAACAAGCGTGGTGTAGCCGAAAAACAGATAGGAACGCGGGAGTTGCTTGTAGTAGTCCGCGAGCATCCCCGCATGGGCCGCGTCGGGATTCAGGTTTAGATCGAGGTCAACTCCGGGAACAGACGCGAGATGGACGTGCGAGTCGATGAGGCCGGGTATAAGAAATCCTCCTTCGCCCGAGACAACGCTTGCGCCCGCGGGGGCCTTGGCGCTCGCGTTCCGCTCAACGCGCACAATGCGTCCGTTCTCAATGAGCACGCTGCCCCTGGCGAGGTGAGCGAGATTTTCTGGAGAGACGATGGTCACATCGGTGATCCAGATGCGGCGCAGGGCCGGCTTCGGCGCGGCGAAGGTGAAGAGTGAGCTTAGCAGGAAAAGCGCGATCCAGGATACTCTCAAGGTCCCCTTCTCCTATCCGCACTTCGGACTTGGGCTCAGATACGAATTTTGCGATGTAGTGGTTCCGTAGAAAGTGGTCTCACCTCGGCACTTTACGCCGCAGCGGGAGCATTCACCGAGAGCCGCGCTCTCGCCTCATATGGATCTCGCAAGTAGGTACCGCTCGACCGGGTCGATGAGGGAAATCGGGATAGTTCAACAGCCACCGAGGGAGAGATTTCAGGAACAAGTATATCTCCAGTCTCACCCAGGTGGCGGTTGCTTGGCCCGATGCTCCTTCCGGCCGAGGACATGCTGGAAGGAAGGAGATGAAAGTTCACGTAGTGTACGGCTCGCAAGGCTTTTTAGGAACTGCGTCGTTGGCTAAGGTTTCCAAGCCATTGAATACGCAGAAAACCCAGTGGGTCTCATCACATCAAACCGGATGCAAGTGGGCACCTCCGACTGGGTGAACTTCACTTCGACTCTTGCCGAACTCGCTGGTGGCAATTCAGAAATCTCTACTTCATGTTGCTCAACGGGAATATCACCCTGCCCATAGAACGTACTGCAAAGCTTGTAGCCGCGTACCGCATACATCGGGATGTCACCCCGCGTTCTTAAGATCACTTGGAAGGTGTTCAGGTGGTTCTCCACAGAAAGCGATCTGATCGGACTGGCTTCCTTGCGCAGAACCTCATACGAGTGCTTTTTCGCCCCATAAACGTCGACGACTCCGTGCACGCGTTGCTTGAGCACTCCGGTGCCGCGATCACCCACGTGTGTGCGGTAGTCGTTGTAGCAGAAGAAGATCGCGCCAGCGGTGTATTCCCTTGAGCGGATGGCAAGATCGTGCGTGCGAAGGATCTCCTTTCGATGTTCGTCCCCCTCGGGTCGATCTGTCGTGCAGGCGCAATAACCGTATTCAGAAATGACAATGGGTTTGCCTGGAAAAGCGGCATGAATCTTATCGAGATAGCGTGCGGCGTCCGCTGCCGAACCCGGTGCCCAGGTTCCGAAATACTCATTGGCTTCGACAAAGTCCATAAGTCCCGCGACATCGCGCTCCGGCGTGCTGTCGAGGGAATTCGAAGCATAGGAACATAGCCGCCCCGGGTCCAACTTCTTGGCCTCTTGCAGCATGCGCTTCGCAAACTGGTAGGCGGCCGGGTCCTGCCCCCAGATCTCGTTACAAAGGCCCCAAACGACAACGCAGGGATGGTTGCGGTCCCGTGCAATCATCTCGCGCAATTGTTCCAGTCCGTTCTCCAAGATGTCGGCATCCGGTTGCGGCCCCATGCCCTTAAACGTGTCTGACCCCCAGGCGGGCACTTCGGCTTGCATAAGAATCCCATGACGGTCACAGTAGTCGAGAACTCGTTTGTCCTGGGGCCAATGGACACGCGTGAAGATGCAGTTGAGATGCTTCAGGTCCGCGTGGTCGTGGCGGATCCAGTCCGCCGGTTCCGCCATCCCGAATTCCGGGTTGCTTCCCGCCATGCGCTCAACGCCCATCAGACGCACGCGCTCACCGTTTAAACGGAACTCGCCATCTTTGGCTTCTAATTTGCGAATGCCAAAGATTGTTGGAAAGCAATGGGATTCACCTGCTCCCGTGATCGAGAACTCAAGACGATAAAGATTTGGATGATCGAAATGCCAAAGCTTTGCCTTAGTCAGCACAACCTGCACGGTTTGCGTCTCGGTTGTCCCCGGTTTGATCGAGGGCCGCGGCTCCGCGCTCCCGCTCAAAACCGTCAAACCGGATGCTTCATCTACGATGCGGTAGGAAAGCTTGCCGTCCCAGCTCTCTAGCCTCGTGTTTCGAATGAAGCTCGTGATTGCGATCGTTGCGTCTCCATTGGAGAGATTGGGAGTAGCTTCGATCTCTACACGTTCTACGAATACTTTCGGAGTAATGAGGAGTTGCACGGGTCGGAAGATGCCTCCGTCGTGCGCCCAGTCGCTGGAGCGCCCGCGAGGCAGCATGTGTTCATTGAACGCATTGTTTACTCGAACGGCAATCGCGTTTGTTTCTCCCCAATGGAGCAGAGGAGTGACGTCGAACGTGAATGCGGTGTAGCCCTTGCCAAGGTGTTCCCCGGCCATTTGGCCATTAATCCAAACGGTCGCTGTGTGAAAAACCGCCTCGAACTCAACACGCACTGCAAAACTTCGCCAGTCCGCCGACACATCAAAGGTTCGGCGGTACCACGCAGTCCCGTAGTGGTCGGCCACTGAGGCATCGATCTGCCACGTGTGAGGAACATCCACTTGCTGCCAACCAGTGCTTGGCAGGTCGGCGTCATACCAATGTTGATTCGTCCCAGAGCCCACTGAATCCGTGCGAAAAAGCCACTCTCCGCACAGGCTGACCGTAAAATTAGTAGGAAGCGCTTTTATTTCGGTGTCCGTCGTCTGGCGCTCGGAAGTGTCGAGCGTTGCCGCGATTGCTCCCGCAGAGGCCGTAAGAAATTGTCGTCGCGACGGCATGGGTAGTGTCCTGACCGGGCGTTCCGAAACTATACAAGTAAATAACATGCCTGCGTCGGGCGCGACTCTGTCCCGTGAAAGAAGTTGTCGTGTCCCACAGCGAGGTCGAAAAGATGGCGGAGAGAAATCCGTGGTGGATTGTGATCGTCGTTTTCAGTTCCCGCCGCTGGGATCGAGATATGACTCGAACCGTATTGGGTCGCTGGGCGCAA
>Ga0210406_10007052_pt1 | contig 11511 bp, 31 predicted proteins | sample IncBWC30MmetaG_FD_155454 | JGI IMG/M metagenome (GOLD analysis project Ga0210406, IMG submission 155454) | Forest soil microbial communities from Barre Woods Harvard Forest LTER site, Petersham, Massachusetts, United States - Inc-BW-C-30-M | ecosystem: Environmental > Terrestrial > Soil >... | reverse complement strand
TGGCATAACGGTCGTACACGTAACCGTCGTCCATCACAACCCACAGGTTGTACTTGAATGCTGGGTTGCTATCATCGAACTTGACTGTGACTGCCATGCGATCTCCTTAGTTCTCGTCGTAGAGACGGGCTAGCTGTTCCTCTTCCTCACGCTCGGCCTGAGCATACGCATCGAGTAGCAGCGCGATGTACTCTTCAACGCTTTCCTGTGGGACTAGCATTTGATCCCTTCTTCCTTAGCGGCGTCGGCTTGCTTATGCTCCCAGCGAACTCGTCGCCGGATGTCCTCGCGCATGATGCGGATGATGTTCTTCTCGAACGCAGACTTGGTGATCGGAGACACGTTCACCGTGATGCCGATGTGCTGCTTGATCTGCTGGCGGGTGATGAACACTTCTTCGCCTTTGCCATCGGTACCTGCTTTGCTCAGGAGCGCGCCGATGTAGTACTGGTAGATGTCGAGGCGCTCCGCGAACTCCTCATAGTTCTTCTCTTCCAGCGGCCCGACGATCATCATTGCCATGAGCAGAGCGTGCGTCACAGCATTCCACTGGTTGCCGTCCGGCGTAACGAGATCAGGAAAGTTCTCGGCGTAGCTCGGTATATTGGTGACGCTCCAGTTCAGTGACATGGTTTCTCCTTCAGACTTGGTTCCGTGAGGTATTACGCCTGCACTCCCTCAACGGACTCTCATGCTCGTGCAGGTGGGCACGGTCAATATCATGCGATCCAGAATTGGTGGGTACCGTTGCTGATCCTGTTCCAACCGTTGACGAGACGCAGGGCTGTCTCCTCGGACAAGCCACGGTCGAAGCTGGCCTCCATCATCACTTTTCCCTCGGCAGTTCCATCGAAGGGCAGTTCCTCAACGGCTCCGTTGTGCATGGTGCGTCGGAAGTACGTTTTGTATCTCACAACGTCACCACCTTTGCTCGGATGTGCCCGTAGTCCGCGTCATCTTCGGGAATAGCGCATTCTGGAAAGTAGTCGATCTGCCAGCCATAGCAGTCGTCGCGCTCTAGCGAGAGGCACAGTTCGTCACACTCAGCCTTATCCATTAACCATTCTCCTAGTTGACGTGCTGGCTGATCGGCCACAAGAGCAGAAACGGACTGAAAGACTGCATACCTTCCACCGGACACCATCGCAGGCCGTAGCGGTCTTTGTTGTGCTCCACGTAGGTCGCGCCACACTCGCAGACACAATCATCGGTGTAGGTAATTTCCGGGTTCATTGGTCATCCCCTGTGACCTTGCTCACCACCATGCGGCAGTGCGGGCAGCCTTGATGGACTACACCACGCGACGCTGATGCATGGATTTCCGTGAGCAGCTTGTTCAGTTGCTTCGTGAGCACGTCATGCCACGGATTGTCGTAGACCAAGCAGAGCAGGTCCATAACGCGAAGCTCTATATCCCGTTGTGGGTTAGCCATAGATTCCGTTGTCTCCTCTTTGACGATCTTCATCGTCTCGGCAGGCATTGCACGATGTGCAGCGTGTAGTGTGGGTATAGAAATGTCTGGTCTCTGCCCAACCACGGTCGATCAGGTCTTGAGCGGGTTTCGACACTGCGGGGTCAAGAGCTACAGTTGTCTCCCAACCTATAAGGTTGGCGAGGGATTTACGCGGGTCAATTTCGTCCCACGATAGATGGTTGACCACGCAGGCCTCCACGATGGCTTCCTTCCACTGCCACAGTTCGATCTCCTGCCGGGTAGGCGTGACCGTGATGGGTAACTCTCTGCCGTTCACCGTGGTCGTGGTGTCCATCAGCCACTTCTTGTCCTGCTGGTAGATGCGGATCATACGGGCAGCCCGTGGACTCCATGCAGTTCCGGGCAGTCCTTGATCCCGAGCTTCTGCAACTCCCACGTCGTGCTGTCCGCGTCGAAGCTGTACACGCCGCCCTTCAGATCGGCCAAGAGGATGCGCACCCGCACCGTCACACTGTTCTTTGTGGCGACGTGCATCACTCCGATGACTTGCAGGCTGTTGTCTCCTAATACCATGTCACTCTCCTTCGTTGTGCTTGAGCAGGGCGTGCAGGAATATTCCTACGAGTAGCAGCATGGTGATGCAGGCCGACACAAAGAATCCGGTCATCACTTGTCCTTTGATGGGGAGGGCGGGGAGGGTAAACTTAGACCTGCCCACGGCTCTCGGTTTCCGTGGGCAGGCTGGACCTACGCGGATAAAGTTCTTAGCATCGCGTAGCCCTTCTCAATATTCATGCAATGCTGACAGTTGTCGTGTGGCACAGTCGGATACTCATGGTTGTTATCCGCGATCACTTCGAGCAGTAGGGCTATTACATACTTGGTTTCAGTGGTTGGCGCTTGCATGTGCTCTCCTTTTCCGGTGATCGGTCAGCGGCTCGCAAGTGCGTCGTATATCTCCTTCAGGTCGCTTCTGTGGGGCAAAAGCTCATACAAGTCCTTCAGGTGAGGTAGGCATAAGCCGTTCCACACTTGTGGGTTCGTGCATACTCGGCCTGAAGGGACTTGCACTATAGTGCAGTTGTTCGTTTTCATTGTGCCCTTTCGGATGCTCAGTCCAACCCATGCGCTGTGGTTAAACGCATGGGCAGGCTTAGAACCCGTGGGACGGGGTATTAGTCGGTATAGGAGTCGCTTTCTTCCTCGATCTCTTCACCGGACTCGAAGCTCGTCGGCTCATAGCCCGGAGCCAGATCGGCATCGGTGCCGATAACCGCCGCGCCTGCCTTCGACGCTTTGGAGCGGTTGAATTTGTCCGAGGACGTGTAGTTATCCACGATCTCGTCCAAGTTGGCCGTGTTCAGGCCGACCGACTCCACAAGCTGCTTCGCAATTAAGCGGGCACCCTTGCGAACGTTGCCGGAGTAGAACTCTCCAAGGCCGATGGCCTTGAGGTTGTTCTCGGCATACACACTGGCAGTTCCATATCCAATGAGAGCGCCGAGCAGAGTGGCAAGATCAGCTTCCGTCTTGATGTTGATGGTTACGGGCGTGAACGACTTCTTGAAAGTAATTTCCATTTGTGTTTCTCCTTTGTGAGTTGGTGTTAGGTCTGACCTTAGTTGGTGAAGTTGAGTAGAGATTGTTCGTCGGAGTGCTCGACGACTTCTAATGTGTGGCAACGGTCGCACAGCACAACGTCGATGTTGTCTGTGGAATCGACGAAGCAATTATCGTCGGCTACCAGAGTGGTAGAACACTTGTCGCACGCTGTCATGCACGGATCATCGAATGGTAGATCAGCGATCTCCCGGCTCTGGCAGTACTGCCTGACCGTCATCGCGTCATACAGGTCGTCGTCATCGTCCTTCTCGCTGCACAGGCACGGCTCACCTTGCTCGGCTCTGAAGCAGCAGGCATTGTCGGTGTCGGCGTCTTCTTGTGCCCAGCGGGCGCATTGCCCACAGAGAAGGCCATCGCGTGTTTGAATAAGCTCACAATCTGTGAGAGTGCACCAAGTGCAGTCGCCGCTGGTGTCTCCCAAAGTCTGGAAGGCTGTGTTCGACGGACCACTACGAGAGATCAGTTGGGTTGTGCCGAACTCATTCCACTTCTTGGTGTCCACACGCTTGCCGACGTTTAGCTCTTCGGCGCTTTCCCACAACTGACCGTCCTTGATGTAGTACAGGACGCCATCTGTGATCTTGTAGAACGTGGTAATCTCAGCACCCGCCATTCTGAAAGCGTTGCTGATTGCCCAGCCGCGACTGGCAAACACCACACCCCACGGAGTCTGCGCAACCGCTAGGTCTCCGTTGTTGAAGCACCCAAGGTGCAGCACTCCATCCCGCCAGAAGACCACTGCGCCATAGGCCTGCACTTCGCTTAGATCACGGCCTTCCTTGATGTGCAGCAGGAGATTCTGACTGTCAACCTCACATTTGCGCTGGTACTTAGCGTTGAGTGCTCTGTGGTTGTCCAGAACACCGTTGTGCATCCCGATGAATCCGTCTCCGAAATCCCACGGGTGCGCGTTCTCTTTGGTGTTGTTTCCTTCTGTGCCGTAGCGTGTGTGGATAGCGGCCTGCTTTGCCCCCAACAACTCTGGCGTCCAGCTTTCCTGTAGCTCACCGAGTTCTTTGTGAATGCGCGTACCATCGGTGTATCCCCACGCTTGCCCGCCACGAGTGTCCATGAAGACACCCATGAGAGGGAAGATCGTGTCAAGCTGCTTGCTGTACTCAGTGGTACACACGTACCCTGCGATTCCACACATTGTTAGCTCCTTAAAGTCAGGTAGGCAGTTAGCGGCAGTTAGGATCACCGCACCCGCATACCTCCGCTGCGTACTCTGCAACGCCGTACACGGGTGCGCTCACACGAGCGGTGAGCGGTCTGGTTGGTTTCTGTTCAGTAACAGAGGGCAGAGAACCTTTGCCGACGCTCATGCCGTCCCACCATGAGTCGGTGCTCCTCTTTCCAAACCGCATCTGGCTTACGCCATCAGCATTGGCGGGCAGCGGTGTAACCTCCCACTTCCCAAAACAGTATTCATGCAGGGATGCAGGAATGACCACTAGAAGAGCAGCAAAAGGATCGCTTGGAAGTGCGTTGATCTTTGCATCTGACCACCGCACTGCTGTGTCGATCACGTTGCCACACACCAGCGCCCAGTTGGTTATCTCGCTGTAGTCCACGGAGCCTTCGTGGTGTCGGAACTCCAAGCTCTTGCGCAAGAAGAAGCTGTGAACGTTCAACGCTCTGTAGCGCATCCGGTCACGAGCACCCCACTTGTCACTCTTTTGAGTTCGTATCGTCTTTGAGCCGTTCTTGGGTACTAAAACGTTGTCGTTATAGAGCGTCCCAAGAATCTGCCGTCTGAACAGAGAGGGAGTTGGCGACATGTTCGCGTACTCGGTGCCACAGACTGCGCTGTAGGAACCGTTGAGTCTGCTTTCATCTACCAACTCGAACAAGGCGCGCTCTACCTTTGCATAGAGCAGTATCACCCTGCGCAAGTCATAGACATCCATGTCGCGGCAGTCCACGTGGACATGCAGGCCACACTCATCAGAGCAACCCGCACCCACCTGCGCGTACGCAGATGTCAGGTCTTTGATGTGCACTAAGAACATGTCACCGTTGGTCGGCATGGTGTTGACTTCGTGCGCAGCATCACCACTCAAACTGCCGTCCTCGACTACCGAGTCCTCCCACTTATCGACGGCGCTCTGTAGTGGACCTGTGTCTCCACCCGTTGCTCTGTCAACCTCAATCTCCACACTGATGTGTCGCCGCAGAGGGTTGACCTTGAATTGCAACTTTTGCGAGTCGTGGAATTGCAGATCGCGTGAGTGTAGTGTGATGATGCGGGGGCCTGAACTATCCTCGTCCTCGTCTTCATCACATGTGCAGCTTGCGCGGCAGTAGTCACACCCACTGCATCTACGAGTGCTATCCGAGTGATGCTCTTCGCAAGCCTCGCAATACCAGCATGAGCAGCACCGCTCACAGCATTCACAATTGCTGCAATTGATGTCGTCCGTGCCGTATCTTCTGTCGCACGACGAGCAGGTCCAGCACTCACCCTTTCGCTTGCAGCAGTCGGCGCACCTTTCGCAGTGTGAGCAGTAAGCGTCGGTGGAAACAACATCTCCGCACTTTCCACATGAAGCGCACGCATTGTTGCTGCTGCAACAGTCGTCACATTGCTGACAGTTAGAGCACGCGCCGGAGTCGTCCGGGTTATACGCGCAGCCACATTCAGCGGTTGTGCATTCGCAGTCCGGGTCTTCCCCCTCCATGTGTTGATGGTCGCCAGTGCAGCAGTCAACCATCACAACGTCTCCGATGGACGCTTCCCTTCTGGATAGTGGCCCATCCCTGCGCCCGAGCATTCCCAACTGGGTACCCGCTGGTACATCGAAGAACTTGTGAGTGTAGTGGGTGCGCTCGCTGATGTCCTCGCCTCTGACGTGCGCTACAGCGTTTATCAGGGAGTCTTCCTGCCAGCCCGACGCAGTTGCGTGGAAGGCGTCGTTAAGTACGACTATCGGGTCCAGCTTTGGTGCTTCTGCGGACCACTCAGGGTAGTCCTCATGAAAGAACATCATCGTGTTGAACGAAGCTGACCCTTCTGGTACTCCGTAGTTGATGTAGTGGATGGCGCTGCTGAGAATCCCAGTGGCCCACGCTTGACCACAGGTGCGCTCTGCATTCATCGCCTCGCGCAAAATGATCCCGGCGCTCAGCGATGCGTCGAATACCTGAGCCGTGAACCTAACCAAGTCGCTGATGTCTTCGCCTTGCAGGTGAAGAATGGCGTGCTCTGGTATACGCTGATGCCAAGGCTGACCGATGCTGGCGGCAGCATCGCGCAGTATTTCCTCTGCGGTGTGAAACGGCATTGTGTTGTCTCCCGAGTGCTGGTGTTACAGGACGCCGAGATTACGCAGGCGAATGTGACGGTAGTTGAGGTAGAGAGCGGTGATGAACTCGCGGGAGGAGATCAGCGCGAGGTTTATTGCTTGCCAATTAGCGGGTGCAAAGACGCCATGCACCGGGCAGAACAGGAACTCCCACAGTTGTGAAATCATGCAGCCACCACGCGGGTCACTGCCCACGGGTATATCTTCGTCCGAGCATCCCAGCCGATGCCGTTAGCGAACACATACTCACGGGCGTCCTCAGCGGTCCAGTCGAAGATGTGGATGAACGTCTCTGCGCCTTCAGGACTCAGCTTGTAGTACACAGCGAACTTGCGCGGCTTCATGATTGCTCCCTTGGGTCGGCGATGTGCATCGCGCCGAGTAGGATTGCGTCCTCATCGTTGAACATGGCCGGACTCTCCACTCCGGTGAGCACAATGCGAGCGTCTGCCTTGGCTTGCTCAAACGCCAGCGCACGCAGACGCAGTTGATCGGAGAACGTGTAGCCGTTGTTTGAGGCGTGGCAATCTTCAGACATAGCAGCCCCTCTCCTTGCGTGTTGGTCGGTGCAGCTTACGCATACCGAGGAAGTACACCGTGAACTTCTGGGTACACATGGTCTCCGCTAGGAGATGGCACTCATTACCGAGTGCCTCGAACTTGGCCCTGTCCTCTACGGCTCTGCACAGCAGGTGATAGCAGTAGAAATCGAAGCCCTGTGCTCCCAACTCTGCGCGTGTCATGGGACACTCCCGCACGCTTGTCGGCGCGCTTCCATCCACGTATAACCCTATGGATAAGTGGTAGGTTGAGGCTCACCGATGCGGGCTTAGCCATGCTGCCCACCCATCAATGTGTTGGCGTAGTCGTTGTACTCGGCAGCGAACTGTGGGAACTTGATAGCTACCGAGATGCAGTAGCGTGCCGCCTTGCCACGGTCGCCAGCGAATAGCTCAAGGATGTTACTGAGAGCAAACCTGCTGTACATCATGACGACTCCTAGGGTGTGACGTGCCAGCCGATGAGGCGCGCTATCTTCGGCGCGTTCTTCTCGAACTCTGTGGGCGAATATCGCTTCACGTCAGCAGAGCCGCCGCTGAGCACTCCGTACTCGACTACGATGTCACCGTTGAGTGGATCACTGGTTATCGTCACCTTGCGCCAGTTCGTGCGCGCTTGCTGTGCGATACCCTCTTGTGCGACCTGCTTGCTGTCGCGCTCGTTCCACGCGGGTGCCTTAGCAGCCATTAGCCTCCTTGGGTGTGGGTGTTCACTCCTGCTCACTGACCACATTGATGAGCAGGGTCAGCATCCACGACGCTGATGTTCTGGGGTTAACTCTTGGCGAGCATGAGTCGCATCGCAGTGTTCTTAGTGAGCAGCGTCAGCTTGCCGTCCCACATGATGATTGTCCAGATTAGATTTTTCATTGCACACTCCTTAGCTGAAGAATATGGACATAGCGGACTTGAGTACCGCAGTGACGAAGTACGGGTCTGCTTTGACGTGGAAGTCGCGTAACAGTTCACGCACCGCGTTGCCGAAGTGGTGCAGCTTGGACAGTTGAGACACGCTTAGATGCTGCGGGTTATCCATTGCGCACGCTCTTGACCTTGGCCTTACCAGAGTTGCGCGCTACTTGCTTCACACCGTCCACGACTGCGTAGGCGATGAAGAGTATCCAGAGGTACGGGATGAAGATTAGGCTAGGCATTGTTCTCCCTTCGGATTACGAGGCACATGTTCAGGAGCAGTACATACGCGGCGTAGGCGTTCACAACGTGCGCCGCATGAGCTATCACAGGGACGTAGCACATCAAGCTCTGTACCAGTGTGGGAGTCTGCTCGACGGACGTGAGGTACATGGTGGTCTCCTGTGGAGTAGCTCGTAGTGCTGGTGAGTCTCAAGCTGGATGTCGCGTAGCGTTCGCGCCGCGCTGTGTTTCACTGGCGCTGTACTTGCGTATGCTGTACAGGCCAGCAGCAGGACCACGACCGCCCTCACTTCAGCTTCCCTTCGATCTGCGCCACGTACTCACGCGCCAGCTTGTTCACGTCGCTGTCTTCGTAGCGCGTAGTCGTACAGAACTTGCAGGGACAGTCAGGGCGCGATGTGCAGACCACTGGAAATGCCGCGTCTAACTCAGCCTGCGCACTGGCTAGGAACTTCTCGTTCGATAGGCTCACACGCATATGATTCTCCTTAGAGCTTGTAGCGATTGAGTGAGGAGTGGAGATGCGCACGCTTCCACGCTTCCAGCTTGAACTTCGCCTTGCGTTCCTTCTCATTGCGCTTAGCTTCCCTGTTCTCCGCAGCGATCTTTGCGCGCCGCGCCTTGGGTGTACCGGATTCCAGTTCCGCGATCCGAGCAATCATCTGTTCGCGCGTCATCTCAGGCATAGCTCTCCCTCTGTCTGCTTGGAACAGCACAGTGCGGCGCTGGACTCGAAGTCTCACGCCACGCCGGGTCGGACGGCATAGCTACCCACTAACCCGTGGATGAGATAGGCGCTCCGATTCGCCAGCCAGCGCCGCACTGTGCAGTACCACGCAATGTGTTAGGTGGTTATTGGCAGATACCGTGTACCCGGCTATTCTTCGGACGCGGCACACGCGCTCCGCTCGGAACTGGGATGCACTCACCTTGACGCGCCATAGCTTGCGCGGCGCACACTTCCAACGCGCCATCTATCGCGCAGAATTTCTCGACCGCGAGGGACGCAATCACGCGCCCGTCTTGCAGAATCTCCATCTGGCGCTCTACATACCCGGTATACCGCGCGGTTGTCATGACCCAGTTCTCCCTTGGCTTACGAGATGAGTGTTCAAGGGGATGCTGAGGAAAGACAGTTCTCCCTCAGCATCCGATCAGCACTCACGCGCACCGATTAGACGGTGGCGGCAGGGGTTTCCACTGCTGGCGTAGCTGTCAGCAATGCTTGGTTCTTTTCGATGAAGGCAAGGATGCGCGCGCTGTTGCTCAGGACGAGCTTCCAATTTTCCGCCTTCAGCGTAACGGGCCAGCTACCCGGAATCTTGAAGGACACGCCGCCCTTTTTACCGATGTGGATGTCTCCCGTCGCGGCGTTCTTCTTGGCAACGGTGCTTTCCAGTTCCGCGATGCGTGCTTTCATCTGTTCGATAGTGAGTTCCATTGATGTATTCTCCGAGAGTAGAATGCACGCCGTAGCGTGTGGCGCGTGTGTCAATCGCCATCAAAGCTCACGATGCGGGCGTGAGCTTTGTGATTACTGAACCACGCGGAGTGTTAGGGACATACGGTGTTCATCAGAGCGCACGCGGAAGGGTTGCCCCTTGCCATAGTCATGCGCTCTGTCAATATCGTATGTTTGGGTAGTCTTTTCGTGCGGCGCTCTGTTACCCAAGATGTGGGAAGGACAACTCATGTTACTCACTGTATCCACTTGACCGCTCCACCTTGGAACTAGCTTACCCCGATGCCGTACCCGATTATCGCCGACAGGTGAGTTCCGAAAGGAATTGCTATGCTCACCATTGGCGCACGTTGTTTCCAACGCTTGAGAAAAACCACTGCTACGCGACAGGTCTGCTGTCGCAATTCGGGAGTAGCCTTCACGTGAGATTCCGCCGTAGCGTGGTCTCTCCGTAGGTTGGTGTATGCTATTCGACCTAGGCATGTACTCGCATGAGTCAACGCGATGTTTCCGCGTCTCGCTGATTCATCCCATATCGCCATGTACGCTTTCACTAGAGCGGTCCAATCGACCGAAACCCTAGGCGCACGCTGGGATATTCTCTCGGATTCTTTCAGCTTTGGAGAGTTAGCCGCTACACCATTCCCGCTGGTATATTCTCGGGATTGTCGGCGATACCGTCTCAGGGGGTTTTAGCTTTGTCGATTCCCTGCTAAGCTCGCCTTCGGACTGCCTATGCTTAGGCTTCGATTCGTCTCAGTCCGTTTTGCCGTTTTCTCTCGGCCTTGCCGTTTTCGCTTGCTGCTTACGGGATTTGTATTAGCAATGCACCAACCAAAGTGGAAACCAGTTTTAACTTGTTCATTGCACACGACTTACAAACGGCCATTTACCGGAAAATGACGGTACTCCTTTAGAAAACCGGGTTTGCAGGTGGTGATCTTGCAAGTGGCTGATTCAAAACCAGTTAGTTTGGCAGCTGACTTGCTTATTATGACACTTTCCGTCATTCGGAATGACACTTTCCGTTACATGGCATCCCAAACGATTGAATCCAAACCACTTACGAATGACACTAATTGGCATAGCCATGTAAGCCAATCATACCAAAGGCTTTATCCACGACTAGCCGTACGAATGGAAAGCGAACTCGACCGAATCCGGCGGAACTCGTTTGTTTTCTTGCATTTACAAACCTCATTATTATGCGATTGTCAGATTTGCAAGTATAACAAAACAAAGGCTTTCCGGATGTGGCTGTCCGGCTACCCTGCCACGGGGCCGACCTGCTATTGCTGTATAGTGTACGTCTAGGATTCGGAACCGAGGACACTTCCCCTGTGAGACCTAGCCCTAGACAGCAGGCATCCCATAGGGTACCCGGCTGTCCCTCTGGTCATGTACAGTGTACGTTCCTAGCTAGCCTTAGCATTGACACTGCTTGGACTTTGCCACTGCACTCCCGTTAATTCCTTTGCAATCAAATGTTTACACTGCTTTCCTAGGCATTACCATTGCAAACCCTTGATTCCATTGCTAATCCTAGCCTTTGCAATGGGATAGCATTGGTTTTCGATGCTAGGAGTGCCGTAAGTAGCTGTAACCAAGGGACTTATCACCGGATACGATGGTATGGCTAAGGGTATAGGCACGGATAGGCGTCGGTGCTCCGAATTTTCTTTGCAAGCCCTTGCCCGTCTACACCTTGCAAGGCTAGCCCTAGGGTCCAGATCGGGCATTCGGAGCCTCATTCTCACAGTGAGACCGATGCGTACGCCGTGCGCCGGAGCTAGGGCTAGCTCCCAGAGGCCAATATCTCATTGTGAGACCTCAGCTTACATGTCATATTGAGACAATCAGGCAGTTATCTCATATTGAGACGCAGGAACCCGTGCGTATGCCGTGCGCCAGCCGGGGCCTTGTCACGTTTCCTAGCAGAAAAACTTGACACCTTCGGCACAGTATCGAGG
>Ga0210406_10007050_pt1 | contig 11514 bp, 8 predicted proteins | sample IncBWC30MmetaG_FD_155454 | JGI IMG/M metagenome (GOLD analysis project Ga0210406, IMG submission 155454) | Forest soil microbial communities from Barre Woods Harvard Forest LTER site, Petersham, Massachusetts, United States - Inc-BW-C-30-M | ecosystem: Environmental > Terrestrial > Soil >... | reverse complement strand
ATTTTCGACTTTGGGCAGCAACTCCTCGATCGGAAGCTTCTGCAGATATTGGGTGTTGAACCACTCGAGCTTCGGCCGGTCGAACACCGCGTTGGTGCGGCTCACGCCCTCGAGCGAAAATTTCTCCAGCAAATCTTTCGTCCGTAGAAACTCTTCGTCTCCGCCCGGCGACCAGCCCAGCAGCGCGAGAAAATTGCGGAACGCTTCTGGCAAAAAACCTTCGGTGCGGTACATGTTTACATCCGTCGCGCCGTGGCGTTTCGAAAGGCGGGACTTGTCCGCGCCGAGAATCAGCGGCACATGCGCAAAAACAGGAGGTTCCGCGCGCAATGCTTGGTACAACAGCACTTGTTTCGGAGTGTTCGAAAGGTGATCCGCGCCACGAATCACGTGGCTGATGCGCATATCGATGTCGTCGACGACGACGCCCAGCTGATACATGGACTGGCCGAATTCTTCCTCGCCTTTTCCGGAGCGCAACAGGACAAAGTCCTCGATCTCTTCATTCGAAAACTCGCGTTCGCCGAATACCGCGTCGACGAATTTTGTTGTTCCACCAAGAGGAACTTTGAAGCGGACGGCCGGCTTCACCCCGGGCGTTGAGGGCCGGCCATCGCGGCAAGAACAGCGCGCAACGCGCCGCGGACCGCCAGCCTTCGGTTCCTCGTCTTGCGCCGGCTCCGCGTGATCGCCGCCGGCATATTTTTCCGCGGGACAGTAGCACAAGAAAGCGGCCCCGTTGGCCAAACATTTCTTCGCCGCCGCGAGATACAACTCCGTTCTCTGCGATTGGTAAAATGGCCCTTCGTCCCAATTGACGCCCAGCCATTGCAAGCCATCCAGAATTCCCCGCACCAATTCGGGCTTGTTGCGTTCCGCATCGGTGTCCTCGACGCGAAGAATCATCGTGCCGCCGTGGCGCCGTGCGAACAGCCAGTTAAACAGCGCGGTCCGGGCTCCTCCCACGTGCAAATAGCCGGTGGGCGACGGGGCAAATCGCACCCTCACGGCAGACGTGTTGTGGATGGAGTCACTCATTGTCCGGGCGTCTTTCCGCGTGAATTCAAACTCTCAGTGTAGCCAAACCATTTCTTTAGGTCCAATTGGCGGGTTTGTGGGCTAAGAAGAGGAAACGCCCTAGGTCCCTTTGTATTGAATCGGTAACCTCCGCGGTGCTGTCTCTTTGGCTACCAGTACCCCGGTACGCTTGCTTCCTGAAATTTCCGTAATCCATAATCACAAGTACTTTGTTTTGTGTACAGGCGCGACCTTCGTGCGCCCCCGCACGACTGTCCTCTCGTGCGAGGAGTGGGATTGTGAGTACACAGCAGAGCACGAGGGATTCTTGTGCTTTCGTCACTTGCGGAATATCGTCCGCAGTGCGGGCGGAGAATCGAATGTGTTCCTGATGCATCAGAGTTATATCTCGCTGGCGCTGCTGATCGCTTCCACTTTGGTGGCGGGCTTCTTCGCGTACATCCACAGGATCAAACGCCAGACGTATCTGCTGCTGTGGACAGCGGCGTGGGCCGTGTTCGCGCTCCATTACGTGGCGCCGACTCTCTCTCCATGGTCAGCGGCGAACCCCCTGCAGAGTGCGTTGAATCATTGGCTTTTCGCGCTCTCCGGCGTGCTATTTTTTCTGGGGGCACAGCTTTACTCGCAGCGCAAGGCCTGGAAAATTTCCGGGCTGGCGGTTGGCGTCCTCTTCGGATTGTGGGCGGCGGCCAATGCCGCCAACGTGTTTTCCATTTCCGCGATCATCCCTGGTTCTCTGCTGTACATCGCGGTCGCGGTGGTGTTCTGGCAGGAAAGCCGCCGGCAGGAAACGCTCGCCGACAGACTGCTGGGCGTTTCCTTCGCTTGCTGGGGAGCTCTGTGGATCGCACTCCATATCCTGGGCGCAACACCGGAACTCCAGGGTGCTGGCATCAGTGTGGTTGCCGCTGCTCCGTGCGCGTTCGTGTCCATGCTTATGGTCATGGCGCTGTACGAAGAAGAAAAGCGCCGCATCGAACGCAACATGCTGGCGCTTTCGAATCTCAATCTGGCGACCTCCAGCTTTGTCGGCGGCGAGATTCAGCGCATGCTGTCGCAGGCCCTGGACCGCGTGCTGGGCGTTGTGCGGCTGCCGGCCGGCGCGCTCTTTCTGCACCACGGTGACCCGCAGGGCCCCACTTCCGTCGTTGCCGTGGGCTTGAGCGAGGAGTTCTGCCGCGTCGCTCAGGACGAAAACCTGGACGATTATCTCGTCAGCCTGGTGGCGCGCCTGGGCGGCTTGCTGGGATTTCGTGACCTTCGCGACGACTCCCTCTCGGCTCTCGAAAAGGAACAGTCCATCCGCCGATTCCGCCAGTTGGCGCTGGCGCACGGGCTTCGCAGCGTGGTGGCCATCAGTCTTCAGGCCAAGGAGCAAGCCTTCGGCGTGCTCCTTCTTGGGACGCCGGACAGCCGGCGTTTCACAGCCGCGGAGCTGCGGCTGCTGCTGGCGCTGGGGCATCAGATCGGCATGGCGGTTGAAAACAGCTACTTGATTCAGCAGACTTCGCGACGGTCCGAAGAGCTTCACGTATTGAACGAAATCGGCCGCGCCCTCAGCTCGACGCTCAACAAAGAAGACCTGACCAGAAAAGTGTGGGAGGAGCTGCGGCGGCTCTTCGACGTGGAAAACTTCTACATCGCGGAACTGGATGCGCTGCGCGACGAAATTCAATTCGATCTCGAGATCGTGGATGGCGCACGCATGCCGAAGCGCGCACGTCCTGCCGGGAACCACATCACCGAGTACATCATTCGAACGCGGCAGCCGGTGCTCATTCGCGACAATTACGTCGGGGAGATGAAAAAACTGGGCGTCGAGCCTCTGCGCACAAAAGGGTGCTTCTGCGGCGTACCGCTGGTGGCCTACGATCACGCCATCGGCGCGATGGCGGTGTACTCCGATCACGAGCGCGTGTTTGACGAAGGACACCTGGAACTTCTGCGGGTCCTTGCAAGCGAAGCGAGTATCGCGATTGAAAACGCCCGGCTGTTCAGCGAAGAGCGCACCAAGGCGCGGCACCTCTCGCTGTTGAACACGATTTCGCGGAACGCCATCGCCACGCTCAATCCGGACGAGATGCTCGCCAAAATCACCGAGCAACTCGAAGCCGGCCTGACCTACGATCACATCGGCATCGGCGTGTTGGACTACGCGACACGGGAAGTGGTGATCCAAGCCGAAGCGGGTAAACGCCGCGGGACCCTGGGGCAGCGTATTTCCCTTGGCGCAGGCTTGATCGGCCACGTCGCGCGCAATGGCCACATGGCGGCATACCGCGCCGCCGCTCCGGCCGATGGAGCGATGAAACCGCTACTACCGGATTCCGTGGCGGCCATTGCCTTGCCCGTTTTTTATGCCGAACAGCTCCACGGCATTTTGTACATCGAGTCCTCCGTACCGGTGGACTTCTCTGAGGAAGAAGTGCTCCTGCTGCGCACGCTGGCCGACCTCATCGCCGGCGCGTTGCACAACGCGCTTTCTTTCCAAAAGGCGCAGGAACAGGCCATCACCGACGGGCTCACCGGCGTCAAGACCCATCGCTTTTTTATGGAAGCATTGTCCGCCGAATGGAAGCGGTCCACTCGAGCCGGCCGCGCGTTTGCGCTGGTGCTCATGGACCTCGACCGCTTCAAATTTGTGAACGATTTCTACGGGCACCTCGAGGGCGACCTCGTTCTCCAGCGCGTCGGGCAGATTCTGGAGACCAATTGCCGGCGCTCCGACGTTGTGGCTCGCTACGGCGGAGACGAATTCGTCATTCTGATGCCGGAAACCAATATGGAGCATGCGCGGCAGCTGGCCAGCAAGCTGCGCGGCTGGGTATCCGCCGATCCGTTGCTGCGCGAGAAAAACATCAGCGCCAGCTTCGGCATCGCCTGCTATCCACTCCACGGCTCGTCGCCGCAAGAGCTTATCCAAGTTGCAGACGCTTCGATGTATCTTTCGAAACATCAGGGTGGCAACGCCGTCTCAACCGCCGATCACTTCGATCCCAACGAAGCGAAGAAATGGAAGCGTGACGTCCTCGAAGCGTATCTCGGTGTGACCCTCAAGCGGCTATTCTCCACGGGTCCCGAGGCGTTTGAAGAAATCTACCAGCGCCTGCGGCAATTCACGGAATCGCTCGCGGCGACCGAACCGAATAACGGCAAGCCAGCAACGGCCCCGGAGCAGGGTGTGCAAGCACTGCCGCAGGCGGTGCTGGATACGGTCACTTCGCTGGCTTTCGCGATCGACGCCAAGGATCATTACACCCAAGGCCATTCTCAGAAAGTCTCCGCGTATGCGGCGCTGATCGCGGAAGCGATGGGGATGAAAGACGCCGAAGTCGAAGAGGTTCGTTTGGGCGCCGTGCTCCACGACATCGGCAAGGTTGGCGTCCCGGAAAGTATTCTGAACAAGAACGGCCCGCTCAATCCCGAAGAGTGGGAGACGATGAAAGCGCACGTGAATTTTGGCGCGAAGATCCTCGATCCGCTGACGCCGCTCGCGGGCATCCGCGAAATGGTACTGCATCACCACGAATTCTTCGACGGCTCGGGCTATCCGGAGGCTTTGACCGGGGAACAAATTCCGCTGGGGGCTCGCATCATCGCGGTCGCCGATGCCTACGATACGATCACCAGCGACCGCACGTACAAGAAGGCCCGGAGTGCGACAGACGCGCTCGCCGAGCTAGAGCGTTGCGCGAATGCGCAATTTGACGGAGCCATTGTGGAACTTTTCGTCCGCACCATGCGGGCGCTGCCTAACCCGATCATTGAAGTTGCCGCGACCAGCGGCCCGCGTAACTCCTGAGCTCTGGTTTTTCCGGGGCTTCCACCATTTCTCCACGCTGCTCCATCCAACGAGACAGCTCAGGAAACGGTCATGGAAACGCTCTCATCCTCCAGGATGGAGGAAATGATCGAGCCATATAGCGTGGCGCAAGAACGATTCCTCAGCGGGCCTCCAAGTCCAAATCCTTGATCGGCAGATCCCAGTGAGCTTCCAGGATTTCGAAGCGGCGTTGTTCTTCCTTCTTGTATGTCTCCTGATCGGGATAGAGCTGCTTGATCAGCGCGGAGCTGTCAAAATTGTCGTTGGCAATCGCCGCGTTCTTGAAGACGATGGTTACCCGGTAATCCCAACGGCCGTCTTCCGTGGTGTGATAGCGCGGAACAGCCATGCTGACCTTTAGCATGCGGCCCAACTCGATCTCTTTTTTCAGAACCGGGTAATGGTTCTTTTTGAAGAGCGCCAGGAATTCTTCAGCGTGCCCCCACTTCGCCTTGTAGTAGTACTCAATCACGTAGGGTTGATCTTTTCCTTCGGCGGCTATACCGCTCTGCCTCGCTGCAGCTCCGATGGTTGACGACCAAAGAAGCGCTGCCAGCCCAAGCACAGCTATCGCGAGCCGCCGCCTGTCCTTTGAGATTGGGATTTGCATTTGTTCTCTCCTCCCGCGCCATTGAGAGTACAAGCCGGGCCACGCCATTTAAACCAAAAAACGATTCGAACGCCAATTGGAATCTGCCTGGCTCGTTTCAAATTCCACGTCCTGCTATGCTTCCTGCAGGGAGGCCGCATGCAGACTGGATCCGTGAAGTGGATTGGCGAACAGAAATTCGTGGCGACGAGCCCGTCCGGACACGCGATGACCGTTGATTCCGACCGTGACTCGAACAAGGCGCCCGGCCCAATGGAGCTGGTGCTGCTGGCGCTGGGGGCCTGCACGGCCACAGACGTCGTCATTATCCTGGAAAAAAAGCGGCAGAAACTCGAATCGCTGGAAGTGATTTGCTCGGGCGAACGTGCGGCAGAGCCGCCTACGGTCTGGATCAAGCTGGAAATGCTCTATCGTCTTCGTGGGCAGCTCGACGACGCGGCCGTAAAGCACGCCATCCAGCTCAGTGAGGACAAATACTGCTCCGTTGCGGCCATGCTGCGGAAAACTGCCACGCTTTCGTGGCGCTATGAAATTCTCCCGCCGGCCTCCTAGCTGCCAGGCTAGGCTATCTTAAGTGTTTCGACGCCGTCGTATAGTAAGGTCATATCAAGACATCCTAGATGCACCCGGAGCGCTGCTCTTCGTCAAATTGAGTTATCTCCTGCGTTTCTGATTCGAACCGGACTGTGCCTTGTATCCCCACGGCGCTATCGCATAAAATTCAGGTTCTTTAGTCAGGGAAATAATTAGCAAGGAGAGTCATGTCCCACCGCCTCGCGGCAAAAATCACGGGTGTAGCCGGGTACGTTCCTCCCAAGGTGATGACCAACGCGGATCTGGAGAAAATCGTCGAGACCAACGACGAATGGATCGTCACGCGCACCGGCATCCGGGAACGCCACGTCGTGGAGAAGGGCATAGCCACCTCGCACATGGCGACGGAAGCCGCAAGGGCGGTGCTGGCGCAAACCAAGACGGATCCCGCAGAGATTGACCTGATCGTGCTCGCCAGCGTTACCCCGGACATGTTTTTTCCCGCCACAGCCTGCCTGGTGCAGGAACGCATAGGCGCGAAGAAGGCGTGGGGCTTTGACCTCTCCGCCGCGTGCTCCGGCTTTGCATACGCGCTGACCGTGGGCGCGCAGTTCGTCGGCGCTGGCACCCACAAGAAAGTGCTGGCAATCGGAAGCGATACCATGACTTCCGTTCTGGACTATAAGGATCGCGCGACGTGCGTGCTGTTCGGCGATGGCGCGGGAGCTGCGCTGATTGAGGCTGCGGGTTCGAACGACGGGATCCTCGATTTCGAGCACGATGTGGATGGCTCAGGGGGAGCATTTCTCTATATGCCGGGCGGGGGTTCGCTCCATCCCTCGAGCCAGGAGACGGTCGAGAAGCGTCTGCACTATGTCCATCAGGAAGGGTCGCAGGTTTTCAAATACGCAGTGCGGCGGATGACGGAAATGGCGACCCATCTGCTTGCAAGGAATGGCTTTACAAAAGACGACTTGCAACTGCTGGTGCCGCACCAGGCAAATCTGCGCATCATTCGGGCGACGCAGGAGCGGCTGGGCGTCGACGATTCCAAGGTGATGGTGAATATCGATCGGTATGGGAACACGACTGCCGCGACGATTCCGCTGGGGCTACGCGATGCTGTGGAACAGCGGCGCCTGCACAAGGGCGATCTGGTGCTGATCGTCACCGTGGGTGCGGGGTACACGACCGGAGGCGTGCTGCTGCGCTGGGCGTACTAGAGACTATTAAGAGGCTTGGCGGCGAGAGAATCAGCAGCAGCCAAGTGAGGCTACGAGGTCGAGATTGGCCTGAAGACGGCGGTCGACCTGAACTGCGGCGTAGCGGGCGCACACGATGCGCTCGCGCTCGCTCCAGGCGGAGAAACTGGGAATCTTCTTGGCAAGGAAGGCATCGAGGCCTTCGATAGCCCGGTAATAGATTCGTACCAAACCCAAACCGCTGCGATTTGGATAGAGATCAGGGGTCAAATTATGCAAGCCAGCCAAAGTCTGGAAATCCTGAGGCGTAAGGCGGCCATGCTCTACCTGGGCAGCAAGTAGCACCCGGTCAGAAACGGGTTGGGCGGCAACGCCTGCCAAAACCGCACGCCAATAGTAAAGCGCGAACTGAGACAGGGCGACGATAGAGATCGCGAGTAGCATGGCGCTAAACATTCCTCAACCTCTAAAGGGATTCTGACAGTCAGGAAAATAGCTATCCAATAGCCCCGAAGTACCAGTGGGCTGGGACCTCGGATGTAAACCATTGGAATGACTTGGCTTACGCGAGGAAGAGGGCATGGGGGAGCACGCTTGTCTCGGCGGCAGCCCGCCACCTATCCTCCCTGTACACAAGGGTTTACAAAGGTTTACAAAGGAGAAAGGTCATGCGAACGATTCGTCCCTGCGTATGGATGGCAGTAGTACTGGCAATGGGTGTCTTCCTCTCTGCTCAGAGACCTGCGTTTCCCAAGCCCCCTGATGAGCGCAAAGCTGACCGGGAGGCCATCAGCACTGTCCTGAGCGCGCAGCAGAGCGCGTGGAACCGGGGAGATGTGGACACTTTTCTGGTGGGATATTGGCATTCGCCGGAACTGACGTTTTCTGGAAGCAGTGGGGTGACGCGTGGCTGGGATGGGGTGTTGGCGCGATACAAGAAGAACTATCCCGACAGGGGCGCGATGGGACAGCTGGATTTTTCGGAGCTGGAGTTTCGCTTTTTGGGGGCGGACGCAGCGCTCGTTCTGGGGCGGTGGCACTTGAAGCGGGACAAAGATGATGTCGGCGGAGTGTTCACATTGGTGTGGCAACGCCTTCCAGATGGATGGAAGATCATTCACGACCACACGAGCGCGGTGGCTCCTGCGAAGCAAAATCCTTAGCTGAACTGGACCGGTCATGGAGGAAGGATATTTCAAACGGCGGCTGGTCAGGCCGATTCTTGATCTGCTGCGGCAAGGAGTGACACCCGAGAAAATCGCTTTGAGCGTGGCGCTCGGCTCGGCCTTGGGTGTTTTTCCGGCGCTGGGATGGTCCACGACCCTGTGCGCGATTGCCGCGATTGTCCTGCGGTTGAACATGCCAGCCATTCAAATCGTAAACTATTTCGTCTATCCGGCGCAGATCGTGCTCTTGGTGCCGTTTTTCCGGTTGGGCGAGAAACTCTTTCATGCGCCGCATTTCCCGATTTCCGTGCCGCAGATTTACAGCTTGTTTCACGAAAGCGCGTGGATTGCGACCAAGCTCCTGTGGACGACGATTTGGCACGCGATGGTCGTGTGGGGCATGATTGCGCCTGTCTTTGTTGGATTGGTCTACGCGATTCTTTTGCCGCTATTGCGCCGCACGATGCGGATGCAGTCGATAGAGCCAAATTCATCGGTCTGAAGACCGGCCACTACAGGATTTCTAGGATTTCCTCATAGCGCTTGAAGGGCGGAATCAGATACGCGCCGGCGAGTTCGGTGCGGGCCCAGGCGAGCATTTTGCGGGCAACTTCGAAACCGCGGTCGCGCGCGGCGGCCCCCGCGGTTTCCATCGACTTCAGCAGCGCCTCGGGAATGACGATGCCAGGGACCTCGTTGTTCAACCGAAGCGCCTGCTTGTAGCTGTTGAGCGGCCAGATGCCGATCAACACCGGGATCGCTGGCTTGCCGCCAAGCTTCTTCAGGAAAGCGTGCCAGTGTTCGGGGTCGAAGAGCGGCTGAGTCATCGCGAAATGCGCGCCGGCTTCGACCTTGGCGTGGAAGCGCTCGATTTCGTTGTCGAGATCGTCGGCGACGGGATTCACGGCGACGCCGATGGTAAAATTCGTGGCGCCGCCGAGAGTTTTTCCTGCCCAGTCGGTGCCCTGATTCAGCCGATGCAGAACTTTGACGAGGCCGACGGAGTCGACTTCGTAGACGCCGCTGGTTTCCGGGTAGTCACCGACGGATGGAGGATCACCGGTGATGGCGAGAACGTTGCGGACGCGGCCGACAGTCCACGCGCCGAGCAGCGCGGCCTGCAGGCCGATGATGTTCTGGTCGCGCGTCGTGAGGTGCGGAACGGTTTCAATGCCTCGAGCTTCGAGGGCGCTCGCGACGATCAGCGCGTCCATGCCCACGCGCGCCATGGCCCCGCTGTTGATGTCAATGGCGTCGACCTTGCGCGAAGCCATAACCTTGTCGACCTGCTCGAAGATGCGGTCGAGAGAAAGCCCCTTGGGCGGGTCGATTTCCACGCAGACGGTGAATTCTTTTTTCTGGAGTTTTTTCCAGAAATTGCTTTCGGGAATGCGAAGCGTGACTGGCGCGGGCTTTGAAATGACTTCGGCAGCATGTCCGGCCGCGTGCGATTTCGCGGGGCGAAGCGACTTGACTGCTTCAGCCATGGCCCGGATGTGCGCCGGCGTGGTGCCACAGCAGCCGCCGAGAAGGCGCACGCCGAGCGCCGCCGCTTCGCGCGCAAAGAGCGCGAAATATTCCGGAGAGGATTTCGGATAGACGATGCGGTCGCCCTCGCGTTTGGGGAAGCCGGCGTTGGGCATGCCGCTGACACGGAGATCGTCCACGGCGGCAAGCTCCTGCAGAATCGGCAGAAGCGCTTGCGGGCCGAGCGTGCAATTCGCGCCGATCACTTGAACATTTTTGTTTTTCAACTGCGCCGCGGCATCCGCAGGGCGGACATCGCCGTAGGTCGTGCCTTCTTCCGCGTAGGTGAGCTGCGCCACGATGGGCAATCCCGAAAACGAGCGAATGGCATCGATGGCGAGGAGCAGTTCTTCGATATAAGAGAACGTTTCAAGGATGTAGAAGTCCACCCCGCGCTCTTCGAGCGCGAGAGCTTGCTCGTGAAAAATGTCCAGAATCTCTTCCGGAGCCGGATGGCGCGATTGCACGCCGATGCCCAGCGGGCCGATGGAACCGGCGATGAGGACTTCGCGAGCGGCCGATTCGCGCGCTTCGCGGGCGATTTTCACGCCGCGGCTGTTGAGGCCCTGGACTTCTTCCCCTAGGCCGAGAGGCTCGAGTTTGAAGCGATTCGCGCCGAAGGTGTTGGTTTCGATGATCTGCGCGCCCGCTTCGATGTAAGCCTGGTGGACGCGGAATACCGCTTCCGGCTCGCTAGAATTCACTTCATCGAAGCAGCGCTGCGCTCCCACGGCGTCGTGGAGCATCGAGCCCATCGCGCCATCGGCGATAAGGATGGAGTCTTTCAGCCGCTCGTTGAAATCATGAATCTTCACAGTTCGTGTTTCCTGTCTGCTGAAAATTTTGCGCGGGAAATGCGCTCAGCGTTTTTGTTCCATGAGGCTGGCGACGGTGCTCATCAAATCGTACTTGGTGAGGATTTCGAAGTGTCCGTTGCCCATCTCGACAAAAACCGCGGGATTCTCATGACTGAGGATGTGAGTGACGCGCTCGACGGGCGCGGTCCTGGGCACCTGCGGCAGAGGCTTGCTCATCACTTCGCGAACCACGAGCTTGCGAAGATCCTTGCCCTGCAACGCGAGGTTGAGTATCTGGTCTTCGTAGATCGTGCCGATCGGAACATTTTCCTCAAATACAGGAATCTGCGAAATGTCCTGTTCTTGCATGGTCTTCAGGGCGTGGAAAACAGTCTGGTAAGGCCGCGCGATAACGAGTTCGCGCACCTTGCCGGCGGCGTGCTTGGCGTTGATGACTTCCGCGGCGGTGATGGCGGTCGCCGCATCAACGTAGCCGCGCTCGTGCATCCACAGGTCGTTATAAACCTTGCTGAGGTAGCGTGTGCCGGTGTCCGGCAGCAGGGCGACGACGAAATCATTCGGTCCCAGATCCTTGGCGAGGCGCAACGCGCCGGAAATGCAGCCGCCGCCGGAGCCGCCGGTGAAGAGGCCTTCCAGCTTCGCCAGGCGGCGCGCCACGACGAAACATTCTTCGTCGTTCACCTGAAGGATGTCGTCCAGGATTTTCAAATTCATGGTGGTCGGGAAGAAATCCTCGCCGATGCCTTCGACAACATACGTTTTGGCCTTGATGGTTTGCCCGGTTTTGACGAAATCG
>Ga0210406_10007049_pt1 | contig 11515 bp, 8 predicted proteins | sample IncBWC30MmetaG_FD_155454 | JGI IMG/M metagenome (GOLD analysis project Ga0210406, IMG submission 155454) | Forest soil microbial communities from Barre Woods Harvard Forest LTER site, Petersham, Massachusetts, United States - Inc-BW-C-30-M | ecosystem: Environmental > Terrestrial > Soil >... | reverse complement strand
CGAAAAGCTAGTCGGCGGCCTCAGCGTCGCCAAACCAGTGATCTCGACGTTCCATTCGTTTTGTGTGAGAGTGCTGCGGCGCGACATCGAGGCTTTGCGGATTCCTTCTTCCGTGCCGGGACAGCTGCCAATCGGACTTACGAAGAATTTCGTCATCTACGACGAGAGCGATCAGCAGCAGGTCGTCAAGAGCATCATGCGTCGCCTCGGACTGGACGACAAGCAACTGACGCCGCGCAACGTGCTCTCGCGGATTTCGTGGGCCAAGAATCACATGTTGGATCCGCAGGAAATTTATCTGCAGTCGGCGGACCCGAAGACGGAAAAGATCGCGCACATATTCGAGGAGTACCGCAAGGAACTGCTCAAAGCGAATGCAATGGACTTCGACGATCTGTTGCTCGAAGCCATGCGCCTGCTCAAGTCGGTGGCGGCGGTGCGCGAATATTACAACCGGCGATTCCAGTATCTCCTGGTGGATGAGTATCAGGATACGAATCGTCCTCAGTACGAACTGATGCGGTTGCTGGCAGGCGCCGGGCACAACGTTTGCGCGGTGGGCGATGAAGATCAGTCGATCTACTCATGGCGCGGGGCCGACATCCGCAACATTCTGGAGTTTGAGGCCGATTTTCCAGAAGCGAAAATCGTCCGGCTGGAGGAGAACTACCGCTCGACGCAGAATATTCTGGGCGCGGCGTCGGCTGTGGTCGCGAATAACGTTCGGCGCAAGGGCAAGAATCTGTGGACCTCACGGCAGGGTGGGGCGAAGATTGGCTATTACGAGGCTCCGGATGGCGAGAACGAGGCGCTGTTTGCGGCCGATACCATCAATCGCTATGTCCGGCAGGCCGGCGAAAATGGCGAAACGGCACGAGCCGCGGTGCTCTATCGGACGAACTCGCAATCGAGATTATTCGAAGAAGCGATGCGCCGCTATCAGTTGAAGTATCACGTGGTAGGAGGGTTCTCGTTCTACGAGCGGGCTGAGATCAAAGATCTGATCTCGTACTTGAAGGTCATCCAGAACCCTGATGATTCGGTCTCGCTGCTGCGGGTAATCAATACGCCGGTGCGCGGGATCGGCAAGACAACGATTGAAATGATGGAGCGGCTTGCGCTCGAAACCGGGCTGTCGATGTGGGGCGCGATTGGCGAAGGGATTAAGCGGCAGTTACTGCCGGCGCGGGCGCTGGCGGCGTTGAAGAGCTTCCGCGAGCTGATTGAAGACGGGCGCTCGATGCTGGACGGGACTTACGTCGAGCAACTGGAAAAAGGCGCTCAAGAAAGTAGCGCCGGCGTCCCGCCGGCAGTCGAGCGGGCGTCCTCGCCCGCTCTGCGAGCCGAAGAGAACGAAACGGATTTCGATCCTGACAACTTCACTTTTGATTTTGCGGCCGGCGATGCTGCGGTGGACGAGGGGACGGGCGAGGGCGCCCGTCTCTCCACCGACGAAGCGGTCAATGACCCGGTCGAAGGGTTTCGCGCTCCGGGCGCGTCGGCGAATACCGCCGAACTTCTCAAGTTCCTGATCGATCGCACCGGATACATCAAGCAACTCGAAGAGGAAGATACGCCGGAGTCCTACTCGCGGATCGAGAACCTGCGCGAACTAGTGAATGCGGCCATGGACTCGCGCGATCGTGGAGAGGCGCTCGATCAGTTTCTCGATCACGCGGCGCTGGTCAGCGATGCCGATCAGTATGACGAGCACGCGCAGATCACCTTGATGACGCTCCATGCGGCCAAGGGACTGGAGTTTCCGCTGGTGGTTCTTGCCGGGATGGAGGAAGGTTTGTTTCCGCATTCGCGCACGATGCTCGAGCCGGATTCGATCGAAGAAGAACGGCGGCTGTGCTATGTCGGCATGACGCGGGCCATGGACACGCTGATTTTGTCGCGAGCCGTGTATCGCCGCCGCTATGGCACGGACATGCCCGAGGCGAGTGTGCCTTCGCGATTTCTGGAAGAGGTGCCGCTGCGGTTGATGGAGGAGTTGGGCGGATCGCAGCGGAGGGCTTCTTCCGCTGCTGGCTTTTCGCGGGCGGGGGCGCCCATGCCACATCGACATCGGGCCGAGTCCACGCACTACTCCTACGAAGACGAAGACCAGAGCGCCTCCTGGAACCCGGCGCGGATCAAGCCGAAGACAGTGACTCCGCTCGCGAACTACAACTCCATCGACAATATTGCCGAATTTTTTGCGTCGCGGGGCAAGAAATTCCATGTTCCGAAACTTATGTCCGAGGAGCCGAAAGGCAGGCGCGGATTCCGTCCCGGGCAGAAGGTCAAGCACCCGAAATATGGCGAGGGGACGGTATATCAGCGCGAAGGGGACGGGGAAGACGCCAAGATTACGGTACAATTCCCTCGCTTCGGTTTGAAGAAATTGGTGGAGCGGTATGCGCAGTTGGAGAAAGCGTGAGCTGGGAAACTACGAGTCCAGGGAGAAGTGGGGATGAGAAAGTGTAGTCGAATGGATCTGTTGTTTATAGCGGGGATATTGGTGGCATCGCCAGTTTTCGGACAGACCAAGCAAATACAAACGCAGCGGCGCCCGGCGGCCAATGCGCCGGCCTCGGACGTGGCGCCGTATAAGGCTCAGGACGGAAGTGGCGCATCTTACATCCTCGATGGTCTGCCCATCTTGCTTACGCTTCATCACGATACTGAAGTGGGCACAAACAAGCCGGTGGACGTTTATATGTTCGTGATTGAGATGCAGATCATGAACTCGGATGGGAACCTGGAACCGGTAGGACTGCAGATTCACAACTATTACACGAGGTGGCCCCAGGACCTGAGAACCGTTTTCAATCCGCATAACGCGCGCGATTGCAAGATCTGGAACGGTCTGCAGACGAGGGCGATGCGGAACCGCAATCCGAAGATTAAGACGTGGCCGTATGTTGAGTTGGTGACGGCGGTGGATGCGCGCGTGCTTCAGACAAACGAAGACGGGGCGGTGTGGTATAGCGACGACATTGAATGCTGGGGATCGACGGACCGCTTTTCGCCTTTCTGAGGGAGAAGTCGTTTCGCTATCGTTGGCAACTCATTCTTTAGATCGACAATCGTTAGATCGGCATCTTCAGATCCGATTAAACTGAATATCAGAGGAAACGAACTGCAATCATGGCAAACACAAAGAAGCTAAGCAAAGACGAACGTAAGAAAACCAAGCGAGCCGCCCGCAAGAAGATCAAAGCGGAAAAGCCCAAGAAGCCCCGCGATTACGCGCGCGGATCGAAGAAGCGCAAGATGAAGAAGCTGGTACGCGGTCAGGCGAAACGGTAAGCCGTTAGCCCGGCCGTGAGCTATGCCGGGCATGGGCCAGCGCTCATGCCCGACTCCCGCTGTGAGGAGACAACGAACTCTTGGCGCAATTATCCACTGAGCCGGCGGCCTCGGTCATCCGCACTTCCAACAGCCAGGCTTTCTGTTGCAAGTCCATCGACAAACTGATCTCGGACTCTGAGCACCCCGCAACCAGGCTCAGTAAGACGCTGGGGCCGTGGTCGCTGACGGCGCTTGGCATCGGCGCCATCATCGGTTCGGGAATTTTCGTTCTTACAGGCACGGCGGCGGCCGGAGAATATTTCCAGGCGCCGTCCATCCTGCATGCGCAGGCGCTCGACCTGATCGTGAATTTCCTGCGCACGGGCAGCACGGCTGGAGCGCTCATGCATGGCCGTCCGCCGGCCGGGCCTTCCATCGCAATTTCGTTTTTCCTGGTGGCGATCGCCTGCAGTTTTGCTGGCTTGTGCTACGCCGAACTCGCCTCGATGATTCCCATCGCCGGGAGCGCCTATACGTACTCCTACGCGACCCTCGGCGAAATCTTTGCCTGGATCATCGGCTGGGATTTGATTCTCGAATACGTAGTCAGCAACGTAGCAGTGGCGGTGGGCTTTGCAGGTTATACGAAAGCGCAACTAGCGGCGTTTGGCGTCAACTTGCCGGACAAATGGGCAAGTCCCGTCTGGGCCGGCGGGCAATGGACCGGCGCTTACTTCAATCTTCCGGGATTCCTGATCGTGTTCATTCTCACGCTCCTCCTGGTGCGCGGAGTGAAGGAATCGGCCGAGACGAACAACATCATGGTGATGGTCAAGATCGGCGCGATCCTGACTTTCCTCGTAGTCGGTGGAATGCTGGTGAAGCCCGCCAACTGGACGCCCTTCGCGCCTTCCGGCTTTGCCGGAATCGTCACCGGAGGAGCAATCGTCTTCTTCACCTACATCGGCTTCGATTCCGTCTCAACCGCAGCGGAGGAGTCGCGCAATCCGCAAAAAGATTTGCCCTTCGGAATCATCATGTCGCTGGTTGTCTGCACGCTGCTATACGTTGGCGTCGCTCTGGTGCTGCTCGGCATGATGAAGTACACGACCTTCGTTTCCGGAGAAGCCGCCGAAGCTCCCGTCGCCTATGCGATGAAGTATCTGGGAGTGCACCCGTTCTTCCGGTCGGTGATAGTCATCGGCGCGCTGACGGGGATGATCTCTTCGTTGCTGGTGTTTCAGTACGGGCAGGCGCGAATCTGGTACGCCATGTCGCGCGACGGCTTGTTGCCGAAGTTGTTCTCCGCCGTGCACCCGAAATATAAGACGCCGCACTGGTCCACTTGGATCGCCTGTTTTGCCGTAGGAATTCCCGCCGGGCTGGTGGATATTGGCGACGCCGCCGACCTCGCCAATATTGGGACGCTGTTCGCTTTCGTGCTGGTTTCGCTCGGAGTCATCTTTCTTCGACGCAAGCAGCCCGATCGCAAGCGTTCGTTTCGCGTACCATTTGTGCCGTGGTTCCCGGTAATCTCAGTGATTCTGTGCGGCGGGCTGATGTTCGGTCTCACACTCATTACCTGGCTGCGCTTCGTGATCTGGCTGGCGCTGGGACTGCTCATTTACGTTTTCTACAGCCGGCATCATAGCGAGTTCTGCAAGAAAAACATCGGGTGATCGGACCATCGGGTCATCGGGCCATCTGTTTCAGGTTTTGAACCTAGATCACCCGATCACCCGATCGTCCGATCCTTTAGAATCGTGGCATGCCGTCGGAGCCCCCCAGCTTCGTCCTTTCGCTCCCGAAGGCCGAACTCCATCTGCATCTTGAGGGCTCGATCGAACCCTCCACGCTGCTGGAACTGCGCCAGCATCACAGGATGGAAGGCGCATCGCCCGCTGAAGTCGAGCAACTCTACAACTACAAAGACTTCGCCGGTTTCCTGACAGCTTTTAAAGACGTGACCGGACTTCTCCGCACTCCGGAAGACTACGAGTTGATTACGTACCGCCTGATGGAGCGGCTGAAAGCGCAGAACATCCTGCATGCGGAGGTTATTGTTTCGGTGGGCGTCTGCCTCTGGCGCAAGCAGGATTTCCCCGCGATTTTCGAGGGCCTCGAACGCGGTCGCCAGCGCGGCGAGAAAGACTTCGGCATCTCGCTGCTCTGGATATTCGACGCCGTCCGCCAGTTCGGTGCCGAGAAGGCGCAGAGCGTGCTTGATCTAGCCATCCAGTTTCGCGATCGCAACGTAGCTGCCTTCGGCATCGGCGGCGACGAGCGTGCAGGACCGCCAGAATGGTTCGCAGCCGCCTACGCACGCGGCGCGGAGCACGGCCTTCATCTCACGGCTCACGCTGGTGAGAATGCAGGGCCGGAATCCATTTGGGGCGCGCTGAATCTTAAGGCGGAACGCATCGGTCACGGGCTTACGGCCGCGCAGGATCCGGAATTGATTGAAGAGTTGGCCGAGAGCCAGGTTCCGATTGAAATCTGCGTGACCAGCAATCTCCGGACGGGCTGCTGCACCGAACTTGCGCAACATCCGGTGCGGCGCTACTTCGATCAGGGCCTGATGCTGACCCTCAACACCGACGATCCCGCGATGTTTCGGACGTCGCTGGTCGAGGAGTACGCATTGGTGCAGGAAGCATTCGGCTTCACCGACGAACACCTGCGAGAACTGGCGCGCAATTCCTTCGAGGCGTCTTTCCTGCCGCCAGATAAGAAAATTGAATTTCTGAATCTGTTCGACGCCGCAGCTACGCGCGCGTGAGACACACGCTTCATCGCGCACGAGAAATCAAAGCCTTTACCACAGGGAGCACAGGGGAAACTCCACAGGGTTGCTTGGGTTCCACTGTGTTCCTCTGTGCTCCCTGTGGTAAAAGTTTTTGACGTGTCGCGGAATGGTCCTCACCTATAATCTCTGCCTATGAAACTGGAAGAGAAGATTGCCGAACTGAAAAAGCGCGACCAGCTAGCCGAGGAAGGCGGAGGCGCGCAGCGCCGCGAGCGCCAGCATAAAGAAGGCAAGATGTCAGCCCGCGAGCGCATCGACTTTCTGCTAGACCAAAGCACCTTCGAGGAAACCGACAAACTGGTCACGCATCGCTGCAACGACTTCGGCATGGCCGAACAGAAGTTTTACGGTGACGGTTTCATCACCGGCTACGGCCGCGTGGAAGGACGTCTGGTCTTTGTTTTTGCCCAGGATTTTACCGTGTTCGGCGGTTCGCTCTCCGAGTCGAACGCCGCAAAGATCGTCAAGATCATGGATCTCGCGGCCAAAATGGGCGCGCCAGTCATCGGATTGAATGATTCCGGAGGCGCGCGCATTCAGGAAGGCGTGATGTCGCTCGCCGGATACGCCGACATTTTTTTGCGCAACACGCTTTATAGCGGAGTCGTGCCGCAGATCTCGGCCATCATGGGCCCGTGCGCGGGCGGCGCTGTTTACTCGCCGGCCATCACCGATTTCATCCTGATGGTGGACCAGACTTCGTACATGTTTATCACCGGACCGGACGTGATCAAGCTGGTCACTCATGAGGAAGTCACCAAAGACCAGCTCGGCGGCGCGCACACGCATAACGAGACTTCAGGCGTAGCGCACTTCATGTGCCGCGATGATGCCGAGTGCCTGTCGATGGTCCGCGAGCTGTTGAGTTTTATTCCGTCGAACAATCTGGACGACCCTCCGCGCAAGGCTTGCACCGATCCGATTGACCGTCTGGACGAGAAGCTTGACACGCTGATTCCCGATCAATCGAACATGCCGTATGACATGAAAGACGTGATTCACACGGTCGTGGATGACGGCTACTTTTTTGAAATTCACGAGCACTACGCAAAGAACATCGTCGTCGGATTTGCACGCCTCAGCGGGAAGCCGGTCGGGATCGTGGCCAATCAGCCGGCGATGCTTGCCGGCACGCTCGACATCAATGCATCTGTGAAGGGAGCGCGCTTCGTGCGTTTCTGCGACTGCTTCAACATTCCGCTGGTGACGTTTGAAGACGTTCCCGGATTTCTGCCCGGCACGCAGCAGGAGTATGGCGGGATCATCCGGCATGGCGCGAAGTTGCTGTATGCGTTTGCGGAAGCGACCGTGCCGAAGCTGACTGTGATCACGCGCAAAGCTTATGGTGGAGCGTATTGCGTTATGTCGTCAAAGCATATCCGCACGGACGTGAACTATGCCTGGCCGAGTGCCGAAATTGCGGTGATGGGGCCGGAAGGCGCGGTGGATATCGTCTACAAACGCGAACTGGACGGCGCTGAAAATCGCGAAGCGGTTCGCCAGGAAAAGATCGAAGAATTTCGCGAGCGGCTGGCTAACCCGTACGTGGCGGCTGATCGTGGATTTGTGGATGCGGTGATTCAGCCGCGCGAGACTCGCAAGAAGCTGATCCAGGCGCTGGAGATGTTGGGGACTAAGAGGGATAAGAACCCCCCGAAGAAGCATGGGAATATTCCGCTGTAGCCCGATTCGCTATTGAACCTGATTCAAGAACGTGTCAAGCTAGTTTAATCTAGTTAGCGAACAAAAAGCGAATACCAGAGCCATTTGAATGACAAACGAGATCGCACAGCCGAGCGACGACAATTTGGTCTGTCCGGACGTGGGCAGTTGGACGGAAGACAAGCACAGGGTTGTGTCGCTATACACAACTATGTTTTCGAAGGGAATGAAGGCCAAGTGGGGCAAGCGTGCATACGTAGAGCTTTATGCTGGCGCGGGCTATAGCCGGATCCGGGGCACGCAGAAAATCATACTGGGTTCTCCGCTTCAAGCCCTTGCCGTAGAGCATCTGTTCGACAAGTACATTTTCTGCGAAGCAATCTCGGAGAATCTTGAAGCCCTAAAAATACGAGTGACACGCCACTTCCCTGCGGCAAATGTCGCGTATGTCGAAGGGGACTGCGATCTCCGGGCTTCCGACATCCTCGCTGAAATCCCTCCGGGGTCGACAGGCAACACCGTTCTGACGCTATGTTTCGCTGACCCTTTTGACATCGGCCTCAAGTTCGGCACGATCAAGACATTATCCTCCCGCTTCGTAGATTTCATCGTGTTATTGGCCGTCTATTCAGATGCCAACCGGGCCTACAAACGCTATGTCATGGAAGATGCCGTCAAGGTCGACCAATTCCTGGGTTCAAACACGTGGAGAGATCGATGGAGAATTGCTGAGACGGACGCCATACCGTTCCCCAAGTTCTTAGCATCGGAGTTTGCTACCAGTATGGAGACATTGGGATACTTGCCAACACCAATTCATAAGATGAAGCGAGTGCGTTCGGACGAAAAGAATCTACCCCTGTACTACATCGCTCTGTTCTCGCGGAATAAGCTCGCGCTCGATTTCTGGGATGACGCATTGAAGTACGGGACGGATCAAACTGGATTCAGCTGGGATTAAAAACTTGTCTCTCAATTCTCACATCGAATGGACCGACGCGACTTGGAACCCCGTCCGCGGCTGCACCAAGATCAGCCCCGGTTGCAAACATTGCTATGCTGAGACGTTTGCTGAGCGGTTTCGCGGGGTTAAGGGGCATCCTTACGAACAGGGGTTTGATCTGCGGCTGGTGCCGGAGAAGTTGACGGAGCCTTTTGCGTGGAGGTCTCCCAAGCTGGTCTTTGTCAACTCGATGAGCGATCTGTTTCAGCCGAAGGTGCCTGACGAGTACACGGAAGCGGTTTCGCGGGTGATGGCGACGGCGGACTGGCACACGTATCAGGTGCTGACCAAGCGATCGGAAAGACTGCGGGACCTGCTTAAAAGCAGGCTGCGATTCGCAGCGGAGAAGGAGAACATCTGGTGGGGCGTCAGCGTCGAAGATCGGAAATATGGGTTGCCTCGAGTGGATGATCTTCGTCAGGCTCCGGCTCGGGTTCGCTTCCTGTCCGTCGAGCCTTTGCTCGAGGACCTTGGCGAAATTGATCTCTCGGGCATTACCTGGGTGATTGTCGGCGGAGAGAGCGGACCCGGAGCGCGTCCGATGAAACGGGAGTGGGTTGTGTCTATTCGTCGCCAATGCCGAGAACAGGGAGTGCCTTTTTTCTTTAAGCAGTGGGGCGGAGTGCGAAAGGCTAAGCACGGTCGGGTGCTTGATGGGCGGACTTATGATGAGTATCCAGTGCGCGTTCTGAGGCCGATCCCGGAAAGAGCGGAGTGCATTGCTTGGGCTGAGGAGTTTGGACGGAGTTTGCAAGTGCGGGCGCTGTAGTGGGGTGATGCTGACTTGGCGGCGGCTGCCTAGCTTTGCTCGACTTGGACGGGCGAGGCGCCCGTCCCCACACTGACCTTGGGCTTAACTGAGAGCTGATAACCGACAACTGAGGGCGGTCCACAAAAAAATAGAGAGTCCCGAGGTGATGTTGAACTCATTCCTCTCGGCCAGTAGCTCGCGTTTAGACCCTTGCTGACCTTATTCCTACAACTCCCTTGCGGGTGCATTGTAAGCCGATCTTGCTCGGGCTCCGGGCTCACCGCCAACCGGATAAATTAGTTCAACGCCTCGGGACTCTATCCTGCCTTTAACATTGGCTCCTGTTCTCCTCGACCAGCGCTTAGCTATAGACCCTTGCTTGCCCTCCCAGACCTACCTCGCGGTTGTCTGGGTGACTTCGCTTGAGCCCCGGACGCTGCACCAACCGGAAAAACTTCAGAACGTGTCAAAGAACGATTATGGTTTTACCACTCTTATTTTTTACGTCAATGAAAATCATGCATCTGTAACTTCTTATTCTTCAATCGAGTGCAGCTCATGCACAGGCCGGTGACACAGGAATTGTGCATGTCCCGATATGGGAATCTCAAATCCCCAGCATCCATGCGGTTTTTCGCGGTTTCTCTGCGAGAGGCTTTCGTTCTCGTTGGAAAGAATCGTTGTGCACTGGCTGTGCAAATTGCTGCCTCATACGCATGAATCCTGCTGGACAGCCGGGGACGGCTGTCGCTACCCGGGCGCGGCTCCGGTTCTCATCCAGATACTTACGCGGGTAAATTGCTTTCCCTACAATTCCAATGTGAAAAGGAGTGTGTGCTATGCCGATCTATGATCCTCCCCCGGGCCGCGGCCGAATCCTCGATGTGCCGGGCAGCTCCATGCTGCGTCTTGTAGGCGTGTTTATTGTCGGTCTGCTGCTGGTGATCTTCCTGTTTTCCGCCATTGCGCGCGTGGATTCGGGCGCGGTTGGTGTTTTGACGCTCTTTGGACGGGTCACGGGCGAGGCTCTGCCTGAAGGCATCCACCTTATCAACCCTTTGAAGACGAATCACGAACTCTCCATCCGGACACAGGAGATTAAGGAAACGGCTAGCGTGCCCTCGAGCGAAGGACTGGTCATGAACCTCGACACTTCGCTGATCTACCACCTCAATCCCGATAAGGCTGCCGATGTGTACCAGAAAATCGGGCCGAATTACGTGGAAGTCCTGATCGAGCCGAACCTGCGAGCTGCCATTCGCGAGGCCACGGCTTCGCACACCGCGAACGCCCTATACACCGGTGAGCGCGAAATGGTTGCGAAGCAGATCTTTGACCAGCTCTCCAGTCTTTTGGGCCAGCGCGGTTTGATCGTGGAAAGCGTTTTGCTTCGCGATATACAGCTGCCGGCGACTCTCAAGGCTTCCATCGAATCGAAGCAGCAGGCGGAGCAGGAATCGCTGGCTATGAGTTTCCGCCTGCAGAAAGAAAAGCAGGAAGCGGAGCGCAAACGGATTGAAGCCGCGGGCGTGCGCGACTTCCAGCAAATTGTTGCCCAGGGCATCACGCCATCGCTGCTGGAATGGAAAGGCATTGAAGCCACGGAACTTCTGGCCAAGAGTCCGAATGCCAAGGTGGTGGTGATTGGCGCCGGGAAGAACGGGCTGCCGCTGATTTTGGGGCAATAGCGGGAGCCTATACAGCGTTTTTGGTGCCGGCGGAGACGCGGCGAGCCGCGTCTCTACGGGAAAGCGGGCAATCGGCGGGTTACCTCCGTCATCTCGTGCGCTTCGCCGGTTCGGGCGATGATAGGGACGGTAGCTGGAGTCCCTCCTGCATGAATATCGACGACTTGCTCCGCATCGCCATGGAGCGCCGCGCTTCTGACTTGCATTTGAAGGTAGGAAACTATCCTCACCTACGAATTGATGGCGATCTGTTGCCTTTGACCGAGCAGGCGCGCGTGTCTGCTGAAGACATGTTGAACATGGCGTTCAGCATGATGTCGGCGCGG
>Ga0210406_10007047_pt1 | contig 11519 bp, 16 predicted proteins | sample IncBWC30MmetaG_FD_155454 | JGI IMG/M metagenome (GOLD analysis project Ga0210406, IMG submission 155454) | Forest soil microbial communities from Barre Woods Harvard Forest LTER site, Petersham, Massachusetts, United States - Inc-BW-C-30-M | ecosystem: Environmental > Terrestrial > Soil >... | reverse complement strand
GAAGTCATCAGCGGCCCCGGCGGCACGCTGTGGGGTGTCAACGCAGTCAACGGCGTGATCAACGTGATGACCCGCTCTGCCAGCCAAACGCAGGGCGGCCTCGCGGTCGCCGGTGGCGGCAACCGTGAGGATCGCGCCAGCCTTCGATACGGAGGGACGTTCGGCAACGATGTGAATTTCCGCGTCTATGCAACCCACTTCGATATGCAGGACACCGAGACGCAGTCAGGCGAGACGAAAGATGACGCCGCTCACCAGAGCCAGGTCGGGTTTCGGGCCGACTGGCAACGTGGTACCGACTCTCTCATGGTTAAGGGAGATGCGTACAACGGCCGGGAAGGGCAACCGCCGCCCGGTTCGATTTCGATTTCGGGCGTGACGTTGGCGTTGGGAGAGATTTCGGTGTCCGGCGCCAATATGATCAGCCGGTGGGAGCACGGTTGGGAGGGCGGCGGCGTTTTCAGCGCACAGGCGTACTACGATCACACGGAGCGCAGTGTACCGCCAACGTTTGAGGACTCACAGGGCATCGTCGATGTCCAGCTACAGTATGCCGCCAGCCCGATTGGCGCGCATACCGCGGTGGTCGGAGCGGAGTATCGCTACGGGATGGACCATGTAACCAACAGTACGTATATCGCACTGCTGCCGGCAAATCTCGATCAAGCCTGGGCCAGCCTGTTTGCACAAGACGAGATCGCGCTGCTCGAACCTTTGAGACTGACGCTGGGTGTGCGCGCCGAGCATAACGACTACACCGGCACGGCGTTCCTGCCGACCGCCCGTCTCGCATGGAAATTGGCCACCAATGAGATGCTCTGGGCCGCTGCATCGCGCACAGATCGGGCGCCGTCGCGCCTCGATCATGACACCTTCGTGCCAGGTCAGGCACCATTCCTGTTGCGCGGCGGACCAAATGTCCTGGCTGAAACTGCCGACGACTATGAAATCGGCTATCGGGGGCAGATCACCAGTGCCGCGTCGGTCTCAGCAACCATCTATCACACGGTCTATGATCGACTTCGCACTCAGCAAGTCGACCCGAGCTATACCTTTATCTTCTACACAAACGGCATGCAAGGAACGACTTCGGGCCTGGAACTGTGGGGCAGCTACCAGGCAACCTCGATTTGGCGTTTGAATGCGGGGTTCAGCCGCTTGCGCCAGGAACTCAAGCTCACGCCCTACAGCATTGACATCGCCACCCTGCAGAGCACCGAAGGTGCCAATCCATCACGGTGGGGGATATTGCGGTCCTCGCTCGATCTTGGACGGCGAACCGAGTTCGATGTCACGCTGCGCTACATGGGTGGTTTGTCGGAACCGGTGGTACCGAGTTACACGGCGCTGGACTTGCGCCTCGGTTGGCAATTGCGTTCCAACATCGATCTGTCTCTCGCGGGACAAAATCTCCTGGGCAGCGGTCATGGTGAGTTTACCGACGTCACGACACGCACGGACTTCAAGCGCGCCGTATTCTTGAAAATAGAGTGCCGTCTTTAACCGAACGGTCCGGAGGGTGCATGCACTATTTGCTTTTCTACGAGTTCGTCCCTGACTACGTTGCGCGCCGCGCGCCGTTTCGGTCTGCGCATTTGTTGGCAGCCTGGAAAGCGCAGGAACGGGGCGAACTCGTTCTCGCCGGCGCCTATGCCGATCCGGTGGATGGCGCGGCCTTGTTGTTTCGCTGCGAAACAAAGTCGGTTCCGGAACGCTTCGTTGCATCGGATCCCTACGTCATAGGGGGTCTTGTAACCCGATGGCATATTCGCGAGTGGGCAACAGTCGTGGGAGCGGATGCGACAACTCCGGTCAGAGCCGGGACACGCTAGAGCTTTCGTCTACGCCGATTCGCCCGCCAGTGTCGCCTGGGTGCCGACGGGCACAAGGCACAGGACGACTCCGTCCAGCACCAGTGCGATGGCGTACCGGCCATTGACCTGCACCAGCATCGAGGAACTTCGTGTGCTGCGATGTTGGCCGACGGTGATTGCGGCGTGCTGCGCGCGGGCGGTGCTCATTTGCAGCATGTCCACCAAAACCACGGGATCGCGAGCCTCGATGGCCCGCCAACACAACCCTACATAAGGCTCCTCGGCATCCGCCGGCGGGCGGGTGTGGCGTGTACGCGTTCTGGCTCGATGGAGGAATTGGCGGGAGGCGGCTTCGCTTTTGCCGACGATGCGCGCGATCTCATCGTAATCAAATTCGAACACATCGCGCAGCAGAATGGCCGCGGCTTCCGCGGGGCTGACGCGACTTAGCAAATGGCGAAGTGCAGCCTCACACTCGGACCTGACCTCCATCAGGGCTTCCGACGACCCCTCGGGTGGCAATCCCGCATCTGCGTGCTCGGCTTCCAACTGTTTGCGGCGCAGCCGGTCGAGGGCGATGTTCCGCAGCACGGTATGCAGCCACGCGGGCTGGGGTGTCAGCCGATCTGGAAACGCAGCCAAGGCGCGAACGTAGGTGTCCTGCACGGCGTCCTCGGCGTCCGCACGCGCACCCAGCAGCCGGCGCGCGGCGCTCATTAACCTTTGTCGGTCCGTGGCCATGGCCAAACTGTGCCACAGAGCGGGTATTTTGGGGACATTTGTCACGAACCGGCAGCCTCGTTCGTTAGGTAAGACAACGAGGAGAATTCATGGAAACCAGCACACCTGCAGGCCCAACAGATCCCAGAAGTGCATTCCTGGAGGAAAAGGCGTTCAAGTCCCGCACGGTGCTCATCTTCGGCACCATTACCGATGCGACCGCGGCCGAAGCCGCCCGCCGATTGATTGCGCTGGATGCCGATTCGGCGGAACCCATCGACATGATCGTTTCCTCACCCGGCGGACATTTGGAATCGGGCGACACCATTCACGACCTGATTCGGTTCATCCGCGCCCCCGTACGTATGATCGGCAGCGGATGGGTGGGCAGCGCCGCGACCCACGTCTACTTGGCGGCCCCTCGCGAGCGTCGCTTCTGCCTGCCCAATACTCGATTCTTGATTCACCAGCCGAGCGGCGGCATCGGTGGGAAAGCCAGCGATATCGCCATTCAGGCGCAGGAAATCGTGCGGGCGCGGCAGCGCGTCGCCGAACTGATCGCCCGCGAGACAGGTAAACCTCTCGAAATGGTATTAGAGGACATTGATCGAGATCATTGGCTGTCGGCCCAAGAGGCAATCGACTACGGTCTCGTCGGCAGAATCGTCAAGGGACGCGAGGAACTGAAGCGCCCCTACGCCGCGTTCTGACGCCATGTATGCAGGTTCCTATTCAACGGCTTCTATACGAGCACGGGATCGTGCCGCAGATGGCGGTCTGGAAGTCTCCATGAACACGGTGAACCCCGATCCGCACATGCTGAAGACACCCAGCGCAATTGACCGCGCGAGGGGCGTACTCATCAACAGCCAGGTGCTGCAAAGAAATAGCATGAGAGACGAGAGCACTACGATCGCCGCGCAGGCGACAGTTATCCCGCAGTACGTCAACAGCCTCTTCACAAGCCCATCTCCTTAGGCGAAATTCGACACGCTTAGACGAGCGCCGTATCCCTGACGGGATTATGCTTATTAGGGGCTCCTAGTACGTCGAGGCGTGAGCCGGATGTTTCGAGTTCGTCCCTCGCCAGTACGAGGCCGTCCCCGGTGAGGCGAAGCCGGAACATGGCCGCTGCTCAGTTGATCTCTAACCAGTTCTTTGCGCCTGCCAAGCCGCCATTGCTGCGTCCTTGGTGGCAAGTGCTTTCCGCCAACCGGGCAGCGCCGCGAGGCCTTCGTACCAGCGAAGGATTTCGGAGAACTTACCGACGGGAAGGCCCATGCGTTCGGCGGATGATATCTGCGCTCCTATGGAAAAGTCGGCGATCGTAAGCCGCTCGCCGATGAGCCAGGTTTTGCCTCTCAGCGCGGTGTTGAGCACGGCCGCGAAGCGAGCGAAGTTTTGCTCACCGCGCGCAATGAAGGCAGGATCCGGGGGGCCCAGGCCGAGAACGGCTTTTGAAGTCTTCTCGTAAGCTACCATGCCCACTGACTCAGCATCCCAATGCGCGCTTTTCCATGCGAGCCATCGCAGCACATCCGCTTGACCCCTCAAATCAGACGGCCAGAGTCCGCTGTCAGGGTGTTTGGCTGCCATGTAAAATAGAATGGCGTTCGATTCCCAGAGCACGAAACCGTCGTCCTCGAGCGTCGGCATTTTTTTGTTTGGATTGAGAGCGAGGTACTCAGGAGTTAGTTGGTCACCGCGTCCAAGGTCGATGGACTGTATCTCGCAATCGAGCGCGAGATGATTCTTTAGGGCTACGATGCCGAGCACGCGTGTCGATGGAGGAAAGACGTAGAGTTTCACGGCGTTAGATTACGCGCTGGGTACCAAAGGGGGGAGTTACAAGTGTGGCGGGATTCCAATGACCTCGAGCACGAGCGACGGAACAGCCCAACTCACTTAAAGGGTGTGAAGGTCTGTGGTCTAGTATCCAGCGGATCGCGCTCGGTCAGGATCAGTAGTCGGCGAGAGCCGTTGCGGCTTAAGAAAACGAATCCGAATTCAGATGTGCCTTCAGCTTCCCATCCTTCGCTCGAGCGCCGGTCGATGGTGGTGGTCATCGCGTTGCGCAGGTCGGTGTACGGTTCCAGCCGCCGGCATTCGATGATTTGCCACTGCAAATCGAAGATGACGAGGTAACGCGGGGTTTTGCTTTTGGCGTAGACATTGTGGTGGTAGCGGGCCATCGCGTGAGTTTCGCCGGATGGCGTTTGTCGCGTCCATCCAGTAGTTCGCGGGTCGCAACACTGTATGGGCTGTCGCGCCGGAGGCGAGCGAGGGCAAGAACCCGAACAACTCGACCAGACGAAGAATACTACGGTATAACGCATACACGTATGCACCAAGGGCCCAGTCGCAAACTGATTTCGCGAGTGTCACTATGAAGGGAAAAACATCCGCACCGACTCGAACGCAGGCGCGAGAAAATAAGTTTGCTTTGGTGGTAAACGCCTTCGCCGATGACCGGCAGGTTTCGCCTCCAGGGACCGGCAAAGGGTTCGGGTCCGGTGCCCTCAAGGTAAACGGGAAGATATTCGCCATGCTCTCATCGAAGGGGGAGTTCGTCGTCAAGCTGTCAGAGGAGCGCGTCAATGAACTCGTCGCCGCCGGCAAAGGTTCCCGCTTCGATCCTGGCCGCGGTCGGGTAATGAAAGAATGGCTGGTAGTGATCGCTGACCATACGGCGTGGATACCGCTCGCGAAGGAGGCGCGGAAACTGTCGAATGATACAAAGAGAGTGTAACAATTAATCTACCGAATGGACGAGGCAGCTATGGGCGTCATCATCGGTGTAGCCATTTGCATTTTCTTTTTACTCGACTTCATGTCCATAGTGACGGAGGTCTTCGGGCGCAGGACGGTCGCCGGCAACGGATTGAAGGAGCCGGCCATTGTCTACCGACGGCGCATTTTCCTGCATGTGGGGATGTAGGGACAGGGTCCGATCGGTCCCGTGGGTCAAGGGAGTCTCGCGGTCGTTTCGATTTTGACCGTGCTCCCGGGGCTGATGGTGTTTTTATCGGTCGTGCTGCCGCCTCGCGTGAGCCGCTGGTTGAATTTCGCAATGGGCCTGTTCTACACTCTCACCGTCCTCGCGACCCTGATACTATTCCAGAGCTGGCTGTTCTATCTCCTCTACAGCCTGGCGGAAATGGCGCTGACTCTGTTGGTTGTCTGGTATGCCTGGAAATGGCCTCGCCGTGCCGAGTCCTGAGGGCCGAGGCCGTCGACATCGTGCGGTGGCGAGGCCCGACCCCTTCCAATTCGTCTCGGAAAATCTGTCCAAACTACCGGGCCGCCGCTCGGTACAATGTGCTCTTTTCTCGAAAGGAGTGATGATGGCGAAAAAGACGCGTAAGGTAATTCGTCCGTGGTCTAAAGAAGACGTGAAGAATCTGCGGGCCTTTGCGAAGGCGAAGCTCTCAGGACCTCAGGCAGCGAAGAAGCTGCGACGGACACGTGGTGCGGTCTCGCAGAAAGCAATGCACCTTGGTGTGAGATTTCGGTCGATCAATCGAAAGCGCGGGTAGGAGCGGGCCCTCGATTCTAAGGTTCAACCTCGGCCTACCCTCTGCGGAGGGAATGGCCGGATTTCCTCAGGATGTCCACGAATATATGCTATGACTTTGTGCCGCTTTTGCTGCCCACGCAATGAGCCCTCGGTTGTCGGGAGTAACGCTGGATAGTGCCGGACTAACTTCTCAAATATACCTGTCCAAGTGCGCTTGATGGCTGCGGGAGTGCGGCATAAAGCATCAGCAAGCTCGGTGGTTTCAGCTCCGCGCAATGCAGCCGCTAGAAGTCTTTTTTGGCTCGGAGTGAAATCGAGAATTGGCGCATTGCGTTCTACGAACGGTCTGGCGGCCACGGAGGCCGGATCGTCCAAAAAACTTTCAGCTGTGGCCTCGCACAAGGCACGGTTGCCTATCCAAAGAGCGGGAGATCCAGACAAATTAGACGTACTTAGCCGCTGAACTATCCGGATGCCGCGATAACCTTTTAACTTTTCAAATTCTTCTTCGTCCACGATCTCGCTGAGCATTCTGCGCAGCCGGTAGCCAACAAACGACTCCGAATAAGCTCGCGCCAAGTGATTTCTGACGAGACCCAATTCGTTCGGAAGGAGACTGCCGGACTTCTCACTGGAATACATGACGACGTGATCGAGAGTTGCGGAGGCATTGGCCGCTTGCAAGTATCGGTACGTTGGAATGACGCTCTTGCCTGCATCGATGCTCTCGATGATGCTGGCATTCAATCCCGGCTGTGGATCGGCAAGTGCCGCGTCCGCAAACGTGCTGGTAACGAATACGGCCAGCCCAAATCCGACAATCTCGGTCGAGCCCGGAGTTGTCTTCTCGACCAAACTGGCGATGCATGCGTCGCCGTCAGCGAGAATTGTCGTCCACGCGCGCAGCGCTCGTTTTACGCCAATGCGCTCAGCGCCTAACCGGGCAGGTTGAAGCAGCAAGCATTCCCGGAGGTCTGCCTTTTCAGCCGGTCGGCAATTAAATTGAACGCTCACGTCCCAAGAAAGTACCCTTTTTGGGTGTTTTTAACAGTACATTCCTGGAGCAGTGTCCAGTCAAGTGGCGAGCGCGGCGGGCGACGCTGTGCCTCATAACCAAAAAAGGGGAACCAAGGGATGAAAATCATCGAATCATTGTCTTCTCTGGTCATCGCCTCAGCGGTAGCAAGCTTTGCGCCCATACCGTCAATGGCACAATCGGCTGTTGAACCGACCCCGTTTATCCTTGCCATGGGTCTCGAGGGACCTCGAGGCCTGAGATTCGGTCCCGACGGTTATCTGTATGTAGCGGAAGCGGGGACTGGGGGTACAAAAAGTACCGTTGGGCTGTGCCCACAGGTTCCCGGACCTCCGGGGGGGCCAGGTCCCGACACGGGGGGTCTGACCGCACGAATTTCCAAGATCAGCCCAAGCGGAAAAGTCACTACCGTCGCTTCCGGGTTTCCTTCGGTCACCATCGGCCCAGGTGGGGCCAATGGGACCATCGGAGTCGCCGATGTCGTATTTCTAGATGGTGATCTGTACGCGCTGGTAGGCGGGGGCGGCTGTTCACATGGCAATCCGAATCCGAAGGACTCCAGCGGCATCGCGAAGGTGGACCTTAAGAGCGGTAGTTGGCAGCTCATCGCGGATATCGGCGCTTGGCTCAAAACTCACCCGACCAAGTACGAAAGCGCGGACGATTTCGAGCCTGATGGCACGCTCTATAGTGTTATTGCACTCGATGGAAAGTTGCTGACCGTGGAACCGAACCACGGACAAGTGATCTCGGTGACCAAAAGCGGTGAGATTCGCCAGCTAATCGATATTTCAGCCTCAGAGGGCCACATCGTACCGACCTCGATTGCCGCTCGAGACGGATCGCTGTTTGTTGGAAATCTCAATTTGTTTCCGATCAATCCGCAGTGGGCACGGATTTTGACTATTTCCAAAGGCGACCAAGACGATTTTGATAATGTGCCCCCGGGACTGCAACCCGCGCACGGGTATCGCATCGTTAGCTCGAAGGCAGGCTTTACAACCGTGGTGGCAGTCGATTTTGGTCCGGACGGCCTGCTGTATGTGCTCGAGCTATCCGATGGCGCGGGTTTTCCGACTCCCGGATTGGGGAAGGTGGTCAGAGTGAAAAGATCGGGTGCGATTGAGGATGTTGTCATAAATCTCTCTGTTCCGACCGGCATGACCTTTGGGCCGGACGGCCGATTGTACGTATCGAATCTCGGCGCTGCCCCAGCGGGAGCGGGTCAGATACTACGTTTTGACATTTCGCCGGGTTGGTAGCGATCGAGGAGAGTATTAAAGAACATGTTCTGCGGAGTCGAGCGACCCGGCCTCAAGCGGCCGGGTCGTTGAATGCCGATCGCTCGCGTACGATCGAACTGTCATTGGAAGATGCACCTCACGATTTTTCTTTGCTGCCCCTTCGGGGTGACATCGTGAAAACCTGCTTTGCAAAATGTCGCCGGGGATCCCATATAGGTGTATAGGCGAGTTCCGGGCTCGACTGGGTACCCCTCAACAATCTTCGCTCCTTGGGAACGGGCGTAGTCGAGTGCGCAAAAATGCTGCCGGGCGTATGCTGGGTGGTCGCATGGACACCGCCAAGGAGAGGTACCCGTGTCGCTGGCCCTTTCTACTTTGCTATATGAGTGGCGCCGCTACCTCGCTGCGGTAATTGCATTGGCGGTTGCGGCGGTGCTCGTACTGTCCATGACCGGCATGTTCATGGGCGTGAGTAAGTCGTTTACTGCAACGGTAGATCGGTCTCCCGCCGAAGTCATGATTTTGCCGCCTCAAGCCGAGAGCCTATTTTCCAATAATTCCGGTCAACCGCGTCGCATCATCCCGAAGATCTACGGGCACGCAAGTGTTGTGGACGTTCAGGCCTTGAATTTCAATTTTGCCTTCTGGACCAATTTCCCGAAAGAAGGGCAGGCGGCGAAAGCTGAGGGTGTGCAAATCATCATCATTGACCCCGCCCCCAGTGCCGTGACGCTACCGAATGATTTTGGCATTGACCTCGTGCAGGCGCTGCAGGAGCCCTATTCGGTGGTGGTTGATCAATCGAGCTTGAACAAGCTGGGCGTGCATTTGGGAGACAAGGCGAAAATCAACGGCCTCACCGTCTCGGTACGCGCCGCGACCAACACCTATCCCTCGATGTTCAACGCCATGGTATTCATGTCGCGCCAGACGGGGAAGCTGCTCAACCTGTTGAACGAGGGTCAGCGCGTGGGCCCACTCGTCGTGAAGATCCGGGATCCCGCGCAAGCACGGCAAGTCGCGACTGAATTGAATGCCATGAGCGACGGTCGTTATAAAGCTTGGTCTCGTCAGGATCTATCCGAGTCAAGCCAGAAGTCGATGCTCAAGGAGGGAGGTATCAGCGTCATGATCGGATTCGCCGTCGTCGTCGGTACCTTCATCGGCATCGTCATCACCTGGCAGACATTGCAAGGAGCGATTCTCGCCAACATCAAGGAATTCGCGAGCCTTCGAGCACTTGGTGTTTCGATGGGCTCACTCAGGCTGATCGTACTGGAATTGAGTTTGTGGGTCGGCGTCGCGGGCATGCTGCTTGCGGCTACGATCATCGGAGCGGTATGGGTGTTGGGCCGAAGCTTTGGCGTGCCCATGGATTTCCCGCTGTTCATTGATCTGCCGGTGGCGATTACGCTTCTGCTGATCGCCCTCGCTTCAGGAGCGTTGTCCCTTGGTGTACTCAAAAAGAGTCAGCCTGCGGATCTGCTGCGATGAGTGCGCTCGCACTGGAAGCGAGTGGATTGAGCAAGGCCTACAAGATCGGCAAAACCCGTCAGCAGGTGCTCAAGAACGTAGACTTTACGGCGTACCACGGGCAGGTAACGATGGTTATGGGGCCTTCAGGATCGGGAAAGTCAACTCTCATCGCCGCGTTGTCGGGTCTGATGAGACCCGATGAGGGCAAGGTCATGGCCATGGGCGAAAATCTATGGACGAAGAGCGATGGCAAAATCGACAAATTCAGATTGAATCATTGCGGTTTCATATTCCAGGGCTTCAATCTCTTCCCATCGTTGGACGCAATCGCCCAGGTTGCGCAGATACTCAGGTACTGCGGCATCAGTAAGCGCGAATCGCGCGTACGCGCCGTCGCCGTGCTGGAATCCGTCGGTCTCGGTGGGCGCCTGCACCAAAAGCCCGCTGAATTGTCCGGCGGAGAAAAACAGCGGGTCGCGATTGCGCGTGCTCTGGCCAAGTCCCCTGCGCTGATTTTTGCCGACGAGCCGACCTCGGCACTCGATTCTGTCAACGGTCAGGTCGTCATCAAACTGCTCCATCAGGCCGCCAAGGAGCGGGATGCCGCGATCGTAGTGGTCACCCATGATTCGCGCTTGGAGGCACATGCTGATCGCATCATTCACATGGAAGATGGCAAGATCTTGAGTGATCAGATGGTCACGCAGCCCTCAGGCATGCACGCCACAGGCAAAGCTGAACAATGCACATGAGTCGCCGCCCCGCTGTATCGATCAGCGTCCTAATCGCGATCGCACTCGTCGAGCTGCACCTAAGCGGATGTGGGAAGATCGGCGCCGGCGCGGCGGATAGGCCGGCCGGTTCGGGCCCCCCTTCACCGTTTGCGACCATCGCCAACGGCAAGGTCGATATCGAGGGCGGCGTGATCGAAGTGGCGGCGCGTCGCTTCGGCGTCATCAAAGATGTCCTCGTGCATGAGGGTGATGGGGTGCGCAAAGGCCAGATACTGGCTCGCGAAGAAGATCAAGAATTGATCCTGGCGATCAACAGCGCGCGTGCTGCACTGGCTCAATCGCAGAGTCAGCTTGTGCTGACCGAAGTGAACGTCAGGACCGCCCAACGCGAGTATGAGCGCCTTACAAAACTATCATCCTCCAATGCCGTCGCCGTACAGCAATTGGATCAGGCCAGGGATACCGTGGCCACGGCGCAAGCTCAGCTGGGCATGCAACAGGCGGCGATTCAATCAGCTCGGGCACAGCTGGCACAGGCTGAGTACAACGAGGAGCTGACCAATATTCGCGCACCGATGGACGGCAAGATCATCCGCCGCTATGCAAATCCGGGCGTCGGTGCTTCCACCCTTAACGTCTCGAACATGTTTGACCTGGAGCCGGCTCTACCACACATCATTCGCGCGGAGATCGTTGAAAGCGCGATACCGGACGTGCACGTCGGTCAGGAGGCCCAGATCGTTCCTGAGATCGACTCGAGCAAAGTCTGGACGGGACACGTGATTCGAATTGCCGCGACCTTCGGCTCGCGCAAGCTGAAGTCGGACAGTGCCAATGAAGCCAGCGATGAGCGGGTGGTCGAAGTGGTAATCTCCGCAGACGACACGCCTTTCCTGATAGGGCAGCGCGTGATGGTCAAATTCATGAAGGCTGCCAAAACATGAGCAGCGCTTTCAATCCTTGATTCACCGCGCGACG
>Ga0210406_10007046_pt1 | contig 11519 bp, 9 predicted proteins | sample IncBWC30MmetaG_FD_155454 | JGI IMG/M metagenome (GOLD analysis project Ga0210406, IMG submission 155454) | Forest soil microbial communities from Barre Woods Harvard Forest LTER site, Petersham, Massachusetts, United States - Inc-BW-C-30-M | ecosystem: Environmental > Terrestrial > Soil >... | reverse complement strand
CGAGGGTGAGAGCGGATGATTCTCTAACGCGACTGAATGTCGCGTTAGACCGGCCGAACGACGGCACATGGAAGTGCCGGCTGGGCTGATTAGCCAGGATGGCGTGGCGACACCCGAACAGCCCGGCTGACGAAGGATCACCGCCTCGGCGATTGAATCGGCGGGCGCGCTTCAGAGGGCGGTCTCGTTATTGGGAAGCTTTTCGGGGCCGTGATGCCGATGCGCACTCGATCGCCGCGCACGGCGACTACCTTGAGCTCGATTTCATCGCCGATGACTATCAGTTCCCCGACTCGTCTGGTTAGAACTAGCATGGGCGCTCCTTGCTCATGTTCGACTCGATGATCGTATTGTACCGCAGCACGTTATGCGGCCAGTCCTCGGCCACGGTCCGGGCAAATCGCGGTATGCAAATGGCGACCGCTACGAGAGCGAGACTTGACTCACTGAAGCCAAGTGGAGGTGGCGACCCGTTCGGTGTACAAAGGGTGAGGCGGCTAGATGAAAGGTGGCGCCTAACAAATCTTCGTCAGGATGCAAAATGCATACAATCGATCCACGGCATCTCATCACGTTGGAAGCGGTTGCGCGCCACGGCTCATTCGCCGCTGCCGCTGACGAGCTGGCGTGTACACAATCTGCAGTATCCCAGCAGATCGCCGAGATCGAGCGCCGCATCGGCATTCGGGTGCTGGAGCGGCGGCCGGTCCGAACCACTGAAGCCGGGCAAGTATTGCTGGGAGCGGAGTCTGCAGTACGCACAGCAACGGCAATTGCGCTCCAGGAATTGTCCGCCCTCTGCCAGGGCCGGGCCGGGCGCCTGCGACTTGGAGCCTTTGCGTCGGCCGCGGTGGGTGTCGTGCCGTGTGCCCTGGCAAGCCTTCGTCGAACGCATCCTGATGTCCAAGTGCAGCTCGCTCAGCTGGAAACGGAGATGAGCTATGCGCAGATCTTGCGAGGCAACCTTGATCTCGCGTTAACGTTTGACTACGACCGCGCGCCGCGCAAGCCGCCCGCGCGAATTCGCCGCTCGATGGTTGTAAAAGACCCTGTGCTGGTCGTGCTGCCAGTGGCACATCGTCTCGCTAGCCGCGAACGAATTCACCTTGCCGAACTAGCCAACGATGCCTGGATCGGATCTCCTGTTATCGAACGACAGCTGGAGCTTCTCGCAGAACTCAGCCGTACACCAGGCTTCAAGCAACGGGTGGATTTCGCCGGTGACGATTTCCAAACGGTCCTAGGTTTAGTCGATCAGGGCCTTGGCATCGCGTTGCTCCCGAAACTAGCCACATTACGGGCATCTCCTGGAATTGTGACGAAACCGATCGTAGAGAATCCATTGACCCGGTTCATTTAACACGTCGCGCCTCGAAACTCGCGAGGCACCTGCGAGTTTGACCGCGTTCGAGCGGAAGCTCGCGGACGTTTTGCGCACCACACTCGCCACTGGCCGCTGATCTACATTTCTTATTCGCAGACACCGAGACCGATCCAAAATCGATATCACAGCAGCTAAGTGCGCATTCTGACGTGAAGTGGCTTACCCGAAACGGGGCGCCAACAACCTGGCTAAAACTGTGCGGCCACACAATTTCCCGAAGCCGAAGCGCCGGACTATCAGTCCGGGCATAGGCCGCGATCGGCATTAGTTTCACTTATCTTAAAATCAGAATTATTCGTTTGAGCTTATTGAGCTGTCGATTGATAGTACTCAGCAATATCGGGGCCGAAGCGACAGGAGAAATCCTTGGACGACTCAGTGAACGCTACCGTGCTGATCTTTTCCTACGGAACTCTGCAGGACAGGGCGGTGCAACTGACAAACTTCGGGCGAGAGCTGACTGGAACTTCGGACACGCTTCCCGGGTACTCGATATCGCTGATCGCGATTCGCGATCCGGCGGTAATCGCGACGAGCGGGAAGACACACCATACGATTGCCGGGCGCAGCGCGAATTGCGCTGATGAGGTGCCCGGAGTGGTTTTTAAGATCACACCAGACGAGCTCGCAGCCGCGGATCGATATGAGGTCGCGGATTACACGCGTGTGCAAGTGACTCTGAAGTCGGGATTGCGGGCTTGGGCCTATTTGCAAGGATGAGCACGCAGCGCGACCTGGAAAATGTCTGGTCTCATTCAATGGCGCGCCGGCAGTTGGAATGATGAAGTGGATTTCGAGCAGTAATACCCATCGCGAGGTGCGAACCGAACCTCGAACCGGTTTCAAATGCAAAAAGGAAACATCATGCGGCAGCTCGCCGAGCTGGGTCAGCTAATTGCCAAGTTGCCGAGAAAGCAAATCGGATTCTACCCGACACCTTTTCACAAGCTCGAAAACCTCTCGCGCACCCGTGGCGTGAACATCTTTATGAAACGTGAAGATATGGCCGGGCCCGGGACGATCAGTGGCAGCAAGATGAGGACGGCGGAATTCATTGTTGGCCAGGCCCTGAAGGATGGGGTCGACACCATCATCACGCAGGGTGTGTATCTGACTAATTCAGGTTTGCAATTCGTGACCGCTGCACTTGTCGCAGGAATTACGCCGATCCTCTACCTCACCCGCGATAACAGGCGAGGGCCAATCACCGAATTCCGAGGTAACCTGCTTCTGAATCAAATTATGGATGTCGAGACTCACTACCTGACCACTTCAGGGGGTGCGTACTGGAACGCAACAGATGAAAACAATCGAATTGTCGATGCGATGGAAGCGCGCAGGGCGAAATTGCAAACTGAGGGGCACAAGGTACTCATTGTCCCGACCGGTGGCGCGCATCACTATGGCTTCGTGGCTCATGCGCTCACTTTTAAGGAAATGATCGAACAGGCAAGAGCAGTAGGCGTCGAACTCGACTACATCTACCATACAGCGGGGACCGGCACGGCACTTCCGGGCATGCTAGCGGGGAAGCTTATTACCGGACACAAGGTCAAGTTTCGGTCAATAGCGATCAACTCCTATCAGCCGGGTGGCTGGATGAATAAGAACGTGATCGTCGATCGCGTCAAGCACGTATTCCAGGTACTCGACGTCGAATCGCCTGATGACGCAGCGATCTGCAGCGAAATCGACATCGACGAAAGGTTCATCGGCGAAGACTACAGCGTGCCTTCGGCCGAAAGCACGGCCGCGATAAAAGCACTCGCCAGCTCCGATGGCGTTTTTGTTGGGCCTGTGTACACCGGCAAGGGGTTTGCTGGGCTGCTAGACCACGCGCGCACAGGGCGAGTGGAACTGGACAGCAACATTGCCTTCTTGCATACAGGCGACACGGGGAATCTGTTTGAATCATCCGAAGTGGTGGGCGCCATCACCCGACCGATGACAAAACGGTCCCAATGACCCAAATGACATGCTTACGAAGAGCGTTTATCACACGTCGAATACGCCAGAGGATGCAGCTTCGAAGACATTCGGTTTCACGCAGGCATCCGATGGCACCTCCGATCTCCGCCACGCGAGCACGCGGATGGCAAGCCTGAATGCTCGTGCTATATGGATTTCTGCCGTCTGGCAACGTCTACAAGGTTCGATTGCTCTTTTCTCATCTTCGAATCGCACACCGCCGCGTAGAGGTAGCCCAAACCGCAGGGCACACAGGTTTGCCAGCCTTCCGACAGATCAATCCAATAGGTAAAGTACCCGTGATTAAACTAGAGGACGGCCATTTTCTCTCGGAAAGTGGAGCGATTCTATATTACTTTTCCCAGAACACTGATCTTTGGCCCTCCGATCTTCGAGCACAGACCGAAACACTGCGCTGGATGTTCTTCGAACAATATAGCCATGAGCCGCCGATTGCCGGCAATCGATATTTGTTGCGATATAAAGACGAGCGGAGCGGTTCTGAAAAGACCATAGAGGCGAATGCCGCGCGCGGCGAACATGCGCTGCGTGTCATGGACGCTCATTTGGCTCAGTCTTCGTGGTTCAATGGTCGGCGTTTCGGAATCGCCGACATCGCCCTATATGCCTATACTCACGTTGCTGAAGAGGGCGGCTTCGATCTTTCTCCTCACAAGCATATTCACCACTGGCTCGATAATGTTCGTTCCCAACCGAATCACATTTTGCTCTTGCAAGAAACCAGCGCATTGCCGGTAACCAGCCTTGAAGAGGAATCACTCCAGTGAGGACTTTAACGTGAACGCACCGGGCGTTGTCTACTCCGAAGAGGATAAGCCACCTGCTTCCGAAGTCATTGATCTTTTCCGCATCGCGGGCCTTAATGGCCCTCTAGACGAACCCGAGCGGATCGCCCAAATGCTCGCCGCCGCGCAACATACAATAACTGCACGTGTGGACGGACGCTTAGTCGGACTCATCAGGGTGCTCACGGACTTCGCTTTCAACGCATTCGTCGCGGACTTAGCCGTCAGCCCGGACTTCCAGCAGAAGGGTATTGGCACGCAATTGCTGGCGCGGGCAACGGCGCGCAGTGACGGCGTAAAGTACATTCTACAAACTCACGACAGCGGCGACTTTTACCTTAAACGCGGCTTCGTACCCGCGGAACACTGCTACGTCAGGATGCGAAACCGGTGACTCACGGAGTCACCGATGTCATTGGATTCGTGCGGGACGCTTTTCGGGCACATAGCGGACCGGTGTGCGTGAACCTATCTGCACCGCTCTGCCGTCCCCCTTGGCCTCAATATAATGTGAAGGCGAGCTCTGCCGAAAGCCGCTCTGGCCCTGCCGCAGCGGCCTTCTCCACATAACTAGCTTCACCACATAATCGCAGCGACGCTGATCGCGCCCCCGTTTGTCCGTGTCCTAAGAATATTGCCCCCTTGCATTTTGCCATTTAGAGTCGCAGACTCTATTATATTACCGCTTGCGAATCGCGACCGCTTGCATACCGCGACCGCCTTCCGAAGGCGCTTGCATGGAATGGGCGCTCGACGTCGGCACGGAATAAAAGATAGAAACGGGGATCATCATGCAAAAAGTCACGTTCGGTGCTTTTGGGCCGGTTGCCGCGGCTACGCTGCTGATGCTTTTGGGGGAATGCGCACGGGCGCAAACCGCGCAAGCGCAGGCAGCCGCGGCGAACCAAGAGCTGCAGCAAGTGATTGTGACTGGCTCGCGGATCGCTCGAGAAGGAGCGGAGGCGCAACAACCTGTAACCATCATCGATCGCGACGCCATTGATAGAACGAATGTGCAAAGTTTGGGGGATTTGCTGCAGCAGTTGACCACCGGCGGGAGCGCGCTCAATACGAAATTCAATTCGTCCGGCAACTTCGGTTACCCGCCGGACGGCGGCGGAATTGGCGCGGGCTCTTCGCAGGTGTCATTGCGCAACTTGGATTCCAAGCGGGTGCTGGTGCTGGTGGATGGCATTCGTTGGGTCAATGAGTCCTCGGCCTCCGGCGTGAGCGGCAGCGCGGATCTGAATACGATTCCGCTGGCTATCGTCGAGCGCATCGAAGTGCTCGAGGACGGCGCGTCCGCGATCTACGGATCCGATGCGATCGCGGGCGTGGTGAACGTCATCACTCGCAAGAAAATGGACGGCGTGGAGATTACCGGCCTCGTGGGGGACTACAGCAAGGGCGGCCGCAGCACCGAGGGAACACTGACTCTAGGAGGGTCCAACGAGAAATTCTCCGCCGTCTTTGTGGCCAATTACTTTAACCAGGAGGCGATTAGTTCAGCCAAATGGTGGCAATCCGCGTTCCCTGAGCCGCTCGCGGGTCTTGCGGCGGGTAGTTCCGCGACGCCTCAAGGTCGCAACATTTTCTGCGATCCGCGCGTCGCCCCGCCAGCTTACGGCTCGTGCACGCCGGATCAAGGAAATTACTACGACGTGACGCTCAACAACGGCACGAAGGTGCCTTCTTGGAATCCTCTTGATCCCACCGGCGGTACTTACCACAATTTCAACGGAAGCCAGGACCGCTTCAATTTCGCGCCTTACAACGATCTTCTGACGCCGTCGGAGCGAAAGGCCATTTATACAAATGTCACCTACAACATCAGTGACGACGTCAGGCTGCACGCCAAAGGTCTGTTCAACAATCGCCAGTCGCAAAACCAAGCCGCTCCCGAGCCCATATTCGTCGGACCCTTGGCCGGCACCGGCGGCATTGCCGACACGATTACGGTTGCGGCGAATAATCCTTATAACCCCTTTGGCATCACGCTGGATCCGTCGACCAATTTTGGCTTCATTACCAAGCGGCCACTCGAGGTGGGTCCGCGCATTTTCAATCAGGATGTCAATACCTATTATTTGAACGTCGGCCTTGATGGAGACCTGCATTTTTGGAATGGCATCAGGTGGGAGATCAACGCGGCGTATTCCGACAACAAGGCCGAGCAGACGTTTCTCAATGGCTACAACATCGGAAAAATCGGCATCGCGCTCGGCGATGTGAATGTTTGCAAAGCGACCCCCGGATGTGTGCCGCTGGATCTGTTCGGCGGGCAGGGACGCCCCATGACACCCGCGATGATCAGTTACATTCGCGCGACGCAGCTCGACTCGAGCGATCAGAAGCTCGCGCTCGTCTCGGCCAATATCAGCGGAACCATGTTCCGCATCCAGGATCGCGCGGCGGCTTTTGCCGCGGGAGTCGAGCATCGTAAGTACGATGGCGCATTCAATCCGGATCCTTTGCGCACCACCGGGGAATCGCAGGATTCGCCCGCCTTTCCGGTCAATGCCAGCTACCACGTGAACGAGGCCTACGCGGAATTCAATTTGCCGCTGCTCGCGAGTTTGGACACGAGCGGAGCCATACGCTATTCCGACTATTCTACATTTGGCGGCGCAACGACGGGGAAGCTCGGATTTCGCTGGGCGCCGGTCGATGATTTGGCAGTCCGCGGCACCTACTCGAAAGGCTTCCGAGCGCCCAATTTGGGCGAATTGTTCGGATTGACGCAGTTCGGCGCCACCATCGTCGATCCGTGCGGACCTAACGGCGGCGCGGTGGTGACCGGGCCGCCGGTGACGCCCCTGCAGAAAGCCTGCGTGGCGCAAGGCGTGCCCGTCGGATATGTGCAGGCGAACTCGCAGATTTTGTCGTTTACCGGAGGCAACGCCGCGCTGCAGCCTGAAAAATCCGACAGCTATACGCTGGGCCTGCAATATCGCGCCCGCTGGGCCGAAGGCAGCATCACGGACAAACTCACGGCGGAGACAACCTACTATCACCATAAAATCACCGGCGCGATCCAAGCGGCGGATCTGCAGGCATTGTTGAATTCTTGCCTCGCCGCGGGAGGGACTGATGCCGCGCTGTGTTTTCCATTCACTCGCGGACCGAGCGGAAACCTAAATCCTCCTAAGAACTTCTTGCAGAACTTCGGCGAGATAACGACCGCGGGAGTAGATCTGAAGATCGACTGGGCCGGCTCCGCAACCCCGCTGGGACAGCCCTCCGTGTCCATTCAGAGTACGTACGTGGATAGCTATAAAGCTATCGACGCCGACGGCAATGTGTCAACGCGTCAAGTCGGTGTTGAGACCAACAACGGTTCGATTCCGAGAATTCGCGTCAACTCCCAGCTGGGTTGGACGGTGAGTGATTGGCAGGCGAGCTGGATCGTGCGCTACATTCACTCAGTCACCGAACCCTGCTTCAGTGCCGTCATTGTCGGCATACAAGGTTGCGAAGCCGCGACGGACTTCCACGTGCTGCGCGCCGTGGTTTACAATGATGCGCAGCTCGAGTGGCGCAATGCTTTCGCTCTGAGCGGTTTGAAGATTGCACTTGGGGTCAACAATCTCTTCGGTGTAAACCCTCCGATTTGCTTTACTTGTACGCTCAACGGTTACGATGCCGCGACGTATGATTTACCCGGCGCGTTCTGGAACGCGAGGGCGTCTTATAAGTTCTAGGGAAGACCGTATGCGCGGCGCGCGGATGGAGTATTCCCCAGGATGTCGGCGATGAAGTGAATGAAGCGGGCGGCAATGTGCCATTGCCGACGTGCCGTCGGCTCAGGCGAACAAGGCGGGTTTCACCGGCGCGAGTCTGAACGGATTCATGCTGGCCAATAGGGAAGCCCTCGACAAGCCGATTAACTTGGGCCTACCACGGGCACGAAATCACCCATCGATGGTGGGGCGACGTGGTTTCCTTCCCGTGGCCGGTCGCGTTTCGAGTTCGCTCGGTTGATCTCGATCCGCGCTTTCGGTCTTGCGCTGGCTCCCTGATCTTCGCGCAACGGCGGCATTTTCGCCATCGTTGCCCGCGCGGCTACTCCGCGGGACGAGGGCAAGCTAGAGCAAGCGGAAGCGCTTTCTCGATCAGTATGGACTCGCGCGAGAATACTTGGAAAAAAGATCAATGACCTATTTAGCAGAGAGTGCTGCGTCTTTAATGCGGTCGAATAACAAAACGCGGCTCCAGTAATCGATAGATAACCATCATGCGCGTTATAAAGGGCATACCCGGTTTGATCCTTCGCGAAGGCGTGTGGCACATCGAGGATGAAGCGTCATTGGCTTTCTGGAACGTCGTAAATTCATCCATGGGTCGAACGCATGCGTTCGACGGGCGGCGAGGGACGGGCACCCTGGGCTTGCGCGAAGCACGGACTACGCAGCGCAATGCTCCGCGCCAAACTTTCTGCGCTTTTGCGATCGTGCATCGCGCAGAAAGCCGGTGGTTTGCCAGTCCATGGCAAATCCGGCTCGTCGCATGCGACGAGCCCTGTTTCACACGGTCCAGAAAACAAATGGAGCGCATCACTGTGATGCTCAACACATGCGGTAAAGCACCAAGTTCAACTTCGTATCGCGTGATCTCATGAGACATCAAGGAACCACGCGCGGATTGCTGCTGCGTAAAGGCATTTGGCATATCGATAAGGTGCTGTTTGGTAAGAGGATTTGCGAGAGCACGCACACAAGCGATCTTAAAGAGGCGGAGATGCTGCTGGCGCACAGGGTGGGCCAGGCGAGAAAGGCGCATCTCTATGGTGAGCCCAAGGAGCACACGTTTCGTGAAGCTGGGGTGAAGTTCCTTGCTGAAAATCAGCACAAGCGCAGCATTGAGCGCGATGTGCGGGCGCTCAAGACCTTGGATCCTTTCATTGGCGCGCTGCCCTTAAAGCGCATACACCACGGCACGCTCGAGCCCTTCATCCGTTGGCGGCGGGAGAAAGGTAACGTCGGTGGAACCATTAATCGTGATCTGGCCGTCGTAAAACGGATTTTGAATCTGGCGTCGCGCTACTGGCGGGATGATAGGGATCTGCCCTGGATGCCTGCGGCGCCGATGTTGCCGCGCTTGCGGCAGCTGCACCAACGTCAATCCTACCCGCTGTCGGCTGCTGAACAACGATTGCTGTTCTCGGAGCTCGACGGGCATTTGAAGACGATGGCGCTGTTCAAGGTCAATACCGGGCTTCGTCAGGCGGAAGTGGCGAACCTTCGCTGGGAGTGGGAGGTGGCCATTCCGGAACTTGGGACCTCGATTTTCGTCATCCCGCGCGAGCACACGAAGTTCGAGCTAGATCGCTATGTGGTTCTCAACCGCGTCGCTCGGTCTGTCATTGAAAGCTGCCGCGGACGGCACCCGGACATGGTGTTCACCTATAAGGGAAATCCCATACCTCGCCTCTATAACTCGGGTTGGAAGGCGGCGAGACGGCGCGCGGCTTTGCGCTATACCGAAGAATTCAAGCGGCCGTGTCCGGCGGGCTTTCGGAAGGTTCGCGTGCACGATTTGAAGCACACGTTTGGTCACCGACTTCGGGCCACAGGCGTCAGCTTTGAGGACCGCAAGGTTCTGTTGGGTCATAAGACGTTCGATGTGACGACGCACTACTCGGCGGCAGAAATCGGTTTCTTGATCGCTGCGACGGAGAGGGTTTGTGATCTGGCGGAGCGGGGAAGTCCTGCGATCGCCGTGGTGAGGAGTTCTTCGTCTGGCCATGCTGTTCGGGCTCCATGCCCTCGCATGGCGCCGGCGAGTCAGGCGCGCGGGCCCGACTCGCCTTCCGAATTCTCGGAGCAGCTTCGAGAATTCGTTGCGACACTCCCTGTCGCAAGATTGTCCGCGGCGCAAATAGGCGAAGCGGTGGCGGAAATGATCGATTTGATGCGTACATCGGGCATGGGATCGATGCCGGATTCACCAATCGTGGCTGCGGTGCGGCGACCCTATGGGCCCATGTCGCTACCTAACGAGGGAATTCAGGAAAGCAGTTTAGCAAATGGTGAGTCCAACCAGGCGCGTTATTGGCGCAAACCAAAGGTGACGCCGCCGAATGCGCGCAGGGCGGCGATTGTCAAGAAGAGGTCGGCGAAATTTCCATGGAATGGAGCGTAAGTGGGACGCCGTGGATCCGTCCTTGGAGGCTTCGCGGCGAAATTTGCTTGTTTCCCACGCCTCGGAAAACAAATTCAGCGCTCAACTTCTGGTGGCGCGCGACGGTGCATAGCTGGTAGTTGACAAGAAAACGCGACGGGAGTCGATGATGTATGAAGAGACCGGACGTTATTATGCCTTCTTCGGACCGCACGCTGTGGTTACTCCGGAAGAGAAGCAATTCTTCGGCCACTGGACGGCAGGTTGTCGCCGCGTCATTGATTTTGGAGCGGGCCTGTGCGGGCCGGCATCGACACTGGCTCATCTCGGCCTCGAAGTACTGGCATTTGAACCATCGCCGATTCTCGCCGCCCTTGCGATGGACCGACTAAATCGTGGCGACGACTTTGATCGATCGATTACTCTTATCGAAGGCGCACCTGAGACTTTCGCCGCTCAATTCAGCGCGGATCTCATCCTGATGAGAAGCGTCGTTATGCTGTTGAACAATGCTGACCGCACGACAGCACTCCAGGCCGCCGCAAAGCACATTGCGCCGGGCGCCAGGTTGATCCTCGATGTTCGCACGACGGCGCTGCCCTGGATCGCGCAGGGCCACCTCGAGGAAGAAAGGCGACTCGGTTCGACAATCTATCGTCGACTCACTCACTACACTCGCGCAGGCGAGGGGGCGACGCTCGTACACTGGACGGTTGAGGCCGAGCGATGTGGATGCACGAGGGTGTTAGCGGACGAGCGCTTCGTCGTGCGCGCCGATACGGTTGGGGGGTTGCGGGAACTGTTGGGCGCCGCCGGATTCGAGATCGAAAAGGTATACGGTGCCTATGATATCAATCGACCGTATGCCGACGGAGAGGAAATGATTGTCGCGGTCGCGCGGGCGTCATGAGGTCCGCGCCAAGCTGGCGATTTGGAAGGATCGTCTTGCCTGGTGGCGTGGCTGAAATGACGTGAAACGTTACTCGTGACGCAAGCACTGAAGTTTCGGAGTGCGTGCTCTTGACGAAGCTAGAGCGCGCGGGCGGATCGGCCCCTAGAGTAGGAAATCGAAAGGGGAGCGCGGCAAGGTTTATGCTGCGAAAGCCCATTGCAAGGATCACTGAGTTCTACGCTGCAATGCATCCGACCCGGCGCGCGCTGCCGAAGATGTCCCCGATCGATGCTCGCACATGAAAGGTAGTTGAAGAAGGGCGAGCAAATATCAAAATGCGTGAATGCAA
>Ga0210406_10007045_pt1 | contig 11520 bp, 9 predicted proteins | sample IncBWC30MmetaG_FD_155454 | JGI IMG/M metagenome (GOLD analysis project Ga0210406, IMG submission 155454) | Forest soil microbial communities from Barre Woods Harvard Forest LTER site, Petersham, Massachusetts, United States - Inc-BW-C-30-M | ecosystem: Environmental > Terrestrial > Soil >... | reverse complement strand
GCGTCCCACGCGCAACCGCCCGGCCCGTCGCGTTCCAATCCTCCAGCACTTGCCGCCGCTCCGCCGCAGACAAGAGCTCAAGCCGGCCAATCGCAACATCCGGATCGGCAATAGCCGTCAGGAGCTTCAAGAATCTCTGCTGATAGTCGGCAATATCAGCCGCGCTATAGAGTGCCGGATTGGCATCGAAGTCGATGCGAAGCGGAACACCATCTGACCGCTCATAAATTGCGATTGATAGATCCTCGACCGGCCCGAGTGAGAGATTGTGTGCTATGGCACCATGTCCGGCAAAACTAAAACCATAATTGAACCTCATGATATTCACGTTGAACCTGAACAGCGTGGGGCCATTGACTCCGCCATCCCGTCGCAAATCTGTAATTCCATAATGTTGATGCTCTAGCACCCGATGCATTTGCCAGGAGGTCTCAGCGAAGACTTCTGACACCGTCATGTTCGGACGAACCGGCACGCGTAGCGGCAACACATTGGACACCATGCCGGGCGTGCATCGCGATACGCCGGTACGTGCCGCGACGGGCAGGCCAAACATCACATCGTTTGCACCAGTAAGGCGATGCAGAAAAATCGCCGCCGCCGCATTTATAATCTGAGGGATGCTTGTGGCGGTGCGGGATGCGACGGAGCGCAGACGGTCCACAGTCCGCTGCGGCAGATGCGAAGTATTACGGAGGAATCTGCGAGGGTCAGCCGAGGATGGGTCGCCATTAAGGCTCGCGAGCTCAGCTCGGCCGGCCAAATAGTCGGTCCAAAATTCACGGTCCAGCGCAAGTTGTTTGGAAGCGCGATAGGCAGCATCTTCTTCCAGCAAAGCAGCGATAGAGTCGAATGACTCGTCGTGAGTCGTACGACCAATACTAAGCTGCGTATAGATGTTGGCCAGTCGGCTGGCGATCAGCCACATACCGAACGCGTCCATAACAATGTGGTGATAGCGCGCGTACCAAAAGAAACGACTGGCCGAGATTTTGAACAAAGCGAACCCGAACAGGGAGCCATCAGTTGGGTTAACCGGGCGTGCCAGATCGGCCCGCATCCATGACTCGGCCGCCGCGCGCGCGTCAGGCTCCGCACTGACGTCGATAATGGGCATTGACCATGCGGATGGAGGCGCGATGATCTGCCGCGGACCATCCACGTGATCAATGATTTTCAGACGCAGCGCCTCTGCTTCCGTTATGACTCGTTGTAATGCTTGCTCGAACAATATCGGATCGACGGATCCGCAGATCTCGATGTACTCACCAATGTTGTATGCGGGGCCTGGATTGATCTGTTGTGCAAACCAAATCCCAAGCTGGGCAGCAGAGAGCGGAAACATGTTACCGTTCTGAGCCAAGCCTATTTGCAGCCTGCGATCAAAACTGCGATTGAGATCAGACACCGAATCGATGACCCTGTTCAAAGCAATTGAATCACGATGCCGGGGCGGTTGAGCTTCTGGAGATGCCCATTTGTACAGGTAGAAACTTGCATTGTCATGTGTGTAGGAGCACGAGAAATATCCGGAAACACAGCACAAACGCCTAGTGTCGGTTTTATCGATATGCTAGTATTCGGCGGGTCGCGCAGGCAGTGATCCATTGATCAAATTTGGTTGAGTCAAGTCGATCGCGCACCCGCGTGAAGGTGAGAGAAAGGATCCGAAATGGCACAGGATACGACTGCCGCTAGCACCGGCGGGATCAAGGATCCAGGGGCGACTGGGTTGGATACGGCCGCGATGACGGATCAGGAGCGTGATGAGGCTGCGTCGAAATTGGTCGACCGTTTCTCGCTGTGGTCTGGAGCCGCCGGACTGATCCCGATCCCTTTCGTTGACATGGCCGCAGTTGGTGGAGTTCAACTCCAGATGCTACGTCGCCTTTCAGAAATCTATGGAGTCCCGTTTTCTGAAAATCGAGGCAAATCGGTCTTGGCCAGCGTGGCAGGGGCGGTAATCCCAGCGAGTACTGCGACGACCACCGCGGTAGGCGTGGGAAGCCTTGTAAAAAGCCTGCCCGGAGTGGGGACGGCGATCGGAGCGCTAACGATGCCGGTATTCTCCGCCGGAGCCACCTATGTCATCGGTAAGGTCTTTATTCAGCATTTTGCTTCCGGCGGTACGCTTCTCGACTTTAATCCTCCCGACTACCGGGAGTTCATCAAAGCCCAAAAGGAAAAGCTAGGTACCAGCTCTGCCGCATCGCCACCGTCTCCCGCTTCCTCCACGCGAGCCGCGCCAAGCAAGGGCGCGGGGGTCGGCGGTCCTTGATCTTGGTCGGGTTGGGCACCATACGAACGGGCGTCTGCACAAAAAAGAAACCGTGATCTAATGACCTTGGCGGTCATTGTTATCATCTACGTAGTGTTCTGCATTCTGACCGGTCTCTCCGGCAGCCAACGTCGCATGGGCTTTTTTGGCACTTTCATGATGTCGCTTTTCATTACTCCCATTGTGATGTTAATCCTGCTGAAATTAACGGCGCCATCAGAACGCGTCGAATGAGGTCACCGCTCGCAGAGCGATCAATTACTATTGGTTCAAAGGCGGCAATCTCTCTGCGCTCGTGTTGACGAGGCGACGAGAGCAAATGGACTAGATCGCACCGATGTCTTTCTTCAGGCTCGTCCGCCGTGAGATGTACGGCTCTCTAAACCGCCTGGTTGTCATATCGGCACTGGGAGGTATCAGCACTGCTGCAATTCTGACCGCAATCAATTCCGGCGCGCAGGCGGCCGATAGTGGCAAGGTTAGCCTCTGGTCGGCGGCGCTTTTTGTTATCGCGTTGTTTCTCTTCATCAAGACGCAACATTACATTCTGATCACAGCCACTGCCGAAATTGAAGCCATCATTCACAAGCTGCGGCTGCGCCTGATGGATCACGTGCGGCACTCCGAGCTACTTCCGATGGAATCGATCGGCCGCGGGGAAATCATCGGTGCCATCACAAAGGAGACCGCAACGCTCACCCAAATGAGCAATACGCTTGCTTTCGCCGCGCAGGGCGCGGTTCTCATCTTTTTTGTCGCTATCTATGTCGCGTATCTGTCGCTTCTAGCCTTCGGGCTAAGCATCATCATACTCGGCATCGCGGCAGTGCTGTTCCACGCAAAGAGCCGTGAGCTCGCTATCGCGTCGCATCAAGCCTCCAATTTGGAACACCGGCTGTTCGATCGCCTTATGGACCTGTTGAGCGGGTTCAAGGAGGTAAGGCTCAACACTGTGCGTAGCAACAATTTATTTGACGATATTGTCGAAGTCTCAAGAGCCGCCGCCAACATCAAAATCCGGGCTCAGAGCGAAACGTTCAAACGAATGGTGTTCTTGCAGAGCGCCCTATATGCAATGCTTGGCACCATAGCGTTCGCGGTACCCACGTTCAGCGGAGCGACAGAGGCTGAGACGGTCACCAAGACGATCACCGCTCTCGTGTTTGTCGTTGGCACCTGTTTCGGCCTCGTTCAAGCGATCCCCATCGTGAGCGCCGCGAACACAGCAGCAGACAATATCGAGCGGCTCGAGGCTAGACTGCTCGCAACTATTCCGACGGCAGAAGTGCGCGCGATTGAACCTTCAAGTCGCTTCCAGAAGATCGAAATGCGCAACGTCGTGTTCCGGTACGTCGACAAATGGTCGGACGCCGTGTTTCAGGTTGGTCCTATAGACTTTAGCTTGCAATCTGGCGACCTCGTCTTCATCACCGGCGGCAACGGCTCGGGCAAATCGACGTTTATGAAGTTGCTCGCCGGCCTGTACAAGCCTGACTCTGGCGAAATCACTTTCGACGGAGTGCGTGTCAATGACAGCACACGTCAGGCCTATCGCGAACTCATAGCAGCCATCTTTCCTGACTATCATCTTTTCGAGAAGCTTTATGGCGTTCCCGATCCCGATCCCACCGAAGTTGATAGCCTGCTGACACAATTCCGATTGCACGACAAGACGCACCTCACCGATCACCAGTTCAGTACTCTCGATCTATCGGCCGGCCAGCGCAAACGTCTCGCCCTCATCGTGAGCTTACTGGAAAAGCGGCCGCTTCTGATGCTGGACGAATGGGCCGCCGATCAAGACCCTGAATTCCGACGCAAGTTCTACTACGACCTGTTGCCGGAGCTGAAGCGCGCCGGCGAGACGGTGGTAGCGATTTCGCACGACGACCGCTATCTCGATGAGATGGACGTGCCCGCTCGCAGACTGCGCATGGAAGACGGCCGCATCGTTGCGCAGCAGACGGTGGGGAACAGGGGATGAAAGCGTATGTGTGGTCAGATGCAATGCCGCCGCCGCCGATGAGGCGAGCCGCGTGGCGGCGGTTCGTCGAGCGCCATCTCCCGAATGTAGTGATCTACTTGATGGTGGCCACGCTTGTGGCCGTGGTGCTCTACCCCCATGTGGTCGTGACCGTTCCCAGCGGGCATGTCGGGGTACTGTGGAAGCGTTTCGCCGGCGGCACCGTGCTTGATCCCCGTCGGCTAAAGGACGAAGGCCTACATCTCATTTGGCCCTGGGACCGGCTGTTCCTATACGACCTGAGGCTGCAATCCTTTACCGAATCCTACAATGCCATTTCCAGTGACGGCGTGAGCCTGACGGCATCAGTGGTCGTCCGATTTCGCCTGCAGCGTGATGCCGTGCCCGTACTGCATCAGGCGATCGGGCCAAATTACGAGGGAGTGCTGATGCAGCCAGGGATCGGTAGTCTGACGCGCGAGGTTATCGCTCAATACACTGCCGAACAGGTCTATTCGACGGCGCGGCAGGAAATTCAAGATAAAATCCGCAGTCTTGTAGAGGACCGCTTAACCGAAAAGATGATGGAGCGCGAAGGCGAAGAGTCATACCGAGTCTCCATGCGGGACACCGTCATTCTTTATGACATACTGGTGACCGGCATCGAACTGCCCGCGGCTATAGTCGGCGCCATCAATCGCAAGACAGAGCAATACTACATTGCTGAAGAATATAAGTTTCGGATCGAGCGCGAAAAACGAGAATCGGAACGCAAGAGGATCGAGGCAGAAGGCATTCGCGATTTCCAACAGACCGTCAGCCAAGGCATTTCGGAATCTTATCTGCGTTGGCGCGGCATCGAAGCAACGCTTCAATTGTCGCAATCGACGAATTCGAAGATCGTCGTCATCGGCAGCGGCAAGGACGGGCTGCCGGTCATTTTTGGCAATGCAGAGCTGCCGGCGCCGCCCCCCGCGGGGAGCACGCCGAGCGGGAACGACGCTCCCAGGGAAAGAACCACGGCCGCGAGCCCCATGACGCCGCTGGAGAAAACACCGGCAGCGGGATTGGCATGGCCGACCGAAAAGATACCTCCTGCTAGTGACTGCGCCACTCCGACGTACCGCACCTTTGCTCCATGGCTGCGCGAGATGACGCCAAACGACTGTTCCAGACTTTCCTTTCTTGATAATTCGGAAACTACCGGTCGAATCAGCCCTCGATAGCGGCCCACACTCACCTCAGCCCAGGCAGAAACGCCAGCGCCAGTAGGTGTGCTGCCATACAAAATCGCAGTTCAACCACCCGTTCGTTGCGCACAATGGCTTTGCGATCGGCAAAATTGATCTCGACGTCATGATGATCAAGGAACCGTTGGTCGAGTGGATAGATCGCCTTGTATACGGCCTCTTTGGCGACAAAGAGCAATCGCCCGCGGTACGGATCGTGGTCTATTCTCAGGCGCTCCTGTGGAGTCGCGACCAGTTCGAGCAATTCGGGGGGCAATGATTCGGCGGGTTCGACGTCTATTCCTATGGCGCCTACGTCATCCCGCCTACCGACCGCCGCAACTGCAACACGGGAGTCGTGGGCGAGCGAACCAACCACGCCTGCGGGCCAGGTTGGCGCTCCACCCGAACCTCTCGGCAATGCGCATTCAGGTTGCCCCAAGCCTTTCAGGAGTTGACGTGCGACAATCCGCGCGGCACCGCTCGCACGCCGCACCTTGGGGACACTTGAGGCGAAGGCAGGGGTTTCCTCCGGCAATAATGCATTTTCATCACCGGGTGAGATCAAACGATGCCCGACCATGACGCCTGGAAAACAGAGAGCATCGATTGCGGATTGAAGCGATGGATCGATGGTCACCATTGGCTGGTCTTACTCGGCGCGGCAAGGTCGTACCCTGTGCCTGCCGGCCGGCAACGGTTCCCCCTCACCGAGGACGCATAGAGCCTCTCGCACGGCAAAAAGTTTGTCAGTTCGTGAAGCTCAACTAGCGCCAGGTTCAGCGGCCCCTTGGTCTCGGACACGCGCATATATCGTCAAGTCATCTTGCTCATTGTCAATTATTATTTGGCACCACGGCCAAGCTCGCTCTATAGATCGCGTGAGAAGAGGGTACGCGGCGGGCTGGCGCTTTTCGATGGTTGACCGTGTCTTGCGAACAGCTGCGACCACATCGAAGCGATGGATAGGCGCGGCGGCTGCGCGCAAAGAGGATCAAGCGCTCCTGACTGGGCAGGCTCGCTTCATTGACGATCTGTCGCCAATTCCCGGACTCCGCTTCGCCGCGATCTTGCGTTCGCCCCATCCGCACGCGCGCATCCGGCGAGTCGACGTCGCGCAAGCACGGGAGCTGCCAGGAGTTTGGAGCATCGTCACTGGAAAGGACATCCGGGATCTGATCGGTCCGGTGCATACGGTGGTGAAGGCTCCGATCGCATATTATCCTATCGCTTTCGATAAGGCACGGTACGTCGGCGAGCCCGTTGCCGTGGTGGTTGCCGACACGCGTTATATCGCGGAGGACGCCTGCGACCTGATCCAGGTTGACTACGAAGTGCTTCCGGCAGTGTCGGACCTGCGACGCGCCAGCATGCCCGAGGCCGCGCTCATCCACGAGGAGGTCGGATCGAACTTTATAAGTCGACGGAGTTTCAGCTACGGCAACCCGGACGCTGCATTTGCGGTCGCCGATCGGGTCTTCGAGTTCTCATACTCGTTTCCGCGTTATGCATCGACCCCGATCGAGACATTGGGCGTCATTGCACAGTTCGAGCGCGCCCCCGACCGTTACACCGTATGGTCGAACTTCCAAGGGCCGTTTGTGGTGCAGCCGCTCATGGCCAATGCATTGCGCGTCCCCGGACACCGCCTTCGTCTCATCACCCCGCCAAGCAGCGGCGGAAGTTTCGGGATCAAGCAGGCTGCTCTCTCCTACATCGTTCTTATGGCAGCGGTCAGCCGCAAGGTGGGCGTGCCGGTCAAATGGATTGAAGATCGCGCCGAGCATCTTACGGCCGCATCCGCATCGAGCGACCGCTTGGGAGCGGTCGCCGCCGCGTTCACAAAGGACGGCGAACTCACCGCATTACGGTTCAAGAACACCGCGAATATGGGCGCCTATATCCGCCCACCCGAGCCGGCCTCACTCTATCGTATGCACGCTGCTTCGAATGGCTGCTATAAGGTAAAGAATATTTCCATTGATAATGAGCTCGTCGTTACCAATCGCACGCCCGTCGGACTCAATCGGGGATATGGCGGCCCACAGTTCTATTTTGCGCTCGAACGCATCATGGAAATCGCGGCGCGTGGGCTGGCAATCGATCCGGCAGAGCTGCGCCATCGCAATTTTATTTCCGCCGGCGCCTTCCCTTATAAAGCACCAGCGGGCGCCGTATTTGATGCCGGCGACTATGACGCGGCGTTATCGGAACTACTGCGGATCGCTGACTATGATGAGCTCAAACGACGGCGCGATGAAGCACGACGTGTCGGACGGCTCTTCGGGATCGGGCTGGCGGCGGGAGTAGAGCCGTCGGGCTCGAATATGGGCTATGTTTCGCTGGCGCAGACAGCGGAAGACCGCCGCCGAGCGGACCCAAAATCTGGGGCAAATGCCAGCGCGATAGTCGCGGTCGATCCAAGCGGGCAAGTCACGCTGCGCTTGTGCAGTTGCCCGAACGGCCAGGGGCATGCGACCGTTGCAGCACAGATTGTAGCCGACGCGCTTGGGCTTAATCCAGACGACGTCGATGTGATTACCGAGGTGGACACGCTGACGAGCGCCTGGTCGATCGCCTCTGGCAACTACTCAAACCGCTTCGCCGCAATTGTTGTCGATGCGGTCGCGCAATGCGCCGAGCAAGTCGCGTACAAAATCAAATTGCTCGCCGCCGATGCCCTGGATGTATCTCCCGAGGAGATCGAGCTGCATGACGGCTATGCGCGGGTACGTGGTCAATCCAACAGGGGACTGCCGTTCCGGAGGGCGGCGGCGCGGGCGCACTGGGATCCGGCCGGTTTGCCGGACAATACCAGTCCCGGAATTCATGAAGCGACCATCGTGTCGCCGCGGGTGTTGGCATCGTCTGATGATGAGGATCGCATTGCCTCTGCGGTCACGTTTGGGTTCGTCATCGATTTGGCCGCAGTCGAGATCGATCGCAAGACGGGGGCAATTCGTGTCGATAAATATGCGTCGGTGCACGATGTCGGAGCCCAGCTCAATCCCAAGGTCGTGGAAGGGCAAGTGCACGGCGGATTTACGCATGGTTTCGGGGCGGCGCTCTTCGAGGAGTTGGCATACGACGAGCAAGGCAACTTTCTGTCGGGGACCTTCGCCGATTACCTTTGCCCTACCGCCGCCGAGATTCCAAAGATCGACATCGGGCACGTCGAAACACGCTCCCCGACCAATGCGCTCGGTGCCAAGGGGATGGGCGACGGCAGCTCCATGCTGACCCCCGCCGCTATCGCAAACGCCGTCGCCGATGCGCTTGGGCGCGACGATATTTCGTTGCCGCTCACTTTACGGCGGGTCTGGACGCTTGCGAACGGGCACGATCCGAGCGCAACAGCTCGTTCGAGGATCTCGCCTGCCCGACCAGCTGGACCGGCCGTCAGCGACGTGCTGACTGGCAGAGGAGAAGTCACTCTCTCCGCTCCGGTGGAGGATGTCTGGCGGCGTCTCCTGGATCCGCGCGAGCTTGCCGCAATTATCCCCGGATGCCGAGGTCTCACCCAGGATGGGCCGGATTCCTACTCGGCTCAGGTCGTCATCGGCGTTGCCGGCATTCGCGGCACTTATCAGGCGCAAATCGAGCTCCGCGACAAGAGAGAAGGAAGCTCGCTGCGCCTGATCGGCAAAGCCTCAGGAGCACTGGGCTTCGGATCCGGATCAGGCTTGGTGAGCCTTCGGCCAGAGGCGGGCGGGCGCACTCGGCTGGAGTATCGCTACGAAGCGGACATCGGCGGCAAGCTCGCCGCCGTCGGCCAGCGGATGCTCGGCGGTATAATCCGTTATCTCATCGCTCAATTCTTTCATTCGCTCGAGCGTCGGATACGACCGGCAAGCCACCCAGGCTGGCGGACCTGGTGGTCGAGATTGCGATACGGACGCAGCGGAGGCTAGGCGTGAAGCCCGTCGCGTTCGACTATTATCGTCCGCAGGCGCTCTCGGAGGCGGTCGCCCTTCTATCGGATATGGGCGATGAAGCCGCTCTCCTCGCAGGCGGCATGACGCTCGGACCGATGCTGAACCTGAGAGTCGCTCGCCCGCGTGCGGTCATCGACATTTCACGCATGTCGGTGCTGAAGACCATCTCGGTACAATCGAACGTGGTGCTGACTGGCGCTGGTGTGACACAGAGCGACGCGCTGGGCTCGGACCTCATTCAACGGGAGGTTCCGCTCCTTGCAATGGCGCTGCCTTGGGTGGGCCACTTCCAGACGCGTAACCGGGGAACACTGGGAGGCTCGGTCGCTCACGCGGATCCGAGCGCCGAGATACCACTTGCTCTCGTCACCTGCGGCGGAACCGTCGTACTGCAATCGCGTCGCGGGCAACGACGCCTCCCCGCCCGGGAATTTTTTGTCGGCGTGCTGATGACGCAACGCCGGTCGGACGAGATCGTAACGGCGCTCGAGTGGCCGCGCTCTGCGCCGGATACGAGTCACGCTTTTGCCGAGGTCGCCCAGCGCCACGGAGATTTCGCGATTGCTGCGGCAGCCTGCAGCCTGCGTCTCGATGGGCTCGATCGAATCGAGGAGTTGTCTCTCGGCGTCGGAGGAGTGGAAGGCCGACCGGTTGCCATTGAGGTGAACAGTTTTGTCGGCCGACAGGCTGGAGAGATTGCGGCCGCTCTGTCGGAGCACGCCGCCGCCAGCCTGATGCCGATGGAAGATCACTCGGTAAGCGCCGATTATCGGACAGCGCTGACCGAGGTGCTGGTAGGACGCGCCGTCAACAGCGCGCTGGATATGGCTAGGCAGCGAAGGAGTCACCTGCAATGACGACGCTGCATCGTGCCGCCGGTAAACGATTTACGATCGAGTTGACGCTGAATGGGCAACGCCGATCTGGCCAAGCCGAGCCGCGCATGCTGCTCTGCGATTTCTTGCGTCATGAGCTCCAGGCTTTCGGGGTTCATGTCGGCTGCGAGCATGGCGTCTGCGGAGCCTGTACGATCCTGGTCGATGGACGCGCAGTGCGCAGCTGCACTCAATACGCGCCGCAGGCAGACGGTGCGGACATCGTGACCGTGGAGGGCCTTGCCCAACCCGGCACGCTCAACGAGTTGCAGCGCGCATTCGCCAAACATCACGCCTTGCAATGCGGGTTCTGCACTCCCGGGATACTTTGTTCCGTGACCCATTTCTTGAGAGAGATGCCCCATCCCGACGAGCAGCAGGTCCGTGACATGCTTTCCGGCCACATTTGCCGGTGCACAGGATATGCATCAATCGTGACGGCCATTCTCGAGGCCGCAGCAGCTATGAGTAAAGTCGGGTAAGAACGACTCTTGGCAGCGCCGCCGTCGCATGCAAATCAATCATCGGATGACCATGCCCGCTGCGCGCGCAATACCGGCGAATTGCAGAAACTCGTCAGGCTGGTAGCGGCAAACGTGTTTTGCGCCAACTTTAAGTCACGACGGGGAGGTGCATGAGCAAGGATTACGCCGACCAGCGTGCCGCGATCCTGCGGAATCTCGATGGCGTGCACTACGAAGTCGATGCAAAGAAGAAAGTTGGATTTCTTTGGCTCGATCGACCGCCATTGAATGTCGTGTCCTATCGCGGCCGCAGTCAAATTGCCGCCATCGTGGAGGCATTCGGCCATGATCCGGACGTACGCGTCGTTGTCATTCGCGGGAAAAACGGCGTGTATACGTCAGGTGGCGACGTCAAAGCCTTTCCGCAGATCGAGCGCGATGGCATGTCGCACCTCGCGTGGAATATCGCTGCGCCTGAACGTTGTCCGAAGCCAGTCGTCTGCGTGCTTGAAAAGTATGCAATGGGAGTCGGGCTCGAACTGGCCATGGCCTGCGATATCCGCATCGCGACGAAGGATACGGTCCTAGCGCTCCCTGAGGTAACTCTCGGCCAAATCCCCGGCAGCGGCGGCAGTCAGCGCGTAGCGCGGCGCCGGATTGACGCGGGCCGTCGACATGATGATGCTCGGCCGTCGCATTTCCGCACCGGAAGCACATGGTTGGGGGTTGGTCACGCGGGTTGCCGATGACACAGCGGAGCTCGATCGCGTGCTTGA
>Ga0210406_10007043_pt1 | contig 11522 bp, 12 predicted proteins | sample IncBWC30MmetaG_FD_155454 | JGI IMG/M metagenome (GOLD analysis project Ga0210406, IMG submission 155454) | Forest soil microbial communities from Barre Woods Harvard Forest LTER site, Petersham, Massachusetts, United States - Inc-BW-C-30-M | ecosystem: Environmental > Terrestrial > Soil >... | reverse complement strand
TGATACTATTCAGACAAAGAAACTGCTGACTGTGTCCAAAATCAGGTAGCCGACACAAAGGGATGAAACCTCAGTTCGAACACGTCACAATTCCCGAAAGCTGTTCCATTCGTGTGTTCAACCGCCGGGTTTCGGGGATTCCCTTTGAGTGGCATCACCATCCGGAATGCGAACTGACCTTGACTCTGAACAGCCGCGGATTGCGTTTCGTCGCTGATCACATCGGTTCGTACGATTCTCACGACCTGGTGCTTCTGCCACCGAATCTGCCGCATACGTGGGCATCCAGTGCCGCCATCGATGAGTCAAATCCGCACATCGCTATTGTCGTCTGGTTTACCGAAACCTGGGCTCTGGAGCTTGCAGGCACGTGCCCGGAGTATTCTTCTCTTCGCCCGTTGCTGCGGCGGGCATCCAGCGGTCTGAGTTTTCCGGCCTCGGCGGGAAAGATGATGGAATCGCATCTGCCGGGACTGCTTTCGAATTCCGCGCGCGACCGCCTTCGAGCAGCGCTGGATGTATTGACTGACCTTGCTGAGACGGATGCGACTCCGTTGGCAATCACACCCCAGAAGGCATCCTGCATCAGAGCGGATGATTCGGTTCAATTGAACCGAATCCTGCAGCTGTTGCACGAGCGCTTCGCGGAACCGATTCGGATGCACGATTTGTGCGCCGCGGGAAACATGTCGGAGCGATCTCTTCACCGGCTGTTCGTGCGTCACCTCGGCGAGAACGTGACCGACTACCTGGGCCGGTTGCGGATCGGACGGGCTTGCATGTGGCTGGTGGAGACAGACCGGCCCATCAGCTTGATCGCCGCAGATGTGGGCCTTTCCAATTTGTCCAACTTCAATCGCCGGTTCCGGGCAGTGCGACATATGACGCCGAAAGAATTTCGAGGTCAGTACAGTAAGCACAACAGCCTGCCCGACCCGGATGAGTTTGCACTTACGAAGCGCTCCCCATCGCTGGAAAGAACGAAGGACAGAAGCGGCGCAAACTGAATTCCGAAGGCACACCTCCTCCATGTGAACGGAGGGACTTCGGGTAACCGTCTGGTCATAGAGGACCTCCATTGTGGTTGCAAATACCTGGGTAATTGTAACTTTTTTTGAGCCCGATTAGGGGGCTACAAATGGCGTTGGGAAGCCGTGCCATTCCTCTGATCACCTGTGAGTAGTCGCCCCGGCGTTTATTGATTTCAGATGGATCATGGGCTGTTTGGAAAGTACTCGGGCGTCCTGAGTCGGCCTTCAGGGCTACCGATAATGGCTACCGATAATAACGAATATCGCTCCGCCTACCGGACGCGAGGGTAGTGTCTGAAAGTTGCGTTGGGGGAAATTTAGGGGGCGGCGGTCGTTCGGGTTTCAACTACCGCGCCCGAGCAGAACCAAGCCGGTCGCGGCGCACAGCCCCCCGACCGCGATCAACACCATCGCTACCCGTGGTCCGCCGAATGCGGCGGTGAGCAGAGGGGAAACCATCAGCGCCAGCCCCGCCATAAAAACGCGTTCTGCTACTTTCACTTTGTTCTTCAGCCTGGACTGGGTCCGGTGTCGCTACACGGATCGGCGATGTTGACCGTGCCCACATTCCCGCCCTTGAAGGTCTCCGCGCCCACCGCGCCTTCAATCTTGCTGATCCGTATGGTGCCGGAGCCGGCCACCGGCCCGTAGTCGGTGGCGAATTCCTGCACTAGGTACAGCGTGTTCGGGTGGCTGTTGTCGTAGTCGCGAACCGGCGTGAATTCGCCCTCTGCCTCGCTGAACGTCACGTGTGCGCCGGTCCCTTTTTGATAAAGGTCCGCTCTGCTGAACACGAAGAGGTTCGTCGTGACGTAGCCGCCGGCGCCGCGAAGCTGGAACAGGTTCATCGAAACCGCCACCCAGTTGGCGTTGAAACCCAAGGCTGGGAAGTCGCCCCACCGATTGCAAGAACCGACATCCACCCTGAAATAATTGCACGTGCCGCCGGGGCCGCCCGTTTGCGTGACCGCCAGCAAGAGCCGAGGCCACACTCTCGCCATTCACCGCCGCGCAGGCGATCCAACGGTCGGCGGACCCATCGTATTGGATGCGCGGATCGAAAGTATCGTCGAAATTGCCAAGCGGAGACCAAAACCTGTTCAGGCTGATCGGGCAATCTGCGCGAGGCGCGTCGCTGCGCGAGTGAATCATCACCTGGGTGTTCAGCATCGTGACCACGTGCTGCGGCCCCACCGCTCCCTGCGTGTCGGGTGGAATCGCCGTGAAGTTATCCGCCAGCGCCTGGAACCCGCTGAAGGTCGGGATCACGGTTGCGGCCGCGGTTGGAGACGTTGCCGGTTGCCTCGCCGGCGCGCCGGATACCTTCGCCGAATTCCGACGGCGCACCGCGCGCTCCGGTTCCCTTCCGCGGACGCATCTGTCTCTCCGACATATCGCGGACGGCGCCGAAGATCGCGGTGGACACCTGGTCTGGAATGCGCAGGCGTTCGAGCGCGCCGGCGAGATCGGCGTGCGACGAAGTGAAGCCCTGCAACAGGCGGACCCGGATATCGAAGGCGGCGACGAAGGCCGAGTCCTTGCCCTCGCGGAGCACCTGGTCGAGGAAGGTGTAACTGGCCTTGCGTTCCGGCTCGAGCACTTCCCGCTGGCTGCGGCTGGTATCTCACGAGAAGGCCGATGGACAGGGGCAGATCGCTACGCGCGAAAAGTAGGAGATGTTTTGAGGCTTTCCGTCTTCCTGGAGGTCGAAATCGTCGCGGGTGAGATCGCGCGCGATGCGACCCTCGCGGTCGCGGACGGTGGCCATCCGGGTCACAACGTTCACGTCGGCGGAAAAAGTGGGCTGCTGCGCCGCCACGGGGAAGGCGCTGCCGAGCAGGAAGGTGCGGCGTGAGATGCGCATGATCTATGTACATATGCGCGCGGAGGTTCGGCGAATGCAACAAAATCGGTTGGCACAAAGAGGCGTTCCTGATGTAGAATTATTTCAATTCAGTGTCGTAAACCCTAGTCGAGTTAGTTGAGGCCAGGTCCCACGTCGTGCGGCTGGCCGCGGCATACGTCTTCGCCTATTAGAGGGAGGGAAAACGTGACTCGCAAAATCCATCTGCTTTCTATCGTTCTGGTTCTGTCCGCCACAGGATACAGCCAGACTGTCCGGGGAACCATCTTAGGCACGGTAACCGACGCATCGGGCGCTGTCGTTCGCGGCGCCAAGGTCACCGCGCTGCAAACCAGCACCGGCCTGACCCGCGCCGAATTGACCAACGGCGAGGGCGAATATTCGATCCCGCAGCTTCCCGTCGGTCCGTATACCGTGACCGTGGAGCAGCCCGGGTTCAAGAAGACCGAGCGCACCGGCGTCGAACTACGCGTGGACGACAAACTGCGCATCGACATCGCGCTGGCGCTGGGACAGGTCACCGAAACCGTCGCGGTCGAGGCCACTGCTCCCGTGATCAACACCGATTCGGCGACCGTCGGCAACGTGGTGGACAACAAGAAAGTCACGGAGCTGCCGCTCAACGGGCGCAACTTCCTGCAGCTCAACCTGCTGGTGCCGGGCGTCAACCAGGGCGTCAAGGGCTCGCAGAACCAGACGCAGGGCGGCTCCGTCTCGGCGAACGGAGCGCGCGAACAGGCGAATAACTTCCTGCTCGACGGCATGGACAACAATGATCTCGCCATCAATCAATACGCGGTAGCGATTTCGACCGAGGCGATCCAGGAGTTCAAGGTGCAAGGCAGCACCTATTCGGCCGAGTTCGGCCGCAGCCCCGGGGCGCAGATCAACATCGCGACCAAGGCCGGGACCAATGAGATTCACGGCGTTCTGTACGAATACCTGCGGAACAATGTTCTCGACGCGAAAAACTTCTTTGACCGGCCAGGCCCGATGCCGGGTTACAAGCGTAACCAGTACGGCACTTCGGTCGGCGGGCCGATCAAGAAGAACAAGACGTTCTACTTCGGCAACTTCGAAGGCGCGCGCATCCGCCAGGGCATCACCAAGGTGGCCACCGAGCCCACCGTCGCCATGAAGAACGGCGATTTCTCCGCGGTTCCCACCACGATTTACGATCCGTCCTCCTTGCAGCCGGTGAACGGCGTACTGGCGCGCGGTCCATTCCCGGGCAATATCATTCCATCGGGGCAGATCACCGCGGTGGGCCGCGCCGTGGCGAATCTCTTCCCTGCCCCCAACGGGCCGGGAAGCTCGGGCGCCAACGGCCTGTTTACATCCAGCCCCACCAAGACCGACGATTTCGACCAGTTCACGGTGCGCGTAGACCACCGCTTTAACGACAACAACACGCTGTTCGGGCGCTACAGCTACAGCAAGGAGAATCGCTTCGACACGTTCGACTCCTTCTGTGCCGGCGCCAACAACGTTCCGGGCTTCGGCTGTAACACGCTCAACGGCGGGCAGCAGGTGGTCGCCGATTACGTCCGCCTGCTGGGGCCGACGAAGGTGAACGAAGCGCGCATGTCGTTCACGCGCGTGCGCGGCGGCATCTTCCAGCAGAATCTGGGCAACGATGTTTCCTCGACTCTCGGCATTGCCGGAACGGGGCGCAGTTCGCTCGATTTCGGAGTCCCGGTGATCACGGCCGTCGGGTACGACCGGCTGGGCGAGGCCACCAACCTGCCGCAGGACCGGCACGACAACACCTACGAATGGTCGGACTCCCTTTCCTGGACCACGGGGCGGAACACCATGAAGTTCGGCGCCGAGATCCGTCATTTCCAGGAGAATTTCCTGTTCGATTCGAGCGCGCGCGGCACCATCAATTTCAACCCGTTCTACACCGCGCAGGTCTCCGCCACATCGTCCGGCGTGGTGAACGCGGTCACCGGCACGGGTAACGCGATTGCCGACATGCTCCTGGGGTTCCCCTACACGGCGAGCGTCAGCCGATCCTTCGCGGGCATCAACGCCAACACGGTGGCCGGCCTTCGGCAGACATCGACCAATCTCTTCGTGCAGGACGATTTCCGTGTGCTGCCGAACCTGACGCTCAACCTGGGCCTGCGGTGGGAATACAACGCCCCGACGATCGACAAGTACAATCATCTGGCGACGTTCGATCCGAATTTCCCGAACAGCACACCGCTGCCCTACCTGCGCATTTCGACCAACGATACGCCGAACATCTACAATTCGTCGAAGAAGGAGTTTTCGCCGCGATTCGGGTTCGCCTACACGCCTTTCGGATCGAAGACCGTGATCCGCGGCGGCTATGGATTCTTCTGGGATATCAAAATCCTCAACGTGATTCTGAATTCGAACCTCACCGCGCCCTTCCTGACGGGCTACAGCTTCAACCAGAGCACCAACGGGACACCCAACATCAACCTGGCCAATCCATACGGCGGTACCGGCACGCCGGCGATTCCGAGCGCATCCTGGGTGGAGAATCCCTTCCGCGATGGCTACGTGCAGCAATGGAGCTTCAACATCCAACGCGAGCTGACCTCGTCGATGGGACTGACCGTCGGTTACGTGGGCTCAAAGGGAACGCACCTCGATCACGCTTACGATTACAACGAGCCCGCGCCCACCGCCTCCTTCACGCAATCGCTGCGCAAGTACCCGATGTACGCCGCGATCAACGTGCGCTCTCCCGGAGCATCGTCGGTCTACCACTCGCTCCAGCTCAGCGTGGAGAAGCGATTCTCGCACGGCCTGAGTTTCCTGAGTGCGTACACCTTCTCCAAGTCGATCGACGATAGCTCGTTGTGGAACGGCAGCGTCGTCGCTGTGACCAACTTCCGCCTGGAGCGGGGCCTTTCGACCTTCGACACGCGCCATCGCTGGATCACCAGCTACACGTACGACCTGCCCTACGGGCACGGGCGCGCCTTCGGCGGCAACAGTTCGCCGTTGATGAACGCCATTCTTGGCGGCTGGCAGACCAACGGGATTCTGACGATGCAGTCCGGCAATCCGCTGGATCCCTCTACCGGCCTTCAGCTTTCGGGCACGCAGACCGGCACCCGGCCGGACGTCACGTGCAATCCCAACGACGTCTCCCATGACCCCTTCAGGTGGTTCGATACCTCGTGCTTCAACACGAGTTTCATTGGGCGCTATGGCAGTGCGGGACGCGACATCATCCTGGGACCGCCGACGCACAGCTTCGATGCGGCGATGCTGAAGAAGTTTTCGCTGGGCAAGGAATCCCGCTACCTGCAATTCCGGGGGGAGATCTTCAACAGCCTCAACCATCCGAATTTCGATAATCCGAATGTGACCGTGACCAGTTCGACCTTCGGCAAGATCACGTCGGCGGGCGTGCAGGACCAGCGGGCGAGTTCGCGGCAGATCCAGTTTGCGCTGCGGCTGGTATTCTGACGGGCAGACCTCATGAGAAAACAACTTCACTTCTTAGCCGTGGCCGCCACGGCGCTGGCAGGCCTGCTGCACGGGCAGGCCAAGCGCCCCTTCAGCGTCGTGGAGGCCACCATCCCGGAGATGCGCGCGGCGATGGAGGAGCATCGCGTCACCTCGCGGGACATGGTGGTGCAGTACCTGACCCGGATCGCGCTTTATGAGAACAAGCTCCACGCCGTGATCACGGTCAATCCGAATGCGCTTCAGGAGGCGGAGGAGCGCGACCGCGAATACGCGCAAGGCCGGATCCGCGGCCCGCTGCACGGCATCCCGATCGCGCTCAAAGACAACATCCTGACGCACGACATCGTGACCACCGGGGGAGCGCTGGCATTCGAGGGTTTCCTGCCTCCCTATGACGCGACGCTGGCGAAGAACCTGCGCGATGCCGGCGCGGTGATCATCGCCAAGACGACGCTCTCGGAGCTGGCGAACTGGGTGGCCGGCGGGCCGACGCCGATGCCCGGCAACTACAATGCCGTGCGCGGTTTCGCGTACAATCCGTACGACCCGCGGCGCGATCCGCGGGAAGCTACCAGTGACGGGCGTCCGGTGCTGCAGACTGGCGGTTCGAGCTCCGGCGCGGGAACGGCCGCGAACTTCTGGGCGGCGAATGTCGGCACGGAAACGTCGGGTTCGATTCTCAGCCCGGCAAACCAGAACATGCTGGCGGCCATCAAGCCGACGGTGGGACGCATCAGCCGCTACGGCGTAATTCCGATCACGGCCGATCAGGACACCGCCGGTCCCATGGCGAGGACGGTGACGGACATTGCGATTCTATTCGGCGCACTCGAAGGAGCCAAGCCCGATCCCAACGATCCGGCGACCAACACGTGCACACCTCCGCCGGGCCGGGATTACACGCCGTTCCTGAAGGCGGGTGGATTGAAGGGCGCGCGGATCGGCATCCCGCGCGCATTTTTCTACGATCGCCCCGCCGGCTCCGAAGGCGGACGTGGCGGCGGAGGACGCGGCGGACAGGGACTCAACGCGGAACAGGCCCGCGTGATGACGGAGGCCATCGATATTCTGAAACGCGAGGGCGCCATCATCGTGGATCCCGCGGACATCCCGAGCGTGGTGGCGACCGAACCCGGCAAGAGCTTCCAGTCCTGGGGTCAATGCTCGGGGCTGAACAACGTCAAGGGCAAAGACGCCGACTGCTCGGTAGTTCTGAAGTACGGCATGAAGCGCGACTTCAACAAGTTCCTCGGGACGCTCGGCCCTTCGGCGCCGGTGAAGTCGCTGACCGAGCTGCGCGTTTGGAACATCACGCACATCACGGGCGGCGCGATCCGCTTCGGCCAGTCGCAGCTCGACATCTCCGACGAAATGGACGTGCAGGCCGACCGCGCCCGCTATGAGACGGACCGCGCCAGGGATATCGCGCTGGCCGGAACGCACGGCATTGACGAGGTGATGAAGGCGCAGCACCTCGACGCGATCCTCTTCCCCGGCGCGAGCGGAGCGGCGATCGCGGCGAAGCCCGGATATCCCACGGTGATCGTGCCGTTCGGGATGGTGCCCAACGCGGGAACCCCGCCCTATCCGGCCGGTTTCGACCCCAAGCCTTCGCCTTTCGGCGTCAGCTTCACGGGCATGGCCTGCAGCGAACCGAAATTGCTCGAGCTGGCCTACGCGTTCGAGCAGGCCACGAAGCGGCGGGTTCCACCGGCATCGGCGCCGTAGAGTCGGCGGGCGGAAGCGCCCCACATTTCTAACCTCGTGTGACCAGGAAGAAGGCGGCGCCGATGGCGATGGCGTCTTCGAGGAGGGCGGCCGGGAGGTCTTTGCCAAATGCTCGGGCGAGGCGCACGCGGGCTTCGTAGCCGCCGAAGGTTCCGACGACTGCGCCCGCGACCCCCGCGATCGAGCCGAGGGCCAATTCGTCGCGGATCGCTCCGAACGCCGCACCGCACATCCCACCCATCAGGATCCTCGTGATGAATCCGGGCGGAGCTTTGCGGCTGGGCGTCTGCGGCAGCTGGTCGGCGATCAGCTCGCTGAGGGCGAGGACGGTGAAAATATAGGGCGTGGCGGCGTAGCCGAGGAAAGCGAGCGGGGTGTTTTCCAGGTGCAGCCAACCCAATCGCGCGGCCCAACTGACAGCCGCCGGCGCGGTCAGGGAGCGCAGTCCCGTGATCACGCCCATGACAAACGCGAAAAGAACACAAATGGACATCAGCCCTCCAGTTCCCCGAGCATCGTCGGAATCAGTTCCGAGACGGTGGGGTGAATGTGTACTGCCCGTTGACTGACGGTATAGGGCGCCTTTGCGTACATGATATCGAGCATGGAGTGGACCACCTCGTCGCCGCCGGTGCCGAGGATCTGCTTCGACTGCGCGTCGATCGCCACCTTCATGAAGCCCTGCGATTCTCCCTTTTGACGGCGCGGGCAACCCGGGGCATCGGTCGCCTGCCGAACAGGGCGGGGCGTCCGGTCTTGCGGACTTCGGCGTCGGTCATACCGATGCGGCCGAGCGGCGGATCGGTGTAGAGGGCGTAGCAGGGGATGCAGTCGCTGACGCGTCGCGGGTCGGAATCGAGCAGGTTGTCTGCGGCCTCAACCGCCAGCTTGCGCACCGCGGTGATCCGCACGTTGATCGACACGGCGCCAAGCCCGCGGGCCTCCAGTGCAACGCGCCAGGCGCTAACCGTCGCCTTGGTGAAGCCGGGCCGGGGTTCCAAGCTGAACCACGCGAAGAATTCGTCCAGCCCGAGGTTATAGACGCGCCGGGTGATCGGGGAGGAGACACTGTCGAGCACCAATCGCTTCAATCGCTGCCAATGGGCAGCCTGGGGAACAACAACCAAATCAGTCATTTAGTCCTTTTAATGGGCAATATCGGTAGCCATGTGGACCTTACCTCGGGGCTGTGAGGACATCAAGCAAAACCAACGTGGGCGCTGCAACTGGGCCGAACTCGTCGGACCTTTGGAACGCTAAGGGTCAGTGCCGTGCCTAGACCATTAATAAGGCGAAAATAGGAAAGTGGCCGCGGCCGCTCGAAGTAGCCGGGCACAATATAGGGAATTTCCTGTAAGGAGGGTCAGATATGCTTGGACTTGCGGCGGTCGTCCTGCTTGTCGCTGCTTTACGCGCGCAGACGCCTGCTCCGGAAACAAAGGATCCGCTTGGCCGGAACACACCGCAAGAATCGGTCTTTCAATTTCTTGAAGCGTGCCACGCTCGCGATTATTCGAAAGCACTTCATTATCTCGATTTGCGGCGCATGTCGCCGGCCGATCGAGCAAAGAATGGTTCGGAGCTTGCGCGCCAATTGGAAGACTTGCTCGACGATACGCCGTTTGACATCACGACGCTTAGCCGCGATCCGGAAGGCGATCAGGCTGACGGGCTCTCGGCCGCCCAGGAGCGCCTCGCCACATTCCACGTCGATGGGCAGACTTTGGATCTGCAACTCGAGCGGGTGACGCTGAAGCCCGGGTTCCACGTCTGGCTCGTCTCCGCCGACAGCGTTGCGATGATCCCGAAAGCGCACCAACTCGTGGCCGAGACGCCCTTCGAGAAAGTGCTCCCCCAGCAATTGGTGACGTTCGAGATCTTCGATACACCCGTGTGGCGGTGGATCGCTCTGGTCATCATGGCCTCGGTGCTCTGGATTGTAACGGGATTTCTATCTCGGGCACTTCTAGCGCTGGTGCGGCCGATGATGAATACGCCCGCATTTCGCGGTCCTTTGCGCACAGGCTTGGTGGTGGCCGGTTTACGGGCGGCCATAGAAATCGCCCCACCTTCGACGCTGCCCCGATTGTTCATCGAGCGCGTGTTGGGGTTGGTTTTCATTTTAGCCATCGCATGGGCTGGCGCGGTCGTGGTCGACCTCGTTGCAGATCGCTGGCGTTCCCACTTGGACCCCCGGTCGCAGGCGGTGAGTTATTCAGTGCTGCCGCTGGGCGGGCAAGTCCTCAAGGTATCGCTATTTCTGATAGCGATCTTGGGCGTTCTCAGCGCATGGGGCTACAATACTTCCACGATTCTAGCGGGACTGGGCGTGGGTGGACTGGCCATCGCCCTCGCCGCGCAGAAAACCATCGAGAATCTGTTCGGTGGAATCTCGGTAATCGGCGACCGCCCGGTTTTGGTTGGCGACGTGTGCCGCTTCGGCGACCGTACGGGCGAGGTGATGCACATCGGCCTACGCTCGACACGTATCCGCACGGCGGACCGGACGATTATCAGCGTGCCGAATGGGCAGTTCTCGTCAATCGCCCTCGAGAACATTTCCGGACGAGATAAGATCTGGTTCCACCCGACGCTCAACCTGCGCAGGGATACGACATCAGACCAGTTATTACGGGTGCTTTCGTCCTTTCGGGAGGTCCTCACAGGCAACCCCAAAGTGGAGATCGGAAAGATGCCGGTTCGTTTCGTCGGCGTCGGGGCTTATTCTCTTGATATTGAAGTAGTCGCATACGTGACCACATCTGACTATGACGAGTTTCTCGCACTGCAACAAGAACTGTTGCTCAAGATGTTGCAGGCGGTTGAACACGCTGGGACAGCGCTAGCTGTTCCACTGCAGGAGCAGTTCGCATTACGGCGGGCGCCACAGGTGTAGCGCAGTGGAAGGCGGTGATCTGTACCACCCCTAGGCTGGAGCTGACTGGCGGGCCCGGCGCGATATCCGGCAATATCGGCTAGGCGTGGACGCCGGCATCAAGGTTTGATCCAAGGCTTCACGCGACGCGGCTGCTTCATCTCCGCGTTGACCTTCTTCAGCCACAGATACTCACCAACCCATTGATCCAGCGTGAGCGAGTTCAGCGTCGCCACACGCACCGTACGGTCGATCCAATCGGCTGAATCCTCCGACCAGAAGTAGAAGTACCCGCTCCCCTTCTCCAGCCGAGCGTGGTGCCCGCGCCGCGCTAGTTCGTCGTTCACTGCTTTCAGGGTGACCCGCGCCGCCATGATCGGTACAATTATCGCAATGCCGCTGACCGTCTTCGACATCAAGGGCGTACCCGGCCACAGACGCGAGCGTATCGAGGCTGCCGTGATCGCGGGTGGCAGGCACGTGCGTGGCCCGCACGAAGCCTGGATTGCTGCCGATCCGTTCAAGGGTGGCTTCCGCGTGCTGATTACAGGCCCTCAGGGCTTTGAGC
>Ga0210406_10007041_pt1 | contig 11524 bp, 6 predicted proteins | sample IncBWC30MmetaG_FD_155454 | JGI IMG/M metagenome (GOLD analysis project Ga0210406, IMG submission 155454) | Forest soil microbial communities from Barre Woods Harvard Forest LTER site, Petersham, Massachusetts, United States - Inc-BW-C-30-M | ecosystem: Environmental > Terrestrial > Soil >... | reverse complement strand
CATCAACTGGGCAAACAACAGGTGGGGGTTCAAACCTGAATTCGGCTATTCACAGCGCTGGGGACACTGGGTTTTAGATGGCTATGCGGGCGCCTGGTTTTTCACGACGAATCCCGAATTCTTCTCTCGCAACATGTATTTCCCTAACATCCAAATACAGACCCAGCAGCCTATGGGCACATTTGAGGGGCACCTGAGTTACGATTTCAAGCCGCGTCTGTGGGTTTCCCTGGATGGGAACTTCTGGTTCGGCGGAAAGACCAGTTTGAACGGAGTCCAAAATCCCGTGACCCTTCAAAGGAGTTCCCGGGTTGGTGCCACTGGCTCTGTTCCTCTCACGAAACACCAATCCATCAAGATCAGCTACAGCAATGGCGCATACGTAAGCTACGGCGGAAACTACCAAAACGTTTCTCTCGCTTGGCAATATTCCTGGGTTGGCTGGCCAAAATTCCATTGACGATAGCGGCCTCGGAATTGAGGTCCTTGCATTCCGGCCGTCGTGTGGCGCATGGCGTCGAGGGCCGTGACCTAATTCTGCTCGACTGTCTATTGCTTGAAAGCCAGCGGAGGCCCGCTGACTCGCTTTCCTTTGAGGTGGAAATTTACGTCCACATGGTCGGCGATCTTGATGAACGGAATGCCGCTGTTCATACCGTAGTCCTTCCGGTTGAAGACCATTGCCCCCTTAATCTCGCCTGAGCCCGTCCCCCTCCCGGAAATCATTAGCGTCAGCTTCTCGGGGTTTGAAAGTCCGCGTATTGTAAAGTCGCCGTCTACCTCATAAGTGTTGGGACCTGTCTGCACAATCTTTGTTGATTTGAATGTGATCAAAGGATTCTGCTCGGCGTCGAAAAAGTCTTTGCTCTTCAATTTGCCGTTCTTCATGCCACTTCCGGTATCTACGCTGGCTGCCTGAATTGTGATTTCCAAGACGCCTGTCGTCTCCTCAGGAGACGTAAATGTCAGGGTAGCGTCCCACTTGTCAAATTTTCCGGCGATGGTCGTCGAAGACTTCACGTGGAACTTAATCGAGCTGTCCAGCGGGGTAATCTCGAAAACCGGAGCTTGCGCCCGACTCAGTGACGGAAACCCCACGGAGGCTAGCAAGCAGAAGATCACTACTCGCATGCAGCGTGGTGTAAGCTCTTGCCATTTCATGGTCAATTTCTCCTCCAAATCCTTCACAGTTTGGGGGCTTGCCTGGCTGCAGCGTTGCTGCAGGTAGCCGACTTACCGTAGTTTTGCTGTCAAAGCATGATAAAAGACCCAATCCCACTTGTAGGCGAATAGCGTGAGCTAAGCGACTAGGGATTCCCCTAGTTGTTCAGTTTTGGAGGGCTGCAGTACATTCCAGTGTGATCTCAGGAACTGAGAGAGGAGACAACTTATGCAGTTGAAAACGATTCTAGTGAGTTTGACGGGGCTGTTCTTGTTGGCATCGGTCGCGGCTGTTGGCGCGAGTGGCGACGAAGTGAAAGGAATGATCATCACCCGCACGGGCGAAACGTTGATCGTGAAGGGTTCGAACGGGAACACAACTGTGGTCCTGACCGGTAACACCACAACGAAAGATGACAGGGGGCTCTTTGGTTTGGAGAAACAGCACTTGTCCGATATTGTGCTGATACCCGGACTCAAGGTGAAGGTGGACGGAACGTCCGAAGGTGGCCGGTTTATAGCCAAGACGATTACCGTCGATGGCGACGACCTGGAAACGGCCGAGATGATCCAGTCTGGCCTGCATCCCACTGCGGAACAAGTCGCGGCCAACGTACAGACTCTTGCGGCCCACAAGGAGCAGCTCGGAGTCCACCAGCAGAATATCGCCGCCAACAAGGAGAATATCGCCGCCAACCAGCAGAATATCGCGACCAACAAGCAGCAGATTGAAGCGAACGTGAAAGATATTGAGGAGAACACGCAACGATTTACTGCTTTGGCCGAATATGACGTAAAGGGCGAGGCAACCGTAAAATTCGCTACCGGTAGCTCCAAGATCTCCGCCGCTGACGAGGAAGAACTCAAGAAGTTGGCGGGGACTGCGACCGGCCTAACTGGATATATCATCGAAGTGACAGGCTATGCCGACTCGACCGGTGGCGCTGCGATGAACACAAAGCTGAGCGAGGACCGTGCGAAGGCGGTAGTCATTTATCTGGTTCAGCAGGGTAGCGTGCCGATCCGGCATATCGTGGCACCTGGCGCGATGGGCGAATATGGAGCAGCGGCACCCAACGAGACTAAGGCCGGGCGGGCCGAGAACCGTCGGGTTGAGGTCAAAGTTCTGGTCAACAAGGGCATTGCCGGTAACTAGGGATCACTTTTCCGGCGATAGACAATTCCACCTCGCGCACTGCTTTCTGCCCCAGAAAGCAGTGCGTGGGTCTCGGGCTTAACCCGCTCCGCGCGCGGTGCTATAAGAACCCAATTGTGCTGCGTTTGATTGGGACACGCCTCGCCGAGGGCTTAAAGGCAGTTCATGACTCGCTGAGCCTGCTGTGCCGAGCAGACTAGCTTGCACCCTCTTCCCTCCAGGAGTGATCTCGTGAATGTTGTTTCGCGCCGACGCCGGCTTTTCTGGAAACAAATCCTGCTCGTCACGGTCTTAACTTGCCTGGGCGCCGCGCAAACCCCGCCTGCGATTCAAAACCTGGCTTCCGAGGGAACTCTCGACGGTATGCGCTGGGCTGATTTTCGTGATTACCAGCCCTCGTTACGGAAGTTCTACGAACCCACTGGCTACTCTCCGGCGTGGGTACAGGGAACGCTGCCGTCTTCGCAAGCGTTGTACATGATCGCACTCTTTAGGAACGCTTGGACAAAAGGACTGGAGCCTGAAGACTATGACGCCTCCCGATGGGATGCCCGGCTGCGCGCTTTGCAAGACTCCGGTGCCGGAGTGGCGGTTTTCGACCTGGCTCTCACCGTTTGCGCCATGCGTTATGTCTCGGATCTCCGTGTGGGGCGCATCAATCCGCGGCACTTCAATTTCGGTCTGAACGTGGAACACAAGAAGTACGATCTCGCCCAGTTCCTTCGTGATCGGCTCCTGCCTGTATCTGACATGGCCGCTGCGCTGGAGGGTATAGAACCTCCTTTCGACGGTTATCAGCGTACCGAGCAGGCGCTGGTGCGTTACACGGAACTTACCAGGATCGACGACGGTGAGAAGCTCCCCACTCCGGCAAAGCCGATCAATCCAGGGCAGATGTATTCCGGGGTGCCTCGTCTGACGCGGTTTCTGCGGCTTGTAGGTGACCTGCCGCCCGATGCCGCTATATCTGCAAATCCTCAGCTCTACGATGGCGCCTTGGTCGACGGGATAAAACGCTTTCAGCGTCGACACGGCCTTGACGACGACGGCCGACTCGGCATATCAACAGTGAAACAACTCAATGTGCCCCTGTCGGACCGTGTCCGTCAGTTGCAGCTTACGTTGGAGCGCTGGCGCTGGTTGCCGACGGAATTCTCTGCGCCCCCAATCGTCGTTAACATTCCCGACTTCCGCCTGCGCGCCATCGATGAGAACAACAAAGTCGCCATGGATATGCGCGTTGTGGTTGGAAAGGCGCTGCGTACTCAGACGCCCGTCTTCTCCCGCGACATGACCTATGTCGTCCTGCGTCCTTACTGGAATGTTCCACCCAGTATTCTACGTGGTGAGATCATTCCCGCCATCCAGCGCAATCGCAATTACATTGCAAACAAGCGCTACGAAGTGACAACTCACGACGGCAAGGTCGTCACCTCAGGCGAAATTTCCGACGACGTGTTGGCGCAGCTGAAAGCCGGCAAGCTGGCAGTACGGCAAAAACCTGGCCCCACCAACGCCCTCGGTCTGGTGAAGCTGATTTTCCCCAACGAACACAACGTCTATCTGCACAGTACACCCGCTCCGGACTTGTTCTCACGCAGCCGCCGCGATTTCAGCCATGGTTGTATCCGCGTCGAAAAGCCCGCCGAACTTGCGGCATGGGTGCTGCGCAACAATTCCGGCTGGACCCTCCAGCGTGTGCAACAGGAAATGCAGCATGGCAGCGACAACGTCACCGTGAGTCTCGCGCAGCGGGTTCCGGTTTTTATCGTTTATGGAACTGCGATCGCGTACCAGAACAACGAAGTCCACTTTTATGACGACATTTACGGACACGATACAAAACTCACCCAGGCCCTGGCGAAGGGCTACCCGTATCCGTGATGCGAGAAAGAACAACTAGCGCTCCGGGTGCCCCGTTCTACCTGGACAAATTGGAAGTCGCCTTATATCTAAACCCCATCGCGGTGTAGGGCCAGGGCCGCAGCGGGAAGCGACCGAATTTGGCGCTTAGGCGACATCTATCTTTCCTAAGAGACCTCGCCGATCCCCCTACTAAATGTATGACCGTCCAGGGATTGAGCGATATCAGGGCGAAAATTGACGTCGTACTTCGCGCTTAATTTGAATCTTGGGCCACCCCCGCCTCCGGGAAGAATGTTTCTATATCAAGAATCCATGCTGCAAACAGGCTCAGGACTGACTAGGGATTTCCCTAGGTGACACAGGCCCCCCCGTTGAATATTGTCCCCCTAGTTATTCGGAAGCGCTTTAGCACTCACCCTCGTTAACCGCCCAGAAAGCCCAGGTTTTATGAGCAGTGTGTCTTCACTGGATCGACGCCCGCATTTTCTAATTGCGGATGACCATGCGATGTTCGCTGAGTCATTGCGTGCCTATCTGGAAAAGACTTATTCCGTTGTCGGCGTGGTGCTCGACGGCCGTGCCATGGTGGACGTCGCCGTTCGACTTAAGCCGGACGTGATTATTGTGGATGTTGGGATGCCGTTACTGAACGGCTTAGATGCGGCCCGGAGGACCAAAGAGCAAGTTCCGAACGTCAAATTCATATTCTTGACTATGCAAGATGATCCGAATCTTGCGGCAGCCGCGCTCGAGCTTGGGGCAATTGCCTTTGTCCTTAAGCACTCGGCCGGATCAGAATTGATGAAGGCAATTGACCATGTTTTGCGTGGTCAACCATACGTGACACCTAAGTTGCGATCCGTGGATTGGGTTCAAAGCAGAGCCAGGGCGAGACAGTTCTCAATGGAAATGACCTCGCGACAAAAAAATGTGGTTCAAATGCTGGCGGAGGGACGGCCCATGAAAGAGATCGCCGGCCAGCTGGGCCTAAGCGAGAAGACTGTGGAGTTCCATAAGCACCACATCATGGATGCTTTCAATCTCAAGAGTAACGCCGAACTGGTCTTATTCGCCTTGAGGCGTGGTCTGATCTCGGTCAATATTCAGCCCCGCGTATCCGCGGAGGCTGCGCGGAGAGCGGGACAACTCCCGCGTCTCGGCGCCAGAGCCTGACGATTTTTTGGCGGAACGGCCAACAATCCCATGCTGATATTCCGCAAGTCAGAAAAAAAGCCTTAATGCCAACTGCATGACACGAGGGTTTACAGCCGTGCTACTAATGACGCCGAATGCAGGAGAACTGAAGTTGGTGTCAGGGTTGGCAAACTGTGGATGATTGAGTGCGTTATACAGTTCAGTTCGAAATTGAACGCTGCTTCCTTCACTGGGCCATCTCATTGAAATAGTTTTTGAAAAGGCAAGATCCACGTTCGCTTGTCCAGGGCCACTCACGATTCCTGTTCCACTGTTTCCGAAGGCAGTCCCGATGCCGTCCGCGCCGATCACCGGCGGAGTCGTGAAACACGAGGCGTTGAAATAGTCGTTCAATTTGGAGTGGATCGCTCCTGCTGTTACCAATTCACCCTTTGTGCAGTTTCCGATTAGTTGCGCCCGATCCTCACTGATTCCGAAAACGTTTTTGGCGTTTGTGTCCGCGATTGTTAACGCACTACCAGACTGAATCGTGACTATCGCCGCCAATTCCCAACCTCCTAGGAAGGCACGTTGAATGCCACGGGATGGGCTTGGAATGTCCCAAGTTTCACTAAATATGAACCGGTGGGTACGGTCGAAACTGGCTCTTCCCCACCGCTGGCTCGGTGAGTTTTGGTCGCCAAGAGTCAATGCATTTCCTGCTGATGTCCCATTGATGTCAGCGCCGTCGGTGTCCAATGTTTTTGAGAAGGTATAAGACGCGAGAAATTGAAAGCCATGGCTTAGGCGTTTTGTCACACTCACCTCAAGCCCGTTGTACCAGGAGCTGCCCTCGGATTCCATCTCACGCAGAAAGTCAGGACTTATTCCGGGGATCGGAACTCTTTGGGCGATATTGGCCAATGTGTTTGAACTTGCGCCCCTTATCGGCGCGTCCACAGACGCATTCAATGCTTGATTCAATGAACGGAGACGTTGCAAGTGGGTTCCTCGGGACCCCACGTATCCAATTTCCAATAGCCAATCCGGAAGCAATTCTGCCTGGACGTTCAGAGATAACTGTTGCTCGATTGCTGGCCGAAAATTGGGCGCAAGAATAGTGATTGTTGAACTTGTTGTCGGTGAATAGGGTACGAACAAGGGAAAAGAACTAGGGGTTGGAAAAGGCTGCGCGAAAGGCGCCTGAAATGTCGCCGCCGCGTTCGCCAGTCCTGTGTTAGTTCGAGACACAGAGAACGGGGCGCCAAGTATAGATTCAGCAGCGGCCTGGCCAGTCGGCCGAGAGTAGTAGATACCGTATCCTCCTCGCAGCGTCAATCGACTCTTCGATGGCAAGATCTGCCACGCAAAACCAATTCGTGGAGCGAGCGCGTTCTGGCCATCGCCGTACGTTCCAAAGGTATTATTTGCGCGGATCACGCCGGGTGGGAGAGAACCTTGGAAATTGGATGCGACGATATAGCCTTCGAGACTTCCGCTTGGAGGCGGGTTTGGGTTGGCCTTACTGAGATCGAAGCTCGAGTTCCTGCCGAGTTGGTCGCCGAATTGGCCTATTCGTTCGTAACGTAATCCTAAATTTGCGGTCAGCGAACCGTTAATCCGATAGTCGTCTTGCGCAAAAGCCGAGACTTCCCAACCTCTGAAGTCACGGTTCAAAAGGCCAAAAGTGTCAGCGGATGCAAAAACATTGCTAAACGTCCCGGTTCCGTTGTCGCTCGCATTTAACCCGAGCAGAAAATCCGGCCAACTGAGAAACTGCACGGAGGAGCTAAGGCCATCAATATCAAATTCCTCCCACAATCGGGTCAATGAGCCTCCGAATTTCAGGACATGGGCGCCCTTGAACAAGCTAAAGTCATCGCTTAACGAGAGAGTTCTTTGTGTGTACGTTCGAGGGAATGCTGGTGCCATGCTGACGGAACCCAGAATATTCAAGCTGGGTAGAGCATTGTTTTCATTCATTTCCCCTTCGGATACGCCCACATCGGACCATTTGAATGGTGAGTCTGCCATTGACTTGGTTCGTGTGACGACGAATCCAATCCTGATTTCGTTCATGGAGGTACTACTTCGTAGGTAGGAGTCCGATAAGGAGACAACCACGAAATCAGAATCTCCGGGGCTAATAAATCCCGGCGTGTTGCCCACTGGGTTTCGGCCGTTGCCTGGAAAAGTGACCAATTGATCCGAGTCTGCGATAAACAATCGAGCGGCGAGCCGGTTCTTGGGAGAAGCAACATAATCCAGATTCCCCAAGCCTTGGTTCTCGTCGAAGCTGCAAGGTCGTGTGAAAGCTGAGAATCCTTGCTGGGCTAGTGGTTTCGAGGTGTCAACGGTTTGCGGGGTTGGGATCAAGAAGCTCCCGTCGGGTAGCTTATAGTTCAAGAGGGCCACAGCTGCGGAATTAATGTTTGACCCGTCTGGATTGACCGCGACTCCTCCCAAGGAGCCGCTCATCCCGCCGAATATCTTCCCCAACGCGGCAGCAGATCGATCATTGGTTATGGGTGGCTCGCTCAAACTGGCCGCGCAACCGATTCTTGCCTGACCTGCGGCTAGGCCGTTAATCTGTCGCGTTCCCTGATAAGAAGCAAAAAAATGTAGTCTGTCTTTCTTAATCGGCCCTCCAAAAGTGAAGCCGAATTGGTTCTGTTTTAGGGTTGGCCTCTCGCCACCACTCTTGTTCAAGAAGAAGTCGTTGGCATTAAGAACATCGTTCCGGAAGAACTCGAAAACAGTCCCGTGATAGTCGTTCGTACCTGTCTTCGTGATCACGCTCACGTTGGCCCCGTTCGTGCGGCCAAATGCCGCATCGTAAAGTCCTGTTTGCACCTTGAATTCTTCAATCGTGTCCGGATTCGGGGTGGGGATGCCACCGCTTGCTGAACCGGAGCCCAATACGTCGCTCACACTGACCCCGTCAAGTTGCCAGTTGTTGTTGTAGGATCGTCCCCCATGCACGAAAATCCCATCATTCGACTTTCCCACCTGCGTAAGGGCTGTGCCCCCGCTACCGAGTTCGCCCGCATTAAAAACACCCACAACCACCCCGGGCGAGAGCCCCGCGATCTGAGCGAAGTTTCTCGTGGCCAGCGGCAAGCCGATTACAGTGTTTTCGTTGACTGTTCTACCGAGTCCCATGGCGTCAAGTTGAACCATGACTGGGACGGAGGATACTTGCGTCTGCTCCAAATGCGTTGTCAACTCAAAATGGAGGTCGAGCCTCAGAGTTTCGGTTACATGAACTTGAATGTTCGCCTGGTGCACACTTTTGAAGTCGGTCTTACTCGCCACCACTTCGTACGTCCCCGGCGGCAACAAGAGGAACCCAAACCGTCCGTCACTGTCCGAAGTAGCGGATCGCCTTTCAGCGCCATCAGAGGCTACGAGGTGGATATTCACGCCAGGTATGGCTGCGCCGGATGGATCCAAGGTCACGCCGGTTACTGCCCCGGTCGAGGATGTCTGGCCGCGCACAAGGTTCGCGCCAAGCAGTGAAAATCCAATGGCCGCCAGCAGCACAGCCCAGAAGCAGCAGCTAGGCCGCCGACTTTCGCTCTGTAAACCGCGGAGCATAAATCGCTTTCGACAACAGAAGCTACGCGAGCGGATCGGCAATTCGCCGGGTCACTGTGTAACATTACAATGGTCCACTGGCTCAATGTGGGCGGGGAGCCAATGCCTATAACCGTTTTATGTGGGTGCAGTTTAGTCCCGTTCTGTGAACGGCGCAATACATCTGCAACTATTGAATTCACTCCTATTCTGCGGTAGCTTGCCACCATTCGTTCGTGGGTTTGTGTATGTATGCGTCACAGAGGTTTATCTCACTCCTAGTTCGGCATTCGGTTGCCGCATTGGTGGTGTTTCTCTTTTCGCACGCAAGTTCTGCGGGGCCTGCAAAGGAAGTCCGTAGGGTATTGATTCTGAACGAGGTAGGTACTTATTATCCTCTGACCAACCTGACAGACGAGGGAATTCGAACTGGTCTTGAAAACTCACCTTACCGAATCGAGTTCTATCGCGAATACATGGACACGGTATTATTTCCCGACCCACCGATACAGCAGCAGTTTCGTGAGTTTTTCATTCACAAATATCAGAACCACAAACTGGACGTAATCATCACCGTGGGGCCATCCCCACTTAGCTTAATGCTCCAGATTCATAATACGGCTTTCCCAGGGGTGCCCATAGTTTTCTGTACCATCAATGCTCTACCCGGCGATTTCAAGGTTGAGCCTGAGTTTACCGGTGTCGGGGGAGACATTTCACCCGCTTCGACGATCGCAGCGGCCCTGCGACTGCAACCGCGCACAAAGCACGTGGTTGTGGTCGGCGGCTTAGGAGCCTTCGATGTACAGCAGCAAGCCGCTATCAGGGCCCAATTGGGCATATATGAAGACCGGCTTGATAGTTCATATCTTACCAATCTGAGCATGGCGGCCCTTCTCGACCGACTAGGGCATTTGTCAGAGGACACGGTAATCCTGCTCTCCGCCATATCGCGGGACGCCGAAGGAACACGCTTTACATCAAGCGAATCTGGCCCCCTGGTTGTGGCTGCCGCAAATGCTCCAGTTTATAGTCTGTCTGACAGATTCATCGGCCACGGGGAAGTTGGGGGTGATATCTCAAGCTCCTTGGAACAAGGCAAGGTGGCCGGCGGAATGGCACTGCGCTTACTCAACGGAGAAAAACCGCAAAATATCCCAACCATAACGACAGCCACCACGTACACGTTTGATTGGCGAGCGCTAAAGCATTGGGGACTCAGAGAAAGTGACCTTCCCCCTGGGAGTACGCTTCTTTTCAAGGAAATTTCAGTTTGGGAACGCACCAAATGGATCTGGATCAGCGGGCTGCTCATCATCCTCATTCTATCTGCACTTGCCGCCTACCTTCAGTTCAGCCGAAAACAACTCAGGCAGGCCAGAGACGCTCAGCTACAGCTTAGCGGCCTGTTGATCGATGCACAGGAAATGGAACGAAGCCGGCTGGCCTCGGAACTTCACGACGATTTTAGCCAGCGTCTGGCGCTACTTGCACTCGGATTGGAAAATGCTTCGGAGGCGTTACCTGATTCGTCGCAGGGCGCGAAGCGACAGCTGCACGAGCTTTTGAATTCGGCCAGCGAGCTTGGCGCCGATCTGCACACCGTATCCCGCCGCCTGCACCCATCCACGCTTGAGAGCCTGGGACTTGTCACGGGGCTGAAGGCTTTGTGTGAGGAGTTTACCTCCCGGCAGGGCATCGAAGTTGTTTTTTCTGCCAAGAATATTCCACGTGCTGTGTCTCCGAACGTGGCGCTGTGTTTATTCCGTATCGTCCAGGAAGGCCTTCAGAACTTGAGGAAATATAGTGGAGCTTCACAGGGCAAAGTAGATTTGCGCAAGGGCGGGGACAGATTGTTTCTCTCCCTGAGTGACGAGGGACGGGGATTCGATGCGAAGGAGATGCGGAATAGAGTCGGTTTGGGTATCCGAAGTATGGGAGAGCGTGCACGCCTTGTGGGTGGACAATTCGAGATTCTGTCGGAACCCGGGAAGGGGACGAGGATCGACGTGTGCGTGCCCCTTCACCCGGAAAATGGGACTGTTGAAGAGTTGAATATGCACCGGAAGGCTGACGCCCTGTGAACACATCAAGTTCACCCGTGCGAATCGTGGATCGCAAGTCCGGGGTCGAATTCTGTTCGGCACCCGCAAAGCTATCGGTTGCCGAAAGTCCAGTTCAGTCCGGTACTAGTCCCATAATCGCTTCCCGAGAAGCCGGGGGGCGGATGACTATCCCAGCTACCATAGAAAGTAATATTGAATTTAAAGTCTCCCCAAATTTTTATGTAATAGGACGTGTTGAGGTTGAAATGGATCCGCCCCGGATCAGACAGAGCCGGCAAAAGACTTGCCGCCAGAGTAAGGTTTGTGCGGTCGAATTGGAATAGCTTCGCCTGTGTGCCGACCCAACCAGAAGCTACATTTTGCCCGGGTGCGACCGCGATATTTTGTTGATAATTGATGCGCTGAAAGGCAAACCCTCCGGCCACGCTGATCGAGGTGTGATTCGTATTCTTCAGGTATCGGCCCACGCCGCCACCAAGAGTAGATTGCAGACTGATGCGCTGCTCGGAGCTTTGAAGAAAACTGGCAAGGCCCGTGTAATACCAGTGGTTCCAAGGCAGCAGAT
>Ga0210406_10007040_pt1 | contig 11525 bp, 10 predicted proteins | sample IncBWC30MmetaG_FD_155454 | JGI IMG/M metagenome (GOLD analysis project Ga0210406, IMG submission 155454) | Forest soil microbial communities from Barre Woods Harvard Forest LTER site, Petersham, Massachusetts, United States - Inc-BW-C-30-M | ecosystem: Environmental > Terrestrial > Soil >... | reverse complement strand
CGTCGTGGTCATACTATTACCCCGGCCCATATTACGGTGGGCCCTATGTTTCCTACGCCGTCCGTCTGCCCTATGTCTGCGGGCTTTACGGTTATTGCGAATAGCGCCGCAGAGACCGGCCTAGGCTTGCTGGCTTTTCGACGGACGCTCGGCGGTCACCCCTTCCCCCCGACTTCCTTCGCAAACGTGTCCCGCAGGCCGATGGTGCGGTTGAACACCGGGTGATCCGGCGTCGAATCCGGATCGCGCACGAAATAGCCCTGCCGCTCGAACTATGCGCCAGTCGCCCTCGGCAAACTTTGTCGAGCACAAGCTTGATTTGGTGCTGGCATTGCCGACCGTGTCTTTGCGTTCGAACGGGATCGCAGTCTTTCACAAGGGCATTGCAGAGCCACCTCGAAGGTGAAATCCTGTGGCTCTCGCATCACGCTGGTCCGCCTTGACCCGTTATCCGCCGACCTTGACCATAATAGATTGAGTCATGTGGACAAAAATCGCAGCGCTCGCGTTCCTTGCAGCGATGTCTCCGGTGATTGCCGTCGCCGCCGTCCCTGAGGCGACCGCAGAATTCCTGGCGTTCTGCAGGAGTGACGCGAAGGGATGTCAAGATGAGATTCACAGAATTTACGTCGCATCGAAGTCCGCGGAGCCGGGCGAGATCTGCGCCACAAAGACACAGCTCAAGGATCGAGCGGCTCTGCGCAACGCCATCACGGATTGGATGGCCAACCGTCCCAACCTGTCCCTCCTCCCGACGGAAGATAGCGTCACCGAGGCTTTTAAAGCCGTCTACCCCTGCCGCTGAAGAGGAGCACTCGTCGCGCGAGCAGTGGATACATCAGCCCTTAGCCCCGACTTCCCTGGCAAATGTATCGCGCAGGCCGATGGTGCGGTTGAACACCGGACGCTCCAGCGTCGAATCCGGATCGCGCACAAAATAGCCCTGCCGCTCGAACTGCACAACGTCGTTTGAGTTGGCTTCCGCGATCGCGGGCTCGACCCGCGCGTCCGGCAAAATCTCCAACGACTGCGGATTGAGATCGCCGGCGAAATTGGCGGCGTCCGGATTGGGTTTTGTGAAAAGCTGATTGTATAGGCGGATTTCGGCCGGCCGCGACTGCGCCGCCGAAAGCCAGTGCATGGTCGCCTTGACCTTGCGCCCGTCGGGCGCGTTGCCGCCGCGGGTCGCGGGATCGTAGCTGCAGCGCAGCTCGACGACCTCGCCGGCGGCGTCCTTCACGACATCGTGGCATTTGACGAAATAAGCGTAGCGCAGCCGCACTTCGTTGCCCGGCGAAAGCCGGAAGAATTTTTTTGGCGGATTTTCCATGAAATCGTCGCGCTCGATGTAGAGCTCGCGGCCGAACGCTACTCTTCGCGTGCCTCTCGCGGGATCGTCGGGATGATTGGCCGCGTCGAGCACCTCGAGCTTGCCTTCCGGATAGTTCTCGATCACGACTTTCAGGGGCCGCAGCACCGCCATGCGCCGCAGCGCGGTGCGATTTAGTTCCTCGCGGATGCAAAACTCCAGCATGCCGACGTCGACCACGCTGTTGGCTTTGGCAACGCCGATGCGCTTGACGAATTCGCGGATTGCCGCCGGCGGCACACCGCGCCGCTTCAATCCGGCAATGGTCGGCATCCGCGGATCGTCCCAGCCCAAGACATGGCCGCCGCGCACGAGCTCGGTCAGTACGCGCTTTGACAGCAGCGTGTAGGTCAGATTGAGACGGGCGAATTCGTACTGATGCGGCCTTGAGGGCACCGGCAGCTTGTCGAGCAGCCAATCGTAGAGCGGCCGGTGGTCCTCGAATTCCAGCGTGCAGATCGAGTGCGTGATGCCTTCAATTGCGTCCGACTGCCCATGCGCGTAGTCGTAGCTCGGATAGATCGACCATTTGTCGCCGGTGCGCGGGTGGGCGGCGTGCAGGATGCGATACAGCACGGGATCGCGCAGGTTGATGTTGCCCGACGCCATATCGATTTTTGCGCGCAGCACCCGCGCCCCGTTCGGAAACTCGCCCGCCTTCATGCGGCGGAACAGATCGAGGTTTTCCGCAACCGGCCGCGCGCGGAACGGGCTGTCCTTGCCCGGCTCGGTCAGCGTGCCGCGGTTGATGCGAATCTGTTCCTGCGACTGGTCGTCGACATAGGCAAGGCTAGCGCGGATAAGGCCTTCCGCCCATTCGTACAGGCGCTCAAAGTAGTCGGAGGCATAGAGCGGCTCGCCCGCCCATTGGTAGCCGAGCCAGCGCACGTCGGCCTGGATGGAATCGATATATTCCTGCTCTTCCTTGGTCGGATTGGTGTCGTCGAAGCGCAAATTGCAGCGCCCTGCAAATTCCTGCGCGATGCCGAAATTGAGCGCGATCGACTTGGCATGACCGATATGCAGATAGCCGTTCGGTTCCGGGGGAAACCGGGTCACAATCTCTTTGTGCCTGTGCTGATCGAGATCGGCCTGGACGATGTCGCGAATGAAATCGCGCCCTGCCTCGGCCGCCACCGTTTCTGTCGTCATTCTCAATTCCTGATCGGATTGCCGTCGACGTTCTGCCAAATCCGCAAGGTCCAGCCAAGGTCTGCTTAACAACAAGGCCTGCTTAACAACAAGGCCTGCTTAACAACAAGGCCTGCTTGCAAGGCCCTCGTAAGGCTTTAGTTATGCACGGTTCCTGCTATACACCACCGCTTCCCAACGCCTTCCAACCGGCCAATGACTGAACCCATCGTCACGCGCTTTGCCCCCTCGCCGACCGGCTTCCTCCATATCGGAGGCGCCCGCACCGCGCTATTCAATTGGCTCTATGCAAAAAAGCTCGGCGGCAAGATGCTGTTGCGGATCGAGGACACCGACCGGGAGCGATCGACCAAGGAGGCGGTCGCGGCCATTCTGGACGGGCTGAAATGGCTCGAGCTCGACTGGGACGGCGACGTCATCTACCAGTTCAGCCGTGCCGCGCGCCACCGCGAGGTCGCCGAGCAACTGCTCGCCGGCGGCAAGGCCTATCGCTGCTACGCCACGTCGGAACAACTGACCGCGATGCGCGAGAAGGCCCGCGCGGAAGGGCGCACGCGGCTCTATGACGGGATGTGGCGCGACCGCGACCCGTCGGAAGCCCCAAACAGCATCAAGCCGACCATCCGCCTCCGCGCGCCGCTGACCGGCGAGACCGTGATCGAGGATCAGGTGCAGGGCCGCGTGGTCTGGCAGAACGAGAACCTCGACGATCTCGTGCTGCTGCGCGGCGACGGCAACCCGACCTACATGCTCGCCGTCGTGGTCGACGATCACGACATGGGCGTCACCCACGTCATCCGGGGCGACGATCATTTGATCAACGCCGCGCGCCAGAAGCAGATCTACGACGCGCTGGAATGGTCGCTGCCCAGCATGTCGCATATTCCGCTGATCCATGGGCCGGACGGCTCGAAACTGTCGAAGCGTCACGGGGCTTTGGGCGTCGATGCCTATCGAGCGATGGGATATCTGCCGGCGGCGCTGCGCAATTATCTGGTCCGGCTCGGCTGGAGCCACGGCGACCAGGAGATCTTTTCCACCGAGGAAATGATCGCGGCGTTCGACCTGTCCGGCATCGGCCGTTCCGCCGCGCGGTTCGATTTTGCCAAGCTGGAAAACCTCAACGGGCACTACATCCGCAATTCAGACGATCAATCTCTCGTGACAATGCTTGAGGGTGTACTGGACTTTGTTCCCCAAGGCGCCGGTCTCAAGGCCAGGCTGAATGCCACCACGCGCGCGCAGTTGCTGCAGGCCATGCCGAGCCTGAAGGAGCGGGCCAAGACCCTGATCGAGCTGATCGACGCCTCTTATTTCATTTTCGCCGACCGTCCGCTCGAACTGGAGGCAAAAGCGGCAGTGCTGCTGACGCCGGAAACCCGCGAACTGATCGGCAGGCTCCGTCAGGCGCTTGAGACTGTCATGCCCTGGAGCGTTCAGACCACAGAAGGGGCCATGCGCGCGTTTGCGGACGCCAACAACCTCAAGCTTGGCGCCGTAGCCCAGCCGCTGCGCGTTGCGCTCACCGGGCGCACGACCTCGCCGGGAATATTCGAAGTGCTGGCGGTGTTGGGGCGGGAGGAATGCTTGGCCCGGCTTGCCGATCAGGCGGGGTAACGGCTCGCTGCGCGCTCGATACGGCGAACGTCGGATACGCGACACTGGCAAGCGTCCATCTTGCAGTGCACACGGCAATAAGATACGCATTTGGACAACCGCTTGTAGACACACCAGTCCGCCTCGCCACTTCTTGATTGGGCGCAAAGGAAGGGTGCGGTTCCTCGCAACGACTTCATCGGGGATTTCACCATGGACGCAAAATCCACCAACCAAATCGCAACGCTGACGGTCGGCAACAAGACCTACGATTTCCCGATTTTGCACGGCACCGTCGGGCCCGACGTCATCGACATCGCCAAGCTCTACGCCCAGTCCGGGATGTTCACCTACGACCCCGGCTTCACCTCCACCGGCAGTTGCCAGTCCAAGATCACCTATATCGATGGCGACGCCGGCGTCCTGGAATACCGCGGCTATCCGATCGAGCAGATCGCCGAACACGGCGACTTCCTGGAAACCTGCTACCTCCTGCTCTACGGGGAGCTGCCGACCAAGGCGCAGAAGGAAGACTTCGACAGCCGCGTGATCCATCACACCATGGTCCACGAGCAGATGGCGCGGTTCTTCCAGGGTTTCCGCCGCGACGCCCATCCGATGGCGATCATGGTGGCAGCCGTCGGCGCACTGGCCGCGTTCTACCACGACTCCACCGACATCAACGACCCGCAGCAGCGGATGATCGCCTCGATGCGGATGATCGCGAAGGTCCCGACGCTGGCGGCGATGGCCTACAAATACACCATCGGCCAGCCTTTCGTGTATCCCAAGAACTCGCTCTCCTTTGCCGAGAATTTCCTGCATATGTGCTTCGCGGTGCCGTGCGAGGAGTACAAGATCAATCCGGTTCTGGCCAACGCGCTCGACAAGATCTTCATCCTGCATGCCGACCACGAGCAGAACGCGTCGACCTCGACCGTGCGCATCGCCGGCTCCTCCGGCGCCAACCCGTTCGCCTGCATCGCCGCCGGCATCGCCTGCCTGTGGGGTCCGGCGCATGGCGGCGCCAATGAGGCGGCGCTCGCCATGCTCGCCGAGATCGGCACGGCCGACAAGATCCCCGACTTCATCAAGAGAGCGAAGGACAAGAACAGCGACGTCCGGCTGATGGGTTTTGGACATCGCGTCTACAAGAATTACGATCCGCGCGCCAAGATCATGCAGAGGATGTGTCACGCGGTGCTGGCGGAAACCGGCCATGACGACGATCCGATGCTCAAGGTCGCGCTGGAGCTGGAGAAGATCGCGCTGCACGACGAGTATTTCATCGAGCGCAAGCTCTATCCGAACGTCGACTTCTATTCGGGCATCACGCTCAAGGCGATGGGCTTCCCGACCTCGATGTTCACCGTGCTGTTCGCGGTCGCGCGCACCGTCGGCTGGATCAGCCAGTGGAGCGAGATGATCGAAGACCCGCACCAGAAGATCGGCCGACCGCGCCAGCTTTATACCGGCGTCACCCACCGCGATTACGTCGAGATCGAGAAGCGCAAGTAAGGGCCGCTAGACCGTAGGGTGGGCAAAGCGAAGCGTGCCCACCACGTCACACCCATTCGTTCAAGACGGTGGGCACGGCGCGATAGACGCGCCTTTGCCCACCCTACCCCATCTTAGCGGCGGGACTTCCGCATTGTCGCCAGCACGATGTCGGCCGCCCGCACGCCCGGCGACCGGTTGCCGGTCGACATGATGCTGTCGAGCTTTGCAAAGGCCTCGAGCTGACGCCGGCGCAAAGGAGACTCCGTCAGCGCGTCGCGCAAGCCGCCCGCCAGCTTTTCCGGTGTGCAGTCCTGCTGGATGAATTCGGGCACGACATTTTCGCCGACCACCAGGTTGGCCAGGATGACCGAGTTCACCTGGATCATTGTTTGCAAGACCCAAGCCTCCACGGCGTCCGCTCTGTAGGCGGCGACCATCGGCACGCCAGCGAGCGCGAGCTCGAGCGTCACGGTGCCGGATTTGGCAAGTGCTGCGTGGGCGATCCGGAACGCCGCCCGTTTTTCCGTCTCACCGACCACGACCCGCGGCTCGACCGGCCAGCCCTTGACGCCGTCCCGCACCGCCTGCTCCAGATGCGGCATGGTCGGAAGGATCAGTTCGAACGGGATATCTTGCGCGCGCAACTGGCCGAGCGCCGCGCCAAACACCTCCAAATGATGTCTGATTTCGCTGCGGCGGCTTCCCGGCAGCACCAGCAAGACCGGCGGGCTGGCGTCCCGGCGCGCTTGTTCGGCGGCGTTGGGGCGAAGCGTGACGAGCTGCTCGATGAGGGGATGGCCGACATAGCTGCAAGGCGGACCGCGCAGCCTGCGATAGGCCGCCGGCTCGAACGGCAACAGCCCCAGGACGTGGTCGACATAGGCGACCATCGCGCGCGCGCGTCCGGGACGCCATGCCCAGACTGACGGCGATACATAGTCGACGATCGGAATCGAGGAATCGCGCGCGCGGACGCGCCGCGCCACGCGGTGGGTGAAATCGGGGCTGTCGATGATCACGAGAATATCGGGCGCCGCATCGGTGACCGCGGTGGCGGTTTGCCGGATCAGCCGCAGGACCTTCGGCAATTGCTTTACGACCGCCGCAAGCCCCATGATCGACAGTTCCTCGATCGGAAACCGCGAGGTCATCCCCTCGCCCGCCATGGCACGGCCGCCGACGCCCTCGAACTGAACGGCATCGCCGAGACGCTGGCGCAAGATCTTCATCAAGCCGGCGCCGAGCCGATCGCCCGATTCCTCGGTCGCGATCAAAAATATTTTTCGCGCAACACCGCCGCTTGTTCGAGTCTGCATCACCGGTGTCCCCACGCTAACATTCGCATCCCGTTGCAGCCGTTTTCTTGCGAATGCTAGCGCGAAAGGGACATTGGCAAATACAATCGCTTGTTGTGCGGTTTGGATTTCGCATTGACGATCAGCGGATACACCGATGCGAATGTCCCCACGGCACTATCGCAAACCGATCAAGAACAGTCCGGCGGCGTCCGCCGTCTCGATCATGGCCTGGGGTTCGGCAACGATCGTGTTGCCGGCCAAGACCGCAATCCCGGCGAGTTCCGCCTTGACCGCGCCCTCGACGGTTCGCGGGCCGATCGCCGGAAGGTCGAAGCGCAAATCCTGTCCGCGCTTGGGCAGCTTCACGAGCACGCCGCGGCGGGAAGCGGAGCGGATCCGGCCTTGCTCGCGCAGCCGCGCTATCCGCGCCAGCAAGGCGTCGGTGCCCTCGATATCTTCCACCGCGACCACGTGGCCGTCGATCACGACGACAGCCTGACCGATGTCGAAAGGACTAAGCGCGGAAAGCGCCTCACGCCCTTTTGCGATATCCGCGGCCGCATTGGTATCCGGCGCGGCGCGCGTCAGGGGGCCCACGGGCGCCAGCAGATCCGGCGCAACATCGCCGATCCCGACCATCCGAAAGCCGTCGCGCTCGAGAATACGGCCGATGCCGGAGAGCAGGTGATCATCGCCGCCGCGAAAAGCCGCGAGCACGTGGCTGATCACTCGAACCGTGCCCCAATCCAGTCGGATCTCTGACAATGCCGGCCGCACCAGCGTGCCGATGAAAATCAGGTCGCGGCAGCCCTCGCTGCGAAACAGCTTTACCGCCCGCCCGATTTGACCGACCGATATCCAGTGATGGCGAAAGCGTTCGACCGGGCCGGGATCGCAGTTGCCTTTCAGCGCAAACAGCACGGAATCGATACCGCGTGCGTTTAAGGAATCGGCGACCGCGAACGGCATCGCCCCACCTGCCGCGATCAGGCCCACCGGTGATGCGACCTCCAAAGCCTTGTCGGTCATTGCGCTCTCATCAATGCCGGCTTGCGGTCGCCGGCCGGAAGACAGAGCGCGCGGTGCTTGGCGTCGCGGATAAAGGTGAGGATTTCGGCGATCGCGGGATCCTCGCCCGCCATCGGCTGCACCTCGATCAACCGTTCGGCGAAGATACCGGACCCGTGAAACAGTTTTTTATAGAACGCGCGAACGGTTAGGAGCCGCGCCTTGGTGAACTTGCGGCGCCTCATGCCGACAACATTAAGGCCTTCGAGGGTCGCATATTGGCCGTTGACCAGCCCGAACGGAATGACGTCGCCGCGCACGCCGCAAATTCCGCCAACCATCACCTGCGGCCCTACCCTCGTGAACTGATGCACCGCCGACAGTCCGCCGATGAAGACAAAGTCACCGATCTCGCAATGACCGCCGAGCGTGGTTGAAGTTGCGAAAATCACGTCATTGCCGACCTGGCAGTCATGCCCGACATGGCTGGCATTCATGAAATAGCCGCGGTCGCCAACCCGGGTAATGCCGCCGCCGGCGACCGTGCCGGCGTTCATGGTGACGGATTCGCGCAAGGTGCAGCGCGCTCCGATCTGAAGCCTCGTGAGTTCGCCGCGATAGTTCAGCGATTGCGGCGGCGTGCCCAGCGAGACAAACGGATAGATCGTGCAGCCGTCGCCGATGGTCGTTTGCGCCGTGATGTGTACGTGCGCGATCAGCTTGCAGTGGGCGCCGATCACGACATTGGGACCGATGATGCAGTACGGACCGATCGTCGTGCCCTCGCCGATCACAGCGCCATCCTCAACCCGCGCGGCGGGATCGATCATGCTCATCGAATGCTCCGACCTGTCCGTTCATTTGTGGGCGGATGTACTTGATTTTACAGTGGTTAGCGCGCGATACCGGGGCTGTCCAGTTACAGATGGTTACGCTGCATGTCGATCATGGCGGCCGGCTCGATGGATCGTTAATCAGCGGACCGATCTCATTCGATCACCTCGTCCGCCCGGGCAAGCAATATCGGCGGCATCTCGATGCCGAGGGTTTTGGCGGTCTTCAGATTGAGCACCAGATCGTATTTCGATGCCTGCTCGACCGGTAGATCAGCCGGCTTTTCGCCCTTGAGAATCTTGTCGATATAAGTGGCGGCGTGGCCGTACATATAGTTGAAGTCCGCGCCGTAGCTCATCAGGCCGCCTGCCCGGACGTTGTCCTTGTTGCCAAACATTCCGGGCAACCGGTATTTCAGGCCGAGTTCGGCCAGCGCGACGGGCTGCGAGTTCGTCAGCGGCGACGTAGGTACAAGAAAAGCCGCTACCTGTTCGCGCGCCATTGTTGCAAAAGACGGCTCGAAATCCTCGATCGTGCGCATCGGAATCACCGAGAGCTGAATTCTAAGCGTTTTGCCGGCTGCCTCGACTTCTTCAACGACCTTGGCATGAGAGGGCGTGGTGGGATTCCAGAGCACGCCGAAACGAACGGCGCCAGGTATCGCCTGTTTCAAAATCTCCAGGCTCTTGGCGGCAAGCTCGGTGAGAACCATCGAAACGCCTGTAATATTTCCGCCAGGATGCGCCAGGCTCGCGACGTGCCCCGTGCCCACGGGATCGGCGTGCTGGGTAAACACGATCGGGATGGTCCTTGTTGCCTTCCGCGCCGGTTCTACTTGCGTGGAGGCGGGAGCCACGATGATATCGACGTTTTCCCGAACCAGCGCTTCGGCAAGCTTCAGTGTTTCGGCCGAATCCGTCGCCCATCGGAAATCAAAAACAAGGTTCTTGCCCTCGAAGTAACCGAGTGTGCGCAAGCCTTCGCGCAGCGCATTGACTTCGCCGGACCACGCAGACGCGGGAGCGAGACCGAGAAACCCGATTTTCGCGATTTTCGCGGAGGCCTGGGCCCACGCGCCCATCGGCCACAAGGGGGCACTTGCGATTGCGAGAAATTCGCGCCGCTTCATTGAGGGCTCTCAAATCATTCGCCGGCCGATACCGATCGGCGCTTCGTTCAATCCGTCAGCATCGCCCCGACATCGGCCTCCGCGACGATCGCGCCGTTCACCTTGGCCTCGCCGTGGAACCACCACATGGTCTTGCGCCGGCCGATCCTGCGCATGTGATATTCGATGATATCGCCGGGCAACACTGGTTTGCGAAACTTGCATTTGTCGATGGTGAGAAAATAAACCGCGCGCGGCTTCTCAGTGCCTTCGACTGACTTGATGCCGATCACGCCCGCGGTTTGCGCCATGGCTTCGATCAACATGACGCCGGGATAGACCGGCCGTTCGGGAAAATGCCCGAGAAACGGCGACTCGTTGAAGGTGACGTTCTTGACCCCAATGCCGGAGTAATCGGTCCGGATATTGATCACGCGATCGATCAGCAGCATCGGATAGCGGTGCGGCAGCGTCTTGAGGATCTCGTTGATGTCGACAAGCGCAAACCTGACCGGTGCCTCCTCCATCACTCCCGCCCCTCGTCCTTCGGGTTGGACGTGCCATCGCGCACCAGCCGTTCCACCGCGAGGATCTCCCTGAACCACTGCTTGGTCGGCTTCGCGAAGTGACCACCCCAGCGTCCGTTGGGTGGAATGTCGTCCTTGACCGCACTCATCGCCGTGACCTGGGCGCCATCGCCGATCCGAAGATGGTTGTTGATTCCCACCTTGGCGCCGAGCGCCACATTGTCCCCGATCGTCAGGCTGCCCGCGAGCCCGATCTGGGCCGCCAGCAGGCAATGCCTGCCGATGGTCACATTGTGGCCGATCTGGACCTGATTGTCGATTTTGGTGCCCTCTCCGATCACGGTATCGCGCAGGCTGCCTCGATCGATGGTAGTTCCGGCGCCGATTTCCACATCGTTCTGAATCAGCACCCGGCCGGTCTGCGGCACCTTCAAATGGCCGTCCGGGCCAAAGAACACGAAACCATAGCCGTCTTGTCCGATGCTGCAGCCGGGATGGATCAGGACATTGTCGCCGATCAGCGCGCATTGAATGGCGCTGCGTGCGCCCACATTGCAGTCGCGGCCGATGCGGACACCGGCGGCGATCACGGCCCCCGCGCCGATCACCGTGCCGGCGCCGATTTCAACGTGCGGACCGATCACGGCGAGCGGATCGACAACGACGCCGTCTTCCAGCTGCGCCGTGGCGTCGATGATGGCCGATTCGGCGATGCCGGTGTTGCCGACCCAGGATTGCGGCCGCAGCGCATCGCGGTGGAGTTCGCGGGCCACCTTCACAAATTCGCGGAACGGCTGCGCCGTGCGCAACACCGCCACGTGGCCGGGAACGCTGGCCTCGAACCGCGGACTGACCAGGCAAGCGCCGGCCTTGGTCAAGGCAAGCTGATCGGCATATTTCAGATTGTCGAAGAACGTCAGGTGCATGGGCCCGGCTTCGTCGAGCGACGCCAGTCCCCTGACTTGCTGGCCGGCGCGCGAAGCGTCAGCCAGCGTAGCGTTCGTCAACGCGGCGATATCGGCGAGCGTCGACAAGGCTGGTCGTTCAAAGAATATCGGCTGCGCCATTCCACCCGTCGCGGTCCGGCCGGTGATTGCGATCAGAACTTCGGTTCTGATCCATCAGAACCGAAT
>Ga0210406_10007039_pt1 | contig 11525 bp, 10 predicted proteins | sample IncBWC30MmetaG_FD_155454 | JGI IMG/M metagenome (GOLD analysis project Ga0210406, IMG submission 155454) | Forest soil microbial communities from Barre Woods Harvard Forest LTER site, Petersham, Massachusetts, United States - Inc-BW-C-30-M | ecosystem: Environmental > Terrestrial > Soil >... | reverse complement strand
TTCGAAGATGACTCCGCCGTGGGAGTCGGTGATCTGAGCGAGGCGGAGATCCCACTCGAGTTCGTCGTAGGGGGAGACGCCGGGCTTGGTGAAGAAGCGGCGGAAGGAGAGGCCGGGGGCCTTCTTTTTGTTCTGGGTGACAGGAGTGACCGCAGTGGTATCGACGATAGTGGTTTTGAGCTCGGGCATTGATCTCTCCATTAATTAGATTCTAATTAACATGGTCCGATTCCGGCGTCCATGGGGGTGGAGGCGGGGTTGGGCCGTTCCCGAACGGGAATTTGTCCGGGGTACAGCTGCGTTGTAGAGAGCCTTTTTCGCCCCTTTTGGGGCGGGTTTCGGGGGCTAAAGCCCCGGATCATTCTGCTTCTAACGCGGCACTTAAGCGCCGCTCTTCCACGGTGCTGCTTGCGTCAGTGGTGCTGCTTACTTGTGAAGCTCAGGGCTAAAGCCCAATTCATAGCGGCATCCAGCGGCACGGCTGAAGCCGTGCCCTTTCCCAGGCTTTCTCGGCCTGCCTCCAGCTCAGAAACCGGAGGGGAGAGGGTGAGGACAGTGCAGGTTTTTGGCGGCACCGGAATCCAGATGCGGGGCTGCGGATGCAAAACCCTTTTCTGGACCGGGCTGGGTTACCTGGGCTGAAGTTCGAATGGCGCCGACGGTGACGGGCGAGGGCGCCTGCCCTACATGGTTCGTAGTGTCGTCGGCAGAGTCGGGCAGGAGCGTCCGACCCACACGAGTTGTGCCGATGCGGGCATGGGCGGGCGAGTCGCCCGCGCGGTCCGAGGTCAGTTCCAGCGATGACTGGAAGTCGGCGGTCAGGCCGGTGGTGGCTTTTCCGGCGGAGTTGAGCATCCACTGGTTCAGAGCGGTGCAGATGCTACGGCGCTGGGCATGGTCTTCGATTACGACGAAACGCAGGAAGCAGCGTCCGGATGCGAGGCGGGCGCGCATGGGATTGACGCGGGTGAACATGCGATCGAGAGTGAAGGCCATGTCGTCGTCCTCGGAGAACTGGAGGACAGCCAGCATGCGACGGACGGGAGGTTCGGCGGCTGCGACTTGCGCGGGCGAGTCGCCCGCGCCCACATGATCTGTGCCTAGTTCGGCTACCTCTTCGGCCAGGGCGAAGATGCCGGGCTTGCTGGGGACTACCAGGAGGCTGTGGGGGGAATCGCAGCGGAACCAGCGCGACCACTGGAGTCGGCGGGGGTCGACGGGGCGGTCCAAGCCGTGCCGGGCTAAGGAATCGGCGACTAGTCGAGTTATGGCTTCCAAAGTTGGGCTCCTGAAAATCGGCTTCGGGCTTCGGCTCTCGGGCTTCGGCCAATGAAACCGCATTCCTACGCCGCTTCGCGGCTGGGGCGAAGCGATCATTTTGATTTAGTCGTTCACCCGGGGGAGGTTCGGGGGAACGGCCACCGCACTTACTTCATTGTTTTCATATATTTACGGGAGGTGCCGGGTCACCTCTGGCCAGGCCCTGTCCCGTAGCTTCTACCGAACTTGCCTTCTTCCTGAAAGCCCGTCCCGTTCCCGCGAGTGGGGCTTCAAAAAGGGGCTATGGGAATGCAAACTTACTCCCGCTTATTGTGCCTGTCAAGAGGGAAACACCACAGGTTGTATATCCAGCAATGACGGGCTTGGTGCGGGGGTGGAGGATTTGTTTTCCACAAGAGGAATTCATGGTGCATTCACAGAAGAGCAGTGGCCAGTTGTCAGTGGCCAGTTGCCAGTGAAATCCCTCGGGGTGCGTGGGCTTCAAAGGGTTTAAAGGGAGCGAAGGCCGGAGGTTGGGTTGCGGCGGTCGCGGTAGGGTTGGGGAGATTTGCGGGTCAGGTGGGGCGAGAGCGAGAGAATGGCGGGAGTCTCGCGCCGGTGAATGGTTCTCTGGTGCGGTAAGGTCTGGCGCTGGAGCGAAGTTTCCTCCAGGAGCAGCGTTTCGTAGAGGGGTGGTGAGTTCGGCTGGGCCGAAGTCTCGTCCTGCCCGGCTTGCAAGGGTACATAGATGTCTTCGAAGATCTGACGGGGGGCGATGCGCAGAACTCCGTCGGAGGATTCGACGAGGTAGTCGCCCTTGCGGCCGGAGTGGGGACGTCCTAGAACGTCGGTGAAGGTGAGGCTGGTGGTGAGTTGCTTGGCTTTGACCAAAAACCGGGTGCGGTATGTGATCCATGGCTTGGTTGCTTTCATGAGTGCCAGCCGCTTCTTAATTTTTTCGATGATGAAAAGGAAGCTAGCCAAACGCGCAATTCATGTGTCACAAAGAACCCTTCGACTTCGCTCAGGGCAGGCTGCGACAGATGGCGCGGCTCGCCCAGATTCCCTCTGCAAGCTCGGGACAAGCTCTTCACTGTAAAACGCTTATTCAGGATGACAATCCAACCAGTTGCGCCCCCGGCCGGTTTTAAAGTCGCCGGTCGAGTTGAGTTCAATTTCTATTGCGAGAGCGAGAGTGACTGTACGAGCGAAAGGGCGCGCGGTCAATTCAGTATTTTTGGTGCAGTTGAGGAAATTCGCAGCCGGGAATTGTGACGGATGAACATGGTCAAGCGACTGGTCAGAGACTTGCCGCTAAGCCGCGTGGAGGACGCGGGTTCGGCTTGCCGGAGGGCGTGAGGAGAAGAATCAGGGATCGCGGAGAGAAGGGTTGTGCACAGAGGATGCACAGGAAATGCAGAAAGGCAGTGGTCAGTGGCCAGTGGCCAGTGGCCAGTGGTCAGTTGCCAGTTCTTGGGTGTGAGTTCGCGGAGAACCGCGACCGCCGAGGCGGCTGTCGCCACATGAGTCGTGGCTGAGAAGCGGTGGGTATAAGGTGCACGGGAGTAGAAGAATTTTCTTCGGGGGTTTCACGTAGAGGAGATTGCCGGGCGGGGAAGGTTGAATGAGGTCAGTCACTTGGGAAAGGCCGAGAACGGAAAGGTCTTTGCTGAGAGGTGGAGACTAAGTGGAGCAAATTCTCTTGCGGAGGAATTATGACAACGGATCCGGTTTGTGGAATGAGAATCGACGAGAAGAAGACGCCCGAATTCCATACGCAGTTTGCGGGAAGGAAATATTTTTTCTGCTCGGAAGATTGCCGAAAGGAATTCGAGGCTGATCCGAATGGATACGTGGAGACAGCAGCGGCGTAAGAGCGGCTGTTAGTCACCTAGAATAAGAATGGCCCTGCGCTGGTTGGCGTAGGGCCTTTTCGTTACTGGTTGATTCGCTGCTTTCCGCTCGCTTCGCTTGCGGGACAGCCGAGGCGGCTGTCCCCACATGGTTGTGCCGATGCCCGCAAGATCAAAGTCAAAGGCAGTCGGACAGGAGTGTCCGACCCACACGAGCATTTCTACTTTTAGCGGTGAGCCATTGCCGGCTCTTGGACTGACTTGCCAGTCTTGAAGGCTTCGTAACGCTGGTTGACTTCGTCCCAGTTGATTACGTTCCACCAGGCGGCCAGATATTCGGGACGGCGGTTGTTGTATTTCAGGTAGTAGGCGTGTTCCCAGACGTCGTTGCCGAAGATGGGGTAGTGGCCCACGGAGATTGGGTTGTCCTGGTTCGGTGTGGACATGATATGGACTTCGCCGGCGTTACCGGCTAGCCAGACCCATCCCGAGCCGAATTGTTTTACGCCGGCGTCGTTGAATTTGGCCTGGAAATCTTTGAAGGTGCCGAACGTCTTGGTGATGGCTTGGGCTATGGGGCCGGTGGGATCGCCTCCGCCTTTGGGCTTCATGATCTTCCAGAACATGCTGTGGTTGACGTGGCCGCCGCCATTGTTGCGGACTGCGGCGCGAATGTCTTCGGGGATGGCGTTGTAGTCGCGGATCAGATCTTCGGGGGACTTGCTGGACAGTTCGGGATGTTTCTCGATGGCTGCGTTGAGGTTCTTAACGTAGGCACCGTGGTGCATGTCGTGGTGCAGGGTCATCGTCTGCTTGTCGATGACGGGTTCGAGGGCGGCGTAGTCGTAGGGCAGGGGGGGTAGTTCGTGAGCCATGATTATTTCCTCCAGAGTTCTTATTGTACTGATGACGAGATCAAGGATGCGGATTCATGGGAAGCGGTTGCGAGAATTTACATTTGAGGCGGGGAACACGACCAGGGGGGCTGAAGCCCACAATCCACAAGCAATCCTGACGCGGCGCTGAAGCGCCGCTCTTCCACGGTTGCGCACGCGGCATCGGGTGCTTGTTTGGCGTCGAGATGCTGCAACGCGCCTCGCTGCGCTCGGCTGGACGGACGAATGCGTCCGTCCCCACACAAAGACGGACGGCCGAGGCGGCCGTCCCTACACACAAATCTAGTTGGCGGGGGGGCCGAGGATTTCGCGGACTTTGCGGGCGAGGCTTTGCAGGGTAAAAGGTTTTTGCAGGAAGGTTTTCTGGGCCTCGGCGGCGGCGGTAGTGGCGAAGGCGTCCTGAGCGTAGCCGGAGAGATAGAGGACTTTGACGGAGGGGCGGGCGGGGAGAAGTTGCTGAACTAATTCGTGGCCGCTGAGGCCGGGCATGACTACGTCGGTGATGACGAGGTGGATGGGGTCGGCGTGGGCGGCGGCGAGGGCGAGAGCGTCCTGGCCGTTGGCGGCTTCGAGGACGCGATAGCCGCGGGATTCGAGGGTTTCGCGGACGAGCTGGCGGACGGAGTCCTCGTCCTCGACTAACAGGACGGTTTCGGATCCGCCGGCGGCGGAGTGGGAAACGGGAGTGGCACCGTGAGCTTCGGAGGGTTCATCGGTGCGGGGGAAATAAATGGTGAAGACGGTGCCGCGGCCGAGCTCGCTCTGGACGAAGACGTATCCGCCGCTTTGCTTGATGATGCCATAGACGGTGGAGAGTCCGAGACCGGTGCCTTTGTTTTTTTCCTTGGTGGTGAAGAAGGGTTCGAAGATGCGGGTCTGAGTTTCGCGGTCCATACCCTGGCCGGTGTCGCTGACGGAGATCATGACGTAGGGACCGTTCTTGATGAAAGTGTTTTCGGGGCGGTAGGAATCGTCGAGGGTGACGCTGGCGGTGCGAATGCAGATTTTGCCGCCGCTGGGCATGGCGTCTTTGGCGTTGACGACGAGATTCATGATGACCTGCTCGAGCTGTCCGGCATCGGCGCGAGTGCAGCCGACTGCCGGGGAGAGGCTGGTGGTGAGTTCGATATCCTCGCCGATTAGGGGGCGGAGGAGACGCTCCATGTCCTGGACGATGGCGTTGACGTCGATGACCTTGAGTTCGAGGAGCTGTTTGCGGCTGAAGGCGAGGAGTTGGCGGGTGAGGGTGGTGGCGCGGTCGGAGGCTTGCTGAATGGCTTCGGCTTTGCCGTGGAGGGGGTGGCCGGGGCTGAGGTGGTCGAGCAGAACCTCGGTGTAGCCGCTGATGACCATGAGCAGATTGTTGAAGTCGTGAGCGATGCCGCCGGCGAGGCGGCCGACGGCCTCCATTTTCTGGGCCTGACGGAACTGGTCTTCGAGGACGCGGCGTTCGGTGATGTCTTCGGCGATGGCCTCGAGGACATCGGCGGGTTCGTCGCCGCCGGCGACGGCGCGGCCGCTGATGCGGACGGTGATGGTGCCGCCGTCCTTGCGCTTCCAGCGGACTTCAAAGCCGTCCATGCGTCCGGTGCGGCGGAATTCGTCGACCAGGCGGGCGTATTCGCCGGGATCGACGAAGACATCTTTTTGCGGATCGAGGGCCAGGACTTCGAGAGCGGAGTTGTAGCCGAGCATTCCGATGAGAGCGGGGTTGACGTCGAGAAAATGGCCTTCGAGGCTGGAGCGGTAGATTCCGTAGACGGCGGTTTGCACCAGGGAGCGGTAGAGCACCTCGGAGCGGCGCAGGGCCTGCTCGTTGCGTTTGCGGTCGATGGCGGCGGCTAATTGTTGCGAGACCAGGGTGAGGACGTCCTTATCGCGCTCGCGGAAGCGGGTGTTGCTGGAATAACTCTTGAGGACGAGGGCTCCAAAGATGTGATGATTGACCCTGAGCGGGACGCCCAGCCAGTGGAGCGGAGGAGGGCCTTCGAGTTCGATCTCGCCGTGCTGCTGCATTTGCTGCGCGAGTTGGGGAGTGCAGAGCAAAGGCTCGCCGGTGCGCAGCACGTATTCGGTGAGTCCGGAGGCGAGTTTTGCGGGCGGAGGAGCGGACTCCTGCTCGTCAACAAAGTAGGGGAAGCTGATCAGTTGCGACTCGGGGTCGAGGATGGCGATGGAGAAGTTGCGGGCACACATGAGCTCGTCGACGATGCCGTGTATGGCGGCGAAGAACTGCTGGAGATCCTGTGCGGCGCTGGCTTTTTCGGCAATGCGATAGAGAGCGGAGCTGAGCGCCTCGGCGCGCTTGCGCTCGGAGATATCGCGATAGACGGCGTAAAAGGCGACGGTCTGGCCGTCGATGATAAGGGGAGCGGAGGAAACGGAAACGTCGAGCAGAGTACCGTCCTTGCAGCGGCGCTGGGTTTCGAGGGTGAGACGTTCGCCACGCTGCAGGCATTGGGCGATCCATTGGGCTTCGGCGGAGCGATCAGGAGGGAAGATAAGTTCGTCGATGGACTGGCCCAGGATTTCGGCGGCGGAATAGCCGAACATTTGCTGAAATTCCTGGTTTAGGCACTGAGTGCGAAACGTGGTGTCGACGATGAGGAGAGGGTCGGGTGAGCTTTGAAAGAGCTGTTCGAGATACTGGCGGCGGATACTGAGGGTTTCTTCGGGACTTGTCTTCCGAGGATTCTTTTCCGCAGGATTTTTTTTCTCGAAATGCTTGTCTTTTTCAGAACGGCTGTCTACTTCAGAGTGGTTGTCTATGGAATTCCAGGAAAGAAAAGATGGCTGGGCTGCGGGGATCGAAGTGCCGGGTGGAACGAACGCAGGTGGGGCTCCGCGCCCGAGCGCCTGACGCAAGCGCTTGGCGCGCACGAGTTCCCGCGACTGTGGTGACTGGGTAGAACGATCACCCATTTTCGAAGCTCCCCCCTCTGGAACTCAGCCAGAGGCATGGTAGAACGCGGGGGAGTGACTCGAAAGTTACTGAGGTAATTGAAGAGCAGTGGTCAGTGGTCAGTGGCCAGTGGCTAGTCGAACCACAACCGCGTCTACTGGCGAATGGGTAGTGTCTTCACTTAAGACACTACCGGCCAATGCTATTTCGGGAAATCCACAGAATCTAGTGAGTGACATCACAGGCCGGTGGATTGTTTACAGTGCATTCTATGTACATGACATTCTCCGTTAGGCCCATCATCCAGTCATATCGCGATTTGGTCGTTTGGAAAAAATCGATGGCGTTGGTCCTCAATGTCTATCGCTGCACCCAAACGTTCCCGAAAATCGAGACCTATGGTCTGACTTCGCAATTGCGGCGCGCGGCTGTTTCTGTCCCCAGCAACATCGCGGAGGGTCAGGCAAGACTTTCGACGGGGGAGTTCAAGCAGTTTCCAGGAAACGCTCGTGGCTCTTTGATGGAAGTCGAGACGCAGATTCTAATCGCAAGAGATCTGGGCTATTTGGACCAAAATCAGAGCGACTGCCTAATTAACGACACGTCCGAAGTGGGCCGGATTCTAAATGGTCTCCTGGCGTCTCTTTCGAGCCGCAAGTAGCGTCTTACCGGCCACTGATCACTGGCCACTTGTTTCAGGATTTGGTGGCTAGCATTTCGCAGACGCGGCGGATCATGTCGCGCTGGGTGTCGTTGAGGGTGAGGAACTCGAAGCCGTAGCGCAGGCCCTGGCGGTAACGGACGATGGCGCGCACTTTCAAGGGGTAGGGACTGAGAGGCAGAGGAATTTCGAGGGAAACGATTTCGCCGGTTTCAAGTTCACCGGTGAGGGTGGCGCCGATGCCGTCCTGACCGAGTTCGGTGGAGCGTCCCCAACAAGTCTGGAATTCGCCGCCCTGAAACATGCGGGCCTGGAGGCGGGCGTCGATGGCAAAGCGGGGGTAACGGCGCTTGTGGGCGCCACCTGCCGGTGCGATCTTGCTGGGCGCGAGTTTTTTGCCCGGAGCGGACATAAAAAATCAGTGGTCAGTGGCCAGTGGTCGGTGGCCAGTTAACACGTCTTGGTTCTTACTGGCCACTGATCACTGATCACTGGCCACTGCTTAGTTACCGTGCAACACGTAGCCGGGCTCTAGAGGGAGTTTGCCGGCGACCTTGATTACCGCGACGCTGCTGTTGATCGAATACACGTCCACGACGCCAATGGCACCGGGGAGGGACGCGACCTTGTTGACCAGGTCTTCGTCGGACGAGGCGACCAGGATGGCGGGATGGTTGGGGCGTCCGTGATTGGAGGTGACGATGAGACCGTTGACCTCGTTCTCGGACATGCCATAAACCTTTTCCAGGACGACCTTCATTTCAGGCACGGATGGGGAGCGCATGACGAAGGTGATGGGCTTGCCATCCGGCCAGTGATTGGTTTGGGCTTTGCACACCTTTACCAGATCGGTGAGGGTGATGGCGCCCACCGCATTGGATTTATTGGAAACAACGGCAAGATCGCGCGCCGCCGCCAACGAAGCGCTGATGAGCATAAATATGGATACACGAAGAAGTCGTTGGTAGAGCACAACTCGTCTCCCGCTCGACTGCAGAAATCTGAGAGTCATTGTGCGCGAAGAGGGGTCATCTCTTAAAGGTAACTAAGGTCACGAGCGGGGGAGGCAAATGTCAGGCCGGGCTTTGAATTCTGCGGAGGATATGGGACGAAAAAATAAGGGCGCGGCCTGGAGCCGCGCCCGTGGTCATTTATGTGTATGTGCGGGTTGAGCTTTACTTGCGCCGCAGGGCCGAACGTGCTCGAAGCATCGGCCGCGCCAACGGCCGCAGGGCGGAACGGGTAGTTTGCGCTGCTCCAGGGGACGAGGAAGCATTCTGAAGCTGGAGCGTGCCCGCCGAGACCTGGGCGACATCCGTCTCGATAAAGATGACGTTTGAGCTGTCCACGGTGTAATACTCCAGAGTGAACGCGCTGCTCGAGATCATGCCGCGGCCGGTGGCGGGGGAATCTGGGGTGTAGGTGCTGGTGCCCAAGCTCTGGGGCTTCACAGGACCTCCGTCGTTTATGTCGACGATTCCGGTGAAGCTGCCGCTGCCGTTGCTGCCAGCGCTCTGGGCGGTGAACTCGGCGATGTCATCGACCTCGAAGCCGGAATTGAGGTCGAATCCTGTCAGGTTCAATCCGTAGCCTTGAGGCGTGCCGAGTGCCGTACTGCTTTGGGCATAGGCGGCGCCCTGGGTGATTCCGTTATTGTCGACCTCCAGCAAAAGAATGCCGCCGCTGGAAGGATAGACGGCAAACTGGTACACCAGCAAAGTGTTGTTGAAGTTGCTCAAGGTCACCTGGCATCGTCCCGCGGAAAGAGTACAGGTTCCGCCTACGTTCTGCGCGGTGTTAGAGTTGCCGAAGTCGTTATAGTCTTCAAAGCCGTTGAGGCTGCCATTGCTACCCGAGGCCAGGAGCCCGCCCGCGGCGAATGGATTGCCGCTGGAGTCGAAGCCGCCGAGTGTGTAGGCCAGCGTACCTTGTGAGATGGAAGTCTGTTGGGTGAAAGCGTCTCCGGAAAGTATCTCGACTCCATCCGTCTCAATAAATTTCAGGTGGGTTGAGTCGATCACAAAGACGTCAAAGGCAAGCGACCCGAAGCTGGTGACAAGTTGAGCCGTGCCTGCGGTGCTTGAAGTTAAAACTACCGATCCCCCGGTGATGGGCAGGTCCGTCCCAGTGGTGGAACTGCCGCCTTCGTTGAAATCCTCCGTGCCGGAGACGATGGCTCCGGTAGAAGTATTGAGGGTAAACCCTCCTACGGAGCCAAGGGGGACGCTGTCAGTGCCGTCAGCGCCGGAAAGAGAGAAGGCCAGTGCCTGAAGCGAGCTTTGGGTGGCGCTTGTCTGGAGGTCGAGGGTACCGCTACCAGTTCCGAAGTTGTCGAATCGGGTGACCAGTCCCTGGCCGTTCGAAGTCAGAACGAAATCAATGCCAAAGGTTCCTACCGGAGTCGCCAGCGTGGCGGTGCCTCGACCGTCTGAGCCGACGGTGTATTTGTTCGTACCTATGGATTGTCCAAGAAACAGCCCGGGGGCGCCGAGATTCGGGTCGATGATGTCAACGGCGCCTCCTGTGATGTTGCCGGCGCCATCGGCGGAGAGGGTTCCGACCATTGCGAAAGAGGACTGAGTTCCCGCATTAACATTGACGTCCCCAACAAAGCCCGCGATGGAGACAACGTAGGTGCCCTTCAGATTGCTGGCGCTGAAGCCGCCACTGGGAGGTGGTACGACTTTGGGCGAACTGCTGCCGCAACCGACTAGGAGTGTGAGTGTGGAAAGGGCGAGGAGCAGGACGATTCCGTTGCGTACTGACATAACTTCCCCCTGGAGGATCGAATCATGGAGCTAGCTACCTTTAGTTGCGAGGTTAGCACAGGCGAATTCTTTTGCCTCGAACCCGAACCACGGAAATAAGTAGCGGGCGGTAGAAGAAAAATGTGGGGCTGGCGCAAGTTGTAGATATCCTTACATTCTGTGGTTGGAATGGGCTCGGCTAGTGGCACAAAGCGGAGATTCATTTGGTGCGGCGGGATGGTGAGGTGGGGCGGGAAATCCGGTAGCATGGCTTAGGGATGTGCTGGACGAGTCCGGGAGTTGGAAGCGCGGGCGGTGGTAAGAATGGGGGCAATGTGGTGGCGCAGGCGGGTTGCATAGGTCCTTCGCATTGCTCAGGATGACAGAGGTTATTTCAGGATGACTTGGTTTGGGGATTGTGCGCTGGCTTGCGCACTGGTGATCGCGCTGGGCGGTACGGCTCTGGGGCAGGCGGGAGCGGGGCAGAAGAATGCGCCTGCGACCGCGACGGACAAGTCCGACAAGCCTGCAGGGGACAAGGCCACGGCAGACAAGACTGCGAGAGACGAGACTGCGCAAGATAACGATAATGGGCTGGTGATTTGGCCCGCGGAGTTGCCGACGACGTATCCGCAGGGGCCGTACCTGGTGAATTTTCAGGCGCGGGGCAATTATGTGCCAGTGCTGCACTGGCGAGTGGAGAGGGGAGCGTTGCCGCCGGGAATTAAACTTGAGGACAGCGGAGTGCTGCGAGGAGAGGCAGAGAGGGCGGGGGAATTTCAGTTTGTGGTGGCGGTGCGGGACGGGGGAAACCCGCAGCAGGCGGTGCAGAGGGGATTCGTGATCAAGGTGGTGGAGGCGATCACGCTGAAATGGAAGGTTCCGGCGCACGTGACCGCAAACCGGATCGATGGCAGCGTAGAAGTGTCGAACACGACGGTGGACGACATGGATTTGACGTTCGATGTGAAGGCGGTAGCGGAGGACGGGCGGGCCACGGAGATTGGGTACCAGCGATTTCCGTTGAAGAGGGGCACGATTGGCATGACGCTGCCGTTTGGCGAGACGCTGCCGCACGGGGCCTACGTGGTGTATGTCAACGTGAACGGCGAAGTCGCGAAGCGAAACGCGATCTACAAGGAGCAGATGCAGACGCCGGGGCCGCTGCAGGTGGTGGTGGGGCCTTAGGGCAGTGGTCAGTGGTCG
>Ga0210406_10007038_pt1 | contig 11527 bp, 8 predicted proteins | sample IncBWC30MmetaG_FD_155454 | JGI IMG/M metagenome (GOLD analysis project Ga0210406, IMG submission 155454) | Forest soil microbial communities from Barre Woods Harvard Forest LTER site, Petersham, Massachusetts, United States - Inc-BW-C-30-M | ecosystem: Environmental > Terrestrial > Soil >... | reverse complement strand
GATCGATCACAAAGTCATCGGCGCCCGGATGCGCAAAGCGGGACCAGTTCTGCCCGCCATCGGCAGAAACGAAAATTACGCCAGTGCTGGTGCCGAGGAAAATTCGATCCGGATTGTGAGGATCATAGGCCAGGCTGCGCACATCTCCGCCATCCGGCCCGAGAACGGTCCACTGTCCGGCCCAGAGGGTCGAACTGCAGAGCAGCGCGATGCTCAATGTAATCAGCCATTTAGCTGACAGAAGTCTGAATTTCATGGTTTGGTTCTGCCCCTCGCAGGAAGTATACCTTGCGACCAGAGGGTGACAGGGTAACCAGCCTCATTCAAGTTACTGAAGGACACAAAAAAAATGGACCGGTCGGATACCCGACCGGTCCATGTACTCCCTGTACTTACTGGGCCTTCTTCTTGGCTGGGGCCTTCTTGACCGGGTGATCGGGAACGGCTTTTACGACGTTCTCGTCGACCGGCGCGGTGCCCGTTGCGTCGAAGGTGGCGCCCGCAGGCACAACCCAGTATTCGGCGGTCTTGGTGCCAGCGTTGCCGGTCCGCGTTTCGATGCGGGTCGGATCGATGGCCTGCTTGGCTTCGCCGCCAGACAGATAAGCCTTCGAATTGACGGCGCGTTCGCCCGCCAGATTCTTACGCTTCTCGGTCGGCTCGGCATTGCCAACGATGACCAGCTTCGCGTCTGCTTCCTGCTGCAGGCGCAGAGCCACGTCATCCAGGATAGCCTTGCAGGTGTTGTCAACGCGCCACGGCTTCACCTTGTTCGGGAAGTCGCACTGGCTCAGCTTGCTTGACTTCGGCGGCGGTGGCGGAGGGACCTCAACGTTGGTCTGCGCCGAAGAGTTCGCCGTCAAGCCACGCGAATCGGTACAAGTTGCACTGACCGTAATCGGACCTGCGGAAGCGCCCGTCGTGGTCAGGGTTGCCACGTTGCCGTTGCCGGAAACCGTGCCGCCCGTCGAGGACCAACCGGAGACCGAGACCGGCACGCCGTCAGGACTCGTACAAGTACAAGTCACGGTGACCGCAGTTCCAGCCTGTGCCGAGCTTGGGTCCGCGGAGCAGGTCATGGTGGGAGGATTCTTCGGCGGTTCCTTAACGGTGTAATTCGCCGTGCAGGACGCTTCGTTATCCTTCTTCATCTTCGGATCGGTCACGTGCGCTGTGACCGCGTAGCTGCCGCCGGCCACGTTCTTGGTGTCGATGGAGGCGACGTTGTCCTTGCCGGTAACCGTTCCACCATTGCCGGACCATGCGTACGTGAGCGGATGCTTGGGATTGAAGTTGCTTGCAGTCGCGGTTGCCGTGACCGGTTCGCCCTGCATCACTTCGGCGTGATCTACGGAGCAGGCTGCGGCCGGCGGGATCACCGGTGCGCCGCCGAAGCCAAACACTACGCCGGTGCGCAAGCGCGCTCCGGAGTAGCTGGGACGGCGAAGGTCGGGCTGATCCGAGGGAACCTGCTTCGCGAAATTCTGCCGTGCCCACTGGTAGTCCGCTTCGATCAGGCGGAAGTCGACATGTTTGAGCACATGCAGATCGATGCCGCCGCCGAGAATCGCGCCAATTCCATTGTGCCCCCCAAAACTGGCCGTGTTTAGGTGATTCAGGCCGATCAGGGTGTGCGCGAACAGGTTCAAACCCTCGGCGCGGTACATTGCGCGCGGGCCGATCGAGTAGGTTTGGAAATCATTCCCGCTCTTGTAATTGCCGCCGAAGTCGCCTTCCAGCGCAAAGTTGGGATGGAAGTTGTACGCGCCTGCCAAGCCGAAACCGGCGGGCATGCTGGGCAGTTTAAAGGGCAGCACGGCTCCGTTTGTGGGATTGGTCCCGTCTGGAATGTTGCCGCCGGGATTGAGCCACTGATAGCCAGCGAAGAGATCAAACTTGGGCGGGGATTGCTGCTGGGCCAGTGCAGCAGTACTGAATACAGCTAGCGAAAAGACTAGTAAAAGGCACGCTTTTGCGAAAGAGCCTTTCCTTAGATCGCAACAAAGTGACATGTAATCCTCCGGAACTAGACCAAAAACTTGTTCACGTTTCGATTGCCAGATTTTTGTGTTTCGACTGCAAGAGCCTTTCCACGCGCCGATTCTGTGAATCAAAAAGGGACGTGCACCAGGGCAGGAACTAAGTTCAATACGATGACGCAGAATTCTACAGCAATCCTGCACAGATGCGAAAGGACTGCGCCGAGAATATTACCCTAATCGGCGCCTAGATTTACAATAGAACTTGCACTTAGCCAGGGGCAGGCTGGCGTCTCACTTTGATATCTAAGGATTCGCCTTTTATTCGTGCAATGAATCCAGCGCCCGGGAGGCATGCCTCCGGCGTTCCCGGTGGTATCTTGCGGCGAAAGCCGCAAAGCCTGATGATTCACCAGCGGTCAGCATTTTGTCATTCACTATGAGCCAAGAAAAAGTACTGATTGTTGAGGACGAAGAAAACGCACGCAGCGGTTTGGCGGAGACGGTCGCGCAGTGGGGGTATCGCGTGGAGACCGCTTGCGATGGGCAGGAGGGGTTGGAGAAGGCCGAGGAGTGGCTGCCGGCGATCGTCGTCACCGACCTGATGATGCCGCGCATGACCGGCATGAAGCTGCTCGAGCACCTGACCGCTCCGAGCTTCAACACCACTGTCATCGTAGTTACCGCGCAAGGTTCGATCGGGAGCGCGGTCGAAGCCATGCGGAAGGGCGCTTACGACTACATCGAGAAGCCCGTGGACACGGGACGTTTGCGTACGATTCTGCAGAACGCCACCATGCTGCAGGGCACGCGAGCGGAACTTGAGGTCGCGAGACGCCAGGTCCGCAACACTGGGACGTTGGGCCATCTCGTGGGATCGTCGAAGAAGATGCTCGAGATTTTCCATCTCATCGACATGGTTGCGCCCAGCACGGCGGCGGTGTTGATCACAGGGGCGAGCGGCACTGGCAAGGAAATGGTCGCACGCACGATTCATGAACTGAGTCCTCGGAAGTCGAGGCCTTTCGTACCGATAAACTGCGCAGCAATTCCGGAGACGCTGATTGAAAGCGAAATCTTCGGCCACGAGAAAGGCGCGTTCACGGGCGCGCTCGAACGTCGCACCGGATGCTTCGAACTCGCCGAAGGTGGCACACTGCTGCTCGATGAAATCGGCGAGATGCCGGTCGGCACTCAGGCCAAGCTGCTCCGCGTGCTCGAAGACCGCAAGCTGCGCCGCCTGGGCAGCAAGGTCGAGACTTCCGTCGATGTGCGTGTCCTGGCCGCCACCAACAAACAACCCGAAGAAGCGGTGGCGAAAGGCGAGCTGCGAAATGACCTGTACTACCGGCTGAATGTCTTCAACATCCACATGCCGGCGCTACGCGAGCACAAGGAAGATGTTCCCGAACTAGTGCAGACTCTATTGAGCGAAATGAGCGCCAAGCACGGCCGCAAAGTCGCTGCGGTAAGCGATGCCGTCCTGAACCAATTTCAGAATTACGCATGGCCCGGTAACGTGCGTGAGTTGAGAAACACTTTGGAGCGCGCCGTCATTGTTTGTGAGGGAGCGGTGGTCGAGACCAAGCATCTGCCACCCGGATTCGGACAGATCACTCCCCGCCAGGCGGCGAATGATCCGGACGCGGTCCGGTTGGGGGTCGGTACCACGGTGGGCGAAGCCGAAAAATTGTTGATCCTGAAAACACTCGAAGCGACCAGCAATAACAAGACTCGCGCCGCGGAGATACTCGGAATCAGTCTAAAGACCTTGCACAACAAGTTGAAGGAATACGGAAGCGCCTCAAACGATTCAGCTCGAACCCAGGAGGAGTAAGAGCGGCTGCAGTCGAATCCAAGCCGCTCGCGGCACCCGGGAATTCCTAACCGCGAATGCGTCGCAAAGCCAAAATCGTCTTCGCCATCACGTTCATGATTACCGTGATGGTGTCAGTCTTTTCGTATTTGTATGTATCGCAGTTTCTGCGTATCAGTCTCCGAGATACAAATGTGAATGGCGAAGCGATCGCACGCAATCTGGGGCTGGCCGCTGACCATGCGGTTCCGGACCTGACCAGTACCAAGGTGGACACCGACAATCCGAAAAAAGTGCAGACAGCGATCGAAGAATACTTGCGCACCGATAAGAACTTGAATGAGCAGTTCGAAAGTGCAGCTGGCACCTATCGCGAAGTTGTGGACCTTGCCCTGGTCGACCTGAACAATCGTGCCATCCTCCAGAGCATGGGGCACGCGAATCAAGTCATGCCGGACCGGCCGAACTTCAATCTTCTGACGAGAGCCCGCTTCATCGATCAATTGCGCATCATCTATGGTCCGCCCGCTACCTACGACGTAGTGTTTCCATTCAGGCTGAACGATCGGGACTTTGGCACGGTGCGGGTTGGCATTTCGCCTGTGTTCCTGAAGAGCGAACTCACGCCGAAACTTCAGCATATGGCTTACTTTTCGATCTTGTCGATCGTGGCATCTTTCCTACTCGCCGCGTTCGTCTCGAATGTGGCTCTCGGACCGCTGCGCGAAATCAACCGAAACCTCGACGATGCTTCGGTGGGCACGGACCCCGCCATGTTCGAGAACTCAGCGGATGAAGTCGGCCTCGTGACTCTGAAAATCGCGAACCTGGGGCGCCAGGTGCGGGACGCGCAGGAGATATTTTCGGCACTGAAAGACAACGTCGATCAACTGATGGCCAACCTGCAGGACGGCCTGATGTTGTTCACCCGCGATACACGCGTGGTGCTGGTCAGCGCCTCCGTGGAACGGTTTCTGCAGCGGCCGCGGCGCGAGTTACTGGGACAAAAAGCCAACGACATATTTTCCGAGTCCAGCCCGTTGGGTTCGCTGGTTCTGGATGGCTTTCGCCGCGGGCGCGGCGTGCCGCAGCGCGAAATCCAGTTCCCGGGCGGACAGCGCGTTCAGGTTTCCATGGACTTCATTCAGGAGAAATCCACCCAGATTGGCGCACTCCTGATCATGCGTGACAGCGAGTCGGTGCGAAGGATCGAAGATGAGATCGAAATGTCGCGCCGTCTTTCCGCCAGCAGCCGCGTCACCCGTGGGGTGGGGCATGAGTTCAAGAATCCGATCAACGCCATTGTGCTTCACCTTCACCTGCTGCAAAACAAACTCGCCGAGATCGATCCGGGCACGCGGCGCCACGTCGATATCATCGACAGCGAGATCCGTCGCCTCGATCGTCTCGTGCAACGGCTGATGGATATCTACCCGCGGCGCGATCTGCTGCTTGAACACACGGATCTGAGAGCCTTGCTCGAAGATGTCGCACAACTCGCCCAGCCCGAAGCCGAACAACACGGGGTACAGATCGCGCTAGACTTCGACGACGTAGCGCCGCTGCCCGTCAAGGTCGACAGTGATTTCATGAAGCAGGCGATCTTGAATGTCGTCATCAACGGAATCCAGGCCATGCCTGACGGAGGTACGCTCACCATTCGAGCCCGTGAGGTCCAGGGCCTGGTGACGACCGAAATTATTGACACCGGAAACGGCATCCCGCCCGAGGTTCAGGACAAGATTTTTGAACTTTATTTCACGACCAAGCAGGACGGCAGCGGCATCGGTTTGGCACAAACCTATCAAGTCTTACAGTGGCACTATGGCGGCGTCGATTTCGAGACAACTCCCGGGCAGGGAACGACCTTCCGCCTGCGTCTGCCAGTGGCGCAATCCTCGCCAGCCCCAATCTCGCGGACATTAACCCCCGCGAATTAAGCCCCGCGGAATATCGTTCGCAGCTGCAATTTCCTGCAGGTTCAACTTTCAAGCTGCGATGACTGCGGCGGAGTAGAATAACGATTGCGGTATCGGATTTTCTCGCATCACAGCTTCAGTATGTTACTGGCCGGCATACTCGCACTGTCGATGCTGTCCGCCGTCCCAGACCCGGGACGCGCGAGCGGCGAAGCTGCTTCCGCGGCAACCTACAATTTCGTTTCCTCGCCCCTCCAGTCTTCTTCGCAATCCCCGCCGACTACTCAGAACCCGAGCAGCCAGCAGACTCCCCCGCCGGCTGATCAACCCTCTCCAGTTCCCGCCCCCAAACACAAACATAAGAAGAAGCCCACGCCAGCCGCAGATCCGTCGACCCCTGCTGCCAAGAAGGTGGTTCCCCACGGAAGCACCGAAGACTCAACGACGCATTTGGCACCCAGCATGACGGATGAGCAGAGTGCCAGGACGAAGGAAGCCAATGCGGATTTACTGAACCAGGCGACCGCGAACCTGCAAAAGGTCAGCGGCCGTCCGCTTACCACGGAGCAACAGGAAACCGCGAACCAGATTCGGAAATTTGTGGAGCAATCCAAAGGCGCCGATCAGGAAGGCGATCTGCAACGCGCAGGTACGCTCGCCAACAAGGCAAAACTTCTCTCTGATTCGCTCGAAGAAACCAGCCGCCCGAAATAGTTCTGCACGCTTCCAAGCGCGCGAACTGCAAAAAGCCCTGTCGCGCGTCTCCCCTTCCACTCATTGCTGCTCCGGCTTTTCATTTACAGTGAAGAGATGCGCGCCATTTTGCAGAAGCGAGCGCTGCGCTATGTGCTCGCGGCCAATGTGATCTCCATGTTGGGCAGCGGGATGAATTCCGCCGCCGTGGCGTGGCACATCCTGCAGGCGACACATTCCGAAGTCGCGCTGGCGAAGTTCGCCGTATTGCAAACCCTCCCCGCGATGTTGATGCTTCCCTTCACCGGGGTGATCATCGATCGCGAAGACCGGCGCCGCCTGGTAATGCTTCTGGACGCCGCGCGCGCCGCTGTGATCCTGACCGTCGCAGTCCTGGCGTTTCTGCATCGCGAGGAACTCTGGCAGCTTTATTTGATGAATATGCTGGTGTCTGCTGGGTTCTGGATGTTCTGGCCAACGATCACGGCACTCATCAAGGAACTCACGCCAGAAGGCGAATTTATTCAGACGAACACATTCCTTCTGGCCGGAATTCAGGGCGGCTGGCTGATGGCGGGGGCCGTAGTTGGCTTTGTGTACAACCACATTGGACTCGGTGGCGTGCTGCTCATCGACGTATCCACCTACGTGGTTTCGTTTCTCTGCTACTTCGCGGTGCGCAGGGGTAAGCATGTGGTGCCGCGTCCCGAGGAGCTCAAGTCCGATCTGGTGGCTGCCGAAGCCGCCGAACATCGCTTCTGGAACGAACTCTTCGACGGTTTACATTTCGTGCGCGAACGGCCACACGTCATGCTGCTGGGAATCAGTTGGGCGCTCTTTCTGGGTGCCATGTTGACCGGCATCGTGGTCACACCATCGTTGAGCGACCGCATTTTCCACGCTGGGCCGTCCGGCTACGGCTGGCTGAACGGGGGCTGGGGATTGGGCGCTTTTCTCAGCGCGATGTATGCCCCGAAAGTGATCGAGCAGCTGGGGTGGCGGCTGACCATTGCGGTTTCCATGGCGGTGCTGGCCAGTTGCATGATCCTGTCGCCGTTCTCTGGCTTCTTGTTCCTGGCCGTGCTTTTGTTCGGATTGATGGGCTCCGCTCGAGGGGTGAGCAGCGTCGCCATGAATACCAGCTTGATGGAGCAGGTCCCCAACCATCTGATGGGGCGCGTGCAGAATGCCTTCTACTTCGTTGGACTGCTTCTGCAGATCGCGTTGAGTGTGTCGGTAGGTTTCGTCGCCCAGTACATCAGCCTGGCAGGTGGCTTTGCAATGATCGGATCGGTTTATATTCTGGCTTTTGCGAGCGCAGCTTTGCCCGCTGCTCATGTCGGCGTGAAGGTCGCCGATTAGCGCGCCTAGCCTTGCGGGCGCATTATCGCGTCTGCGACCCTGCTATCCTGTGCGGTCTGCTTTCACCGGAGGACTCACTTATGTCATCAAACCTCGAAGGCCGTAACGCAGTTGTCTTCGGAGTTGCCAATAAGCGCTCGATCGCCTGGTCAATCGCGCAGGGATTGCATGCGGCGGGCATGAAGCTCGCGATCACCTATCAGAACGAGCGGCTGGAGCAGGAAGCCAAGGATCTAATCCTGTCCTTGCCCGGAGCCGAAGGCTATATGTGCGATGTCTCGAAAGATGAAGACATCGACCGGCTGTTTGCGCATTTGAAAGAGCGCTATGGCAAACTGCATGCGCTCGTGCATAGCGTGGCCTATGCCCCCGCCGAGGAACTGAAAGGCGACTTCGTGAACACCACGCGCGAGGGCTTCCGCGTCGCGCACGATGTGAGCGTCTACTCTCTCATCGCGGTCTCGCGCGCTGCTGCGCCTCTCATGGAGGATGGCGGCAGCATCATCACGATGACGTACTACGGCGCGGAGAAAGTTGTCCCGCACTACAACGTGATGGCAGTAGCGAAAGCTGCGCTCGAATGCTCAGTGCGTTACTTGTCGGCCGACCTGGGCAGGAAGAAGATTCGCGTGAACGCCATCTCCGCTGGCCCAATTAAAACCCTTGCCGCACGCGGCATTTCTGGCCTGGGCGACATGCTCAAGTCCCACGCTGAACGCGCTCCTTTGGGTCGCAACGTTGAAGTCGCGGAGGTCGGCTCGACTGGTGTCTTCCTCGCTTCCGATGCAAGTTCCGGCATCACCGGCGAAGTGATCTACGTCGACTGCGGCTACAATATTATGGGGTTTTGAAACAAGACCTTCTTACTTCCGCGGCGGCAACACATAGAAATTCGATGGCTTTCCGTACAAAAATATTTGCCTTGTTCGCGATTGGGATCCTGTTCTCGATGTTGCGGGAGTGGTCCGCAACCGTGTCCTGCCCCTACGCTTCGTCGAGCCACCCTCCCACTCCCGCCGAGAAGCGCTACTAGGGCTCATAGCCCGAGGCCCTCAATAAGCTGCGCTCGTAGCACGCCGTCATTCCCGGAATTGTCATTCCGAATGGCCTTGGCCATGAGGAATCCACTCTTGGATGGCGCCGGCAAAAAGCAGATTCCTCGGTATGCGGAATGACAAGCGTGGATGGCCGTTTGACAGACGTTAACGACCATTTGACATGCGTTTCGCCTGCTGTGTGAACCTAAGGTTTGCTGGGGGTTGAAACCGACACGGTCTGATCAGTCGGGCCGGAGACCGAGGAGTCCGGGCGATGCCCACCTTTAGTGAGCTTGCGCAGAACGAACTCCTGCACCACGCCCGCCAAAGAACTCTCGCCCATGCGAATCAGGCTGTTCTGAAGAATGTCCCGTCCCTGGCTTGAGGAAGGGTAATAGCTGGACGCGAATGCTGCCCCGGCAACCGATCCTGCGATGTTGGAGTAGTTGACCTGCCAGCGACCGTTATCGCCTTTACACCAAACCGAGTTGCTGATCGCATACAGAATGCGCTTCTTCGTCGTTCCCGTGCCGCGATAAAAATACCGAGGGTCCTGCTTGAAGAGAGTTGGGAAAACAGCACCCGAGAGAAACGTAGAAACGAAGGCATCCCCGTAGGCTGCGCCGAAACGCTTAGCGTAACCTTGGGCTCCCTGCCCGAACTCTGGGTATTGATCTCCGGCTTGCTGCAACCCGGCCAGAAAACCAACCCCCGCGATCGTAACCACGTCAGTCGTTGATTTCCATGCCAGTTGAAACTTCAGCTTCGTCGTCAGGGGGGCCGCGTCTGGGCGATAGCTCACGTAGAAGTTGGGGATGAAGCCGAGCACGCGCTGGTGTTCCTGCTCCTTCACCTCTTCGGTTGCGACTTCCACCGGGTCAACTGTCACCTTTACTTGTGTCACAACCGTGGCCACGGTGAGAACGATAGGTGGCGCCAGAAGAGTTTGCCCTGGCGCCAAGTCTCCCGAATACACTTCATTCCCGAAGCCCGACGAACTCACTGAGAGCTGAAAATGACCCGGCGGGACATTCGAGAATGTGAACTGCCCATTGTTGCCAGAAACCACTTCCCGATATGCAGACTGATCTCCTGGTGTAAACCGCACCACCGTGCCCACGCTCACCGCGCCGGATTCGTCGAGAATTGTCCCGATTACGGTTCCGGGAGTAGCCGACGGACTCGATGGATACTGAGCGTTCTGCTCGGACCCGGTCGCAGTGGACGCGGCAGATCCCTGGGGGGATACTTCTTCGGCTAGTGGACCGCGCGCGTCAGTCTGCGCACTCGCCATCGCGCAGAAATTGACGAGGAGGACCAGTCCAAAAGCAAGACTCCAAAGCGCCTTTGCTTTTGAGACTTTCCGAGCCCCTCTTAGGATTGCTTTCCTGCCGCTCAAACCAACACCCCCACCCGTTTTCGAAACTGGCTTCAGTGGATCTGTCTGCACCTAAAGGGCATACGTCCCATGAGGTGTATTAGATGCACGAAGCCTTAAGAGGATTTTGTCATAAGGCGGAAAAAATTATGCCCGAAGTTGCTGGCCAAAGGTGAGGCCGGATTCGTGGCCTTTCGCTCAAGTTTTACAAATCCTCACTTCTGCTTGTTTTTGAAGACTTTGCGCTGATGCACAAGCAAGAGCTATGCGAGGAGTCCTCCTGCATACCTATACAGAATACAGCGTAAGACCGAGGCCGTGATCGAATATCTCTTTCCGGAAAAGGTCTGCAATGCTAGGCGCTTGGCAGGATCCACCGGCCGGTGATCCGAATGCGCCTGTCGTGCTCACCGAGGCGGTCAATCGCGATTTCCACGTCTCGCTCGCGAACGAAGCGCGGAAACTTCTCTCCCCACTCGATCAGTACGACCCCATTATTATTGATGAGATCGTCTAGACCCAGGGTCTCCAACTGGCGGGGAGTATCTACCCGGTAAAGGTCGATGTGATAGAGGGTGACTTGCGGCCCTCGATATTCGTGCACCAGGGTAAAGGTAGGACTGGTGACGTCTTCCTCTTGCGCCGACCCGAATCCCGCCGCGATTCCTTTCACCAGCGTAGTCTTACCGGCCCCCAGGTCCCCCCGCAATAGCACCAGTTTGGGCGGCGCAAGGATATCTACCAGGGACCGCCCGAACGCAATCGTCTCCTGCTCCGAATGAGTTGTGATTTCTTGTGTGTTCATGCCGGCTGGACGCCAGCATCAGTATAGCGAGGCGTCTCGCATCCATCGAAGACTGGTCCGCCGAGACCAGGCCCTTCGAAGATTACGAGACGCCGCCTTAAAACATTGACTTCTGCGCCTGGATCGGGCCGTTGTTCATTTTCAAATAGCCTTGATCCGTCACCGACTGCACAGCCATTCGCAGGTTGCGATGGTCGTCGTCGCCCAACGCGATGAAGCGGAATGGTTGCATAATTCCGTCGGTTGCCTGCCGTGCCGGATGCAGCATCTCCGCCATGCCAATCACGGCTCCGACTTTCGTCTGGAAGCCGATTTCGACAAAGTCACCCTGACTCAGCGCCTTTGCCAATTTCAGCATGCCGCCGGTGGTAGAGATGGAATAGAGTTTGCCTCTTGAGCGCTGGCCGTCATCGAAGCGGATCGCAGCCAGGACGTTGCCGCCCAGCTGGACCCGGGCCGCGCGCCGTGTAGGGTGCGGTTGGGGGAAATGGGTCATAGCCAAAAGCACTATGGCATTGCTACGGCGGTTACGGCAGAT
>Ga0210406_10007037_pt1 | contig 11528 bp, 8 predicted proteins | sample IncBWC30MmetaG_FD_155454 | JGI IMG/M metagenome (GOLD analysis project Ga0210406, IMG submission 155454) | Forest soil microbial communities from Barre Woods Harvard Forest LTER site, Petersham, Massachusetts, United States - Inc-BW-C-30-M | ecosystem: Environmental > Terrestrial > Soil >... | reverse complement strand
AGCTGAAAAAACAGCACGGGAATGGCAACGAAGTAACGTGCAATGATCGCAAGGATGCGTCTGCCGGGGTTGCGCCAGTCCCCACTAAGGTTGGCGGCCAGCGCTGTCGACGGCTCGTCATTCGCGGACCCTGCTCGCGGCTCACTTGGCTTAGTTAGCGATCGTTGCATCGGGAATTTTGTTAGCCGACGGTCAGGAACTATGATCGTCACCCATCACGCGCCGGGTGTTTCCTGTTTCGGCCAACAAATCCAATACCCTGCGCAAGGACCGGAAATCCGGCACAACGAATGAGGCACGAGTGGGTCCAGGGCCGACATGCACGGTCCAGGCACCATTGGGCATTCGCTCGAACAGGTCTTCGTCCGTGCGATCGTCACCCGCCGCAAACATGAAACCAGGATCAGGCAAGTAGCCGAGCAGGCCATTGAAGGCTTCACCCTTATTGGCCCAAACCGGCCTGACTTCCACAATCTTGTGTCCGCGAAATGCCCTGAGTTCCGTCTCCGCCAGCATGGCCTCTAACATCGACACCAGTTCATTTGCCAGCCACTCCCCGAATTCCGGTTCCGCCATCCGATAGTGCCACACCAAGGCATATTTCTTTTCCTCAACAAAACTGCCCGGAGTGCGGTCCACGAAGTGTTCCAAAATCGGCATAACGGTGGACTTCCAGTCTGTCGGCGCTTGTGGGCGTAACGATTCCCATGCGGGTGTGGACGGAGGTTTCAACTCGGCTCCATGTTCGGCTACCAGCCACAACCCCGGCACCTTTCCGAACCAGCCGTCTAAGTTTTCCGCCGATCTGCCTGACACGAGCGCCACGAGATTCTTCGGCTCAGCCGCCAGCGCATTGAGAAGATCAATAACCGCCGGCGGAGGAACTGCCTGCTGCGGCCATCGCGCAAACGGGACAAGGGTGCCGTCGTAATCGAGAATCAGCAAGCGGTGGTTCGAGCGGACGTAAGCATCGCGGACTTCATCTGGTCGTAGTCGCTGTGGTCCGGCGCCAATATAGCGGCCGCGCTCCGACACAGCATCCCGCAGGGCGGCCAGAAACCGCTCTCCCCAATGGAAAACGTTATTCCGCAGGACTCTCCTGTGAAGCATCATCATGCGCATCCGCCGCTCTTGCTCATCGAGGGCCAGTGCGCGCTTGATTGTGCTCTCCGTGCGTTCTTCGTCAAAGGGGTTAATCAGGAGCGCCTCTCCCATCTCCGCAGCGGCGCCCGCAAATTCGCTCAGTACCAGGACGCCGTCACCCTCGGGCTTGCAAGCCACGTATTCCTTTGCCACCAGGTTCATCCCATCGCGAAGGGGTCCGACCCAGCAGACATCCGCCAGCTTATAGAGGCCCACGAGTTCGGTTCGTTCAATCGAGCGATTGATGTAGACCAGGGGCGTCCATTCCGGAGTGCTGAATTTGCCGTTGATTTCGCCGACAAGCCGGTTCACCTCGGTCCGCAAGTCCTGATAGGTGTCGATGCCTTCGCGGGTAGGCACAGCGATCTGGATCAGGATGATCTTCTCTTTGAGTTCCGGCGAGGACCGTAGCAAATACTCAAAGGCACGCAGTCGCTCGGGAACCCCTTTTGTGTAATCCAGCCGGTCAACGGCAAGTAGTATTTTCCGGCCGCTGTGGCGCCCGCCCCACTCCGCAAATTTTCCAGTGGTACTTGTATCGTCCTTCAAAAGGCTTGTGTATTCTTCGGGCGCAATGCCGATGGGAAGCGCCTCCAGACGAACTGAACGGCTTCCCACGGCGACCTGTGACATCTTGCTTTCCATGCCAAGCACCCGAAGCAGCGCAGCGCGGAATTGCTGCAAATACCCGTGGGTCTGAAATGCGAGCAGGTCCGCTCCAACAAGGCCATTAAGAAGTTCTTCGCGCCTCGGCAAAATCGGAAAAATCTCCGACGACGGGAACGGGATGTGCAGGAAGAAACCGATGGCTGCGTCGGGCAACCTGTCGCGCAACATCTGGGGAAGCAACATCAAATGGTAGTCGTGTACCCAAATAAGGTCACCCGGTTTATAGCGATCGACAACCGCGTCGGAAAAGATGCGGTTCGCTTCGACATACGACTCCCAGCCTTTCGCGTCGAACTTCAATTGAGAAGGAAAGTTGTGAAACACGGGCCAGAGAGTTTGATTTGCATAACCCTCGTAGAATCCAGCGGCCACATCTTCTGGCAAATCGACCGCGAAATAGTGATCTTTTTCCGCCCACTCCGCAAGAATCGCGCGGCGCTGCTCGATGTCTTCCTCCCCGCCACCTCCCGCCCAACCAATCCAGTCTCCGCCGTTCCGCCGGAGCAACGGGTCCATTGCGCTAGCCAGTCCTCCGGAGCTCCTCGCCGTCGTCCAGCCTTCTGTTGTTTTCTGCAACGTCAGAGGAAGCCGGTTCGACACCACAAGGAGCCGAGCGGAAGAGCTAGCCTGCATTGCCGTCACGTTGGTGGCCGGTTGTAAACTCATGGTTCTTCTACCACCTGACTTAGCCAATGAGCACGGCTAATTGGGGACCGTCCATTGCCAACGCGACTCCATCTCCCCAGCAACAAGTTCACAGAATTTCGATGCCAAATCCATGGCGATAGTTCGCAGATTTGGTCTTCATTCCTGGATCACTGCTTCGCTGAGAGAATTTTCGATATGCTCCTCTGGAGGAGTCGGAGTCCGACGGGACTTTTTCCCATTCGCTCGTACCGCCCCATCGACTGCGGCCTTCCTCTGAAAACCGGAGCGTCGGCTCTTGCCTTAGTGGTTTCGAGCCCTTCTCAGCGTTTACTCGGATTACGGCCTGCACGCTCGCCAAGTAGCCATCGCGACCCTTTACACGGAAGGCTTCAGCCACTTCGTTGCGTCTCTGCCGCTGATTCGGCTACCAGATGGAGCGAACCAGTTCCCGGGCGGTTCTGTCTCCTGTGTGCTCGTTATCTGGGCGCAATCTTAACATTCGCAGCTTGACCTCATGCAGGGACGGCACCATGCGGAGCTCATTCACGCCTGGCCGACCCGCTGTAGCGCATCCTCCTGAGTGATCAGGCCTGACGCGCTTGCTATCAGGGCAATCGTGCCCTTCGGTGTGTGGAGGTAACTCGGCGCTGCGGCTTCGGCCAGGTTGTTTCCTGTTCCGGCATGAATAATCTTCCGGCTGTCGGCCTCCCGGATCGTATTCTGAATGCCTGTCACTTTCAGATCGAACGCATGGTTGTTCGACAAGGACAACAAGTTAAAACCCAAGGTTGTCAATGCATCGAGCGCTTCGGGAGGAGTCAGAAAATCCCCTACCGTCGTGTGCCGTCTCGCCCTTTTCGGCGACTGTGGCCTCGAAGTTGGTAAACACCACATCCCCCTTCAGCAGCGCCTGTATCACCGGTACCGCCGCCGGGGCGGTCGCCCGGATATCGGATCGGATCATCGATTGTCCTGCCAAGGTGATCGTTATTGGTGCCTCCTGCGGGTGCTGCGCAGTGGCGACCGTCGACAGGATCGCGAATAGAACTCCGAGGCACGCTGCTCTGGTCCAGAACGGGCCAGTTTTCAACGTTGTTGCCGTTTGCGTTGCCAATCTCGTCTTCATTGGGCACCCCGATACAGTTGCGATTCTGCTCAGTTTCTACCTCTCAAACTGACCGCTGCCATATCGGTCTTCATCAATATACTCGGACTCGGTGAGTATCTTCCCTGGAGAGAAGAGACCTGAAGTGCAAGATGTTTTGTGAGTAGTCGACATTCCGGAGCTAGTCCGGGTCCCGCCACTAGCGGATCAGTACCGAGAAGTCTTAGTGCAAGTCTGGTTGTGGCAAGTGTCGAATCGACGGACCCATCACGATGAAGGGCTGGCGCTCGTGCTCTTCGATTTCGTAAATGGTGCAGATATTGGGATGGTTTAGCTGAGTACGCTAAATTGCAGCAGCCGAGTTTACCCGACCCTTCGACCGAGAAACACAAAGTCCCCCGAAGTCTCATTGTGGGATTGCGACCTGAAAGCTGTTGGAGTGATCGTTTGACAAAGGAAGATTGATCAGACCGTGGGTCCCATCGCGTGGAGGTGCCAGAATTCGTGGCCGCGAAAAAAACGAAACCCTCCAACTGGCGCGACAGCGGGCGACGGAAATTATCCGGTTGGATTTCACATCGAGCGAGTTCCAAAACCTCAGATACAATTCCATCGAGATTGCGAAACCTCGGAGCCACCACGCCCTTGAGTGACATTTTCATCAGTTACTCGCGATCCGACTGGGCCACCGCGCAAACGCTGGCGAATGCGCTGCAGCTGGAGAATTGGTCCGTCTGGTGGGACCCCAAGATTCCGCCTGGCAAGGCTTTTGATGAAGTTATCGACCAGGCACTCGAAAAGGCAAAGTGCGTCATCGTCATATGGTCGAAGGCGTCGGTCAAATCCAGATGGGTTAAAGCAGAGGCGGCCGAGGGGAACCGCCGGGGCATTCTGCTCCCCGTCTTAATCGAAGATGACGCAAAGATCCCGCTCGAGTTTCGCTACACACAGGCATCACGACTAACGGATTGGCGAGGGGAAGCAGAGCATACGGAGTTTGGCACACTAAGAGCCGCTGTCTCGGAACTGCTCGGTCACGCCGCACAAACTCAGAATGGCCGTGAAGATGACAAGCCAAGGGCAAGCACGGCCGCTGACAGGCCACAGAAGACCGGCCTGCAACCCGCTGTTCCTCAAGAGGTCTATCTCGACCCTGAAACAAGGCTGATCTGGACGATACAAGATAACGCTAAAGACAACGACTGGCATCAGGCAAAGCAATTCGCCGGACAATTGAGGCTGGGCGGTTACTCTGATTGGCGGCTACCCACGATCGACGAACTGGAAAAACTCTACGATCCCCAGAACTCAAGCATTTACAAAATCCGACAACCGTTCCGGCTGACCGGCCATTGGGCGTGGAGTTCGACGAAGGAAGGCTCGGGTTCCGCTTGGGTCTTCAACTTCGGCACGGGAAGGCGGGACCACGGCCCCATGGGCTGCTCCGTCAGCCTCCGCGCCTTGTGTGTGCGTCGTTCCGCAGAATGATGTGGGCGTCCGCCGCGAACAAAAGCGGCTTCCTTCAAACCGCTGTATCGAACGCGGCCGCAGACGGAGCCCACCTGCCTCAACTTCTATGCTGATGTTATCGCTTCGGTTGTTGCATTGAACGACCGTCGTGCGATCCCGGCGCTACTCGGTGCCATCGATACCGGTGGAATGGTGACTGGGGGCCTCGCCTCGTTTGGGGATACTGCGTTACCAAATATACTCCAGCGGGTCAATGATCAGGACGCCATGGTTCGCATGGCGACGATTAATACACTTGCTGAAATGCTCGGCAAGACCCCTTCGACCTCGCCTCCGGTTAGAAAAACCTCTTGAGGTCCCAGCTGATCGACTTCCACAAGAGAGGTGAACTCTACCAGGTGGACGGACGAGTGCCTCAAGCAACCACATCCTTAGTGATGAACGGGATTGCAGACGGACCGCACGATCCTTCACCTGCCACAATCAGGAGCGAGCGGATCAACATTACTCAACGGTTACTGCCGACGCAGGCATAACAGTTCCAGGTCTAGATCTAGAAGTCTAGAAGTTCGGAATGCGAATAAGCTGGCCCGCTATCTTGCACGAAATTATTACAGACTAATAACAGCAATGTGACACAAACTCCCTCGCGAACCCCTTAAATGAGTCACATGTGAGAGGGCCAGGGCGCTCAGCGGCCATGATCTAGAAGCCCTTCTCACTGACTAGAAATGGGGCGTAACCTGGAACTAATTTTGGTCATTGATGACGATTTAGAAGTACAGCGTGCCGTGCGCCGCACCCTAGAGCCGGCCGGCTACGACGTCCTCACTGCGGCCGATGGTGATGTCGCGATGAGCATCTTTCGCGCCACGGCCCCACGGCTTGTCGTTCTCGATCTTCGTTTGCCGGGGAAGTCAGGTCAGGACATTTGTCGCGAGATTAGGAGCGAATGTACGAGTGTTCCAATTCTGGTGTTAAGTGCTGTTAGTGACGAGACAACCAAGGTTCTGCTGAGGAAACTTGGGGCCGACGACTATATGACGAAACCCTTCAGCCCACGGGAGCTAGTGGCGCGCATTCAAGCCGCCATCCGCCGTTAGCGATGGCTGTCGTTCGCCAAAAATAGATCGCATCGTTTTTCGGGCTGCACGACACACGCAATCAGTCAATCGCCAAAGCGCCTGGCCCTGCTCACTCGACGAATGCCGGCTGCCAGATTCGGCACTCAGGAGACGGCAATCGGCCGCTTCGCACGCAAGGCGTCGTACTGCGCCAAGAGGGAGGTTGATCGTACCCGGTACCAGTTCGGCTCCTTCTCCTGAATCTGTTGGTTGGCTTTCGCACCACCAACTTTACTCGGGCATGGGAGCCGACATTGTCATGGAATCAATGTAGTACTGAATCTTGATCACGGCTCGCAGCCGCCCTACGATGGGCGAGGCACAGGGGCAAACAGAGAGCCTCTCGTGGTAATCCTCTTCATGAGATTGCCGCTGCTGTCGTACTCATGGACGAACCCGCCGGGTTGGTCCGTGACCTATGCCGACGTAGTTCTAGTCGCAGCTGCCTGTCGGAGAAGGATGATCGATCTGAGTCCACTGTCGAATCATGGCAGCCTCGCCAAGTCCGCCGCGAGATAGACTCTCACGCGGCCTCCGTTAGGAAGGTCCGCAACCGGCTGCTCGCCGAGCCACAGATTCCCGTCCTTGTCGAAGCCCAGCGTACTGGTGTGCCCAGCCTCGATGATCAGTCCTGAATCCGCTCGGGTGAAGGTTCTGGCCGACACATTGTAGCGGTTGAGGACTCCGCTCGACCCGACGAAATACACATGACCGAGACCATCCGCCGCCACTCCGTTGACCGACGTCCCGCCCATCAGCAGCTTCGGCATTCCGCAATTATTTGCGTTGCCGGAACACTGGGTAATGTCGGAGCTGGCGCCAAACACGTAGAAGCCGTCACTTGCGCCTGCATAGAGCTGGCCTCCATTGAATGCGAGCGCGAAGATCGATTTGCTCGATGGGATTACGCCCACCGAAATCACGTTCTGGTTCGGATCGAAATTTGTCGGCTGCGGCACCCTGAGCAGGTTGTTGTTTTTCAAATTGCCGAAGTAGGCCGCACCATCCGGGCCGATTGCCAGACTCGTGGGCTGGTTGCCACCAAGTCCCTTGTTCCCAACCAACTTGCCGGCGCCGGCAAACGGAAACACTGACGTATTCGGATCGGGCAGAGGGCTTTGAAATTGGATCATCCACAGCCCGCCATTCCTGCCGCCCATACTGTGGTCCCACGCCGCCACAAAAGCCATGGTGTCGTTGACCTTGACGACCTGTCCGGCCGAGCAAAACGGCAGGCACACGTTGTTGTCGATCGACCAGTTGGAGTTGAGATTGAAATCGTAGATACCGGTCTCAAGCGGCCTTGGATTGCTCGCATCCGTCAGGAAACTGAGAATGCCTTTGCTATCACTGACCCAAACGTAACGTCCAATGTTTAAGAAGCCGTTGGGGTTGGTAGGTGCAAACACCGAGCCGCCATTGCCAGACTCGATAGCAATGTGGCTAGGCACCTGTGCCGCAGCTACGGTTGCCAACATCAGGACAAACACCACCGACCACACCGATTTGCGTGAATTCATTTTCTTGCCCCAACTTTTGGATTGGAAATCTCTGAACAGCATGACGAGAGTAAGAGAGCGCTCGTTGGAGGTTGTCATCGGGGAGTAAAGAGGTTGTGAAGGTTTTGAAAATAGTAAAAGGGCCGGCGTACCACTCCGCGTCCGCAACATTCCCGAACAATCTAGAGGCACCAAGGTGAACGAGTTCCGCGCCGCCGCAATCGCCCTGATCGCCGGAGTGACGATCGGTAACCACAAGTTCCTGGCGAAGGATCGTCAACTATCCAAGTTCCTCGCCCAAGCTTGCACTACGCGATTTCGGAATCTCGAGGCGAAATAGAAGGCCGTGGGGGAATCACCATTCTGGGTTCTGCAGGATTCTGGCAATTGCGGTTATCGTGTTCCAATTACGTGTCGTTGCTCGGGCCCCGAAAATCTTGTCGAGCTGGCCAAGGTAGCGAATCGCTCTCATTTCGCGCCGGTACAGACCAAAGATGAACCGGTCTTTCGTGGCAAGGATCTTCAAAGACCATTCGCCGCCGGAAGGAAGACTGAGGGGTGTCGAAAGCAAAGGCTGCCCGCGTTTCGTCAAAATGCTCACAAACCGAACGATCTTTGGTCCCGTGGGCTGACCCGCAAACGGGTTCCCTGACGCCAGATCGAGCACATCGTCACCCTTGCAAATCACCACCTCGGCTTTGAACGGCAACTGCCGAAGTATCTCTCTACGCAGTTTGGCTTGGCTGACCTGCTTCTGCACCACAAAAGTTCCGGCGGCGCCAACGTTCACAATGTCGAGGTCTTTCAGTTCATTTGCCACGAGGCTGGGCCGAAAAGTTCTATGGCCCCCCACATTGACTCCCCTCAGAAAGACGACCAGCGCCATGATGCCCTCGACCAGCAGAGCGCGATTAGCGATATCCAACTTTACCGTAGGCGGCGCTCTTTGAGCGCCGACAATCATGTTCAATGCGAATCATTGTTGGTATCAGCCCATCTCACACGTAATCAGGACCTGCGCGACACACCCCACACCAGTCACTCGGCCTGTCGCGGATAAGACGATTCACGATCGTCACGCGGTTAGTCCCGAGTCATGAGCGGCCCTGAACCTACGAGCGAGGACGGACTCACGTCCACGCGGGCCCGAAGTCTTCGCTGCTCAATGGTCGGTCGGCTACTTCAATTGCACGTCCATATTGAGGTTGTAGGCGACGAAAGCCCAGGCGTCCGCAATTTCGTCGATCTGCTTCGAGATAGGCTTGCCGGCGCCATGTCCGGCTTTGGTTTCCACACGAATCAGCACCGGCGCTGGCCCGGCTTGATCAGCTTGCATGGTCGCTGCGAACTTAAAGCTGTGTCCGGGCACGACTCGGTCGTCGTGGTCGGCGGTGGTGATGAAGGTCGCAGGATACTTTGTCCCCGGCTTCAGGTTGTGCAACGGCGAGTAGGCATAGATGGCCTTGAATTGTTCGGGATCGTCGGAGGAGCCGTAGTCGGAGGTCCAGGCCCAGCCGATAGTGAATTTGTGAAAGCGCAGCATGTCCATGACGCCGACCGCGGGCAACGTGGCGCCGTAGAGCTCGGGACGCTGGGTGAGGCACGCGCCGACCAGCAGACCACCGTTGCTACCGCCCCGGATGGCCAGGTTGCTAGGCGTCGTGTAATGGCTTGCGATAAGCCACTCTGCTGCAGCGATGAAGTCGTCGAAAACGTTCTGCTTATGCAGTTTGGTGCCGGCGAGATGCCAATCCTCGCCGTACTCGCCGCCGCCACGCAGGTTGGGCTGAGCGTAAACGCCTCCCATCTCGAGCCACACGAGATTCGGCACCGTGAAAAAGGGCGTTAGAGAAATGTCGAAACCTCCGTAGGCGTAGAGCAGCACCCGGTTCTGGCCGTCGAGTTTCAGCCCTTTCTTGTAGGTGAGAAACATGGGGATACGCGTGCCGTCTTTGCTCTGGTAGAAAACCTGTTTGGTTTCATAGCGGCCGGCATCAAAGTCGACTTTGGGCTGGCGGAAGACCGAGCTGACTCCTTTTGCCGGGTCGTACCGATAGATGGTGGTCGGGACGGTGAAGCTGGTGAAAGCATAGAAAGTTTCCTTGTCTTTGCGCTTGCCCCCAAAGCCTCGAGTAGTGCCGATCCCGGGCAGGTCAACATTTCGGAGGAACCCTCCCTGCAGATCGTGGACCTTAACCTCCGTCCGAGCATCCTTGAGATATGCGGCCAAAAACTTATCGTCGACGACGTAGGCGTCCGTCATAGTTTCCTCGGCTTGAGGCACGATCGTCTTCCAATTGGAGCGCTCGGGAGTGCGAGTATCGATGGCGATCAGCCGGCTGCGGGGAGCGTCGAGATCAGTCTTGAACCAGAAGACCGGACCATCGTTGTCGATGAACTGGTATTGGGCATCGAAATCGTCGAGCAGCTTGATGACCTGCGAGTCCTGCTGGCTGAGGTCTTTATAGTAGAGGCGGTTCTTGGGAGATGTGCCTTGTGAAACGCTGACGATGAGGTAGCGGCCATCGTCAGTAACTGCGCTGTTGAATCCTAATTCCTTGTTGTCGGGGCGCTCATAGATGAGCTTGTCTTCGGACTGCGACGTGCCCAGGCGATGGTAATAGAGTTTCTGGAAATAGTTTGTATCACGCATCTCTTTGCCTTGCTTGGGCTCGTCGAAGCGGCTGTAGTAGAAGCCTTTGCCGTCTTTAGTCCAGGAAGCGTCAGAGAATTTTACCCACTTGATGAGGTCAGGCAGGTCTTTGCCGCTATCGACATCGCGAACGTGCCACTCCACCCAGTCGGATCCAGAGGCGGCGGTGCCGTAGGCCAACAGCTTGCCGTCGTCGGTAATGGCTTGGCCAGACAGTGCGACCGTGCCATCGGCGGAAAGCGTGTTGGGATCGAGAAGCACACGCGGTTGGGCGTCCAGCGAATCAGCGACGAACAGAACATTCTGGTTCTGCAGGCCGTTATTGTGCTGGTAGAAGTAGCGTCCGCCGTGCTGCTCGGGCACATCGTAGCGCTCGTAGTTCCAGAGTTTCGTGAGGCGCTCCCGAACGGCCTGGAGGTACGGAATTTCCTCGAGGTAGCTGAAGGTCAGCTTGTTCTCAGCTTGCACCCAGGCCAGCGTGTCAGCTGAATCAGTGTCTTCGAGCCAGCGGTAGGGATCGGCAACCTTGGTGCCGTGGTAATCATCCACCTGATCGACGGTTTTCGCCTTTGGATAGTCGAGCTTAGACGGAGGCGGAACGTTCCCAGCGAGCAGGGGGCCCGCGGAGATCAGCGAGAAAAAGGCGAGGAGAAACGGCAAGGAGGTGCGGCGTACGAGATTCATGGAGACTCCTCTACCATGCTTTCCTGAGTGGAAACAAGTTCTAAACCACGATGAGATCTACCCGCAGCGATAGGCGCAAGATCCGTCCAGCTTACTTACGCAAAGTTGTAAATGCAAGAATCAAGCCTTGCAACCGATCTCACGATTCTGGACGGGTTGTCAGCTATGCGGCGGAAGTTATCGTGAAGGGACTTCGGCGCGCATTGCCGATCAAGCCGGTTTATGGCCAATGTGGCACCCTGGATTTGGAATCAGCAGTGCGCCCGGGGTTCTGCGACTCTTGCTGCCGGTATTTCAGCCCCCGGATCGATACAAAGTCGTGCGGGGCAGGACAGGATAGCATTGTCGGTAGCACCTGCCACAGTCCCAATCTTGAAAGGAACTCTGTCATGGAGCCTTATCTCGGATCACTATTGCTCGCGCCGTACAACTTCGCACCGCGAGGATGGGCGTTCTGCCAGGGACAGATAATGCCCGTATCACAAAACACAGCCCTATTTTCGCTGATAGGCACCACATACGGCGGTGATGGC
>Ga0210406_10007036_pt1 | contig 11529 bp, 8 predicted proteins | sample IncBWC30MmetaG_FD_155454 | JGI IMG/M metagenome (GOLD analysis project Ga0210406, IMG submission 155454) | Forest soil microbial communities from Barre Woods Harvard Forest LTER site, Petersham, Massachusetts, United States - Inc-BW-C-30-M | ecosystem: Environmental > Terrestrial > Soil >... | reverse complement strand
GTTCCACGGCGCTGTGATGTTTCAGTGCCAGCCGGTCCGCCAGGGCCCGGATGGTAGCTTCTTCGCCTTCGGGAAGGCCGCGGATGGCCAGCAAGAGCAGGTATTGCTGAGGTTCCAGGCCCGCCGTCTGCGCCACCGCGTCCCCTTCGCGGACGAACTTGCGAATGAGGTAACGGAGTTCCGCGAGCGCCTGATACTCGGCCGTAGTGATTTCTTTGGCCACGAACTAACTATATCGCAATGCGATATATATTTCCACTTTACCGCCTGCGCAGATCCATTGCAGGCTTCTGAAAGAGTCCCTTAACTGTCCTCGTCGTCCGCGGCTCCTCGGAATGACACGAATAGGAGTTTTTCGGCAGCCTGATTGAAGTAACAGGAAATTGGGAATAGACGGGATTACAGCGGTTTGCGAAACGACTTCTGCGTTTTGTAATGCTCGTAGCCGTCGCGCACGTAAAACTTGTGCGCGCGTTCACGAATTACATTGGAACGCACCGACATGCTCTTGCAGCCGTGTTTGCGCGCCCAATCTTCGGCGGCGGCCAGCAGCCGCGCGCCCGCTCCCAAGCTGCGCTGCCCTTCGGCGACGACGAGCCCATTCACTTCCGCGCGTATCTCGACTTCCAGCAGAGGCTGCTTGCTTACGTGCACCCAGCCGATCACTCCGTCTTCCGGAGCATCTGCCACGAAGACGGCATGCAGCGAGGCAGGCTTGATTCCCAACAGCCGTTTGCGCATCTCCGGCGTCGTAGCGGGGTATCCGAGCTGGCCTGCAAGCACGGCGATTTGTGGCGCATCGGCCCTCTTCGCTCGCCGGATCTTCACTTCTCCATGTATCGTTCGCTTTGTCATTCCTTCTTCTCTGCGATTCCTCGGCGCGCTCTGCGTCTCTGCGTTATCGTCTCTCTTCTCTGATCTTTCCGACTCTAGGACCTTTTGCGCCGCAGTCGTGCCTGCACGGAGTCACTCTTCAATTCGCGAAGCGCATCCGCAGCGATCCACCTCGCGGCCCGCGAATCGATCTTGTAAATCCGCGTCGCTTCTTGAATTGCAGCGCGATTCAGTCTCAGGTTTCTCTTTCCAATCTGCCGCAAAGCCCAGTTCACGGCCTTTCTCACGAAATTTCGCTCGTCGTGCGCCTCTTGCCGGATGATCGAAAACAACCGCTGATACTTTGCGTCCGGCGCAGATTTATCGCGATACGCCAGGTATGCCACCAGCGCGAACCCCGCCCGTTTCTCGAATTCCTTCTTCCGGCGGCTCCACTCGACGGCCTTCGACCAGGCGGGCGCCGCAAAAACAAACAGGTGGCAGCATGTACCGTCGCACACGTCCCAGTTATCGAAATCGCGTACCCAGCGTTCCATCTGCGATGCATTCACTTGCTCGGGTTCGTCGATCATCCCTGCTAGAATCCGCGCGTCGTGCACGCCCGTCGCCCACAATTCCAATGCCAGATCGTGATTCTTGCCCATTCGACGCGCCAGTTCGTCCATCTTCGGCTTCGCCACTCCGTATACGACTCTCGCGCGAATGCCAAACCTCGCCATTCCATCAATGTTCCGCTGCTCGCCCAAAGCGCGCAGTTCGCGCAGCGTGCGTGCGCAATTCCACTGCTCCCTATCAGTCTTGTGCGCGAATTTCCCTTTAGAAGGTTTTGTCGGAGTCGAGGAGGATCGTGACCGGACCTTCATTGACCAGCTCCACGGACATCATCGCCTGAAAAATTCCCGTGGCGACGTTGACGCCCAGCTTGCGAAGCGCCTCGCAAAATTCTTCGTAGAGAGCTTTGGCTTGTTCCGGCGGCGCAGCGGAGATGAAGCTGGGCCGCCGCTGCCCGCGCGCGTCGCCGTAAAGCGTGAACTGCGAGACGACCAACGCACTGCCTTTCACCTCCAGTAGCGACCGGTTCATCTTGCCCTGATCGTCTTCGAAGATACGCAGGTTCGCGCATTTTTCCGCCATCGATGCGGCGACAGTGGACGTATCTTCGCGGCCGACGCCGAGCAGGATCATCAGCCCGGCGCCAACCTCGCCTGTGACGCGCCCTTCGACCGTCACTTTCGCGCGGCTGACTCTCTGGAGAACCGCTCGCATGCAAACGGCTCAGTCGTCACCCTGCTTGGCGGGCTTGCGCGGCAGCATTACCGGCAATTGCGCGACGTTGTAGGCAAACACCGCCAGCGCTTGCGCCCCTTCCGTCAGGTCCTCCCAGCGCACGCGGTCCAGCGTGTCCGCCTGGGAATGGTGTGTCTTGTCGTAATCCACGTTGTCCTGCACGCACCAGAATCCCGGCACGCCAGCCTGATCAAAGGGCACGTGATCGCTCCCGCCTTCGGACCGCAGCGTCGGCTCCGCCAATCCGATTTCCTTCGCGCGCGCCAGCGGATTCAGCGCCCGATCGATCGTCTCTCTCACGGCGTAGTTTCCCATCAACCCGACGGTCAGAACTTTCCCGGTTCCGCTGTCGTGCACCAGCACGCCGGATATTTTCTCCAGCTCTTTCTGATGTGCCTTCACATAAGCCTTGGAACCGTTCAAGCCCTGCTCTTCGCCGGTGAACAGCACGAACCGGATCGTGCGCTTCGGCTTCACGCCCAGCTTTTGCAGCGCGCGCGCCGCTTCCAGCACCGCCATCGAGCCCGTGCCATTGTCCGTCGCGCCGGTTCCCAAATCCCACGAATCGAGATGGCCTCCAATGATTACGACCTCGTCCGGCTTTTCGCTTCCCGGAATTTCCGCCACAGTGTTGTAGACCTCGACGGGTTTCCCGCTGAAGCCGCTTTCAATATTCACTTCCACTTCCACGGCGCTCGCGTCCACCAGGCGCCAAAGCAAGGCAAAGTCTTCTCGCGTGGTGTAAGCGGTCGGGACCGCGCCGGGAACATATTCCCTTCCGCTAACGCTCATGTTCAGCAAGCCGTAGGATTTATCCGAGCTAAGCAGCACCGCAGCCACTCCTTCTTCGGCAAAGAATTTCGCCTGCATCTGCCGCATTTTGCGGTAGGCCTCGAAGTCGAACGGCTTTTGTTCGTCCGATTTCGGCCGCGCGACGGGAATCGTATTTTCCGCCCACGGTGTTAACAGCGGATTGCCGGGAGAAACCGTTTCTCGAATGCGCCCGGCGAGTACGATAGCGCCCTTTAATTTGCCCTTGTATTGCTGTAACTCTTCCGCGTTCTCCGCGGTGATCCCGATGACCGGCCCGTGCGCCATGCCCTTTGTGCTCGCGGACCAGCCTGCCGTCTCCAGCGTCAAGCGGTGCTCCGTCGGGACGGTGACGCGACCGCTGGCGGGTCCGCGCGTCCAGCTATTGGCAATTGTCCACGGCTCGAGGCGCACGTTTGCGAGTCCCGCTTCCTTGAAGCGCTCCATTGTCCAGTGACTCGCCTTGTCCAGTTGCGGCGAGCCCGTCAAACGCGGGCCGATGCGGTCGGCCAAGTACTCCAGGTTGGATTTCAGTTCCCCCTGACTGGCTTTCACCTGCTCTAGAATTTTCGTATCCATTTCTGAAATCGGGTCGGGCTTGGGCGCTTCCGGCTTTGCCGCATCCGCCGATGGCCGGGGTGGCAGCGGGCGCCGCGGCAACATGGCCGGCAGTTGCGCCGTGTTGTACGCCCATGCCGCGAGCACCTGCGCGCCTTGATTCAGTTCGTCCTTCCACACTTTGTCGAAGGTGTCCGACTGGCTGTGATGCGTCTGGTTGTATTCCGCACCGTCCTGAACCACAAAGAACCCCGGCACGCCGACGTCGTCAAACGAGGCGTGATCCGTTCCGAATGTCCTCCGCATGGTCGGCTCAAGCAGTTTCAGTTCCTTCAGCGGTGCAAGCACCTGGTCAACAATTTCGCGGTCCTGATAGTTGTCGTGCAATCCTAGCGTCAGCACGCGGCCCGTGCCTGTATCGTGAACCAGCACCGCCGAGATTTTTTCCAACTCGTCCTTGTGGGCATCCGCATATTTCGCAGAGCCGACAAGTCCCTCTTCTTCTCCGGTGAACAGAACGAACCGGAGGGTCCGCTTCGGCTTCAAGTTTAATTTCGCGAGCGCTCTCGCAGCTTCCATCACCGCCATCGAGCCCGTGCCGTTATCCGTTGATCCGGTCCCGAGGTCCCACGAATCCAGATGCGCGCCGAGGATCACCACCTCATCCGGCTTCTCGCTCCCGCGAATTTCCGCGACCGTGTTGTATACATCCATGGGCTTGTCGCCGAACGAGTTCGTCATCTCGATCTCGACTTCGACTTTCCCGTGCTTCTGCATACGGAACAGCATCCGGTAGCCCTCGCCGGTGACGAACGCGGTCGGGATTACGCCGATATCGAACTTCTCCCCGCCAATGCCGGTCATATTCAGCAGGCCGTGCGGCTTGTTCGAATCGCGCAGCACTGCCGCGACGCCTTCCTGCTTGAAAAACTCGTTTCGCGCGCGCGCCACTTCCTGTATCGCCGCAAACGGCGACGGCGCGGGCGGCTCTCCCTTCATGGGTGGCGGCGCCTGCATCGGGCGAATCACCTCTCGATTCAAATTCTCCGGCCTGGGCGGAGAGAGACTCTCGGGCTCCTGGTAGATAACGATCGCGCCCTTCAGCTTCCCGCGAAACTTTTGGAAATCCTCTTTCGTTTTTGCGTCGAAGTACACGACCGGCCCGTGCACCACTCCGTTGGTGCCCGGCGACCATCCCGCGGATGCAATCGTCAGTGGATGCATAGCGGGACTCACGATGCGCGCGTGCGCCGTCCCGCGCGTCCAGGAGTGTGCGATGGTCCAGGGCTCCAACTTCACGTTCGTCAGGCCGTACTCGCGGAACTTGGCCGCGGTCCAATCATTCGCCTGTTTCAGTTGCGGCGAACCGGTCAGCCGGGGCCCGATCTCGTCCGAGAGGTACTCCAGATTGTCCATCGCCTCGCTGTGATCGTGAATCTCGCTTAATATCTGCGCGTCCGCCGCGGAGAACGGATTGGCATCATCTGGCGCAGGCTTCGCCGACCCCACCCGCACTCCGGCCAGGACAAGCACCGCGACGCACACAAGAATTACCACTCGACGTGAGTTCATTCGATCTCCCTCGAAGTCTTCAACAAGATTTCACTGAAAGAGTTTCATCACCTTCGCTCAGCCCATCCCACGCGCTTCCCGTCACGGCCGTGCGGTCCACTCTCTGGACTTGTTCTTATAGACGTGCGGAGCGGCTCATTTCGTTTCGTTATTTTTCAGCGACTCTCAGCTCTCACCGTGATTTTCCATTTCTTCTCTGCGATTCCTCAGCGCCCTCTGCGTCTCTGGGTTATCTTTCTCTTACTTTTCCGCGGCGCGGCAACGGCAACGTCGCGAAGCCACGCGGTGACGGCTGGCACCTTGGACAAAAATAGCTGCTGCGCCCCGCTACAATCGCGCGCCGGATCGGTGTCTTGCAGCGATGGCAATTTTTCCCTTCGCGTCCGTACGCGCGATGGTGCCGCTGATATTCCCCCGGCTCGCCTTCGGCGTCAAGAAAATCGGAAATCGAGGACCCGCGCAATGCAATCGCTTTCCGCAGAATGTCTTGCAACACGCGACGCAATGTTTCCGCTTGTTTTCCGCTCAGCTTGGCTCCCAGACGCGCTGGATGGATCTTCGCTTTCCACAGGCTCTCATCCGCATAAATATTCCCGACGCCGCGTAGCACGCTCTGGTCCAGCAACAGCGCCTTGATCCGCGCGCGCCGCCGGCAAATCCTGTTCGCAAATTCCTCCTTGCTCACTTCGAGCGGGTCGGCGCCGAAACCGCTCAGCTCTTCGGCAAGCAAAGCTTTCGTCAGGTAAGCGATGCGCCCGAAACGCCGCGCATCCGTGTAGCGCAGCTCGCGCCCATCATCCAGAAGCAGGCAAACGTGGGTGTGTTTTTCCAGTGGCTGCCCCGCAGGACTCGGCGCGATCTGGCCGGTCATGCCCAGATGCACGAGCAGCGACGCCGGCGCCGCATCGCCATTAGTTACAACGCAAGCTTCTCGACTCACCGCCGACAGCCGCAGCAGCATGAATTTGCCGTAACGCTCCACGGCCTCGATCTGGCGCCCCGGCAAATGTTGCTCAAGGGCTGCCGGATGGTCGATAAAATCTGTCTTACCCAGCGTGACGGATACAATCCGCCGCCCGAGAATCGCTTGCCGCAATCCGCGCGCTACCGTTTCGACTTCAGGAAGTTCCGGCATAGGAAGAACGAACCTTCAAAATAGCACAGCCCTGCGGTCAATGCTCTGCGCAGAGCAAAGTGATCTCGCATGGCCTTGTCATCCTTAGAGTTCGACGAAGTCAAACCCGAAGGATCTCAGCTAAATGCTGACGCCGAGATGTGGAACAGTAGAGATCCTTCGCTTCACTGAGGATGACAACGTGGTGGATTTGGCGCTGCCCGCCGCGGCCCGCGCTCCTAAAAGGGAAACCGCGCCAGGTTATGTTGAACTACTTCTTGTGATAGTTCGGATAGGGCGGATGCTCCGGGATCACGACCGGATTCTTCTTCAGCGCCTCCAGTGTGAGCTCGACGGCCTTTTCGAGTTGCCGGTCGTGGCCCGCCGCAACCGACGCTGGATCGTTTTCCACTTCAATATCCGGCGCGATTCCGTGGTTCTCCACTTCCCATTCGCCTTTTAGGCCGTAGATGGCTACGCGCGGCGCCGTGACAAAACCTCCGTCCAGCAGCGGCGGATAGCCATAAATCCCGACCAATCCGCCCCAGGTGCGCGTGCCGACCAGCGTCCCAATTTTGTCCTGCCTGAACATCCACGGCAGCGCATCGCCGCCCGATCCGGACATTTCGTTGATGATCATCGTTTTCGGACCGTAGATTTGCGCCAGCGGCGAGCAGAACGCTTCGCCTTCCCGGGAAATCGCGCAGTTCCGCAACGGGCGCTTCAGCATGTCGATGATGTAATCCGCCACTTGGCCGCCGTGATTGTAGCGCTCGTCGATGACGGCGCCTTGCTTGCCAACTTGCGCATAATAGAAGCGGTTGAAATTGAGGTAACCGCCGACGGCCGTGTCCGGAACGTGCACGTAAGCCAGTTTTCCTCCGCTCAGCTCGTCCACCTTCCGCCGGCAATCTTCTTCCCAAGCGCGGTTGCGCAGAGCGAATTCGCTCGGCAAGGGCACCACCGTGACTTCCCTCGCGTCTTTGCCGTCCGCAGTCGGGCCCACCTTGATTCTGATCTGCTTCCCAGCGGTGTTCTCAAAGAAGCTATGGACTTCTGCCGGTGGCCGAACCTCACGCCCCTGCACCTCCAGCAAATAATCGCCCGGTTTCACGTCTACACCGGGCTGGGTCAGCGGCGCGCGCAGATCGGGGTTCCAGTTCTCCCCGTTGTAAACCCGGGCAAAGCGGTAGCGCCCGTTCTCGATTTTGTAGTCTGCGCCGAGCAATCCGCCTTTAACATGCTTGGGCTGCGGCACATCTCCGCCACCGATAAACATGTGGCCGATGGTGATCTCTCCCAGCATTTCCCGGAAGAGGTAGTTCAGGTCCGCGCGTCCTCCCAAGCCTTTCAGATAAGCTGCATATTTTTTCTCCGCCGCGTTGAGGTCCAGCCCGTGATGATGTGGGTCGTAGAGGAAGTCGCGCTGGATGCGCCAAACCTCGTGGTACATCTGGTTCCATTCGGCGCGCGGGTCAACATAAACCTCCATCTCGTCCAGCTTCAGAGCGCCGTCGCCGGGCTTGGGCGCGGCGTCCGTTTTGGCGATGAACCATCCTGGCCCCTGGCGGTACAGCACTTTTTCGCCATTGCCTGAAACTGCGAACCCATTGATCCCGCCGAGGAACGGCTCGGTCTTCCGCGTTGTGAGATCGAATTTAGAAACCGTGACTGGAGTGTGCTCCTCGAATCGCGGCACATCCACAGTCTCGGAGAGAAACAGGATCCCCGCCTTGCCCGTGTCCAGGCTCACGAAGTTCGCAGGCTTAATCGGCAGCGCTACGATCCGCTGCCCGATGCCCTCCAGGTCGATGGTAACTTTGACGGGCTCCTCCTTCTTCTTCTCGCCTTCTTTGCCCTTCTCACCTTCTTTAGCCTTGTCGCCTTCTTTGCTCTTCTCTCCCTCTTTGTTCTTGTCGGCTTCCTTGCCTTTGTCTGCCGAATCTTTCTTCTCTTCCGCCGCTTTTTCTTCGTCGCTCTGCGGCTCCACCGGCGAGGGATCGCCCTTCTTGAGCACCGCCGCGTAAACACTCCTCAAAACCGGATGCTGGAAGCTCGACAAATCCAGCCAACCCGCGGAAAGTCCCACATCCGTGCTTACGGCAAAGAACAGCGATTTCCCGCCTTTATCGAATACCGGATATCGCGCGTCGCTAATCCCGTCCGTGATTTGCGATTCTTTGCCGGTTTCCACCGAGTACACGAAAACGGCGCGCAAATGGTTCTCGAGCAGCTTGGCGTAGGTCAGCCATTTGCTGTCCGGCGACCATGTCTCACTGAAACCAGACGTCGGATCATCGTAGCGATCCGTCGTCACTTTCACCGGCGTGCCCTTCTCCACGTCGACGTACCACAGGTTTAGGCGCTTGTCCGTGTAAGCAATCTTCTTGCTGTCCGGCGACCACACCGGCGTGTAGAAAAACGATGGAGGATTGCCCAGATTGATCTTCTTCACGGTTTTGGAGCCTGATTGATCGACGATGTGCAGGGCGTACTCGCCGGACTCATCCGAAAAATAGGCGATCGATTTCCCGTCCGGTGACCACGCCGGATCGCGTTCGGCCACCGCCGGCGTCCGCGTTAAATTGCGGATATCGCCTTTTTCCCCAGGGACCGTAAGAATTTCACCTCGGGCTTCGAACACGGCACGCGCGCCGGCCGGCGAGATCGCGGCATTCTGAATCTTGTCTCCTACTTTCACGTAGTGCGGCCGCGTTGCCGGCAGATCACCGGCGATTCGAATGGTTACCTTTTTCGATTTGCCATCTTTTGGATCAAAAACATAAATTCCGCCGAACTGCTCAAAGATGAGCGCGTCCGGCCCCGCGGAGAGCGACTTGAAATCAAGCCCCTTATTCTCGATAACCTGCTTGACCGTCTTTGACTTCGTGTCGTATGCGAAAAGAGTCACCGGACCATTGCGGTCGGAAAGGAAATAGACCGTGTCGCCAAACCACACCGGATGAGAATCGTTCGAATTCTCGCGCGGCACTTTTTCCAGTGCCAAGTCGCTTAGCCGCACGATGTAGATTGGAGTGGTCTGTCCGCCTCGGTATCTTTTCCATGCCTCTTGCCACTGGAAATTCGGCACATAGGCGATTCGCGTTCCATCTGGAGAATACGATCCACTAAACGCGCGCCACATCGGGAGTGCCTCGGCAACCCCACCTTCTACCGTCACTGTATAGAACCGCGTAAAATCCGCGTACGCCTCCCGATCGGAAAAAAACAGCACGCGCTTGCTGTCCGGCGTCCAGCCCGCCACCCAATCCTGCCCAGGATGCCACGTCAGCCGCACTGGCTCCCCACCTCCGGCCGGCATAGTGTAAACGTCCGCGTTCCCATCGTATTGGCCTGTGAACGCGATCCACTTGCCGTCCGGCGAAAACACCGGCGCGCCTTCATGGCCTCCGGTGGTCAACTGCCGGGCATCGCCGCCGTCGCGCGGCACGCTCCAGAGATAGCCGCCGTAGGTGAAAACCACCTGCGTCTTGCTCAACGTCGGCGATTGAACCAGCAGGGGCATTTCTTCCGCCGCGCCGGACACGGCCACAAAAGCGAGCAAAATGCCAATCAGAATCGCGATTCGAAAGCGCATGCTTCCTCCTGAGAGGATTCCATCGTGACTTGGAAATGATACAAGTGCCAGCGGCGCGGCCGAACTTCAAAATCATCCTGTTCGTAAGTACCCCCACCACGCAGAACCCAGTTTGTCAGACGTAAGGAACGCCAAGAGTGTTTGCCAAGAATGAGACTGTTTCACGGCAGGAGCGCGAATACCCGCACTGGTCCGCCTGAGCCGCCCTCCAGCTTGATCGGAGCCGCGATCAAGAACGCGCCTGTTTCGGGCAATTCGCTCAGATCGGACAGGTTTTCAAGCTGATATAAACCAGCTCCCAACGCCAGATGATGCACGGCATAATCACTCGACGCGCCGTGGTCGATACTCAGCGTATCGCACCCAAGCCCGCTCACCTTTCGCTGTATCAGCAGCTTCGCCGCTCCGCCGAGAATCCCGGAAAATGCATCTTGCCCTGGGCATCCTGATTCCGGTACTTCCGCACATCCGGCCAGCGCGACGCCCATCCCGTCCGCAACAGCACAATCGCGCCTTCAGGAATCCGGCCGTGGCGCTTTTCCCAATCCTCGATCCGCGCGGCTGCAAGCTGATAATCCGAATTCTTGCCACTCTCGGCGCGGACATCGATCACCACCGCCGGTCCGAACAATTGTTTCACCGGGATTTGGTCCACCGTCGTCTTCCCCGGCGGAAAGTGCGCCGGCGCATCCAGATGCGTTCCATAATGCTCCAGCATCCAGAAGCTCCGCGTGAAGTATCCGTTTTTCTCGACGCTGGCATTGACCGTCGCTTCAAAAAACTTCTCGTCCCCCGGCCACGGCACCAGCTTGTCGTTGATCGCGTAGCTCAGGTCCAGCACACGCGTCTTTCCGGAGAGAATGCCTTCGAGCATGGAATCATGATGCGGGCTCTGTGAGAGGAACGCAAAAAGGAGAGCAAAACAAACGGCAAGAATATTGGAGCGGCCAAAGGCAGCCATCTCTCACCTCAATTCACTTTGTGCGTGACCGCCCGCTCACGGCTCCGAGTTCATTTGTGGAACAGCCACCGTCCGCGCGCGCGACATCAGGGCAGCGGAATTCCCGGCGTCGCAACGATCCCGGCCATGCGCAGGATTTCCTGATACTCCAGGTCGGTGAGCAGCGAAATGATCAACCGCACGTTCTTCAGTAATTTCATTTTCTTCAGCGTGGGATTGCCGCGCAGCTCCGCCAGCGTCACTTGCCGGGGCAGCTTTTCGAAGGCCCGCAGGTCCGCAACCAGGTTTTTTCCCGTGCGATCGTGCGGGTCCGGATAGGGGTCTCGCGTCACTTCAGCGATCGAATACAGCGAGCGCTCCGGTGCCGAGTGATAACACAATACCCGGTCGCCCTTGCGCACCTGTTTCAACGCGCGAATCGCGTCAGGCTTCGCCCCGGCGCCGTGCCACATCTCCTTGCCCTTTACGAAGAGGGTGTCCCAGTGATAGTGGTGTGGGTCGGCGCTGAAAATCCAGTGGTGTCGCTGCGCTGTCGTTGTCGCCATCGAGGCTTCGAGTCGGCAGCAATATACACGCTGGCATCCAAAAAGCGAAACAAAATATGAGGGTTAGGGAAAAGCGGGGCTTAGCGGCGGGACCAGACGGAGGTGGCCATATTTCGGCAAAAGCAATATAACATGTCTATTTTCAATACGTTACGGCCATCTAACCAGCATCCACGAAAATATCTTCTCCACGAACTTCAATGGCATAGCAATCCACCTCCACAGTGGGGTTCTGGCTAATCTTGCCGGT
>Ga0210406_10007035_pt1 | contig 11531 bp, 16 predicted proteins | sample IncBWC30MmetaG_FD_155454 | JGI IMG/M metagenome (GOLD analysis project Ga0210406, IMG submission 155454) | Forest soil microbial communities from Barre Woods Harvard Forest LTER site, Petersham, Massachusetts, United States - Inc-BW-C-30-M | ecosystem: Environmental > Terrestrial > Soil >... | reverse complement strand
CGGCATACGTGCCACGAAGTTTCTCTGGCACGTCGGGGTGCTTCTTCGTAAAACCCTTGACATGGGTCTCGTAGACAATGGTCTCGTCCCAGTGGACGCTTTGTCTCTCGGCCTCCGCCTGCCAATCGAAATTGGGATCGACTACGATGCATTTCGGCATGAAGGGCGCGCTGTCGCGGTCATCAAAAGTAAGATCGTCTCCGCTCTCCACCTTGTAGCCGAAAACGGCGGGATTCCACGTCAGCGCGCCGGCATGGGCGCGTGCATAGGGGTCGAGCAGCAGCTTGTTAGGATTAAAGCGATGACCGGCGTCGGGCTGATAGGGGCCGTAGACGCGATAGCCATAAAGCGTGCCGGGCGCGACGCCAGAGAGGTAGCCGTGAAATACCTGGTCGGTATATTCCGGCAACTCGACACGATGCGTTTCGCGCTCGCCGTCGAACAAGCAGACCTCCACTCTGGTGGCGTCGGCGGAGAATACGGCAAAGTTGGTACCTATGCCGCCCCAATGCGCTCCCAGCGGATAGGGAAGCCCTTCCTCGATCGCGAAATCGGACATCGAAACTCCCAAGCACATGCGGCCACAGCCGCCCAACTAACGCTGTTTCATTCGAAATGTCCAAGGACTCGGCTCAATCCCGAGTTTGCTCGGCGTCAATTCGATGAAGGCGGCTCATGCTAGCCTCTAGCGCCGCTTAATTTGACGTCCGCCGTATCGGTAAAGCCGACGTTTGCTTATAACTCGGGCACGTCGCCTTTTGAACCCAGAGCGGCCTTCCAATACCAATCGACATTCGCAAAGCCGACGCGCATAGTCATCAAACGAGCGCAAGCGGTCCTTAGAAGTCCGCTAAGTCGGCATCCCGGTGACTCGGTCGGGCGATGGCCGAATTCATGGACGGCAAGCCGACCATCCAGCGCTTCAACCAGGTCGGAGCGTAAGACGAACTACGCCGGGGCGAAGGCCATCAGGGGCATGATCGTCCGTCGATGGTACTTCGCGGAAGGACATTTCGACGCGTACCCTGACTGTCACCAATATTGAAGAGGAGGCGAACATGTCGAACTACGATCAAAACACAGCCGCTTCCGGCGCCGCCAGGTCCGACGTCACTACGATCGACGCCGGCCTGCGCGCCTACATGCTGAATATCTACAACCACATGGCGGCCGGGGTTGGCCTGACCGCCCTTGTCGCGTGGCTGACCTATCAGTTTACAAGTCCCGAGCTGCTGCAGAGCCCGCTGATGTGGGTGTTCATTCTGGCGCCCCTGGTCCTGGTGTTTTTTATCAGCGCGCGGATCAACACGCTGTCAGTCAGCGCGGCGCGGTCGTTGTTTTTCGTCTATGCAGCGCTGGTAGGAGTGTCGCTCTCGACCTTGTTCCACATCTACACCAACTCATCGATCACGCGGGTGTTCTTCATCACAGCCGCGATGTTCGGGGCGCTTAGCCTGTTCGGTTACACCACCCGGCGCGATCTGTCGGGATTCGGCACATTCCTGTTCATGGGTCTGATTGGAATCATCATCGCAAGCCTGGTCAACCTGTTCTTGCGCTCGACTCAACTTGACTGGTTGATTTCGATTGTCGGCGTCGGTGTCTTTGCAGGCCTCACTGCACATGATACCCAGCGAATAAAGGCGATGTACGATTGGAACGACGATGCAACCTCGGCGGGCCGCAAGGCCGTGGTCGGCGCATTGTCACTTTATCTCAACTTTATCAACCTGTTCATGATGCTGCTGCGCCTCGCCGGCAACCGGCGCTAGGCAGGCGCGAGCGACGGTCTGCGGATTCGAAGCAATGCAAGGCGAGGCGGCTGGGAGCCGCAGCCAAGAATTCTGTGGCGAAAGTGTCCGGGTGTGACCCCAAGCCGAAGCGCGAAGCATCTCGCCGACGCCAATCCGATGGCTGCGGTCAACCCTGCAAGACTCCAAACAGAATTCTGCCGCAATCGGATGAGTTTGAAAGATCGGATGCCAGGCTGGTGGTGGTTAGCTCTTGCAGACCGCAGGATAAGACGCGATGTTGGACTTTCACAGAAAGGCGATGTTTTTGTTGATGCTCTGCATTTCGGCGGCAACAACAATGACGCTTGCGAACGCCCAGGAACCGGCGATTTCGGAAGGGGAGCGACGCGGGCTGGGGGCGTGCCTGGCCAAATGCCCCGACGGTGACACGAAATGTAACAACCGGTGCATTTCGCAATTTCAAACCAGGGGCGCCTGGAGCGACCATGCGCGGGCTTGCATCAGGGCTTGCCGGAATGAATATCGAGGAGGCACCCAACAGGCGGCCGAGGGGATTTTTGGATGCTCGGTGAGTTGCGTGCCTTGATCGAATGGTCCGGTTATTCTCTTGTCGCATTCCACCGAGCCTTTTGCGACAACGGGCCTGGGAAAAAAATCAGCGCGGAACCGAAAACAGCCCCGCGCCCTGCGCCAGCGACCGCTACTGGGAATCTTCTCGTCCGCGAATCAGCGCGCTGTCGTTCTCTTGCTGGTTCGGTTGTTTGCTCGGCGGCAATTCGATTCTGTCCTCTGTGCGAGGATAGTATCTCCACGACGGTAAAATCGGTGTCCTCGAACCGGCCCGGTGCAAATTGTGGGATCGTATCGTTGCTGTCCGGCAGCGTGGGCTCGAGCCTGGCGAGGTGGCCAGCGTTGTGGGGCTTGCGGAATGACTCTCAGGTTTATTGCGACGAACCGCGCGACGAACCGAACGAGATCACTGTGATTCCAGCCGCACCGTCTGGCGCCCATCGTTTAGCGCTTTGAGCTCGTTTACGTACTCCTCAGGCGTCAACAAATGGAATGGAGTCTTCAGGCCCATAAAACTCGCTATTTGACCGATGAAATTGGTGCAATTGGTTGTTTCCGCGTTCCAAAGCGGCGAAGTCTCCTGAAGATGCTTTATATAAGTGAAGACTTTTTGCGCGTCAGCCTCATTTAAGTAGACGCGATAGCTGGCCGTTAAATATTGCTCATCAAGGTCGCCGTAGCTCGCCCCTGTCTCAGAGGGCACCCACGTGAGGTGCCCCAATATGTAAGGCAGCGTGTCCCCTGCGGGATGCAGGCCGGCAACGTCGACCAGCTTCTCACCTGTCTTGCCATACCAGATGAAGGCATGCCCGTATGTCGCTGCGGTGCGGGCACGAAAATCTACATAGTATGGTCCTTTTGACCTGCCCCTGCGAACCGGCTTTACATCTGACGGGGAGTAAGCAACGGCCGGTGCAGCAGTAGCCATTTTCCCAGCAGGCCTCAGCGAGCGTTTGGCTGGAGTATCCTGTTGCTGCTGGTCATCAGCACGCGCCGCGAGTTGTTGTGCGCTACTGCTTTCGAGGCCGACGCCCGCAGTGACTGCAAAGACGGCCACTACGGCAAAAGATCGTAAATCGGGGATTTTCCGAATCACTGGTCACATCCTAACGTTCGTGCCCCCAACCCCGAACGACAGCCACGTCAGAATCAGTACGCACCACCCCACCAATGCCCTCCGCCGAACAAAGGCGGAAAGCGCGGGTCAGGCCTAGTCAACCTCGGGCTAACCCTTGGTCACGACAGGAGACGGAGCGACAGGGTATTTGCCGACCGGGTATTTGCCAATGGGGCTTTTGCCAATCGGATATTTTCCGACCGGTGCGGGCTGGGCGACCGGTTGCGGACGAGGAAGGTCCGCAGCAACCGCTGCCCCCACGAAAGCCAAAGTCACAGAGCTAGTGATCACAAATTTCAGCATTGAAGTCCCCCTCGAGCAACTAAAGGTGAGTCTGGAATTAACCTGATGATCATTAAGAGCGCAATAAATAGACGCCCGAGTCACAGGGTGCGCGAGCTTTTTCCGGACGGATGTTGCAGAAAGGGCACGATTTGGCGCATCCCGGGGATGCTTTTTTCGGTTTCACCTTGGGAAATGCTCGTTTCAAAAGATAAATGGAAAAACCCGGCCGGTCCGCGCCATGTACGCGCGATAGCTGTCGCCAAAGGTTTCCAACATCATTTGCTCTTCCCTGGCAACCCGGCCAAAGAACAAAATCCCGAAGCCAGCCAGGCCCGCGAAACCGGCAATCCAATTAGGCAGCAGCAATGCCTGGGCAATAGCCCACAGCCAAAATGCCGAATACATCGGGTGTCGAACTCTCCGGTAAACCCCTTCCGTCACCAGTTCGTGATTCTCCCGCACATCGAGACTGATCGACCAATTCCGTCCGAGCGCACGATGCGTCAGGTGAAACACACCCAAAGCCGCAATCGCAACGAAAAGTCCGAGCCATGCAAACAGAGGTTGGAAACTGTAAGCGGCGAAACGAGGAATTCCCGTGCAAATGTAGACGAGCGGCACAAGTCCGAGTCCTGCGAGAGATGTAAGAAGCAGCGCAGCTTCCAGCTGGCCGCGAGCGCTCCATACAATCCTTACACGCCGTGAACGCCGCGCGTACTTGTAACGTATGAGGTACCAGCCGATCACCAGGGCAACGAAAATGACTTTTGAAATGCTCGCCGTCATTTGGATTCAGGCTGCCGCGCCCGGACTATTTGGCAGTTCGCTTCCTGACAGCGGCGCGCTCGCAACAAGTCCTCCGTCGTCAGCGATCATCGACATGGCGCCATCCGGGGCGAGCGTCTGGGATTTGGCTGAAACGGGTCCGCATGTGAGCATGAAGTAATCGTACGAGGTTCGCTTGTCATTTCCACTGACGAACTGGCAGTGCAAGCGGAAGAAATTGAGCCGGATGCGTTGATAGATGTCGTGGTCAAGCATTCGACTAAATCTCACGACCCTGACGGTCGCTTCGTCTTCTGTCGACAAGCCCATTTCGGCCATTGGTCGGCTTTTGTAAAAATTCAACGGATCGACGAGGGCCTGGTAGTCGCCCCAGAAGATCGCGCGCGACCTGGCGACGCGTTCCACCATCGCGCGAAAGCGTATTGCCTTCGGGTGCAGGCCGATCTTGAGTATGGATGATCCAACGCTCAGGAATGTAACGGGAATTTTGTTCCGACCTAGCGTAGGGTCCAGCTTCAAGGCGCGGTCAAGCAGATCAACCGCAAGTACGGCACCAAGACTGTGGCCTACGACCAAAATTTCGTCTGCGGCAGAGCTGCTCGCCGCAGCCACGAGCTCGGCGGCCAACTTGTCCAGCCTTTGCTCGATTTCCGGATTGCCGCATCGAATATATTCCCGGGAAAAAATCCAGTCGTCGAACAAGTTGCCCAGTTGCAGCCAGCGCCACGGACCCGCCAAAACGGCTGCGAACCCGAAGAGACCGCCACCGATAGCAATGGGAATCGATCCGGTGATTTTGAATGCAAGCGCGCCAATCAAGAAGGCGATCGCGATGAGCAGTCCGAACATGACGAATGGATAGAGAAAAAAAACTGCGTAGCGCCAGTTGGTCAGCAAATAACGCCAAAGAGTGCCGGCCAAAACGAAATCCAGAAACGTTAGAATGCCGACGGAAATGCGCGAGCCGATGCCTCGACGCCCAAAAGCCTCAATGACGTCGTGCCACCGAACCAGGTGGTAATCGGTTTCGACTTGCCAATCGGGACCGGTCGTCGTCACATTCCATTGTATCTGATCGGCGGTATCACGCAGACCGTCAACGATCGCCTTCACCGACCAAGTGCGTTGGAACCTTGCAATTTCGCGCACAAAGCGACGTTGCGCGCCGGCGTGCGTCGTGATTGGATCATAGCCGCCAATATGGAATACCACCCGCTTCGCCACGGGCGTTGGGGGCATGGTCTTAGCCGCGATTATCCGCGGAGTCGTCATGTTAAAAACCGCCCACGAATAAATCGATCTTTAATTCGAGGATCCAGCGAAACGTCCGACGCCGGGGATTGTCAAGAGAAAATCGACCAGTCATGGGGGAACATTTGTCGACCTATTTTGCTCTCCGTACCCTAACCGCTCGAACCCTAGCGTCGATCGGCGCGGCCATGCTTGTCGGGTTGTCTGGCAGTGCGCCCTGTCAAGCACAGGACGAGATATCATCTGCAGAGAGATGCCTTGCGGCAAATTTAAATGTCTCGCTGGGTGCAAAATTGCCCCGCACGGCAGCGCGTTTCAAATCTGGCGAGCCGCTAAAGATTGTAGCGATCGGATCATCGTCAACAGTAGGACTCTGGGTGCTCACCTCCGCGGCCACATATCCGGAGGTGATGGCCCGCGAGCTCTCGAGACTCAGATCGACCGACACGATCAAGGTCATCAACAGCGGTCGAATCGGCGATACGATTCCGAACAACATCTCACGGTTTGAGCGCGACGTTTTCGCCCACGCGCCTGATCTCGTCATCTGGCAACTGGGGACCAACGACGTCGCCTGGGGTGGCCGGCCGGACGGTGGGTTGAAAAAAAGCGTTCTTCAAGGGGTGAGGGCACTCAAGGCAGCAGCGGCCGACGTCGTGCTGATGGACCTGCAATATGCACCCCAGGTGCTCGCTTCGGCGAGCTATTCGACGATGGAAGGCATCATCGCCGATGTCGCAAGGGAGGAACGGGTCGGGCTATTCTCTCGTTTTGCGCTAATGCGAAACTCGATCGATGCCGGAGTTGCGCAAAGCGCGCTTGTAACGTGGGACGGATTGCACAACACCGCCGATGGTTATGAGTGCATTGGACGAGCCCTTGCCCGAGCCATCGCGACGAGTGCGAACTGAGAGGCCTACCTCCGGCGACTCGAAGCGTGCGGCTTCGCACGATTTTGGGGGCACTGGCCGGGACAGCGGCGCGCATAGATGGCCGCGAACGGCAATACCGCCGATCCTCTCAGATGATTTCCGGCGACGCATCGCTCACGGGAGTAACTGGTAATGCGCGCTGAAGCTGTCAGGCAGTGCCCTCATGAACCAATATGCCAGCCAACTTATTGACCTGTTGCTAGTACTCGTCGCCGCGTGGCTGGTGCTGGCTATCATCTTTGCAATTTACGCATATTTCGCACGTCTTCAGTACCCGGTTAGCCAGTCGGTCTTTGGACGTGTGCTCGTCATTTGCTTCTTCATCATAACCACTTCGATTTGGCTCCCGATTGTTGCAGGCGCCATAATTCTGTCGCTGATCGGTCATTTATGGTCCCGCTTCAGGGTAAAGTCACGCAAGTAGCTGGACGAAACGGACCCGAGCGATTGGGAAGGAACTTTTTGTCATTCCCGCACGCGTTTTTCATCCACGGGTGACTGCAGTCTGTCGGTTCCTGGCTTGGCGCAGCATCGGCGCCGCGGGGGCCAAAAATGGGGCGCGACCAGAAATTTAAAACAGAGCGGGTTTCAGTCCAGCGCCGCCGTCTTGAAAGAGAGCCGGGAAAAGTGAATAACGCCGAACTGGCATTAGGGGAACAACAATGCGGGTCTATATTATTGCTGGGAGCCTGGCATTTTCCGTCATCGGAAGTGCCAGTGGCACCGTTGTCGACAAGGGAGCGGATGCACAGAAATATTGCCACCTCCTTGTTGAGGGCTCATTTCGCGAAAGTGGCGAGGCGCGGTTCGCCGGGTCATGCGAGGGAATGATCGAGACTGCGATGCTCTTTTCGCCAAACCTGCCGGCTGACGTGCGCGCGTGCCCTCCTGCGCAAGGTAGTATCCTGGAAAGCGCCAAGGTAATGCTGCGGTACCTCGACAAGAATCCGGATCGAATAAGCGAGCCAGGGATTACAGTTGCTATCGAAGCATTTAGAGATGCGTGGCCGTGCCTCGGCGACGATGTCGCATCTGGGTCTAAGCAAAAAAAGCGCGCGCCGAAGAGATCAAATTGATTGGCAATTGGAGACTGACCGAGGTGTTGCTCGCGGATTTAGCCGAAGTCTGGGCCGAGCCCGATGATTTTGCCGAGCGCGTCAGTCTGGCCCAGATCATGAGAGCATGATCCGGAAAAATGGAAACCCGGTTTTCCCTCGCGACAAACGCATCATGATCTAGTGCGCCTTACCACCAGCGCTGTTGCATCGGTTGATAGGACTGGCCGGCGCGCGGACGTGTATAGCCGGGTTGGGAGTTCCAATTGGGCTGGAAAAAGAAGCCAAAGCCTCCGTTGCCCCAGTCGTTGCCGCTCGCAACAGGGACATCGACCGTGGGCCGGCGCGTCACGAAGCCGCCTTGGGGCTGGTTATTCAGCACAGCGACGAACTCGGTGCGATAGTTGGTCTCGCGGCTCAGCGGCTCATCCGAGACGATGATTGAAGATCGCGGCAATGCAGTCGGCGCGATGCGAACAAGCACATCCTCCGGGATGGTGATGCGGTCGAGCGCGTCCTTGGCGTCGGCCCCGTTGTCGATCGTGACCGCGGTCCAGCGCAGGCCGGCGTCGCTGCGCGCCATCGCCGTGAACACATGCGTGCCGATCCGCTTGTCGGGATTGCGGATCGTGACCGGAACCTCAATGGTCGCATCGAACACCTCGCCTCCGTCGGGCCATTGCTTGTGAGTGTTGCGCCGCACGTAAAGCTTCTGCGTGGCCCGGCTGATGTAGACCGAGACCGGCTCGAGCGCGAGCTTCGCCTCACTCGCCGCCTTGGCGGTGTCGGCCTTTTTGGTCTGGGCTGCTTTGGCGGCGTCTTTTGCGGCGGCGGCGGCGTCAAGCTGCGACTTCGCGTTGGCTCTGGCGGTGTCGAGCTGTGTCCCGGCTTCCGCGGCCTTAAGGGCGGCCCTCTGCTTCTGCTCCTCGGCCTGCGCCTTGGCTTGGTCCGTCTTTGCGGCGGTGAGCTTCCTGTCGGCGAACGCGAGTTCGGCGTCGGCGCGGGTCTTGAGCCACTCCAGCTTGCGCAGCGAGGCCGTGAGCGACACTGTCTCGCGCGCCGCTATCGCGGTGGCTTTCTTCGTTTCGTCGGCCAATTTGGCGGCCTCCTCGGCCTCGCGGGCGAGCGTCTCGGCTCGCGCCGGAGCAGCCGCGATGGCCTCGACGTTCGGCACGAAAAGCGCCGGATGGGAAAACTCGACCGGGGCCGTATCGTTCGGCGAGATGATCACCCGCATCCCGATCCAGGTCTTGTCGAACAGCTCTTCCGCAAAGTCGTAGGGCATCCTCACGCAGCCGTGCGAGGCCGCATAGCCTGGCAGCGGCCCGCCGTGCAGTGCGATGCCGTTCCAGGTGATGCGCTGCATGTTTGGCATCCAGGCATCGTCATACAGGGTGGAGTGGTGATCCTTTTCCTTCTCGATGACGGCGAAAACGCCGGCAGGCGTCTCGCGTCCCGTCGTGCCGGTCGACACCGGCGCGCGCAGAATCCAGCCCTCGGCGTCGTAGAAAGTGACCTGCTGGCTCTTGATCGACACGATCGCCATGATCGGCTCGCCTGCTGCGCGCGGCGCCGTCGCCTCGGTCGGCGGCGCGGGACGCGGCGGTCTTGCCGCTGTGCCGGCAGTCAGCGCCATCAGTGCCGCCATCGCGGCGAGCGTCACAATAGCGGGAGGCCCGCAACGTCGCATCGCCGCCGTTGATTGCGCCGTCATGAATCGGTTTGCCATGCCATGTCCCGGTTGAATTGCCTGTCCACGTGCTCGCGTCGAACAACATCGGCGACCAGCTTATTTGACTCACCCCGACACGGCTAGACCGGCAGATATCGGTTGTTGGCCCAACGCGCCATTTCGCGTGCGCGCGGCGCAGGCACAGCAGGCCAAAGTCGCGCGGATTGGGTTCTTGGGTGTGGGTTCCGCCTACAGCCCGGGCCGATCAAGTGGAAGCCTTCGAGGCGGGACTACGCGACCTCGGTTGCGTCGAAGGCAGAAACATCGTCATTGAAGAGCGCTGGGCGGATTTTACCGATCAGGCGAACGCGCTTTCGGGCCACCCGGGAGGGTCTGACCTGAAAAACACCTCTGTATCGCGGATGCGCGCGCAGAAATAAGATCATCTCGCCCGGCCGGTGACCGGGCGTCCGTCCGGATGGCCGATAATGGCAGCCCGAATCTGGGTTAACCGGTGGCTCTGTTTTTGATCGCGCCGACGATCGCCGTGAGAATGGCTCCGCCGGCCCCGCCTGCGACCAATTGAGAAATGATGCCGCCAATGCTCAGATTGCCTGACTGGGCCGCTGCCATGACCGTGGGCAGCGCCAGAGTTACGATCTGGCCGAGCACTCCGCCACCAACCAGGCCGGAGACAATGTTACCGACCGTACCCAAATCGAAATTTGGCGATGCTTTGCCGACACCCGCGCCACCGATTGCGCCCGCGATGAGGTTGATCAGAATCTGCTCCATCGTCGACCTCCGGTTTAGTTGACCAAGCGCAAGCTATCACCACGCCAGTCGAGGACCAGAGGGCCAAATGGAATTTCGGTAGGTCTCCGCAGATTTTTTTCGCAGTGTCGGCCGAATCCAGCCATGCAAGGCACACCGCTCGCATCTCACTCGCTCGTGCTACGGAAGATGCCATTGGCTGGGAAACGAAACGGGGCTGAGATGCGCCGCGGAGCGAGGGCCACAAGTGTAGCCATGGCGATGAGGATACTAGCCATCGCTTTTGCAGTCGCTGGTGCCATGTGCTGGCTCTGGCCCGGCGCGATCGGCGGTTTGCTATTCCATGCCCTGCCCGTCAGTGTCCGCGAAAGTGTGATTATCGGAGCGCTGTTCTTCGTTGGAGCGGCCATCCATCGTTCATCCGACCGTCGGACGACAAAAGGCCTTTAGGCAGGGGATCTATAACGTCCCGGTCTCCGTCGATTGGTCGGTCAGTTTTGAGTGACATGGCAGTTGGGTTCTCTGGACGATCAGTGGTTATGAAGGCTGTGAGGGCTTTGTGAACGTAATTCCAGCAAGGGCTCGGGTCGCGGCGAACGCAACGGAACGGAGCGCTTCACATCCGCCTGTGACAGTAGTGTTACGGCAGCTCACTATTCAGATACCACTTTTGGCGCCGAACGCTTCGACACCGATTGTGATGCGGCGAGAAGTCCCCGCCGCTGCAGGCTACAATCTCAGCGCGAACTCTCACGCGAGCGACCAGACTCTGTGGTGAAATTGATACGACTTACCGGGCGCCGCGAACCCGGGCGCCCGATTGCCGATGCCAACTTAAGCGGCTACCTTCCAGGCTTGCTGGATCACAACGCGAAAAGTGCCTTCAACTTTATTCGACCGAATTCGATCTCCAACTCGAACAGGCAGATCATGAAAAACAAAAGCTGGTCATTTGCATTTGTCTTTTTATTCTTCGCAGCATTCCTGTTGCCGGCGCCGACAGTCAGGGCGCAGGACGCAGACAACAAACCACTTACGTTGGCCGCCACTCAGAGCGCTAAGCAGAAACATGCAAGGGTCTGTCGCGCGCGGTATCGCGACTGTCTGTCAAAGAACCAGATCCCAGCCTTTGAATGCCAGTACATCTACCAGGACTGCCTCAACCATATGATCTAGGGCGAGCGCGGAAGGAGTCGTTCATATCGGTGGCGTCGGAAAATGCACGGCGTCATCGAACAATCGCTTTTCCGCCAACGCGGGGCGCTCTTCGGTAAAAGCTGCCATGGGAAGCTCCCAATATTTGCAGCAGAGGCGGACGGTGGACGGCCGGACCTC
>Ga0210406_10007034_pt1 | contig 11532 bp, 9 predicted proteins | sample IncBWC30MmetaG_FD_155454 | JGI IMG/M metagenome (GOLD analysis project Ga0210406, IMG submission 155454) | Forest soil microbial communities from Barre Woods Harvard Forest LTER site, Petersham, Massachusetts, United States - Inc-BW-C-30-M | ecosystem: Environmental > Terrestrial > Soil >... | reverse complement strand
ATGGTTGTCCTTGACGTGAGTCTTGAAGTGGCCGGTCAGGTTGGCGATGCGCTCGGTGAGAATCGCAACCTGAACTTCGGGCGACCCGGTGTCGCCGACTTTCAAACCATATTGATTGATGAGCGCAGACTTGCGCTCAGCGGTGATCGACATCGGCTTTTCCTTAAGTTGGAGCGCAAAACCGCGCATTAAGTTGGAGCGCAAAACCGCGCATTCAATAAGCGGCCGAACCGGGATGTCGTCCAGGTCGGTCGCGACGCTAATCCCGCGCGCCAGCTTGCCCGCGGATCGCGCGCTTATACAGATTTCGCGCCGCGGCGCCAGCAAAATGTTGGGCTGGGCGGCCTAGCGGGCCCTTGGCCTCCGCTTCCTGAGCACAATTCAGACGCCTCAAATGCGGAGGTCGATCGGGCATGATATAGGGTTCAACAGAGGTCCGCTAATGCGCGTCGCGGTCGTCAAAGCCACTTTCGATGAAGACGCCCGCGTCTGGTATGTCGAAAGTTCGGATATCGAAGGGCTACACGTGGAGGGGGACACGTTCGAGGCGTTCCGCCGCAACGTTGCGGACGCCGCCGCCGACCTCCTCGAAGGCGACGGAGCTGAGGAAGTCCACATCGAAATCATTGCGCACGCCTCCGTCCGTGCTCGCGTTGCCGCGTGAAGGACTTCGGCAAGGCGGTCCGTGATCGATTGATCGACGTCGGATGCTCTTTCTGCGACACGGAAATGGCGATCACGATATCTGGATAACCACTGAGGGAAAGCGGATCGTCGTGCCGGTCCAGATCAGATCCCGACACACTGCGATTGGCATTTTGAAGGAAGCGGGCCTTTCCAAGGCTTTTTAAGCCGGGCATTGTGCAACTGCGGCGGCTATTGCCGTTAGGCCCGAACCAGCTGAGCGCACTTAGCATCGAAAAACAGGGCGACGACCGCGGATTCATAAACAGCCTATCGGCCACGATCGTCCCGGATCAGAAGGGCCTAGCGGTTCGGTTGCCGCCGGCGCCGGAAGCGGCTACCAACTCGTGATCCTCCCCCCTTCCGCGTTCCGAATGGCTGCCTTACCCGAAGATCTGCTCGCCTATCTGGCTACGCTCGGCGTCGAGACCGAGACCGTCAATCATCCGCCGCTTTTCACAGTTGAAGACTCTCGGACGCTGCGTGGCGAAATTCTGGGAGGCCACACAAAGAACCTGTTCGTCAAGGACAAGAAAGGCCGCCTTTTCCTGCTGGTCCTGGGCGAGGAGACCGTGATCGACCTCAAGCGGGTGCACGAGAAAATCGGCGCGCAGGGTCGCGTGTCGTTCGGCTCGGCTGATCTGTTGGAAGAGGTATGGGGCGTTCGGCCGGGCGCGGTGACGCCCTTTGGCGCGATCAACGACGAAGCCGGCAAGGTTTCCGTCGTGCTGGATGAAGCGATGATGCGGCATGAACGGCTCAACTTTCATCCGCTGGTCAACACGCGGACGACCGGGCTCGCGAGCGCAGACTTGATCAAATTCCTGCGCGCGACCGGACATGAACCCCTGGTCGTGGCGCTGGGGCAGGATCAAGCCGCCGGTTGAATAAAAAGCTCAACGCCTCCATTTAGGGGCGAAAGTGGGACACATGCGCGGGGGCCTTGCCCGTCCGCCGGGCTGGAGATGAGTGGAATGGCGAATGTCAGCGGCGCGATCGCGCCTCAACCCAAGGCGGGTTCGGTCAAGGAGGTCACGACGGCCTCGTTCCGCGCCGATGTCCTGACGGCGTCGACGCGCCAGCCGGTTCTGGTCGATTTCTGGGCGCCGTGGTGCGGCCCGTGCAAGCAGCTCGCGCCGGCCTTAGAGAAAGCCGTGGCCGATTCCGGCGGCAAGGTCACCCTGGTCAAGATGAACATCGACGAGCATCCCCAGATCGCGGGCCAGCTCGGCATCCAGTCGATTCCGGCCGTCATCGCCTTCGACAAGGGCCAGCCGGTGGACGGATTTGTCGGCGCGCTGCCGGAAAGCCAGATTCGCGGCTTCATCGAGCGGCTCGTCGGGCCGATCCAGAGCGAATCGGCGGTGCTTTTGGGGGAGGCTGAGGAAGCGGCCGCCAAAGGCGACGCGGCTGGAGCGGCGGCGATCTTTTCCGAGATTTTGGCCGAAGAGCCTGGCGAGGCCAAAGCGATTGGCGGTCTCGCCAAACTCCATGTCGCCGCGGGACGGCTCGACGAAGCGAAGACCTTACTGGAGACGGCTCCGGCAGCGCCGGCCGGCAAGGAGCAGGAGCCGGCGGTTGTTGCCGCTTTGGCGGCGTTGCGCCTGGCCGAGCAGGCCTCGAACGTCGGCGAGCTCGCCCCCCTTGAGCAGGCCGTCGCCGCCAATCCGGATAACCACCAGGCGCGCTTTGACCTCGCGGTCGCGCTGTCGGCGAAAGAGGATCGGAACGGCGCCGCCGACCAACTGCTTGAAATTATTCGCCGCGACCGCAAATGGAACGACGAGGCGGCGCGCAAACAATTGTTGCAGCTGTTCGAGGCCTGGGGTCTGATGGACCCGGCGTCGGTCGCCGCGCGGCGCAAGCTGTCGGCGGTCTGGTTTTGACAGTAAGCCGCCGTCCAAAGCGCCCGAAGAACGAGACGAGGGTTATGAAGCTCAACCGCACCTTCGCCGGACCGGCCGAGATGCCGACGACGATCCCGCTGTTTCCGATGGCGGGCGCGCTTCTGTTGCCGCGCCGGCCGATCCAGCTCACCGTGTTTGAGCCCCGCTATCTCGAGATGCTGGACGATGCGCTGGGTGGCGAACGCCTGATCGGCGTCATTCAGCCGTCGTCGGAGGAAGAAGCGACCGATCCGGCGCCGGAACTCTACCCGCTCGGCTGCGCCGGCCGCATCGTCCAATATGCGGAGATCGGCGACGGCCGCTGCTTCTTGACGCTGATGGGGGTGGCGCGATTCCGCCTGACCGAGGAAACGCCGAGCGACGGCCCCTATCGGGTCGCGATTCCCGATTATTCGCCATTCGCCGAGGATTTTCTCGAAGGCGCGGGCGAAGCGGCGGTCGATCGCGAGGATCTGATTGCGGCCTTGAAACGCTTCGCCGAGGTCAACGAGATCAAGGTGGTGTGGAGCGACATCAAGAAGGCGTCGAACGAGGCTCTGGTCAACGGCTTGTCGATGATGAGCCCGTGCGGTCCGAGGGAGAAGCAGGCGCTGCTCGAGGCCAAGGATCTGAAGTCGCGCGCCGAGATGCTGGTGGCGATCACGACCATCGAGCTGGCGCGCGGCCAGGACGCGGCGACACAGATTCACTAGGGGCGCGCTTTGCATATAGAGGAGTCGGTTTGGCTCCTTTACGGAGCGACCGCTGGAAGCGGACCCTCCTGTTCTTGACCGCGCCGGCGCGGGACCCAACCCAAGCACGCCATTGTCCTGAGCGCTCTGCTAGGGCAATCCTCCAATGGCGGGTCGCGAGAGGACAACGAAACTAGCTGAAGCCAAGAAGACGCCATTCGATCAGGGTGGCGATCAGCACGGCGTACACGGCGAGCGCCGTTTCGAATCCATAGCCAGCGGCTCCAGTCGGTCGGGCGCAATCTGAGGAAGGCGAAGATCGCCGCAACCGGGGTGGCGACGGCGGCGACGAGCAGCGCCCAGCAGGCGATGGGATAGAGCACCCCCGGATACGTGTAGAAGTAGGACGCTTGGTCCCCCGCCCACGAGGAAATGCTGACGAGGAGCAATGCCCCCGCCACGAGCCACAGCAGGCTCAACCCATCGAGAACCATCGCCGCGGCGCGCCCCCGGCGATCGCCGCGAATAAAGCGCTCGACGGCTGCGACGATGGCCCACAGGGCGAGTGCGGCACCCGCGCCGGCGATCCAGCGCAGCCAGCGGTCGGTCTCGAAGAAGCCGATCCGGTCGGCAGGGAAGACCCCGGACCCGTCGAACAACCTCATGCGCCCGTCCAGCTTATGAAAGGCTATGCGATCATGATCCGCGATCGAACCGAAGATGCCTTCGCCAAGCGGCTTGTAGCGGCGGCTGCCTGCGATCACGATGTCGCCGCTTGGCAGCGTTCGCACCTCGAGTTCGCTGATATAGCGGATCGGCGGCGCCTCGCTGCGATAGGTCGGCACCCGCAGCGAGCGATAGACGCCGGCGACCTTTGCAGCCTCCGCTTGCGGGTCCTTCGCGCGCGGCCGCGCCGGATGGGTCTTCGGGTAAAAGACATCGAGCAGCAGGGCTGGAAGCCTGTCGAGGAGCGTTCTCCCAGCGGGCGTGTTGGCGGACACGAAGATCGCAAAGCCTTCCTCGGGATAGATCTCCATTGTCGACTTCTGGAAGACTAGGGATCCAGTATGCCCAAAGCCGCGGCGGCCATGCGCCGTGTTGAGGTCAAAGAAGCCATGCAGCATGGGCCCGAGCTCAGGCGTATTCGAGAAGAGAGGCTCGCGCAGAGCGAGGGCCGTCTCGGCTTTGAGCACGCCCGCCTTGGCCATGCGTTCTGGATCGAGCAGCGCCTGCATATAGGCGGCCATGTCGTTGGCGCTCGCCGACACCGCCCCCGCCGGAGCATAGTTAGACACGTATTCGAAGGGCTGTGCATGATAGGCGCCGCCCGTCCAGCGGAGCCCGTTCGTCGTCTTGGCGAATATCTCGGGCGACATCGGCTGCGGAAGGCCGCGCGCCGCCGCGACGCTTTCGGGATAGGGCTCGCGATAGGTCGCCGTCGCCATGCCGAGGGGACGAGGATGCGTCGCTCGGCGTAGTCCGGCCACGGCTTCCCCCGCGACGTGGGCGACAAGCGCCCCGGCGAGCGCCGCGCCGTAATTCGAGTAGGCGGCGAGCGTTCCGGGCTCAACGCACCCGGTGGACGCGATGCGCGGCGAGGCTTTCGTCGAGCGCAAGCAGCTTCGCCGGATCGTGGACGAACAGGTCCTCGTTCGAGTCCTCGAAGCCCGCGGTATGCGTCATCAGATGGCGTACGAGGATCGGCTTATGGAACCCCTCGTCGGGGATCCGCAGTGACGGAGGAAGCCGATCGTTGATCGGGTCGTCGAGGCTCAGCTTGCCCTCCTCGACGAGCTGCATGATTGCGATCCACACTGGCGTTTTCGAGATCGAGCCGACGCGGAAGAGCGTGTCGGCGTCGGCCTTTCGATAAGGCTCGAATGCTGCGGCCCCGTAGCCGCGCGCCAGGACGACGCCGGCGCGATCGACGACGGCGACGCTGACGCCGGCGATCTTTTCCGCCCCCATCGCTTCGCGCACCGGCCCATCCACGAACGCCTCCATCTTGGCGTGCGCGACCGGGTATTGGGTCTGCGCGACGGCGTCGATTGCGCCGAGCGCGATCGCCAAGGCCAACGACAGCAGCGATCGGAACATGGCCGCCTCTCTTCAACTTCAGCGCCGCTATGCTCGACGCGTTTCCACCCTTGGTGCATCCAGTTGCGCGGATCAATGCGGTGAACACCAGGGCGACAGGGCGCGCCTGTCGTTGAAACGAAAATCGCCTCGTCGCTCTTCCGCCGAAGAGAGCTGCTCATAAATGACTGCATTGGGTCGAAACCGGTCCAACTGAGACGGGCGTCCTTCCGAACGCCCCATGCGCGGGCGGGCAGGGGTAGGGGGTCGCGAGAACCCGCGGAGATTCTCGAACGCGCCGCTGCTCTCTTGCCTCCTAAGACGGTGCGACCCCCCCTCGTTGATCCTCTCCGCCATAGGGCGCCCGAAAGACGCCCGTCCGTTGGACGGGCTTTGGGGGAGGAGGCGTGTCGGGGCGACGTCAGCGTAAAACCCAAGAGCAAATGGCGTTAGGAGTTCAGAGCGTTCGGCTGCTGCGCGGGCGCTGTCCTGAGCCCGCAGCCTGAATGCGCGGAACGGAATTCGTCATGGGCGGCGCGGCGTCATGAAAAACCGCCCCTTTTTGAGCGATGGCGCGACATGCCTTAGCGCGCGCCCTATTCGGCCGCCTCGCGCAGGGCGGCGTAGCGGGTCAGCTGCGCCCTCAAGGGCGCGGGCTTCAGCGGCTTGTTCATGACGAGAACATCCGCGCGTTCGGCTTCGTCCCGCACTTCCGGGCTTCGATCGGCGGTGGCGAGGATCGCAGGCGTGCTTCGGCCGAAGCGCTCGCGCAACGCCCGGATCGCGGCGACGCCGTCACCCGAATCCAGGTGGTAATCGGCGATGATGACGTCGGGCGCGCCGAACGCGTCGAGCGTTACCATCGCCTCTTCAAGGCCATGGGCGGTCGCGACCGGACAGCCCCATCGCGTCAGGAGAACGCGCAGTCCCTCGAGCACGCGGGGCTCGTTGTCGATGGCCAGCACCTTGAGCCCGTCGAGCGGCTCGCCCGCCGCGACCGGCTCGGGCGCGCCCGGCTCCGCGCGAAGCTTAGGCGCCGCCCATCCGAGCGGCGCGGTGACGAAGAACACCGACCCCATGCCCGGGCGGGAGCGCAACCCGATCGGCTGCTCGAGCACCCGTCCCAGACGCTCGACGATCGACAAGCCGAGCCCAAGGCCGCGCGCCACGCGCGCGCCCTGGTCGAGCCGTTTGAACTCGGCGAACACCGCGCGCTGATGCTCGGGCGGAATGCCAAGGCCCGTGTCCCAGACCTCGATGCGCGCCGCGCCGGGAACTCGGCGGCAACCGACCAGCACTCGGCCGCTCAACGTATATTTGAGCGCGTTCGAAATCAGGTTCTGCAACAGGCGCCGCATCAGGCGCCGATCCGTACGAACGGCGAGCGTGGTTGGGACGAAGACGAGGTCGAGCCCCTTCGCGCGAGCGAGGGCCGCAAACTCGATCTCGAGCATCCCCATGAGATCGGCGACCGCGACGTCGGAAATCTCCGGGCGAGTCGCGCCAGCGTCAAGTCGCGAAATGTCGAGCAGCGCGCCGATGATTTCCTCGACCGCTTCGAGCGAGACGTCCACATTGCGCGCGAGATTTTTGCGCTCCTCGGGGTCGATCTGATTTACGCCTTCGGTCAACGAACTCGCGTAGAGCCGCGCCGCGTTGAGCGGCTGCAGAATATCGTGGCTGGCCGCGGCGAGGAACCGCGTCTTGGAGAGATTGGCTGCGTCGGCCTCGTTCTTCGCCCGCTCGAGCTCGGCGTTCAGCCGCTGCAGTTCCGCGGTGCGCTCATCGACGCGCCGCTCGAGCATCTCGTTAGAGGCCGCAAGCGCGTCTTCGGCCTGAACACTTTGCGTGACGTCAGTATAGGTGGTGACAATCCCGCCGTCCGGAAGCCGCGCCGAGCGCACCTCGATGACGCGATTGGTCGAGAACAGACGCAGCCGGTTCGGTTGATCGTCATAGAGCTGGCTCGCGACCCGTTCGGCGACGAAATCCTCGGAATCTCCCGGCCCATAGGCCCCGCGACCGGCGTTGAAGCGCACGATCTCGTCGAGCCCCACGCCATGACGCAGCATGGCGGACGGCAGATCGAAAAGGTCGATGAATTCGCGGTTCCAGGCGGTCAGCGCCAGATTGGCGTCAAAGACGGTAATGCCCTGGCGCGCATGGTCGAGCGCATGCTGCAATTGATCGCGGCTCGACTGGATCGCGGCCGAGGCTTCGTCGATGAGCTTGAGCGCCGATTGGCCTGACACCGTCCTTGGCTTCAGCAACAACGACAGGACCTGGCGCGAGGTCGAGGCGCCGATCGCCGGCGACAGCAAAAATTCCGCGTGGCGAATCAATTGCGCGCCGGCCTCGAGCGCAGGATCGTAGACGAGGCCGCGCTCGCGCATGAAGGTCGCAAAAGCGCGGCGCGCCCGCCCGGCCCCGAGATAACGGGCGACTGCCGCCTCGAGCTCCCCCGTGGTCGTCGAGGAACGCCAAAGGCGAAAGGCCTGCGGCTGGCCGCCGACGCCCACTCCGGCAAAGGCGCTCGCCTGCGCGCGCTCAAGCGCGCTCGGCTGGCGGGTCAGGGAAAAGGCGACAAACGCCGCGACATTCGCGGCCAGCGACACGATGACCCCGCCCACGAGTGCGTTGGGCGCGAAGGCGACGAGCGCGGCCGGGCTCAGCCATGCGATCGCCAGGGGGCCGTGCGCCAGAAGGTCCGAAAGCGCCAGTTCCGGCCGGATCGAGGGCAAAAGCAAGAGGTAAAACCAGGCCAGCGCGCCTATTGTCATACCCGCGATCGCGCCCCGCGCAGTCCCGCGACGCCAGAAGATCCCGCCAAGAAAGGCCGGCGCGATCTGCGCCACCGCCGCGAACGACAAGAGGCCAATCGACACCAGGCCCGCTTCGCCGGCCATGCGCTCGTACGCCAAGCCCAGCGCCAGAACGCCGACAATGGCGATCCGGCGCACCCACAGCACCAGCGCGCCGATGTCGCCCTCAGCGGCGAGCGCCGGCGTACTGCGCCGGAGCAAGAGCGGCATCACCAAGTCGTTGGAAATGGTGATGGCGAGGGCGACGCTCTCGACCACAACCATTCCAGTCGCCGCGGAGAGGCCGCCCACCATCGTCATGAGCGCCACGCCATGCGCGCCGGCGTTGAGCGGCAGCGCGAGAACTGTCAGGTCGCGATTGAAAGACGCGTCCGGGAAAATCTTGAGGCCAGCGATGGCGAGGGGCGCAACGAACAGATTGATCAGCACCAGATAGGCGGGAAAGAGCCACGCCGCAGTGCGGATGTCCCGCTGGTCATGGTTCTCGACCACGGCGACGTGAAACTGGCGCGGCAGAAGCACGATCGCGAACGCCGACAACAGCGTGGTCACCACCCACACCGCCGGATCGGGTCGCGTCTGGATCGCCGACGCGATCCTGGGATCGGATTGCGCGATCTCGGTCAGATCGCCGATCCCGTTGTTGAGCCTCCAGACAACGAAGGCGCCAACGGCGAGAAACGCCACCAGCTTGACGATCGATTCGACCGCGATGGCGAGAATGAGACCGTCCTGATGCTCCTTAGGGTTGATGCGCCTGGTCCCGAACGCCATCGCGAAGATGGCGAGCAGCAACGACACCGCGAGATAAAACGAGGCCGAGGGTGTCGCCGGCGTCAGTCGCCCGCGATCGAATGAATTCACCACCATCAATATGGTTGGCGCGACGGCCTTGAGCTGGAGCGCCACATAGGGCGCGGAGCCAATCAGCGCGATGAGCGCGGCGACTGCGGCAACCGGTTGGGATTTTCCATATCGCGCGGATACGAAATCGGCGACCGTGGAGACGTTCTGCGCGCGGGCGAGATTGGCGATGCGGGCGATGAACGGCGCCCCGAAGCCGATAACCAGGATCGGACCGATATAAATCGGCAGAAAATCAAGCCCATGCGCAGAGGCGAGCCCGACCGAGCCGTAGTAGGTCCAGGACGTGCAATAGACGGCGAGACTGAGCGCGTAGACGAAAGCTCGCGAGCGCCCGGATAAAAAGCGTCGCCCGGCGCCGTCACCCCACCAGGCGATGAGGAACAGAAACGAGACGTAGCCGATTGCGGTCAGAAGAACCGTCGTGCCGTTCATCAGAGCCGAGCATTCGCCCTTTGCTGACTGAACAGACACACTAAACGATGATGGCGCTCCGTGAAATCACGCACGCTTGCCGAAATGGGGGTCTAAAGCTCAATCAGCTGGACCGATTTCGAGCCAAAGCGGGCCTCCCGTGTCTCATCGCGAAGGTCCCTTGGGCGCAAACAGCGGTCATTCGCCGACGGCGTGGCGCATGGGTCAAAGGACCCAAGACAGTCAATCATCCGCACCCGGTTGGGCTTGGCGAGTTGGTGTATATGGCTTCGATCAGGCTTCGGGGTGAAGTCGGCGGCCCGATCGGGTTGACCAGGGACGGTGCTGCGGTCTGGAGACCCTAGCCGGCTCGACCGCGCCAGGCGTCCAGCGACCAAGGGCCGGGGCCGCAGATTGCCAGCGTAAGGAAGCCGCCGGCCATGGCGACGTTCTTTTGCAGTTCTATGACCTGATCGGAGGCGGTGTGGAAGAACAGCGCGGTCAGCAAGCAAAAGCCGAAGAGCGCAATCGCCGCCCAGCGCGTCTTCAAGCCAAAGAGCACCAGCAGGCCGCCGCCGAGTTCGGTCAGAATGACCAGCGGCAGCAGCCGCCCGTCAACCCCGTGGGCTTGCATATAGCCGGCGACGCCGGTGTAGCTCGCGATCTTCCCGGCGCCCTCGAGGATGAAAATGTAAGCCAGCATCGCGCGGGCAAGCAGCCCGAGCGGGCCTGCCCAGCGTGAAAGGAAATTAAGGTCCGCGTCGAAAGTCCGGCCGCCTGCAAGGGGCGCGGCGTCTGCGCGCGTGTATCGCACCTGCGACATCGTCATTCCCTTACGCCGCATGGACGCGCGCCGCAACCGCCCGGCGCGCGTCGCTTAAACCCCGGACTAAAGCGCGTGCGCCTCTGTCAGCGCGCCGGCCAGATCCTCGTAATACTCGCAGTCCTTACTGCAAAGCTTCTCGATCGTGGACAATTGCTCTTTGGCGAGATCGTACTTGCCCTCGATGACATAGGCTTCGCCAAGGTACTCGCGCACCTGCGGGTAATTGGGATCGAGCGCGACCGACTTGAGGTAGTAGCCAATCCCCTCGTCGGTGCGTCCAAGCTTGCGGGTCGCGTAGCCGCGATAGTTGAGCGCGCGGGGAGTATTCGGGTTGTCCAGGAGGTCGAGCACGTCGATGGCTTCCTGGTACCGGTCAGCCTTGGCGAGCGCATAAGCGTATTCCGTCATCTCGGGGTCCGGCAGGACGTCGCTGCGCCGAACGAGGCATTTGCGACGCTTCGTGTCCCAGACCTGGCCGGGCTTACAAACCGTGAGGTCCGACGGGACGTCCGCGCGGGGCTGGGCCTGGTTGAGGGCTCCTCCGCCGCTGCCCGCGCCGCCTCCTCCCCCGCCGCCACCGCCCCCTCCGCCGCCGCCTCCTCCGCCGCCACCGCCCCCTCCGCCGGCCGCGTAGGCGGGCGAAGCAAGCGCAAGGCTAGCAGCCAACAATCCACAACAAAGCGCCGAAACGAAACCACGAGCCTCTTGGCGATCGAATCCAGGAAAAGCGCGCATCGCTAGCTCCTTCCGATTGAGATACCGAGCCCGAGAAACACGCCAACCGACCATTTATTCGCACTGTCGTTGTTCAAGAGGCCCGCAGCCGACTAACAAAAAAATTACCGATCGCGCTCCTCCCACGTCCGGCGATCATGCTCTAATACAGCCACGGGCGGGCGAACTCTATGCGGGGCCATGAGCGAAGCAAGCCGACGGGAGGTGCGGGCCGGGCTGGAGCCCTCGCTGGCGCGCCTTTGGCGATATGCGCTGGTCTTGTCGAGAGCGCGGGACACGGCTGACGACCTCGTGCAGGCCACATGCTTGCGCGCGATCGAGCGCGCCGATCAATTTGTCCCGGGAACGCGAGTCGACCGCTGGCTGTTCGCAATTCTTCGCTCGATCTGGCTCAATGAGATCCGATCGCAACGGATTCGTGAAGGCGGCGGTTGCGTTGACGCCGCGGAAGCGTTGACGACTGACGGCGAACGTGAAATCGAGATGAATATTACGGCTGCCGCGGTGTTAAGAGCCATTGACCGCCTCCCGGA